>Ga0315298_1006306_pt1 | contig 16250 bp, 25 predicted proteins | sample WHS_1_MG_FD_203077 | JGI IMG/M metagenome (GOLD analysis project Ga0315298, IMG submission 203077) | Extremophilic microbial mat communities from Washburn Hot Springs, YNP, Wyoming, USA - WHS_1_MG | ecosystem: Environmental > Aquatic > Thermal springs > Hot (42-90C) | place: USA: Wyoming...
ATTTTAATGTTGAAAACAGTGCTTGATTGATAAGATTTTCCAATTGCAATCTTGGTTGATGTAATCGCAATAGTTGTCTCCAACCGTCAGGGATGTCATAACTTTGTCGGTTTGGGGGTCGATGAAAATCAGACCTTTGTCTGTAGTGTTGATTGCGACGAGTGAGTGTGAGCTGTTTTCTGGTAAGTAGATGATTGCTTCGCAACTGAAAAAGCCTTTTTTGAGGAAGTTGTTAATGAATCTGTTCGTGAAGTCCGTGCAGATGAAAGTGTAGTTCTCGCTAACATATTCTTGCTTGTCTGTGTCGTCTTCTTCTATGAAAGCCAACACGTCAGAATAAGATGGCTGGACTATGCGTTCTTTTGATATCCTATCTTGAAGCCTTGAGATTTCGGGTTGGAGCTTGTCGAGTTGAGATTGAGTGTTGGTGAGGATGGATTGGAGCTTTGAGATTTCAGATTGTAAGTTGGAAATCTGGTTCTTGAGAAGGTCGTTTTCTTGGGAGAGGTTGGAGATTTTTTGATTGAGTTCTTGGTAAGATAACCGAGATGTTATCATGGAAACGATAAGAGCTATAAACAAGAGTATGATTCCTGTATATAAATAATTACCCATTTTTACCGACCTCTTTGGGTTTCTTGCTTTCTTCCTTTATCTTATTCACAAGAACCTTGTAAAGGGTTGGGTTGAAAATCAGGCTTCTCCTACAATCTAGGCAAACATACTCGCTTTTCAAGTCGATGTGATTTTCTAACCTTTCTGCATCTTTACCGTCTATCTTTAACTTCCTCCCGCAAAGTATGCATCTCGTAACTTTAACCATTTCAACCACTCTTTTCTTTTAACAACAAAGCCCTTCTTTGAATCGTTTCCTTGTTGGTGTTTATTATCGACTCTATGTTCTTGTCGAGATTACCGTTATTGCTTAAGAAAAGCTTGTTGTAGATTTTCTTTTCATCTTGGGAAAAACTCTCCACGTCTCCAGTGGTCGCTAAAATGTTTAATATATTTAATATGCTCTCATAAACCCGAGCATTAACCACTCCTTTATACCTGAAGTAGGAATAAAGCGTCTTGTAAAACAACTTTATTTTTTTGTATTTTTCATATTCTTCTTGGTATTCTGGGAAGAGGAAATCGAACCTCGTGATAGCATCTGGCGGGAAGTTCTTTATTATCTTTTTCCAGTTGGAAACATTCCTAACGAAATCGGGGTTGGATTTTATCTCGAATGGGTCTGAGTAGTAACAAGCATACATCCTGTAGATGGTTGAACCGTCCTCAAAAACCTTTCTGATTTTGAACGTGAAAATGTATTCCAAAACCCTTTCATACCAAATGTCCCTATAAAGTTGAGTTGGGGTTTGACAATTGAGAAGATGGATGATTTGTTGGTCTCTAATGAACCTTGCCAACTGCAAAACAGAAAGAGTTTCTTTGGTTAAGGTCGAGTATTTGCCAAAAACATAATGGGCATCGTCGATTAAAAGGGGGACTTTTTTTATCATGTTCTTGATGAAGTAGAAAACGATTTTTGCGTATTCAGACTGCAAAAAAACTATGTTTTCATCGAAACTGTTTTTCTTGTCAAGAGTTTCGAGCATCTCTTTATACAGCATCAAAGACAGGGAAGATTTCCCGCTCCCTTCATACCCAAAAATCAACAACCAAAAATCCGAGTCGGATGCAGAAATGGATTCGAGCATTTTATCTTTTACGACCTTGATGAATTCTTTGGGGTTGATGTAAGCGTCATACGGGGATGAATACTTTTGCTTGAACTGTTCGCTATTGTCTAATATTCTAAAAGCAAGAGTTTCCCCAAAGTCGAAATCTTTTTCTTTCAGCAACAACTCGTTCACTCCACATCACCCACTATCCTTCTTGTGGCTGTTGGAACAGCTTTTGATACGTCTCTCAAGAAACTGTTGGCGAGGATGTAAGAAAGATGTTCCAACAAGAATTCCAAATCTTGTTTGCTGAACACGACCTTACCGATTATCTCGTCGAGTTTCTCTATGACCCTTTGGACTCTTGATTTCAGAGTAGGCTCGAGGTTCATGCTGTTCAAAATATAGATGGTGGAAAGGAGGTTGGTCTTGATTTCTCTAACTATTTGTAGATGAGCGTTAGTCAAGTAATAAGTATCGAACATCTCATACTGTGATAAATAAAGGGAAATAGTATCTAACAATTTTGTGAACTTTTCATGAAAGTTTTTGAGAAAGAGATAAGTGAGTAAGTTTTTAGCTCCTTGCTCGTATATCAACCTCCAATCTTCCATGCTGCTTATCTTATCGTCTTCCATGCTATCACTCCACTTGAAACTACCAAAACTATTGTACCAAATCCTAACATGTTAAGATAAATATTTGGTTCTGTTTGAGGGATAAAGTAGAAAGCAGCGAACAAAGTGACTAAAGACAAGATGAAAATCTTTTCTATGTTGATAGGTTTGAGGAAAGTGATTATTAGTAATACCGTTAAAATGATTCCTGTAAATATCGCAGAATACTTGTAAATCTTCCCCGCAGCTGTCGATACTACTTGATAAATTAAACCATTACTTCCGTAGAGTTTGAAAGTTAGCTTATCATCTGGGTTTATTCCGACAGTTCTCCAAAGAAGAGTTAGAGTGAAGTTTTGGGAACTTGGAAACTGTTGAGAGTAAATTACGCTTCCATCCTTTTCTATATCCAACCTATAATCGTCTTCCATGCTTGTCGTCACGTAAACTATTGTCGAGTTATCTCCTCCCAAAACATTAACTGTTGTTATCCTAACTATAGTAGCTATCTTTCTTAATGTCTGTTGCCACTGGTAGATTATTTTCTGTAAGTCAACCAAGTTTTCGCTCTCTCCTCTTAGTGCTGATATGAATATCTCTGTTCCGTTTTCGAGTTTTGAAACTGTATAAATTCCGGGCAGGGTGTAGAAGTAGAAGCCGAAGTAATTCCCTAAGGAGTTTGTAGCTTTATCAATCGTTTTAACGCATCCTGTATCTCCTCTTCTTATTATGAAGCTCCAATCGATTGGAACTGTAGAATAAGCGGTTTGAAGGTTTTGAGGTTTGTTCTCTGGGATGCAGATGGGCATATCGCATTTAGTCCAGTCTCTTAAAACATATGTCTGGGTAAAGTACTGTAGAGAATAAAGAGTTTGAACAGTTAAAATCCATGTATTTGTAGGAACTATTAGCCATAGAGTTGAATTTAGTTTTTCATAGAGTATAGATTGGTTGAAGAGAGGAGATATAGCAACGAATCTTATGATTGCTGTTTTGTTTGTTGACGGGTCTAACCAGAGAGAAGTGTTATATACTCCAACCTCTTCATCCACAGGTTTTATCCGAACTATGTAAATCGGATATTCGTAAACTGAAGAATTAACGTTGAAGAAATCTTTACAGATGAAGCTGAGAGATATTGGAGAACTGTTTACAGGAAAGTTGTAAGTGTACCAGACGCTCATATTGTTTCTATAGTAAGTATAGTTGTAGAGATTTAGTAAACTACAATTGACATAAGGAGCATAAGGAGAGTAAACACTAAAGTTGAATGATTGTTGAGGGGTCGTATCCCAGAAACCAAAAGTTATGTTTAGATTATGGTTCATTTGTATCGTGTAGAGATAATAAATGTTAGTTGTAGAGCCAAAATATCTTTCACTATCTCCAAAGGATATTGAGTATTGATACTGGTAAAGAGCATCGGTTAATGGAGTGTGGGTAAAATTCAAATTGTTATCATCTTTTATCAAAAAGCTGTTTGCGTATATCCTTATGTTGACTCTTGAAACTGTCAAGTTATTAAGAGTAAAGTTAAAAGTAGTTGAGTTAGAGTAATAAGTCGAGTTGTATGTTACCAAACCAGAAAGAGAGACTGTGGGTTGATAAGCGAACAATATATTTTGGTTGTTCGAGGTAGAATCTACAGTTGCAGAAGAGCTGTTGGTGTATGTTATGTAATTTCTGAAGAAGAAACTGGTTGCTGTGTTGTTTGTCTGAACCAGAGGAATGTCTATAGGTAGAAACAAAATTATGTGAGTCGAGTTCACATCTTGAGAACAAGAACCTTTGTCAGTCGAATTCCAAAACAAGTTTGCTGTTATGTTACTTACCAAGTCAAAATTCACTCTTATAGTTTCTATGAATGATTGGGTTGTTGCTTCATAAACTATCGAGTTGAAAGTTATTTGCTGGATTTCAAAATCTTTTATTGTGAAAATTACTGTTAAGCTTGAAATTGTTCCTTGAGTATTGTTAGCCCAGACTGTAAAGTTGTACTGCTTTACTTGATTTAAGTTTTGATTTAAAGTTATTTCTGTGTTGTTTTGGTAGGAAGAATTATCATAAACAAGGTTTGAATCTAAAAAAGCTTTAAGTTGAAAAGTTGCTGAATTATCATCTGTTGCTTTAAACTTAAATTGAAAGTTATTTGAATAAAAGTAAGTTGTGTTTGTTGGTAAATAAATCGTAATTGCTGGTGGTTGGTCTGGTAGTTTTTCTGCTCCTATTGAATAAGTTGGTTCTGGGTCTGCATATAAATTTGAAATTTCGTTTGATGTTAAAGCTGCGTTATAAATTCTAACCTCTGATATGTAACCAGTCCAAGGAGCTTCTGCTCCAGCATAAGGTCTCCTACAGAAATTTAATGGGTCTGTTCTTGTGTTGCTTCTTGCCACAGCGGTTTGATTTTTAAAAGTTCCATTTATGTAAAGCTTGTTGTATGTCCCATCATAAGTTCCAACTACCATAATCCATCTATTTTGATAAGAAGTAGGAGGAATGCCATCATAAGACCATGAACTGTCAGTTGAAGAATCAAACCTTGAGAATAAAAGTCCATTATCTCCAATTCCTAACTCGTAATCAGCGGGAACTGCCGAATATTTTGATAGAAAAATACGTCCTGTTTGGTTGTTATACATTTTGACCCAAGCGATTATCGTTATTGTGCTTGAATCTATTGTTGCTGAATTTGAAATGCTAACATAATCGTTCAAAGTTCCACCGCAAAGTATGGATTTTCCCCTTCCTCCAGCATCCACGAAAGTAACATTACCATAAATGACTCCATTATTATTGTTTACAAAGTCATTGACATTCCCTTCAAACGACCATAAGGCTTTAAGAGAGCTTCCAAAAGTTGATGTAATATTGCTTGCTGAACTTACTGGAGTTGTGTTTCCATAATAAACATAAATTGTTGCTGTTGAACTTGCTGGAATGTAAGGAACTTTAACCCAAACATAAGCCCAAGCTGAATTAACCTTGCTCTCAATCCAATAACTTAACAAACTATCGCTTGAATTCGTAAATCTTATATCGCTAAAATCTGGTTGCATGTCAGTGTCGTAAGTTAAATTTATAGCAACTTGGTAATTTGTTAAATTATTTGCATTTTGAGTGTTGTTTATTGTTATTGCTCTTCTGTAATTAAAACCAGAAAGCCAAGCGTAAGCATTTTGTGTTTGAAGTAGAAAGATAAAGCTAAAGAAAACTAAAAAAATCGTCAAGTTCTTCAAGACTTTCATGCTTACCTTATCTTTTCTTTCTTTTTGAGCCACAGGGAATTTATACCACCTCCATCCATTCGTTTGATACTTGATTAATAGGTTTATCTAACTTTCGGAGTATGACAAACTGACCCCTGTTGTTTTTCACGATAACATAGTCTCCTACGTTAAAATACTTGTAAGAAGGGAATGTTGGTTTCTGCTCTAAAACTGCTATGTAAAGATACGGAGTGTTGATGTTTCTGTATATTAAAGTTCCGATAACCTTTTCTCCTCCCAACCAAAGGAAAACTCTCATTTCTGCTCACCTTCAAACATACTTCAACTCAGACCTCCACATACTCTTATACATTATTTTATCGATTTTTTTGTTTAAATCTATGTTTCTCGGGAAGAGCAAAGGTAATGAAGGAAGTTGAGACGGTGGTGAGGATGGAGAAGAAGATGATGAAGAGCTTGATGAAGATGGTGGAGATGATGGAAAACTTGGATAAGGAGGAGATGTATACGGATAATAAGAATAAGATGGAAAACTCGGAAAGTGAGAATAAGGTATGTAGGGATAAGAAGGTTCTGAAGGAATTGATGGTTGTGAAGTTTGTTCAGGTTTAGAACTTTTCGATTCTTCTGACTTGCTGGATTTAGACTCTCCAACAGATAAAGACGGAGATGGAATCGAATAAGAAGCTATCGAGCTTGCTGAGCTTCCAGCGAACATAGAAGTGTAGAGAGGTATTGAACTTTGAGGAATCGAAGATGAAAAAGAAAAAGCGAACGTTAGTTTCTCAGGTATCTGAGATAAAATCTTCTGCATTACTTCTTTATCTCCACTCTTTATGAATTGCTCAAACAGAGGTTTCAAGTCTGGATTTTTGTTAGCATAGTAGTTCATTACACTAATCAAATCTCCAACATCTTTTATCCTGTGTTCCAAAGGAAAGAGCTGAGTTTCTTGAGGAGTGAAAGAAGAAATCATTTTCCTAGCTCCTTGTTCCTCTAGCCTCATAAATAAACCTTCATCAGTTTCAAGAGGAGTTTTCGGATAGTATCCATAACCTAAATATCGTGAATATGGAGAATAGCCAACTCCATATTTGAAAATCTCCATAACTTTTTCTCCTGCTGTGTTCAAAACTTCATACCCAGCTCCATCTGGTTTGAGTTTGACAACAATATCATCTCCCAATTCTTCTTGAAGTTTGTTGACAAGCGATTCTGCAGCTCTCGGTTTTAGAGCTTGAACATCCAAATCATGAACCTCTCTTCCTAAAGCTCCATACATCTTTTGAGAAGCAGAACCGTAAACCATTATGTCGTTTTTCTTCAAGGACCTTGAAAGGATATCGTATAAATCGTCCTTAAATCCTTCAGCTCTTTCCATATTACTAATTACTTCTTTTAGGGAGCTTACAGGATAAGGAGTTGGTTGAGTATAAATCTTGTTAAAAAACTCTCTCGCTATATCCAATTGGTCTGGCGTTAATCCTCCTTCTGCCATTTTCTGATAAAATTCGTTCATGGCAGGAAGTTTGAGGTAGGTTTCTATCGGAGATTTAGGTAGGTTGATTTCTCCTGTTTCTGTAAGAGGAGAATAAGAAGTGAAAGTTAAATCTTTGCCGAAAGACAAACTATATTTTCCTTCTCCTACATTCCTAATTCTTACTCCAAATAAAGGGGATGCTTCAGTTCCTTTTTCTTTATAAACTCCAATCCAAGTTTCTTCTCCTTCACTAACCATTCCTGGTTTTATCCATGTTATCTTTCCTTGTTCTGATTGTTTTGCTATCCAATCTACAGCTTTACTCGCTCCCCAATAAGCTCCTCCAGAAACGAGAAAGGTAGAAGCATACGTTAAAGGAGATTCGAGTTTTATAGGTTTACCCATCAAAGGTTCTTCAGTTATATCTTTAGCGAATAAGCCTGTAGTTCCAATCAAACCTCCAGCTCCAAATTTAGCTAAACCTGAAGTAGCAAATGGAGAAATATAAGCTCCGGCTAAACCTGCTACCTGACCTCCTATTCCTGAAGCTATATAAGTTTCTTTCGGATAATCTATTTTTATCGGCCTTTTTGCTATAACATCTTCTAAAACGTCAAATACTCCAGTAGCTCCTATAGAACCTAATTCTCCGACTAACATAGGAATTCCAATTTGAGGAGCTACGAGTGAAACAGCAACAGGAGTTAATAAGATAACTTCCTCCGGAAATTCTTCTCCCATCTCTTTTTGCAGTACTTGTACTTTCGTTATTGGAGTTCCTTGGGGAGTAACATCTACAACTTCAGCAGTTTTCGTTCCTGTAGTTTCTCTTAGGTATTGAGACTGGAGTTGAAAAGGTTTGTTTTGTTCTTCCCATCTTTTCAGTTGCTCTAGAGAAGCAGTAATAGTTGGATGTTGTAAATAAAAATCAGAAGGAGCAAAATCGACCACTTATCCACCACCTTTTTGTAGTTCAGTGTAAGCTCCATAAATCAAGACTGCCAAAACAAATAAAAAAACTACTAAGTAAGGAAGTATGGATTTTACGTTTTCATTAGCCTCGGTTAGTTGTTTAGTTGAATTAGTTACGTTTCCATACATCCCGACATCGATTTGTGATTGCGTTTGACCCCAAACAGTATAGAATATACTCAAAGATGGAGCTATGATTACAAAAACAGCAAAAACAAGGAGGAAAGTCAAAAGAAGAAAGAGAAAAGTATTCAAAACTACCCCCTTATTACCTTTAAGTAAAACTTTCTGCATCTTCACCCCTCTAGATTATTCATCTGAAAGGATTGTAAAATCCTGATTGCTGGAAAGGATTAAAAGCTGGAACGTTTGCTGGAGATGCTGAAGAAAATAAAGGATTATACGTTGTTTGTGTTGGAGGATTTGGAACTGATGAACTATATCCTCCTTGTGGAGTTACTATGTAATAACCTCCTGTTGCACCAAACGATTTTGCTGGAACAACGTAAGTCTGACCTGTTTGTTTTGATTGCTGTTCTAATTGTCTCAAAAGTTCATCTCTTTGTTTAATCAAGTCTTGCGAACTTCCTGAAGGCTGAGTTGGTTGCGAAGCGACATAACTTCCTCCTCCACTAAAAGTCGGAGTCCCTAAAACGTTTGCAACCGACTGACCAGATTGTACTTGCTTTAATAATTGCTGTTCTTCTTGAAGTCTTCTTTGAGCTTCTTGACGTATTTGTTCTATGAGACTTTTAGCATTTTCGTAACTTCCTGACGTTAGGGCTTGCGACAACTGGTCAAAGTTCTTTCCCAACCAATCCCAAATGCTTAACCTGTGCTCCAAGATAGCTCTTTCTGTCGTCAGTTGATATGCTTGTCTTTCGAGTTCCGTTGCTTCTTTTAACTTTTTCAAAGCTTCTTCGTAACCAGCCTTTATTGAACCTTCCAGAGATACAGGAAAGACTCTTCTTACTCTCATCTCTACGTGTCTTTCTACATCTACTTCAGGCTTTTGAAACAACATACTACCAATCCAATTATTGAACTTTGGATTTTAAAAAATTGTAGGTTTTATAAATTGCTAAATTTCAATTACCTCGAATGCCATAATTAAAAGCAGAGGTGGAATAAATGCAAAATGTTTGGGACTATGTGATAGATGGGTTGTTCGTGACCTTCCTAGTGAGCATCATAGGCGGCATAGCATCTTCTTCAGGAGCTTTCAACAGCTTACTATACGGAATGTTTGCAGCTTCTACAGAAACAAACTTGAACAGCATAAACACTTCACAAGCATACAAATCAACTCTTTTAAGTAACTTGAACACTGGAGCAACAACTCTTCAGAGCACAACTCAGGCTGCAGGCCAAGTATATCCATTAGCGATGTATATAGCAATCTTCTCTTTGTTCATAGGAGCTGTCTTAGGAATAGTAGTTTATGCCATGAGCCTGATTGCTTCAGCAAGAGCAGTTCCAGTTCCAGTAAGAACAGCTTAAAAGCAGTAATTCAAGGAAGGTTAGTTAATTGACTTTTCCCATTTTTTCTTTTTGTAAAAGTTTAAATATTCGAAGAAAGAAAAAATAATTATGGGAATTTTGGAAACTGGAAGCGAATTATATTTCTCAATCTTCAAAATTTCTATAGTTTTCACCTTTTTCTTCTTGATAGCAAACTCTATCTTCAGTTTTGTGGATTTATCTTTTCTTCCATCACTGGATTTTGGTAGCAGTATGCTGAACGATGCGATATCTACGATACAAAACGCAAAAGGAATGGATTTCACGGTAGCGATACCTTTCCTCATAATCTCTATTTTTGGATTAATGATTGAAGCTTTCTTGAACGGAGTCCTATTGTTGAGATGGATAATAAACTTTTTCGTAAACAACATTCTGATAGTTGTTGGAGTAAGTGATACGATAGCTGTTCAAGTAGGAACTGTAGCAAGCTGGATTATAATGCTCCCTCCTATCATTGGCTTGATAACAGATATAGGAAGAATGATATTCTATTTGCTGTTTGGCATAAAGAGGTGATGACATGGTATTTTTAGATTGGAATGCGTTGTTAATTTTTGGAGACTTTACTCCTTTTTTCTTTTCTCTCATAGCTTTAGCTTACGTAATGACTATCGGAGGAATACTCAAAGGTTTATATGCAGGAAGTTTCATCAACTTACTGATTATCGTTTTAACTTACTGGTTGAATTCTTACTTCCATACTTCTTTAGATTTGATAAGTTTGGTAGTACTAGAAATATTTCTAGCAGTAGTTTGGATTCTGAGTTTAGGGAAAACTTAAACCTGTTTTCTAGTCTCTGCTTTCACAACAGCCTTCATTATTATAACAACAACTATGTATAAAACAAACGCCAAAACATTCAAGGTTAAAAGATAGTTGTTGAGTGAAAGAAAACTTGTAACTGCTGTATATTCGTTAGTATTCGTCTCGTTTATAGAAGAAAGAGAACGAATCGACTCAACGTATGTAAAAGAAGAAGAAAAGTACGAAACGATTAACAGAAGTAGAGGGATAATCCAATAGTTCAAGTTCTTAGACACTGCTCTCCAGATAAAGTAAAGGTTTCCTACTAAACACAAGACATTTATGAAAGCATATATCGTTATCATTTCACGTCCTATTTATTATTTTATTTTTTGAGTATAAATATTTTTCTTCTTTTCTGTTTTCTAAAACCCACATAAGAGCATCAAACCTACCTAACTGAACGTATGCTGTATCTGGATAGCGCCTCACTTTTTTCAATTCTGCTTTATTATAGTAGTCTTTCATTTTTGCCACTCTAAATTGATTTTCTTTCCATCTTTTCCCCAACTTCTTTTTAAAAGTTCTTTTAATACATCATTTGCTTTCTTTGCTTTCAACTTACCTTTTTCTATTGCTTTGACTTCTGGTAGGTATTTTACTAAAAGCAATTTGTTGCGAGACAACATCAAAGGAACTAAAATTAAGTTATGTTTCTTAGCGATTCTATCCAAATCCTCCTCCAACTCTTTGCTTTCAACGTAAAATGCAACCAAACCTCTCACTTACTCACCTTTTCCTTAACTTTTATATCCCAATACGGGTTTAAAGGGCAGAAATGGTTCTTGCAATAATTATTTCTTTCATTTACTCACTTTTTCAAATTTTAAAAATAAACTCTCTTCTGGTTTACATTCCTCTCTAAACTTACAATTATCATTGTCCCAATACTTACAAATCCAGCATTTTTTCTTGAATGGTGGCATTTAAACTACCTTTTTCCTTAATTTTTTAACTTTACTTTCTACTTTAACCAATTCCGAAACCTATGAAAATACCGTTTATTATCATTTCAATTATTGTCGTCATTCATTGCTCACTTTAGATATTTTATGCGGTTTTAACAAGGTTATCGTTATTTGAGCAATATATTTGTCTTCTTTAGGATATTTTGTTTTACTAATTAGTTTACGCCACTCATTTGCAGGAATGTTTATTTGACCGCTGGTTAAGTTAATTATTTTGGTGAAAGTTATTTCCTTTTTCATTCAATCACCTAATGAACATACCAATTTGTAATGAGTTCTCGTGCTTGATATTCCACAATAATTATTTTCTTGCAACGGGGACAAACGAAATGGGTTTTATGCCATTTCATTCACTCACCTTTTTGACCGAACTGCCAGAATGAAGTTTGGTTCGAGGACAAACAGTGTTGTGAATGCAGAATGGTATTTGCAAATCCAGCAGTTCTTTGGTCATTTATACCTCCTCAATTCTATGTAAAAAATTATCAACAGAATGAGATAGAAAGGAAGAAAGCCACAACCTATCGGAACTCCTGTATCATCAAAAAGAAATATAACAAACAAAGATGCTATCCAGAATATTATTTGACCTAATGCAAAACCTTCTGCCAATTCTTTCCAAATTTCTTCTTTCATACGTTCACCTCACATTACTTATGGAAACGTCCCTCCTGTCACGTTAGGTCCTGGTATTGCTGGAGGAGTCACAGGTTTCATGATTTGAGATATGTTTGATAGCATGTTTGGAAGGAATATCAAAGAAGCTACAGCGATTCCCAAAAGTATTATCAAGAACCAAAACTCCTTTTTTGTGAATAATGCTCTAATCCCAGTAAGTCCTGGCACAGCAAAAGGAGTTCTCATCAGCCCTTCACTTTTGACAACAAGCTCTTTAAGCATGGTCAGAATTGTATCTATTTGACTTATCCTGCTTCGAGCTGAAATCATCTTTATGCTCTGCTTATCCAAAGCAAATATATCTGGGCTGTAAATTTTCACGTTCTTCTTCTGCTTTCCAAATCTTGTCAAATCCACTTCCTTCGTTTCTCCCGTATCCTTCAACCCCATAAGTTTAAGGGTTTCCCTGCTCAAGACTTCGTAAGGATAAACGATTATGATTCCTTCTACATTATAAGGCTCTACATTAAGAAAAACATCCGAAGGGGAAGATATCGAAAACTCCCTATCCATGAGATAATCAAAGACGTTATGAATTTTCATGAAAGAAAGCTTGGGTGTGTGGATGGTAAATTCTTGCGATGGTTCTACTTGAACCTCGACGTTCTCCCATCTATAGTTTCTGTATATCTTCAGCTTGACCTTTCCTTCTACGCTCTTTTCTGCCAGAGTTATGAAAATCTTATCCTCAAAGATTATGAAAGCTACCTTCTTTCCTGTTCTCTTAGCTACATCGAATATAGTTTCTTTTCTTCCAAGACCAAACATCAACCAACACCTCCTTGCTGCTGACCTTGTTGCTGAATCGTTTGTTGTTGAACAGTTTGTTGTTGAGTTTGCTGAGGTTGAGCTGGCTGAGGAAGAACAGGTTGAATCAAGACAGGTTTTTCTGCCTCCTTTTCTTGACCAGCCAATATCAGGTAAACAGCCTTTCGAGCAAACTGCTTTATCAGGTTTATGGCCATCCTATAACTTTCATTAAGCTTCAACAAGTCTTCCCATCTCAAGTAAGTATCCAAACGGTAGTTGTAAAAATAGATGTAGTCTCCAGAAGTGAAGCAATCATCGTAATCGACGCTCGTCAAGACGAGATGAATCTCCTTGACCAAAGCTCCCAACTTTTCAAGCAGGTTAACAAAAAGACTGATTTCACTTTTCATCTCTATGCTAAGGTTTGTGACGAGAGCGTTTGCTTGGATGTTAGAAAGCAAGACATCTATCTCGCTATAGGATGCTTCCCCCCTTTTCACGACATCCAAACTCACTTTGTTTATCAAATCAAGCGTTCTTGACAGCCACTCTTCCATATTCCCGTCCATATTCAAATACCCTCCTCACTTCTTTTATCTGTTGATTAAGATAGTAAGTAGAAAAAGAAGCATAACCGATACTCCAAGCTAAAACTATTTGATTGTTATTTAGATACCCAAAAACAAGCATAGCTATGTTGAAGAAAACGTTGAGCAAAGCTAAGAGCATCTTGATTTTCCAGTTTAGTATAATCTTCATTTCTTCTTCACCTCTTTAGCGAAGCTCCTTATAGCTTCCATTACGAGCAAACAGAGAAGAGACAAAACTTTATCCCTTTTCTTGTCAGGGATGATTTCAAATTTTCCATTAGGTCTATCAATCCCTACATCAAAAATATCAACAACTTCTTCCTTTAGTAAAGATTTTTTGTAGAGAACAGCTCTCCCTGATAGCTTGAAGTTTGTTATATCTCCTTCCCATTCAAACGCAAGGTTGTCAGACTTCAACCTAAAGTTTTTATATTTAGATTCCCCTGAAACCAAAAATTTTTTGCTGAACTTCTCAGTCATCAAGTTATTAAGCTGGTCAAATTCCTGCATCCCTTTCATCACAAGTAAGGGTAAGAAAAACTTCTCGTCAGGGTTCATTTCCTTATGTATATTTAATTTTTCTTCTTGTTTTTCAGTTTCCATTTCTTCATATATATCTTGTTTGCTCTCTTCAACATATACATTTAAAGTTTCTAAAGGTTTTATCTCTTCCTGTTTAGATACTTCTTGAGTTATTTGTTCATCAGGTTTTGTTTCCTGTTTATATATATCAACAACCTTCAAGTTGCACGAACCACCCCTTTTCTCTATTTGTATCTTTCCTTCAAGTTCCAAAATCTTAACCCACTTGTGAACTGTAGAGTAAGAAAGGTCTGTTTTCTTTGTCACATCCAAAATATTCACATCTGGCTTTATAGATGACAAGTCCTTTATCGTTTGGTAAACCAAATCTTTTTCAGACCTCATCATTAATATCACTTATATTTTCATATATAAATACTTTATGCACTTTATATCTTTCATATATAAGTGCTCTATACTTCAAGTTATCATATGCTTCTCAACCAGTCATTAGATACTGTTTCACGATTTCAACTTTCTTCCTTATGGTTCTTGTATGCGGTCTGACTTTAATCTTCTTACCTCTAAAAGTCCTTGTATATCCCCTTACCTTTATTTTTACTTTTCTGATTCTGGTTATTCTCTTTGTCACAACCCTGCTCAAAAATTCCTTTCTTGCATCCTTGCTTTTAATCAAAGTCCTCAATACATTTTTCTGTCTCTTTAAGGCTTTTATCTTTTTAGGAACTTTTTCCTTTTCTATTGATTTTGCAACTTCCTCCATTTCTTTTTTCAAATATTTCAAGAGCGGTCTTTCAGAAATCACAACTTTAAGTTTTTTCCTCGCATCCGTAAAAAGCTTCCTGAGAATCTTTGGCGTTTCTCCTTGAACAAAAAGTATTTTTGGAAACTTTTCAAGAACCATTCATAACAGCCTCCTGCGGGTTTTTATGTTTCAAACACCTCGCATGAGCACTTAAACCTTTGAAGTTTGTGAACCAAGTCTTGTTGTAAGTGTTTTCATAACCTATGATTCTTTTGTTACAAACATAGCAAATATCCGTGAAAACAACTCTTCTTTTTTTCATTTCAAACCACCTCACTTTATCATGGTTGGATAAGTCACGATTTCAACCTGTCTTGAGCTATCAATATTTTTAAAGCTCGGGATTCTTAAACCAAATAAAATCTTTAAAGCATTAAGATGAGCTCTCGAATGCTGATATTTACAAGATTTAAAGAGCTTCAAGCCAAAAAATTTTGGTTGCTCTTTATAAACAAAAAAGGATTTTCCCCTGAAATAATATTTTGGTGAGAATCGCAACACAAACGCATTATGGTAGTAATCTCCCTTGTTGTAAGCTTCATCAACTCTCACGTTTTTCAAGATTTGCTTCATGGTAAAATAATCAAGCTTGTCTATGGAATAAACAAACCAATTAGCATAAACATCTGAGAGGGAAGATTTCAAGCTCGAACTTTTAAAGATGAAAAAGTTGCAAAGCTTAAACCTTTTCCTTATGGTTTGAATATCCTCAAGAACGGTTGATAAATAAACTTGGTCATAATCAAGAAACAAAACGTACTTCCCGTCGGAGCATCTATTTGTTATCCCCTGTGTAATCAAATCTGGTTTTTTCCAATTAAATGTTAAATTGAAGTATGGCATCCTTTTATATTCGAGCTTCAAGCCATACCTGCTCAACCTAAACTCTAAATTTTTCTTTTCAATCTTGAACATGTTTTTTTCCCTTCCAAAGACAACCAAAGGTTTTCAAACTTTATGTGAACCCACACAACATTTTTTGGTCTTTTTTCTCCTTCTTAACAAGAAGGCGTCCCCAAAAAGCTGGGGACATTAAAAAGTTGGTTTTATGAAGTATTTATAGCTTTCTCGCCTTTATGCCATACCCACTGCAATTCTGTAAAATCCTTGCGAAGTCGTTGTTATTTCTACTTCATCTCCTACCTGAGGGTCTTTTTTGTATTTCGCTTCATACCTAATGAACCAATTGTTCAAGTTCCCAAAAGATTTTTTCAAGGCTGCCTTGTCTGTAACTTTCCAAGCATTTTTCTTTTCATCATACTCAGCTCCCTTTGGTATGCCATGGCTTTCTGTGAACTCTGTTCCATCTGTTGAAACTTTTATCAAAGCATACTTCCTTGCTTTTGCTTGCTCAGCGTTTTTTGCTCTTGCCAAAGCTTTCTCTGGGTTCTTGAAAGCCTGTTCAAAACCAACCACTTTGATTTCAACTATCTTACCTTTCAATTGGATTTCTTCCTTTGCAACATCCAACAAGCTATCCATCCCCACCACCTTTCTTTCATCTATAAAACAACCCTTCAAGGGTTGCTCGGGATATTATCCTTGCTGTCATAGAAGCTATTGCTATCAATAGCTTCTATTATATTATTGGTATCAATAGTATTTAAACTTTTCCCTC
>Ga0315298_1006307_pt1 | contig 16249 bp, 12 predicted proteins | sample WHS_1_MG_FD_203077 | JGI IMG/M metagenome (GOLD analysis project Ga0315298, IMG submission 203077) | Extremophilic microbial mat communities from Washburn Hot Springs, YNP, Wyoming, USA - WHS_1_MG | ecosystem: Environmental > Aquatic > Thermal springs > Hot (42-90C) | place: USA: Wyoming...
CTGGCCAGCCTCTTCGAGACCTGGCAGGCGCGTGGCCTCAACCCTTTGCGCGAATGCCTGAACCTCCTCAGCTAGCCCCCACCCCTTGCCAACAAAACTCCCTTACCCCAACTCTGAACAGTCACCAAGGACACTAGAATTGACTTGAAACAATGCGCCTGGTATACTCTCTGCGGATACTAGAGTAGGAGCCCCGAATGACGATACCCGTGATTGACAAGGTCAGGCGCAACCACGCTCTCGAACACGCTACCATTTCCATTCTGCTGCAGCGGCTTGGCACTGGCGCTCGTTTGGTAGGCCGATCGACCGCCAGCGGCTTCTATGTCTATGGGGATGTAGACGGCGAGGTTGTCGAAAGCGCTGCCCAAGAGGGCCTGAGGCGCCTGAAGGATGGCGAAGCCGAACTCGCCGTCTCCCCATTGTGTGGCACCAACCTGGCAGTGGCCGGAGTCTTGGCGGGGGTTTCTTCCCTATTGGCTATTGGCAAGAACAATCACCAAGATCGCCTGGGTCGAGTGATCTTCGCCGCCACCGCTGCGGTTCTCGCTGCTCAACCACTCGGTAGGTTGGTGCAAAGGTACCTCACCACTTCACCAGAGTTGCGCGGGGTAGATATCCGGCGCGTGAGTTCTTCCCGCACTGGCAAGTGGAACATGCACAAGGTTGAAACCAAGCACTCCTAGGAACAGCACGTCTTGACGCTGGAGGGGAAGGACAGAATGTTGCGGATTCGCCGTCGGTCCCTCGCCCGTATTGCGTCGCTTGCTGGCTGCCGGGCGATACCAAGCTTCAGGGCCGGCAGACGGAAGGGATCAGTGTGGGGATCGAACTGCTGCTGCAGGTACTCGTGGCTGCCGCAGCCGCTTATGTAGTGGTCTTCTGGTTTGGCCTGATCGTCTGGACCTATCGCGACATCAGTGCGCGTAGCACCGATAGGCTGGCGCGGGGATTCTTTGTGTGCCTCGTGCTCCTCTTCAACTTGCCAGGCCTGCTTGTCTACGTCTTGCTCCGCCCGCAAGAGAGGCTGGCCGAAGCATACGACCGGCTGCTGGAGGAGGAATCGCTACTGCAGGAGATGGAGCAGAAGGCGATCTGCCCTGGGTGTAGCCGTCGGGTCAGAGAAGACTTCTTGATCTGCCCCTACTGCAAAGCCGAACTGAAGAAGAAGTGTGGCTCTTGTGGCAGCTTATTGCATCCCAATTGGATTGCTTGCCCATACTGTGGACACTAACACCAACTGGGCAGCTACATCCTGACATCTTCGCCCACGATGTGTACTTTCAGTAGATTCGTGGCGCCTGTCCGGCCGACAGTCACCCCGGCCGTAATCACCACCATGTCGCCGTCGGCAACAAAGCTTTCAGCCTGAACTCGGGATACCGAGGAATTGATCATCTCGTCTAGAGAGTTACAATCGGCCGCAAGCAGAGGCCGGACACCCCATACCAGCGTCAGCTGTCTTTGAGTAGATTCACGGGGCGTGATCGCGAAGATCGGCGCCGAAGGCCGATGTCTGGCAACTACCCGGGCGGTGCGTCCCGATGCTGTGCTGGTAATGATCGCCTTGACGTCCAAGTCGAAGGCGATTTCGCAGGTCGCCTCCGCGATGGCATCGGTCACTGTGGCGGCTCTAGCTAGCCTGCGGCTGGCGACGTATTCGCCATACGGGAGCGCTTTTTCTGTAGTCTCCGCAACGCGCGACATCGTCGCTACCGAGTCGACGGGATACTTACCGGCCGCCGTCTCTCCACTCAGCATTACGGCATCCGTCCCGTCGAAGATGGCATTAGCGACATCGCTAACCTCTGCCCGCGTTGGACGGGGGCTGGCGATCATTGATTCTAGCATCTGAGTTGCCGTGATCACCGGCTTGGCTGCGGCTCGGGATTTGGCGATGATCATCTTCTGAAGTAGGGGAACCTCTTCCGAGGGCATCTCGATACCCAGATCGCCGCGCGCGACCATGATGCCGTCGGATGCCGCCAGAATGTCGTCGAAGTTGCTGATCGCCTCGTGCTTTTCGATCTTGGCAATCACGGGCGTGGCCGCTCCAGCCTCAGCAATGATCTTTTTCAGGGTCACAACGTCGGCGGCTTGCCGCACAAATGAAAGAGCAACGAAATCTACGCCAATCGCCACACCGAATTGCACGTCTCTCCTGTCCTTCTCCGTGATCGTAGGCGCACTAATCGTCATTCCGGGAAGATTGATGCCTTTGTGTGGCCTGAGAATGCCTCCATCGATTATGGAGCAGATCACATCGGTGTCGGTGATCGAATCTACTCGTAGTTCGATCTCTCCGTCGCTGATCAAGATCACCTCGCCCGGTTGCACATCTTGGGGGAGCGATTGATACTCGACGTGCACAGCGTCGGCGTTGCCCGGAACGTCCCGTGTGGTTAGGATGATCTGCCTGCCGGGTTCCAGCAGGACCTCCGGGACCTCAAGCCCGCCCACTCGCAAGCGGGGACCTTGCAAGTCTTGCAGCACCGCTACGATGTGTCCTTCGGCAGCAGCCACGTCGCGTATGCGAGATACTAGGGCACGGACCCAATCGTACTGATCACATTCGACATGCGAGAAGTTGATCCTGGCGACATCCATTCCTCTCAGGATCATTTGCCGCAAGATAGCCTCGTCTTCCGAGGCTGGACCGATGGTACAGACGATCTTCGTACGTCGCATGTTACACGGCGACCTTCAACTCCAGCCGTTTGTACAACTCTTCAAAATCGACGCGGGCGGCCATAATCGCTCGCACCTCCTCCAGTTTCCGCCTTTCGGTGAAAGGCGCGATTCCCAGCAGTGAATCGACTTTCTCGACTGTTGTCTTGGTATCGTCGTCGACCTGAATGATCGGTATGCCAGCGTCGTTCGCTCGGATCCGGATTATCTCCAGCGGGGGCTGCCCACCTGTAACCACGAGGCATGTGGCTGCGGCTTCCACAGCGCCAAGCATCTGATCTGGACGATCCCAGCGAGCCACCACCGCTTTGGCTGCCTTGCGCCGGTAGTAGTCCACCGACTTATTCTGGGTAATCGCCCCAATCATGATGTTCTCAACCACCTCTCCCCCGCGTTCTACACAGGTCAAAATTTGACCGCCGAGAGCCGCAGCCAGTTGCCTTACCGATATGCCGAGCAGGATCGATGATTCTGGCAACACTCCAAGTACCCTCTTGCCCTGCCCCGCTTCGGATTCCAGCCGGCTTCGAACCTTCGCAACCTCCTCCTCTGGCACACGGTTGATCACCACGCCGATCAGCCGCTCGCCAAACCGCTCCTCGCCAGCGCGCATGGCGCCGCTGATCTCCTCCATATCATATCGGAGTATAAGAACGACCTTTCCATCGAGCAACTCCAGGATCTCCGGATCGGTCAACAATCCATCGGCTTGCGTGTCGGAAGAAAAGCCCTCGACGACAGCCACGCCTTTCTTGGCTAGTACCTCTGCTATCGCCTGCACCTTCGCTCTCTGGTCCGCCACCGATAGCCGTGGTACAAGCTCACCCTTGGTCGTTACCCGCACGACTGGGGTCATTTCCTGGGCATTGAGAGAGAGCAGGCGCCGGAGGTCGATGTTCCCGCCTTCGGCCAGCATCTCTTCGGCGGCCAAGTCTACTGGCTTAAAGTAATCCGTTTCTATGCCGTCTGACTGCAAGCGAGAGATGACACCTGCTGCAAAGGTGCTCTTCCCCGAGGCTCTTTGCAGCGAAGCAATGTACAGAACCGACATGGTCTACTCCTCTTTCCGTGTTGGCCTCTTCCTTCTCCGTACAGATGCCGGCTTGACTGCCAAGTTCCTGTTGTCTACACGCAACCAGCAGGACTTGTTGCCGGTGTCCGATCTGCGCAGATTATATCACAGGTTACCGGCTCTCCGCATTAGTGAAGGGATCCGCGGATTCTGGCAGCCTACCTTGGGACCTATGGCCTAGTACGTTTGCTTACCTTTCTCCCATTTACATTCCTTTCGGTCCTACGCTAGACTGCTCGCTGGCTACCGCTTGTCTCTAATAATCATGAACAAGGAGGAAAGTCGGATGAGGAGAATTCTAGCCTTAGCGATGATCTCGCTGATCGTCGTGGCCGAATTCGTTACCGTTCCAGCCCATAGGGTAAACGCTGCTTCTTCGTTCTCGCGGGGCGTCAATCTTTGTGGTCTTGAATTCGGGGACTGGTCGCTCCCCGGGACATATGGGACCAACTACATCAGCCCGACGATGCAGGAACTTGACTACTTCCAGTCAAGAGGATTGACTGTTGTTCGGCTCCCATTCCGGTGGGAGCGAGTGCAGCGGAGCCTGTATGGACCGCTCGATCCTACTGACCTAGGCTATCTCGATGCCATTGTGGCCGGCGCCCGTGCGCGGGGTATGAGGGTTCTGATCGATCCCCACAACTTCGCCCGCTACAGAATGAACGGCGGCGAATACGTTGTCGGTTCTGCTCAGGTGCCGCGATCGGCTTTCACCGACTTCTGGAAAAAGATGGCCGCTCACTATGCGAATGAACCCGCGATCTACGCCTATGGTCTGACCAACGAGCCGTACGGCATGGACGGCTACGACTGGAAGGGTACTGTTCAGGAGGCGGTCAATGCCATTCGCACCGTAGACATGACTCACGCCATCGCGGTGCCTGGCGATGCCTGGAGCGGTGCCTGGAACTGGGACAAGTATAATTCAAACTTGATCATTTCCGACCCGGCCAACAACATCCTCTATGAGGCGCATCAGTACTTCGACGCCAATGGTTCTGGAGCCTATGCCAATGGTTACGATGGGGAGGGTGCCTATCCGAACATTGGTGTCGACCGATTGCAACCGTTCCTCAGCTGGCTGCATGCCAACGGCCTTAAGGGGTTCATCGGCGAGTTCGGGGTTCCAGATAACGACAGCCGGTGGTTAACGGTGTTGGACAACTTCCTGGCTGCGCTGGACCGGGAAGGGATGGATGCCTTCTATTGGGCAGCTGGGCCCTGGTGGGGTAGCTACCCGCTGAGTATCGACCCTTCCAAGGGCAACACGCCCCAATTGGCTGTCATGCAAAACCATCTGAGCGGCGGGACAGTGACGCCACCCCCGTCGACAACCCCTCCACCCTCTAACCAGCCACCTAGCCCTACCGAGGGCTACTCGGCCAGCGGCTCTGCCAGTCCCTCCTTAACGGCTCCTGGCGGCTCGGTGACGCTTAACCTGTCGATGGCCTCTTCAGCGGCCAGTAACGTGTTGGTGGATTTGGAAGTGCACCAAAATGGTGCAAAGGTATTCCAAAAGTTCTATCCCAGCCAGTCCTTCTCCGCCGGGGAGACGAAGAGCTACCGCGAAACGTATATACCACTATCGGCCGGCGTCTATACGGTCAAGGCTGGTGTCTTCACCAACGACTGGTCCCAGCTCTATAAGTGGTTCGACTCGGTCAGTACGTTCTCAGTGGGGCTCTCCGCGCAAGAGCCCCGTCCGCGCTTGAAGGTGTACCTGCCGGTGGCAGCAATTGCCGCGTCATCTTCTGTCCCTGCTCCGGCTGCGCCAGCTCCTAGCGCAAATTCTGGCTTCGTCGAGACAGGATCGGCGAGCCCCAGTGGTTCCTTGGTGGGCACAGCCGTGTCGCTGAACCTGGCAGTTAGAGCAGCGGCGGCGAGCAACGTGTTGGTAGACCTGGAAGTCCACAGTAACGGGTCCAAGATCTTCCAGAAATTCTACCCGAGCCAGTCCTTCGCCGCGGGTGAGACCAAGAACTACACAGAGAGCTACACGCCACCCTCGGCAGGGACCTATACTCTCAAGGCGGGCATATTCAGCACCGACTGGGCGAAGTCCTTCAACTGGGCTGACTCGCTCGCCGTCTTTACTGTATCAGGTCAATCGGCGCAGCCGCCTCCGCCACCCGCGCTAGCGGGCTCGAATTTGATCGTCTCTCGTGGTAAGCCGGCCTACGCCTCCGTTGGAAACGCCGCTGCGGTAGTAGATGGATCGTATGGCGATTGGAATGTGTGGAATCCCGGTAACCCTTCCGCCGCAAACCCTGCTTGGGTAGCGATCAACATCGGCAGCGGCTATTCTCGGCTGCTCCTCAACTGGACTAGCACATTCAACTACAACTACAACGAGACCACCTATGGCGGCCCCGGAGACTATCAAGTGCAGACCTCGGGCGACTCGACTAATGGCGCCGACGGTACATGGACTACCGTTGCCAATGTCTCTGGCAACTACGTTCGCGCTAGAGCGCACACCTTTGATTTCACGGGCAAGAGTTGGGTGCGACTACTCGTAACCGCACCTTCTGCTACAACTAACGGCAACGGCGTCGCCATCGACGAGATCGATATCCACGACGTATCTAATGGAATAGCAGATACTTGGTTCTTCATGGGAGATAGCATTACTGCGGGCGGCTTCACGCGCAAGGCGAGCCAACAGCCTAGTTTTGCAGCTAACATCAATCAAATGCACCCATCATACTTCCCGGCAATGATCAATGGCGGCATCGGTGGTGAGACGAGCGGATCGGCCGTAGGCCACATTGATGCTTGGCTCCAACTCAATCCCGATGTGAAGTACTGGGCGCTCGCCTACGGCACTAACGACGCTGCAGGGAACAATGGCAACCCTGCTGCTTTCAAGGCCAACATGCAGATATTGATCGACCGGATCAAGGCGGCGGGACGTGTCCCTATCTTGGCGAAGATTCCGTATGCCATCGACGGCAGCCACAACACCATTCCGCTGTTCAACCAGGCGATCGATGAGCTTAACGCGGCAAATGGCCTTATGTCTGGGCCCGATTTATATGCCTGGTTTCAGGCTCACCCAGAACAGCTAAGTTCAGACGGGCTACATCCGAACGACGCCGGGTCTGCTTCGATCAACCGGCTTTGGGCTGAGGCAATGAGCGGTTTGTACCACTAGGCACCCTGGCTCAAGGGGCCACATACGGCGCCTAGAAGAGGGGCGGCCTCCACCGCCCCTTTCTTAGTTCTGCTAAGCCAGGTTTACTAATCCCCTTCTTAGCCCTTGTGTCACGGCCTCTGTGCGGGAACTGACCCGCAACTTGGCGAAGATGTTGCGCAAGTGGATCTTGGCTGTGTTGACGCTAATACCCAGGTCTCTTGCGACTTGCTTATTGCAGGCACCGTTGGCCACGAGATGTAGTACTTGAAGCTCTCTCTCACTGAGTTCCTGTGGTTCTGCTGCTCCAGCCCGTGGATGTGCGTCGCATTGGCCGGAGCCGTTGCGTCGCTTGCTCGCCCGGAGATGCCCATCGGCCGGATCACCAAGAGCTTGGGTTACGGATTCTAGCAGCGCTGATCCACGTAGTACCAGGTAGTCGCCTTTGGCTGGATCATACACCAGCAAACCAAGCAGATGCACATGGGGAGGACACACCTCATACGGATCGTCGGGATCTGGATCTAACTCACGGCGAGTGAACGCTGGGCTAAGGCCAGGCTGACCTGTCAGCAGACGGAACTGGCTTCGTTTCTCATCTCTGGCCCTGTCTTGGCGCGAACTCCACGTGGGGAGCCCGATGAGAACCTGCTCGAGGGAGTGTGCATGCAGCTCTTCGCTTACTACCTCCATTAATCTAGCCTCCTTCTCTGTTCGCGCAAATGCTCTCCCAGATGTCTAGCGTGATATTTGTTATCGTCCCGCAGTATTCTTGTATGTTATGGGAAGGTAGATCCGAATCGTCTGCAGGGGCATCGAAGTGCTCCATACGCCTTGGCCATCCGCCCCTGCGCGGCCACCCGTTCCCGCATATATCCGGTCAGGTCCCAGGACCGCTACCAGCGCCTGCACTGCGGCATATCCTGCATCATCGTGCGGGAACGACGAGTTAATCGGCGACCAGGATGGACTGTTACTGAGAGTTCGGAAGACACCGCTCACCCACGTACCAGCAAAGATCGCGGCGTCTGAGCCATACTGGGTCGTTGCAGCCAGAGAGTGGATGCCTGTAGGATGATAACCGGCGTTCTCGAAGGGAGACCATGTAGCACCCCCATCGGTTGATCGGAAGACGCCCCCATCAGGCGTCCCGGCATAGACGGCGTCGCCAACCATTAGGAGAGCAGAGACGCCATTCGTGCCTCGGTCGAAAACCATATTCCACGTTTCGCCGCGATCTGTGGATTTGAAAATACCCCCGGCCACCGTAGTTTGGCTACTGTGGTCTGTGCTCTTCCACAGAAGAGATTTCGTGGTAGTAATGAATGTCGTCGTCCCACCGCCCGCGAACACGGTGTGATCGGTGGCGTATTTCGGAGAGACTGCGAGTTGCCAGATCAAGTGGTTGACGGGTTGCAGGCTGGCAGGGTGCCAGGTGCTGCCGCCGTCTCTAGAGAGAAATATCCCGCTCCCGGTTGCGCTTCCGACCGCAGCAAAGGCGGACGCGCCGTCGGGAGCAAATGCGAGCGAGTAAACAGCGGCGTCAGAAGGAATATCGGAGACTGGTATCCAGGTTTCGCCTCCGTTCGTCGTGCGGTAGACACCGCTCCCGTTCGTGCCCAGCAAAGCCAGAGTGGTGTTGTTGAAGTTGGGTGCAACGGCCAGAGCGGAGATGCGGGGTATTGGATCGGTGGGTAGCCCGTTGTTTCTTGGCACGAAGGCATTCCCACCGTTCGACCGGAACACGCCGTTCCCTTCTGTTCCTGCGAAGACTACTCGCCCGTCTGGCGATGCCGCCAGGCTAAATACGACAGGCCCATCGGCGATGCCTGGCACACGTTCCCATGTGTAAGCATCCGCTGCGATAGTAAGATCGGTTTTCTCGGTTATCACCAGAACCAAGAGTCCTAAAACGATCAACCCGGCAAAATGCAATGCAAAACGACGCACTTCTTGACCCTCCTTTCCGCAACTAGTGCAACCAGTGTTGCCTCAGTCTGTCTATCAAGCCGCTGCTCCAGGTCCTCGCGTTCAGGCTTGCCGAGCATTCCCGATGGTAGGCCCACTTCTGCCACGCGTTGGGGGGTCGATTGGCCTTGGCACCGTTGCCGTGCGTCGCTCATGCTGTAGACTCCGGCTTGCCCCCCAGCACCAAGCGAGTTTAGCGACATATATGGCGGGCAGCGTGTACCAATAGCCCAACACGGCGGGGCTACTGGTTACTACTCTAAGAACCCCGTACAGGGCAAGCAACGGCGACAGCCCAATCAGGAGATGCCTGTTTGTCACGATCTTGGGCGTCCAGAAAACTTCCGGATATCGCTGACGGACCTTCAGCGAGTTCCCACCTGCAATCGCGGCGTGATTAACCAAAGCACCAAAGTTGGCGCGGTCTGGATGGTGATATACCAGGGCTGCAGGTTCAAATTGGAGAGCGTACCCGGCCAGATGGCACCGGACTGTGAGATCGATATCCTCGCCGGTAGGCAAGCTTTCATCAAACGGCCCAATGCGATCCATGACCTCTCTCTTAATGCTCAGGTTGATCGTCGGGAAGTACAGTCTCCTCTTTGTCCTAGTCCCAGGCAAGTACTCGTGAAACGACGTCAAGTTGTCACAAAGTGTCCAGTAGTTGTCCGTGGTAAAGCCTACACTCCCGCCCACAAGGTCGGCCCCTTGTTCATGCGCACTCAGTAACCTGCTTAGCCAGAACCTGTCGGCTACACAATCGGCGTCGATATACACGATGACGTCTCCGCGAGCGAAGCCGATGCCAATGTTTCTAGCGGTGGCCGGTATGACAGGTTTCTCTGTAGAGATCCGCTTCACCTGGCCGTCGGGCCGGACCAAGCTATGTTCATCGAGACCTACAACAATGATCTCAAAGTCGCCATTTACCTGCACCTGGTTCTTCACAGAGTCAATTGTCTTGTCTACCATGGGCGAGTGCAGGTTCGGAATGATCACGGAAACCATTGGCCTCATCGCCTTCCTACCTCGGCACCTTTCGACCTGGGGGTGCGCACCCATTCCCGCTGGCGCCGCCCGAGAAGCAGATTCACGTAGAGGATGACTTTCCATGCGACATAAACTGGCGCGTGCAGCAGCGAAATGTAGGCATGCCTGGGCGCTTCGGAGACAATTAGGCCTCCCACGACGTGGGTAGCTAGAGCGCCCAGTGATATTGCTGATATGGCAAGGACTGGTGTCCAGCGGAAGACTGCGCCAAGAACCAGATTAGCAAATGACACCGCGGCCAAGACGGATAGCGGAGGGATGAACTCCTCGAAGGCGGCCAGGATGAGCATCGGGCTTGCCGCGCGAATGCCGTCTCCCAATAGGACCGGGGCCTGCCGCAAAGCCACGTTGAGCCGACCAGTCTCCCAGCGGACGTTCTGAGGGCGAGAGTCCTTCAAATTGGATGGCATCTGAGCCCAAGCTCGTGCTTCCGGAGCATAAGAGACCCGCACCCTAGCGCGTAGCAAATGGTTGTGGAATTCCAAATCCTCGACGAGGGAGCAGGATGACCAGCCGTGCTCCACAAGTACGGACGAAGCAAAGCACATTCCGTTCCCTTTGAGGCTGCACGAAAGCCCTAACTCGCGACTTCCCAAGGAACGGACGTGGTTATAGAGGCTCATTGCTACGAACCGCAGCCCTGCCGGCCAGGAATCGGCGACGTTAAGCGTATCATCCCGTCCCTGAATGACCTTGTCTCCTTCCAAGAGCCTGCTGTTCATCACTTGGAGGAAGTCTCTTGAAAGCACCGTGTCTGCGTCCAAGATGACAAATGCGTCGTACTGCGTCCCCAAGCGTGACACGATCCACTGGAGGGCGTGTCCTTTCCCTCGTGCACAGGGATCGCTCCGTTCGTGCACCATAATCCCTGCTTCCCGGCCAAGGGCTGCCGTATTATCGTCACAGTTGTCGGCTACCACGTGGATGGTATAGAGTTCCTGTGGGTAATCTAATTGCATCAAGTTCTGCAAGGTGGCACCGATAGCTTGCTCCTCATTGTGCGCCGGTATGATCACCCCAAATCGCACAGCGGGCGAGTGCCGAGGCGTCACCCTGTGACGGCCGACGTAGGCCAGTCCTGTGAGCATTACGATGTATCCCAACGCCAACAACACCATGCTTTGGATGACACCGGCAATTGCCTGTAGTAGGCTCGTCATGGTGATAAGCGACCATGTAGAAGTGTTCGGAGAGCGCCAAGGTAGAAAGTGACCCGTTCCTGCGCCTCCTCTTGCCTCTCTGGCACGACGCAGCGGATCGCCCACCACACGGCCATGCGGTTCATATACTCTACGACGAGCAGCAACCCGAATAGGCGAGCGTACCAGAGGCCGCGGTGCTTTCTTTGAAAGCGACCCAGAGCTAGTGCCATTTGACCAGCCACTAGGTACCACTTCCTCTTGTATTCCAGCACCTGTTGCACCTCACTGGAAGCCCCTTGATCCGACCGGCGCTCCATATGAATGATGACTGCCTGGGGGAGGAAGAACGTTCTCCAACCTTTTTGTCTTGCTCGGTAGCAGAAGTCTTCATCGGCTACCCAAACGAAGAATCCTTCATCCCAGTAGCCCACTTGGTCCAAGAGTTGGCGTCGGAACATCAAGCAACTGTACGAAACCCAGTCTACTTCTCGAACCGTGCTGTGATCCCAGTGGGTGATTTCGTATCGACCGAAGATGCTATTCTTCCTGAACAGTCTGTCCAATCGAAGACAGCTCGCAAATTGCGTAAGTATGGTGTGAAACCCAAAACAAGAAGGGATCATCTCACCGTCCGGATAGGAGTTATTGGCCCCGACGATCCCAGCTTGGGGAGTGTTTCTCAAGAACTCAACCATGAAGCGTAGCGCACCTCTCTGGCACACCGTGTCCGGATGAAGTACCAAGATGTTTTCTCCCTTTGCCTGATGGAATGCCTGGTTGATCCCTGCAGTGAACCCCAGATTCTCCGTGTTGACGAGTACGCGCACGCCGGGAAACAACGTGCGGATCAATTCCGCCGAGTCGTCAGTCGAAGCGTTGTCGACGACGATCACTTCCATCGCCAGTCTCCCGTCGTCCTGGTCAAGGGATTGGAGACAGGTAGCCAGCAGATGGCCTGTATTCCAGTTGACTATGCACACGCTCAGATCGGTACGGTCTGGCATATGTTCACGTCGACTACGGACTCAAGCGGGCCGGTGCAAGCCTCGTCTTGGTGCCAGAAGGGCTGGCACCCCCCTATCTGGCTCTTCGATTTGGTCGGTTCTGGCCGCAAAAGCCAAAGGCAACTACAGCGTAGATCAAGCGTTGGGTGCTACTGTGTGATACCGAACAGGCGAAGGTTCGAGTCAAGGGCACAAGCCCTTGGCCAGCAAGAATAGTGCCATCCTTCGGTCTGCCGACACTCCTTCGGGCAGAAAGGTTGCACTCTCCCCCCGACTATCTTCACACTTCGATGACGCTACATCGCGAACGAAAAGTGGTAAGGACAAGACCAGGCTTACCCTTGCTCTGAAGGCTATCTTCGTGACACAGCATCGAACCGCAGGCGGTGTGCTTCCCCTGCAGACGAGCAATACCTGTGCGTTTTCTGCTCACCTCACGTGAAGCGACCGTACAGCACAGCGGCAGGCTAGACCACAACACAGGATCACTACGGGCTGCTCTGGAACCGAGTGGCTACCCCAGCCAAGACAAACAGCAGCACCGCGTTCACATCTATAGCTGTCTCATTGACGTAGTATGCGTCGCTGTCGTCAATATAGGCTTTTGCTGGGTAGGGAGCGAGATCGTTTCCTTGGGCAAAATTGGGCCCCCCGGAGAGCAGTCCGGGGACAGGTTCAGGCATGCTGCCAGCCATTGAATACTGGTGGAAAGGCCTTTGTACCGGATTGAGGCCTACGCCAGTGATATACGACTTGTCGTTGGCATTGCGCCCCAGCAAATAGTGGATCTGCTCGGCGGCCACTTCCTTGTACACCAGAGTTGGCTCGAAATAGTCGGCATACAGCAGCATGAAGGCGTGGTTGAGAAGAACGCCGTTCGATCCCCAGTAGTACTCCTCGCGGGACAAGACTGTCGAGTAGGCATCGCTACGGGCCCTGGCCACCAGTCGGCCAGCATACCCTCTCACGTCTTCTCGGATTTGGCTGTCAATCGCAGCGTCCTTGTTACCCCATGAGGAGACGGCATAGGCAACCAGACCGAGAGGGTACACGTATGCCCAGGAAGGGGGTCCGGCCAGGGATCTCTGGAAATGGGAACGTACATAGTCGTTGTACTCGGAGTTGCCGGTCACCCTGTATAGCTCTGCTGCGGCCCAAAACCGTTCGTCGGTGTCGTCGCCGTCGCCATAGGTTCCTGTTTCGACCCCTGGTGGATTCGCGAATCCACCAGGGGGCACCGAGGTAGGGTGGGCACTAAGCCAGCGCCAAGCCGACTTGGCAGCGGCCAGTGCTTTGTCGGCAAAGCTCGCATCGTACGGCACGTAATCTCTTGCGGCCTGGGCCATAACCGCGGCGAAATCGGCCGTGGCCGCTGACGAGACGGGGAAAACATATCGGTTTCCGGGATCCTGAGTTGGGATGAAGTTGCCGGTCCAGCGCTCACCGGTGAGCTTGTGATGAACGCCGCCGTCCGCCTCCTGCATTTTCAGCAACCAGTCCAGCTCCCATTTCACCTCTTCCAGCAAAGCGGGAAGCGCTTTGGATGGTCGTTGGTTGTCGATACGTGCAAACGCCGATGGGTAGAGCTCGAATGCGTCTAGCATGACCCCTACTGACGCTGCCGCTGTAATCACGAATTTCCCGTAGTCGCCAGCGTCATGCCAGCCGCCGGCCGCATCAATCCTTGTTCCATTACCATCCCAGAGGTACGCATCGTCTAAGTGACAGGCCGGGTGGGCCCACGGTGACTGGTCGGCGATCTCCGCGCCGCAGCGCTGGTAGTAGAACCCTTTGAGCACGGTGTGCAGAACCCCATCGTACACGTTGTCGCGAATCGCGAATTCGCCTGAGGCGCCAACGCCTGGAACCACCAGCCGGTAGCGTCCCGCCTGCTGGACCGGTGAGAAGTCGGCGTCGAGGACCAGATCTCCGGAATTGGGATCGAACTCAGCCGCGACCTGTGGCGTGCCCCGAAAGACTATGGCGCCCGTAGCGCTGTCGACCACGTAGAACTCAGCGGCCCTAACGGTCAGCTTGGCTTTCTTGGGTGCTCGTGACAGATACCCGACTTGGTCGGTGCGGATCGGGGAGATTGGTCCAAAGGTGCGTTCCGGCGCTAGGGTGCCCTTCCAGTCAAACGCGTCCACGAAGAACTTCCCGGACCATGGCGTCTGACCGCCGATAACCTGTACTCCGATCGCCATCAGTGGCAGGTTGATGTTGGCGTCAAGCGCCAATTCTACTTTCGTCCATTTGCCCGGCTCCAGTGCGATTCGCGGGCCGGCAATCCAAGACCAGTTGGCGTCCATGGCGAATGCCAGTACCGCGAGGGAAGCGTTCTCCAACTTTGGTAGGAAGACATAGGCGCTGATGACGGTGCCATTACCTACGGCGGTCGGCGGCGCCATCCGTACATTGGCCGGATTGTCCTGGGTTAGCCCAATGCTTGAGACCTCTAGAGAGTAGTTTCCAGAGAAGGCTACTTCTTTGGAGGCGCTCAGTGACCGCGCCGCATACTCGCCTGTGAAGCCCATAGTGGTGGCGTCTTCGAAATCGAGCTTTGGCGGTGGGACCGGCGAGACAGCCACAGACCCGGCTTCGACCGGACCTTCCGTTCTGCCCGCGACGGCTCTGGCATTCTCGCCTCTGCTCGCCTGAGAAACGGAGCGGGCGGTCCCTCCTTCTGGACTACAAGAGACGTTAAGATGAACGTACAACGCGATCAATGCAGCGGAAGATAGGAGCCTAGTGCGATTTCTCCACCATCCGTGCTGCCGGGATCTCGGATGCATCATGTCGCGGCCCCTCACTCAAGAAAATGCCTGAAGTGTAGCTGGTAGTCCAGACCGGAGCGCCGCTTCCGGATCGGCCTCGCCGGTACGCCCGCCACCACGGAGTAAGGTGGAACATCCCGAGTGACCACTGCCCCGGTGGCGACAACTGCGCCTTCACCAATAGTGACGCCCGGCAGAATTATCGCCCGAGTGCCAACGAAGGCCCGATTGCCGATCACGACGGGCGCGCCTTCCGTAGCGAACGCCGGATCGTCGATATCGTGCTGCTCAGTCAAGATGAAAACGTGTGGCGAGATGCTCACATTGTCTCCGATGGTGACCCCCCGGCGCCCATCCAAGCAGCAGTTCCGGTTGATCACGGTGTTACGCCCAATCGTAATGCCTGGGTTTCTCTGGCGCGAGATGCCATGACAATAAACATACAGCCCCCGAAGAATGCTGGAACCACTGCCGATTTCCATCCGCAGCACCAATCGGTACCAGGCATGGCGCAGCGTGTAGGACGGGAGGTGACAAATCACAGCGTTAGTGATGTAACTCAAGACCCTTAAGCCTAGATCTTTTGCCCATCCGCATCTTCTTGCTTTTGACATTGCTTGCTTTGTTCGGTCGCGATCTGCGAAGATGCTTCTCACGGATGATTCAAGTCCCTTGCTTCACCTGCTGCTTGCATGGTAGGAAATACCCGCAAATGAGTTATGCCCGTCGTTGAGCTTGTCCAACCGCAGAGCTCGTCGAGCGGGTATTGGCGATGGTCGGTACGGCCAGCATGGTACCTGTTACCACGCCCAGGTATATCATGTTGCGATAGAAGGTGAGTTGCATGTCCACGTAGGACGTAACCATCTGCATGGCTACGAACACAACGGCGAAGAGAGCAAAGGTCTTGAGGGCGGGCTCGTCCATGGAACGGGCGATCGTCAATCCTTGCACGATTAGGCTGCCGATAAACAGCCAGAACAGCACGAAACCTACCATTCCAGTTTTCATCCACACCCAAAGGATGGCGTTGTGGGTGATGTATTGCCAGAGAGGAAAGGGGATCGTATCCATCGGCGCGACCACCTCATAGGGTACGCCGAACCCAAGGCCGTCGTAGGGGTGCTTCTGGATGTTGTACGTCAAGTTGGTCTTCTCCGAGATTCGGTACAAATTGGAAAGGATATCTCGTTGTCCCAGCGGCTGGAAGGCGGATCTGATACCGCGGACCGGTTGAGCGAGTATGCTATCGCTAGTCCAGAAGACAGCGGTATAGATCGGGACGATCACTAGCGCCGGCAGGAGAAACTTGAGCGCTGTACGAGGCCGTTCGCACAGAAGGATGAAGCTCACAATGCCTAAGCCCGCCATTAGCGCGACGTAGCCGGCCCGCCGTTGAGATCCCAAGTAGGCGA
>Ga0315298_1006308_pt1 | contig 16248 bp, 12 predicted proteins | sample WHS_1_MG_FD_203077 | JGI IMG/M metagenome (GOLD analysis project Ga0315298, IMG submission 203077) | Extremophilic microbial mat communities from Washburn Hot Springs, YNP, Wyoming, USA - WHS_1_MG | ecosystem: Environmental > Aquatic > Thermal springs > Hot (42-90C) | place: USA: Wyoming...
CCGATGAGCACGGCGGACGATACCGTCCACCCAGTTATGGCTGCGACAGGGCCTCCCGCACGCTTGATGTCGATGATCGTCTGCCGTGTCACGCTCGTCCCTGCGTAGGCTCCTATGGCTATTTGCAGAACCGCCTTAGTCCAGCTCGGGAACGTGATATCGGTTAACCCAAAACACGCCCCTGCGCCCACAAATGCCATAGGTCCCAGAACGCCTGCTGCAGGCACCCTAAGCCTTCGCGCAACGTACCAACCAGTTACTCCCAGAATGACTTGTACGATCAGACTCGCCGCTGAATTCATCCTTGCCCATTATATCAGCGTTTTGATCTACAATCGCCCAGCACAGTAATCAGGATATCAACCTAGCCTAGCGCCAGCACCCACTCCCGATGTTCTGTCCCAACAAGGGAACCATCTGGAGGATACCTGCGAACCCGCCTTGCCGATTTGCAGTGTAGCACAGTTAATTTCGTTTCGCCACGTTTAGCTCGCTTCGCACACGATTTCGCCCACCCTAGTCCCGAGATACTTCAAGGCGTCCGCCGAAATGAGAGACCATCTCAAGGCCGGTATTCCGCATGAAACGGCGGTCTCCTGCCCCACCTTTGCGAAGGGCAAGTATTTGTCTCTTCTGCTGCAGCTACGCCGCATTGGAACAAGTACCCGACTACCGCGTTGTGGTTTGAGATAGTTCACTGGTGGTTTCGGCGAAATGTGCCATTTTCTTGACACCTATGGTATAGTACCCTATGATTGCTTTGGGCTCCTTATACATAACATAACGTTACTGGTCCCCGTGAGGGGCTTTACCTCTCTGCCAGCTACTTTGGGAGCAAGATAGTGGCCGATCAAGTGGTGCTGAACAACCGCTACCGAATTCTCCACCAGATCGGGGAGGGTGGAATGGCCAAAGTTTACAAGGCCGAGGACAGCCTTCTCGAGCGCCTGGTGGCGGTTAAGGCACTGCGCGAGCAGTATGCCAGCGATGCCACCATCCTCGCTCGGTTTCGACAGGAAGCGCGCGCAGCTGCGGCCCTCGCACATCCGAACATCGTCAGCGTGTACGACGTTGGCGTGGATGGAAACTGGAATTACATCGTTATGGAGTACGTCGATGGCCCTAGCTTGAAAGATGTCATTGTTCAGGGAGCGCCATTCACCACCGCCAGGGCCATCGAGATAGCCTCGCAGATTCTCTCGGCGCTGTCCTTCGCGCATCAGAAGGGACTCGTTCACCGTGACGTAAAGCCCCAGAATATCCTGATTTCCGTCGACGGCCAAGCCAAAGTAACCGATTTCGGGATTGCGCGGGCTGCCACAGGAGCCCAGTTCACAGAGACAGGCATCGTTTTGGGAAGCGTGCATTACTTGTCACCAGAGCAGGCCAAAGGGGAGCCGGCAACTCCAGCAAGCGACATCTACTCGCTCGGCGTCGTCGTATATGAGATGCTCACAGGAAAGCTCCCGTTCGAAAGCGACAGCACCGTTGGAGTTGCGCTCAAGCACGTACAGGAGGCCCCCCAGCCCCCCTCCAAACTCAATCCGAGGATCCCCGGCCAGGTCGAGTCCATCATCTTGAAAGCAATGGCCAAAGACCCATCGCTAAGGTATCCCGACGCAGACTCAATGAAACGCGCTTTGATCGGCTACCAGCGCGTCGGGGATCAAATGACGGCTCCCATCCAGATCGTACCCGGACAGTCAGCTGCTGTGGATCCGAGAACGCAACTGGAAAAGGGGAAATCGTTGGACTGGTTCGCAATAATTCTGGCCGTTCTAATTATCGGCCTACTAGCCGCGTCCGTGCCTCTAGGGTATCGAGTGTACCAGTTGTACATGGCTCCTCAACCGATGGCCGCCGCCACAGAACCAACATCCACTCCTACCTCCACGCCCACCCAAACTGCGCTTGAGGCGACCCCTACGGCAGCTGAGCCGACTCGCGTGCCAGTGCAGCTAGTCCCATCGGTTATGGGCAAGCTGCTGAGCGATGCCAGGCAAGAGCTTGAGCGAGTGGGCCTCCGGATTGGAAAGGTATCTGAGGAGTTTGACGATCGAGTTGAGGCTTCGCGGGTGATACGACAGTCCGTCGAGCCTGGGAAGGAAGTGCCAACAGGAACGACTATCGACCTGGTAGTGAGCAAGGGCCCCTCGGGGATACTAGTGCCTGACCTGGTCAACCTGCGGCTGAACGATGCCGTCGCCAAGTTGGTAGACCAGCAGCTCAGCCCGGTGGTGAAGGAGGACTGGAACAGTAGTGTGCCCGAAGGGACGGTGTACGCTCAGAATCCCAAGCCGAACGAGCGGGTTAAGAGGGGCTCGGAGGTAGAGTTGATGGTCAGCAGGGGCAACAAACCGGAACAGAAGACCACGAATCAGGTTGCAGTGCCCCTCGTAGTGGGCCTACCCGAGAAGGACGCAAGAGCCCTGATTGAGGCTAGTGGGCTGAACAATTCTTATACTAATTACCAGGGGCACGGCGATATCCCGGATAGCGACCTGAACAAGGTTCCAGTCGGGTCTGTTTTGAGCCAGACGCCTCAGGCAGGCAAATTGGTAAGGCCGGGAGAGACTGTGTACATAGCCGTGCGCAAGGACTAAGTAGCTTACGGTTTGAATTTGCCGTTGAAGGTGGAGCCTTTGATTGAGGATGAAATCAAGAGACAAACCAGAGGGCAATTCCTGAGGGCGTGCCGGCGAGAACCCGTGGATCGTACGCCTATCTGGATAATGCGGCAGGCAGGTCGCTACCTAGCTGAGTACCGTGCGATAAGAGCCCGGCACTCGTTCCTAGAAATGTGCAAGACGCCGGAACTGGCGTGCGAGATCACAGTACAGCCCGTCGATGTTCTCGGCGTGGACGCGGCCATTCTTTTCGCCGATATCCTTCTGCCATTGGAACCAGCCGGGCTAGTGATCGAGTTTTCTGAAGAGCAGGGACCGACCATCCTGAACCCGGTCCGGAGCACCGCCGATGTGAATGCGCTTCGGATCATCGAGCCAGATGATTGTGGCTACGTGCTGGAGGCGGTGCGGCTTGTTCGGAAGGAGCTTGCCGGGCGAGTCCCGCTTATCGGCTTTGCTGGCGCACCGTTTACCCTGGCGAGCTACGTCGTGGAGGGAGGAAGTACACGGCTCTACCGCCAGTGCAAGACGCTGATGTACAACCACCCAACGGTCTGGCATGCTCTGATGGACAAGCTTGCCGACGTTGTTATCACTTACCTGAACGGGCAAATTGAGGCCGGCGCTCAGGCGGTGCAGGTTTTCGATAGCTGGGCCGGAAACCTCTCGCCCCAGGACTACCGCGAGTACGTTCTGCCGCACTCGGCTAAAGTGTTCGCCAACCTAGATCACCGGGTACCTCACATTCATTTCGCTCATCAAGCGGGGACTATGCTGGAACTGGTAAAGGAGGCTGGAGGCGACGTTATCGGGCTCGACTGGCGTGTGGAGATAGACAGCGCTATCAGGCGACTTGGCGATGGTGTGGCGGTGCAGGGGAACCTCGACCCGATGGTGCTCTTCGCCCGACCGGATGTGATTCGGGAGAAGGTTCGTCACATCTTGGCGCGAGTAGGTAGCCGGCCTGGACACATCTTCAACTTGGGCCATGGCATTCACAAAGATACGCCAGTGGAGCACGTTAAGGAGTTGGTACGCTGCGTACACGATATCAGCGGCGAGCTTCACGCCAAGCACTCGGGGGACCTGTAAGCGCGAATGCTTCGCCTCCACTTGTGATGGCGGAGCCCTGTCCCAGCGGACGTTATCACAGACTTGGGAGATTCGTTGAGCAGTTGCAGTAATTCGAGGAAGAAAAGAATCGTAATAATTGGAGGCGGAGTCGCAGGGCTGGCGGGAGCACTGGCACTAAAGCGTGCTGCCGATGAGGGCCGTCCCATCGAATGGGTTCTGATCGAGAAAGAGCATCGCCTGGGGGGCAAGATACTCACTGAGAGAATGGGTGAATTCATCATCGACGGTGGTCCGGATTGCTTCCTCTCGGAAAAGCCCTGGGTGGCGCAGACGGCCGCTCGCCTGGGGATAAGCGACAGACTACTTCCAACCAACGACAGCAGAAAGCGAACGTTCATCTATTCCGAAGGAAGGTTCCACGAGTTGCCCGATGGGATAATGATGATGGTTCCAACCAAAATCATGCCCTTCTTGACCACTTCCCTGTTCTCCTGGCCAGGGAAGATTCGCATGGGAATGGACCTGGTGATCCCCAAGAAGGCGGGGGAAGACGACGAGACTCTAGCTAGTTTCGTGCGGCGCAGATTAGGCCAAGAATGTCTGGAGAAGCTTGCGGAGCCAATGGTTGCCGGAGTGCACGCTTCGGACCCCGAGAGCATGAGCTTGCGGGCGACTTTCCCACGGTTCCTCCAGATGGAACAAAAGTATGGCAGCCTCATTCGCGCGTTCCTGGCCGCGCGCCGAAATGCTCCCAAACCTCCACCGTCTCCCCCAGGGAGTCCGCAACGAACTTATTTTATGACCTTTCGCGGGGGGATGCAGGAACTTACCGACGCGATGGCCGACGCAGCCGGTCGTGACCAGTTACTAACTGGCAGGAAGGTTGCTCGGGTCGAGAGCCTACGCCAATCGGCATCAGGGATGGCCACTGGGCAAGGAGCCCGCTATGTCGTGCACGTGGAGGGTGGTTATCCTCTCGAAGCAGACGCGGTGATAGTGTCGGCCGAAGCCTACAGGGCTGCAGGCCTGCTCGACGGCCTGGATCCCGCCCTAGCCCAGTTGCTGCGGACTATACCCTGGACGTCGGCGGCAACCCTATCGCTAGCCTTCCGCCACGATCAGATCAACCACAGCCTGGCAGGGTTTGGGTTCCTGGTTCCGTCCAGGGAGAAGCGAAAAATAATGGCTTCAACGTGGTCTTCTACCAAGTGGATCGGACGGGCTCCGGACGGACACGTATTGATCCGCGTGTTCGTCGGTGGGCCTCACAACCAGAGCCTTGTGGAACTGGATGATGCGGAGATGATCCGTGTCGCCCGCGAGGAACTGCAGGCGACTATGGGTATTATTGCCGAGCCCGAGTTTGCCCGAGTATACCGCTGGGTGAGAGGTATGCCTCAATACACACTGGGGCACCTCGATCGGCTGGAGGCCATAGAGCAACGGCTTGCGAACCACCCGGGATTGTATCTCTGCGGAGCCTCCTATCGAGGCATTGGCACCGGCGACTGCATACACTCGGCAGAACAGGCTGTGGCACAGGCGCTGCGGTTTCTCGAAGATGGTGCCGGCACGGCAAGCTATCAGCGGAACCAGGGGACGGAGGAACACGACTTGCGCGACGAGACGGGGACTAACCCCAAAGAGCGCCAGGGGCGCGAAGGTTCTTCAGAGACTCCTTTGGGTTCTCTAACTAGTCGACCGCAGTGATTATGATACAACTGTCACCCTGAGCATAGCGAAGAGGCTCGGCCCCAAGCGACAAGATTCTTCCCCTCCGCTGCGCCTCGGCTGTTCGGAAACCTCAAGTTTCTGTGCCTTGCCCAGGGTTTTGGGACCCTGATTTACTCAGAATGACGCTATTTCAAAGCCTCTGTGGCCTGCTACTAGCCCTCGCGCTTGCGCCGGACTGCCTCCAGCGCTTCGCGAAGCGCTTTCTCCATAACAAGCGCTCCTTTTCGGTCGGACTCCAGCTTGCCTGGATCGCCGATGCCGATCACAGGTAGTTGCAAATCCGCCAGGCCTTCGGCGGTGTCTCCAGCCAGCGCTTTGCCCTTCTGTCTGCGTCCGAGCTTGTTCACGGCCTGCTTGGTTCTCCTGCCTTTGTCCGTTATTGACTCCAGGACAATGACCTTCTTTACGCCAGGGGTATTCGAAGCGGCGGCCACAGCCGCGCTCACCAGGCCGTGTTCGTTGAGCATCCTGACCAGTGTCTCTCCAGCTCCCTCTCCCACTTTTCCACCGTCGTCGGCCATGACGACCACGACATCGGATTCCGCCCTATTTATCTCTTGCTCCACTTCATCCACCATAGCGTGCGTCGGTGCTCCCGCGCTGCAACTGACGACATACATTCCAAGTCTGGAGGCCGCAATCCTTATAGCTCTCTCCGCCTTCTTGTCTCCGTCGGTTACCACGATTACAGTTTTGGAAGACCTGGTTTTTCCCTCAGTCAGGCATCGCTTCCCCGACATACATAGCCCCTCCCTCAACACACGGCCTTATTTCAGAATCGCCCGCACCCCTCGGCCGTGCTATCCTTCAGTCTCCCATCAACCCATCACGACTTCCTCGCCTGACCATCAATGAGTCTCAGCCTGACGGTCTTCTCGATTATAGCGCTTGCGCTGCCTGTTTGTAATACCAATTATGCAAGGTCACGTCCTGCAATGCCCAGTCCTCCTCAGGTTGAAGCCGTGCAGCCACAAGGCCCCGCCCGGGGGCAAACATAGGGTGCGTGCAAAGGGAACTGGTATAAGTAGCAGCTTCTTATCCGGTCTCGGCCAGAGGTTCGCACAGTTCCAGGATCACCTGGCCATCCCGGTGCACCACCCTGGCACATTGGCGTGGCTCCAGTTCAAAATCCGTGCGTATCACTCGCTGGCCAAAGTGCTCGCCGAATTCGTACCTAAATGTGTTTCGGTTATTCGAACGCACTTTCGGTTGGCCTTCGATCGCCAATCGTAGCGTAAAGCGAAGCCTCCCATGTCCTGCCTGGTATACGACCCGCACGGATTCTCCGTTGACCTGCTCACAGAATATGCCGACCTTGTGCTGATCGGCACCTATACCCATCGTCAGCCCTTCGATATTGGCGTAGGTCCAATCCTTCGACAGCCTAGGGAAAATGTTCAGGCGATCTTCATCAGCCCGGCATTCCAGGCCAAACACGCCTTCCACCGCTCCTTTGAGGAACATCGCAGGAGACCACAGTTGGAAAAAGGAGAGCCCCTCGGGGATCAGTTCCTTGTACGAACCCAGGGTGCCATATTTCAGCGTCTCGGAAATATCACGAGTTAGCCTGATGCCCATCTCTGGCCGCCCATAGTTGAATTCAGCCGTCGCCAGCACCCCAGTCGGAAGAGTCCAGACAAATTCCTCCTTCACCCTTGTGTGCACCATCCCCCACTCGTTCACCCACTCCTTCTCGATTTTGTCGAGGGATCGTATCGCACGGTCCCATGGAGCCAATCTGGTCTCCATCGGCACCGCCACTGTCCAATGGCCGTCGAGTTGGGGTGCGTGGTCATCCTTGAGCGAATCGGCATACAGCTCCTGGTCCTCCATCCACCAGTCGGCATTGATGGCTTCCCTCAGCGAATCCGCCAGGTTGAGATGCGCCTCGCGCTCTTGCGGCCGATGGAGCACTCCAGCCATTTCAGCCAAACAGTAGATTGCCTCACAGAAATAGCATATGGAGTCGAGTTTCTCAGACCCCATGCCAAGGCGTTCCACCATCGCGTTGCCGTCGGGGTAGTAGTCCAGATCAAGGTCCCAGTGTGCGGGCACATAGCTCAGGACACCTTCCTGGCAGATTGGGTACACATCCTCCAGAAACACCCTGTCGCCGCTCCACTTGAAGTAATTCCACGCCGCGATGGCGAATTGGGGAGTCTCCTGGGTATTCCCCGGATGGAATATTCGCCCGTTCGTGGTCACCTCGTGTGGTATGCGACCGCAGTGTTGCCGACCGAACTGGGCCAGGCCCATCAAGGCTTCCCTGGCCAACTCTCCGTAGCCCGCCGCCATCAGCCCGGGGATACTATAAGCCGTATCGGTCCCGAAGAACTGTACGTACTCGGGGACTCCCGCGAAGAGATACCTGCCGAGATACGGCGAGGGCTCTGCGGTCAGCATTACAAGGTTGGCTTTAGCCAGGTAGAAGGCTTCGGTAAACCACTGGTCAGAACAGCCGAACTTTACTCCATCAAACACCTGGCCATCATAATAGGCGACCTTATCGTCCAGCAGTTCCTTGCTCTTGCCAATAATGGTGTCGAATACCTGGATCGCCTGAGGATATCCTCTCTCGTGCTCTATGACATATAGGAATGGGAATTCCCTCTCTTGTCCAGCGTCCAGGTCAACCCGATAGGTGAGGGTGCAGGTTGCGAGGAGCCCATACTTGCCGAACTGGTGGCTTTCTGGCCTCTCGATGGTGCCGAAAACCAATCCCCACCTGTTGGTCCATAGCGAGTCATAGGCCACAACCCGGCCGTTGTCGTAGAAGAGCTTATCCTCTCCCCGAGGCCACCCGCTAAACCAACTGGGTATCGTGTTCACCGTTACCGTCAGGTTAAGCTTGAGATTCCGCGAGTGTTTGCCCCTGTTGACAATACGAACCAGGTTGAAAAATGCAGGGACATCTTCGACGACGAAGTCCCGCCGGACCACCTGAATATCATCCAGTTTGAAGTAGAGGTCGGCATACGCTAAATGATTGACAAACTTGTCAGAGTCCCTGAGCATCCAGGTTCTCTCTTCGGTGCTGACGCTGAAATAGAGGTTCTCTATGCCCTTGATAGGGTGAGCCCATACGCCACCCATCTCCTGTAGGAGATGAGCCGCGGCTGGTGGCCTTTCCTCCTCGCCAGTCTCGGCAAGTCTCTTGCCCACCAGAAACCCGGGGCGGCGCCATCCCAGAGGGGGGTAATCGCCACTCTGGCTGGCTATCTCGTACAACTTCTTGCCGGATAAGAAGAACAGCACTTCGAGGCTCCGGTCGTTGGTTTTGCGGAGCCTTATGTCTCCGAACTCGAGAATCTGTTCGCGCTCCACAGCAATCAGATCGCCTCAGCGAATGGTGGCCAGAGCTTCACGCACAAGTTTATCTCGAACCACCCCCGCAAGATCAGCCACCTGTGGCACAAGGCTGGAGAGAGTCTTCAGGATTTGGCTTGACCAAGTGTAGTTGTTCAGCACCGTTTGCAAGCCTGCTCGACGAATAGCATCTTTCTCTCCTTCGCTCATAGAGAGAATGTGATTCACCACGCGGGCTACGTCGTCCGGGTCGTCTTGCTTGGTAACAAACCCGTCGATGCCATCACGCACTTGCTCGACCAGTCCACCAGTGTCGGAGACTACACAAATGGGGCCAGACTTCCGGGCGTGCATTCTTATCTCCACTGGTGTCAGGCCAAAAGGCTCACGGTAGGCAAGGCTGGCGGCCACTTCTGTGTTCTCCCACTGTAGCATGCAGGCGACGAGTTCAGGATCGAAAGCGAAGATAAGCGTCGCGTTCAGGCCCAGGCTGCGATTCAGGTTTACCAACTTCTCAAAGTAGGGTGATACCATTATCACAGGGTGGATCTTGCCCTTGAGCTTGGCTGCTGCCTTGAGGGTTACGTCGTAGCGCTTGTACTCAACCGCCCTGCCCCAACTAAATATCAGCGGCCGGTCGATGGGTATACTGTACTCCTTCAACTTGGCAACTATGTGATCCCTCGTTCGCAAGGCGAAGTAAGGATCCGAGGGGTTGATACCGTTGCCGGTGGGGACTAGATCTTGCCGTCTCGCGCCGTAGTCCTCGACGATGTGGTCGGACATGAATTTGCTGATGTAGCCCAGCTTGCAGTTCGGCTTCACCTTTGCCCACTGAACCCCAAGCGACTCTACCATCAATCTTTCTGGGTTAGGCAACGGCATCTCGTGGGTCAAGGCCGTCGAGTGCACTACGTAAACAGCGATGACTTTGGCCCCGAAGGCGCTGTCCTGCAACGTAATGTAGACGGGAGCGAGAGCGTAGAGCGAATCGTGGCAGTATACGACCGATAAATCGTGGCCACGGGCAATGTTCAAGGCGATAGCCGCACCGGATGCGCTTGCCGCTTTCCAGTTTTCCATCGATCCCAGATCGGGCACTCCCCAGGGTGCCTTCGGGAGATAGCCCTCAGAGTAGTTCACTAGGTACTCGATTCTTCCCCCCAGCTTCCTTACCTCTTCCTCCGCCTTTTGCTGGAATGTCAGATCCCTTCTTTCGTGGTTCTTAGCGTAGGCAATATCCAGGAAATATGGAGTCAGCCGCACATTCACCTCGCCTAGCGTCTCCTTCAATCTGGGCATCGCGCCCAAGTGACCCCTGGTAACAGTCGCGACTCCCCCTCCAAACGTCTGTATGCCTTCGAAGGTGAGATGGATTAATGCGAGGTCCAGGTCTGCCTTTCCGGGAGTCTTGCCATCGTGTTTGTTTCTCATCGCAACTCCAATCTTCCCGGGCGGAACTTTAACTCGAGCAACGCTTAGCAGGCCAAGCGGATGGCCTACTGAAACAAATCTGCAAGAAGCATGCCAGAAAGGACTACCACCGTCGGGTACGGATCAACCCCAAAGGGCGCAAAGTACGCAAAGGTTTTCGGAATTTTCCCACAGGTTGACACCGATTTTCATTCAAAGGTAGAATACCAGCGTATGCATTTCGTGAATGGAAGAACGAACGATGCCAATGGTGTTAGATAGCGTACTGGAACTCATCGGAAAGACGCCGATGGTCAAGCTAAACCGGATGGTAAAGCCCGGCGGAGCAACCGTGCTAGCAAAGCTAGAATCGATGAACCCCGGCGGCAGCATAAAGGATCGAATAGCCCTTGCCATGATCGAGGATGCGGAGAGATCGGGTACACTGAAGCCTGGTGATACGATAGTTGAGCCTACGAGCGGGAATACGGGCATTGGCCTGGCCGTGGTAGCTGCGGTGAAGGGCTATCGCCTAATCTTGACTATGCCCGAAGATATGAGCATCGAGAGACGCACACTTCTCTCGATGTTTGGCGTCGAAGTGGTGCTCACACCGGCTATCGAAGCTATGTCCGGCGCCATCTACGCTGCAGAGGAGCTAGCGAAGGAACACGGCTACTTTATGCCCCAGCAGTTTGTAAACCCGGCCAACCCAGAGATTCACCGGCGCACCACAGCTATGGAGATACTTGAAGCTACCGGCGGCAAGGTAGATGCGTTTGTGGCTGGGGTCGGAACCGGAGGCACTATCTCAGGAGTAGGGGCTGTTCTCAAAGCTGAGGTGCCGAACGCTCTGGTCGTGGCGGTAGAACCAGCACGTTCGGCGGTTTTGTCGGGGAAACGCCCAGGGTTGCATCGTATCCAGGGAATTGGCGCGGGCTTCATCCCTGGTTTTGTTGACCGCACCGCAATTGATCGCATTATAACCGTTAGCGACGAAGATGCTTTGGAGACCAGTCGTCAGCTGGCCTGCGAGGAAGGTATTCTGGCCGGAGTATCGTCTGGAGCTAATGTGTACGCCGCTCTGAACGTGGCCGTCGAGTTGGGCGCAGGGAAAGTGGTCGTAGCTATACTTCCCGACACCGGAGAGCGATACTTGAGCTTGATGCAGACCATAAAATAACGCAACTGAGGTGACAGACTGGAGACGACTATTCGTCTGGAACAGGGTCTCATAGACGAGATGATCGCGCACGCCAGGGCTGAGGAGCCCTGTGAGGCCTGTGGCTTGATCGCTGGAGTAGGCGGCAAGGCGGTTAAGCTTTTCCGTGGAACCAACGTGCACGAGAATAAGACGGTCCGTTATTCGCTTGACCCAAATGAGCTGCTCAGATTCTTGCAGGAGGTGGACAACAACGGCTGGGAATTACTCGCCATCTATCATTCGCACCCCAAGTCACCAGCCTTTCCATCGGCCACTGATCTGGAATTGGCGTTCTATCCCGATTCGTTCTACATTATCGTGTCCTTAGCGGGCGAGGAGCCAGCCGTGGGGGCGTTTAGGATTGTCGACGGGAAGATACACGAAGGAAAGATAGAGGTAGAGTAGCGGCAGTTCAGCGCGATTCTGTCCAGCGTGGCCACAACATTACCGGCGCTGCTGGCAGCTTTGCGACACAGGGATTGTACAGGGAGCAACTTCTCACGCCGCGCAGAAAACCGTGGAGCGCGATTCGACTGGTAGTAGACGAGAGAGAATTTGAAATTGTGTCATTCTGAACATCCGAAGCGCAGCGGAGGCGAAGAAGCTCGCTGTCTCGTGGGCCGAGACCCTTCGCGACGCTCAGGGTGACAGTTGCATCACAATCACTGTGGTCGACTACTGGAATGCGACCCTTGGAAGGTACGTGCAGCTCCTGCAAAATAATGAGGTGCTTATGCAGGCGAGTTCCTCTAAGACCAAGACCGAACAATTGAAAGAGATCATAAGACAGCTAGGAAGCGCCCTGGTGGCTTACTCGGGAGGTGCGGACAGCACGCTGCTCCTGAAGCTGTGCTGGGACGTGCTAGGCGACAGAACTCTGGCAGTCATTGCAGCCTCCGAGACCTACCCTTCGAAGGAAATCGAAGAGGCTAAGACTACTGCGGAACTTTTGGGCGCTCCGTACGAGATTATTTCCACGGAGGAACTGCGAGACGAGAATTTCGCCAGTAATCCACCCAACCGGTGCTACTTCTGCAAGACAGAGCTTTTCTCGAAGCTAAGACGGATGGCGCACGAACGGGGCCTGGAGCACGTGGTGGATGGCTCCAACCTGGACGACCTCGATGATCACCGGCCAGGGCGACAGGCGGCAAAAGAATTAGGCGTGCGCAGTCCACTGATAGAGGCAGGTCTGACCAAGGATGATGTCCGAGCGATTTCTCGTGATCTGGGGTTGCCCACGTGGAACAAACCCAGCTACGCCTGCCTATCGTCGCGCTTCCCCTATGGAGACAGGATAACAATCCACAAACTGACGCAGGTGGACCGGGCCGAACAGTTGCTCAAGGGCCTCGGATTCGCTCAGGTGCGAGTGCGCCACCACGGAGCCATCGCTCGAATCGAAGTACCCAGTGAAAACCTGCCAAAGCTCCTGACTGACGGCGTACCCGACGTCGTCGTGAAGGAACTCAAGCAGATCGGATTCACTTACGTAACGGTGGACCTGCAGGGATACAGGACGGGCAGTATGAACGACACGTTGGGGGGTGAATAGTAAGTGCTCCTCGTGATCGACATCGGGAACACCAACATCGCCGTGGGGGTGTACCGTGGTCGGGAGTTGGTGGACGATTGGCGCATAGCGACGGAAACCCGTCGGATGCCCGACGAATATGCGATGCTTCTCCGTGACCTACTGGCGCATCGGGGGCTGGCGCTGACTTCGGTCAGGGCGGTCATATTATCGAGCGTCGTGCCCACTCTGGTGACCACTTTCAAGGAACTGAGCGAGAGGTACTTCCGCGTAGACCCGCTGGTAGTTGGACCGGGCATTAAGACCGGGGTACGTATCCTTTACGAGAATCCGAAAGAGGTAGGCGCGGATCGCATCGTTAACGCCCTAGCAGCATACCGCCTGTACGGTGGACCGAACATAGTGGTTGATTTCGGCACTGCGACCACCTTCGACGCCGTCTCGGCTGAAGGGGATTACCTCGGTGGAGCAATCGCGCCAGGAATAGGCATCTCCAGCGAAGCCCTCTTCAAGTTCGCCGCCAAGTTACCACACGTCGAACTCCTAAAGCCAAAACACGCGATTGGCAAGAACACGATTGCTAGCATGCAGGCGGGAATTCTCTTCGGCTACGTGGGTCTCGTGGAAGGTCTGATAACCAGGTTCTTCCAGGAGATGGGTAAGGCCCGCGTTATCGCTACCGGCGGGCTGGCCGAGATAATCGCACGGGAAACTCGCATAATCGAGGTAGTCGATCAGCGCTTGACATTGGAAGGATTGAGGCTGATTTACGAACTCAATCGAGGGGCGGAAGGTGTTGGAGAATAAGAGCATCGTCCTGGGTGTGACGGGAGGCATAGCGGCCTACAAGGTAGCCGACCTGGCCAGTCGTTTGCACAAGGCTGGCGCGATCATCGACGTCATTATGACCGAATCGGCACAAAAGTTCATCGCGCCTCTTACGTTCCAGACTCTAACGCAGCGTCCGGTTATTACCGACATGTTCCGCCTGCTATCGGAGATGAACATCGCTCACATCGCCCTGGCCAAGAAAGCCGACGTGATCGCCATCGCTCCGGCTACCGCAAACACGATTGCCAAGCTAGCTTGTGGAATAGCCGACGATATGCTTTCGACCACCGTGCTAGCAACCAGGGCCCCAATCGTCATAGCTCCGTCTATGGAAACGAACATGTACGAGAACCCAGTTACTCAGGAAAACATAGCGAGGCTTCGGAACAGGGGAGCGATAATCGTGGAGCCCGCCTACGGGCGACTAGCCTCAGGAGCAATTGGAACTGGAAGACTTGCCGAAATCGACGATATAGAAGTGGCGATTCGGAAGGTGCTCGCCAGGCAGGGTGATCTCGCCGGCAAGAAGGTGGTCGTGACCTCGGGTGGCACGCAAGAGCCTATAGATCCTGTTCGCTTCATCGGCAACCGTTCTTCCGGTAAGATGGGCAACGCTCTGGCCGAAGCCGCTAGAGACCGTGGCGCGGAGGTAGTATTGATTACGGCCCCTGCGCTAGTTCCTTCTCCCAAAGGAGTGAGTGTGGTTCGGGTGCAGACCGCAGTGGAGATGAAGCGCGCGGTGGAGGAGGCAGTGGCCGATGCCGACATTCTGGTGATGGCCGCTGCAGTGGCGGATTACCGGGCCGAACAGTCTGTCGACCATAAGATCAAGCGCGAGAGCGTGCCTGAACTGTCAGTGCGGTTGGTCAGAAACCCCGATATCCTAGGGGAACTTTGCGACAGTAACGTCTTCAAAGTGGGATTCGCGGCGGAAAGCGATGACTTGATCGTTAACGCGCGCTCCAAGTTGGAAAGGAAACGGCTCCAACTCATTGTAGCCAACAGCATAACATCCCCCGAGAGCGCCTTCGGCAGCGATGTAAACAGGGTTACCCTAATCGATAGGTTCGGCGGTCTTGCTGAGCTTCCTACCCTCCCCAAGAGGGAGGTTGCGGATCTGGTTTTCGACAGGGTAGTGAAGCTTATGGGCACTTCGGGATCGGGGGGATATCAAGGCCAGGGCTTATGCGTTCTAATCTGATTGGGTAGTGAAATAGAGGCTCTCCTTTGGTAAGATGTTCTATGCCCAAATAGACAACCCCACCAAGGAGAGCCCGATGCAGTATAAGACTTCATCCACGGTTTTGGCAAGATCATCTGATACTCTCGATGCCGCGCCTGCCTCCGTGACCATCTCGCCTCGTGCCCTGCTCGCCGCCTTTGCCTCTGTCCCGGACCCCCGTCGTCGCCAAGGTGTCCGCTTTGCCCTTTCAGCGATCCTCACCTTGGCAGCGGCCGCCATCCTGTCCAACCACCTATCAGTCCTGGCCATCGCTGAATGGGGCGCCTCTCAGCCCCAAGATCTCTTGCGAGCGCTGGGGTTCCCAAAGGGGGTCACGCCACACCAGTCGACCCTCCAACGCCTTTTCAGTAAGCTCGACCCCGACCATCTCTCCCAAGCCTTGAGCGCTTACTTCTCCACAATCACCGCTTGCCCTACGGAACGACCGCGCGGCAGCCAAGGCGTAGCCATAGATGGCAAAGCCCAGCGTGGTCGCCTATCCTTTGATCGCTCCGGTTGTCCTGTCCACGCCTTGAGCGCTCTGCTGCACGAGTATGGGATCGTGCTCGCGGTCGAGCCCATCGAGAAGAAGGGGCAGACTGACAAAGCCGAGGCAGAACTGACTGTTGCCCCTGCCCTTATCGAACGCATTGACTGGCAAGGGCGTGTCCTGACGGGAGATGCTCTATTCTGTCAGCGTGATCTCTGCCAAAAAGTGCTTCAGCTTGGCGGTGATTACCTGCTCATCGTCAAAGAGAACCAGCCCACCCTCTACCAGGATATTCGTCTGCTCTTCGATCCGCCTTTTGGCAGTCTGCCTCTTGATGACCGACGGGAGGCCCAGACCATCGACCACGGCCACGGGCGCCATTACGACATCCGTCGGCTGATCGCCTCAACCGACCTTGTCGGCTACAGCGACTGGCCCGGCTTGGCACAGGTATTCCGTCTGGAAAGGTCCTGGCAGGAGGCAGGGCAGACTAGGGGGGAAGTACGATATGGCGTTACGAGTCTTCCCCCGGACGTGGCCGATGCCGCGCGACTGCTGGAACTCAAGCGAGGGCACTGGGAGATCGAGAACGGTCTGCACCGCGTCAAAGATGTCACCTTGCGAGAGGACCGTAGTCTCATTCATACGGGCAATGGGCCGACGGTGATGGCAATGCTAAGGGATCTGGCACTTAGCCTTATACATTACAGCGGATGTAGGAGGATCGCACAACGCCTGCGCTTCCACAGCCGTCACTCAGAACACGCTGTCGCTCTACTTACCGGTGTCCAACATCAGAACGCATAAGCCCTG
>Ga0315298_1006309_pt1 | contig 16248 bp, 13 predicted proteins | sample WHS_1_MG_FD_203077 | JGI IMG/M metagenome (GOLD analysis project Ga0315298, IMG submission 203077) | Extremophilic microbial mat communities from Washburn Hot Springs, YNP, Wyoming, USA - WHS_1_MG | ecosystem: Environmental > Aquatic > Thermal springs > Hot (42-90C) | place: USA: Wyoming...
GGTAGCCGGCGGAAAACAGCCGTAAAGCTCATCCCACCCGGGGCAGTCGGGTGGGATGAGTTATTTTTCATCCGAGCGTACCGGCCCGGCCCGACTCGTAAAAAAATAGCGGCCGGTCAGTTCGGAAAAGTTCAAGATTTATCCAAATTTTGTTCACAGGATGGAAACAACCGGCAGATATAATGAACATCAGCAGGTAAATAACGATTCTGCCGGAGGAGGTGGCGGCATGTAGGGATGCGGTTAAACCCCTGCTGCGTAAAATTATTTATCCAATGGAGGGATGAACATGTTCAAAAGCGGAAAAATGCGCCTGGCCGCCGTGGTGTTGACAGTAGCGCTGGCGGCGACCATTGTGGCCGGTGTCGCCTTCGCCCAAACATCATCAACGGCCGGTACCGGCCAGGGGCGGGCCGGGCTTTACCAGACTTTTATTTCCACTCTGGCGGCGAACCTGGGTATTGATCAGAATACATTGACCGCCGCTCTGACCAAAACCGAGCAGCAGATGATTGATAATGCCGTTTCACAGGGTTATCTCACCCAGTCCCAGGCGGAACAAATGAAAGCCGATTTGCAGAATCACCCGGGATTCTTTCCCTTCTTCGGCGGTCCCGGCGGGCACGGTCCCGGGAAACCGGGCGGCAGGGGCGATCTCAATGCGGTCGCCCGGGTCCTGGGCATGAGTGTAACCGATCTGCAGACACAGCTGCAGGACGGCAAAAAGATTCCCGATCTCGTTCAGCAGCAGGGCATGACCATGCAGCAGTTCCAGGAGAAAATGTTCGCGCTGAAAAAACAGGCCATCCAGCAGGATGTGAGCAGCGGTAAGATAACACAGCAGCAGGCCGATCAAATACTGCAAAAAATGCAAACCCGGCTGGAAAACGGAACAGGAAGCAGCGCGGCAGGCACCGAATCTTAACGGTAAGCCGTCGTTTCCGGCCGCAGGCAGGGGAACCGGGAAATTCACCCCGGTTCCCCTGTTCAAAAATCGTTCACAATATTTTCATGATCCGGTAATATATTTTTGTTATTTTAAGTACAAGGGGGTGGTTTTGATTATTGTCCTGCCAAAAAAATGAAGACGAGACAATTTAAGATATGTTATGAAATCGTAAACCGTAAGGAGTTTTCATGATTATGTTCAATCTAAAAACAACCGCAAGCAAAACCGTTAAGTTTATCACCGGACATAAATTGCTGATCATCATCATTTTAATTGCGGCGGCCGGCGGTTTTGCCGGCTGGCGTTACCTGGTCAGGCCGAAAGACAGCGGCGGCTTTGTCACCCAGAAAGTGGCCTACGGCGACATTTCGCAGACCATCAGCGCCTCCGGCACCATCGAGTCGGTGCAGCAGGTCACCCTCACCTTCAAAAATCAGGGCTACGTGCAGAATTCTTACGTGCAGGTGGGGGACAGGGTGAAAAAAGGACAGCTGCTGGCGGAAGAGCGGGACAGCGATTTCCAGGCCCAGCTCGCCCAGGCCCAGGCGAATCTGCAGAATGCCCAGGCCAACTATAACAAGCTGATTTCCACCCAGCCGCAAAAAGTGGCCCAGGCCCGGGCCCAGCTGGAGCAGGCGCAGAGCAATTTAAGCCTGGCCAAAACCACTCTGGACCGCGATGAGCAGCTTTTCAACGCCGGTGCGCTCACCGGGGCCGACCTGGACACGGCCAAAAACAATTACCAGTCCGCTCTGTCCCAGTATCAAAACAGCCAGAGCAACCTTGAACAGGTGAGCAATACCGACGACATCGCCGCGGCCGCCGCGCAGGTCAAATCCGCCCAGGCCCAGGTGGCCATGGCGCAGAACAACCTGGCCAGCGCCCGGATTATCGCTCCTTTTGACGGCTATGTGGCCCAGATCAACGGCAATGTCGGCCAGTGGACCGGGGGCGGCGCCCCGCCGGTGGGGACGGCGGAAACGTCCCAGTACGGGATTATCCTCTGCTCAACGGAACTGCAGCTTTCCGCCGAGATTAACGAAGCCGATATCAGCAATGTCAAAATCGGACAGCAGGTTACCTTTACCGTGGATACATATCCGAACAAAACATTTACCGGCAAGATAAAATCCCTCGCTCCGATCGCCACCAGTGTAAACAATGTGCAGATGTATGAAGCAATCATTTCAATTGACGACTACAGCGGCCTGAAAGCCGGTATGCCGGCCTCGGTGAATATCATCACCGCTTTTGCCAAACACGTGCCGGTGGTGCCGCAGAGCGCCCTGGACTTCGCCCGTACCTATCTGGTTACGCTCAGGCAGCAGCACGCGCAGTCACAAAACCGGCCGGGGGGAAGCGGACAGACCGCGGGGCGCTGGAACAACGCCCAGCAGAGTGGAGCTTTCTCCGGCGTCCAGAACCGCGCCGTAGTGCTGGTGATGCAAAACGGCAAACCGGTTCCCAGACCGGTGCAGACAGGGCTTTCCGATGATGTGAATGTGGAGATCAAGTCCGGGCTGCAGCCGGGCGAAACGATCGTCACCGGACAGCTCAACCCGTCCGGAAGCGCCGGCACGGCCGGAACCGGCGGCGCGCAGGGAGCGGCCGGCGCCCGCGGCGGCAACGCCGGGCAGTACGGTGGCGCCCGGGCATCCGGCGGCCTGGGGCCGGGGCTGGGCAGTATGGGACGCGCCCTCGGCGGCGGCAGGTGAGGGCGGTGAGCGCGATGTCGGCGCCTCCATTGATTCAGTGCCGCGAACTGGTGAAAATCTATCCCCTGCTGGGGGTGGAGGTGCACGCCCTGCGCGGGGTCTCCCTGGACATCAACCGGGGTGAAATGGTGGCCATTATGGGCGCTTCCGGTTCCGGCAAGTCCACCCTGATGAATATTCTCGGCTGTATGGACAGACAGACTTCCGGCTCCTATCACCTGGACGGAGTGGACGTAAGCACTTTAAAGGAGAATGAGCTGGCGTCCCTGCGCAACAGGAAATTGGGGTTTGTCTTTCAGCGGTATAACCTGCTGCCCCGTGCCACCGCTCTTTACAATGTGGAGCTGCCCCTTTTTTACGCCGGTCTTTCCGGACCCGAGGTGGCGAAAAGGGCGGCCGCGGCCCTGGAGATGGTGGGTCTGGGTTCTTTCACCCACCACCGGCCCAACCAGATGTCCGGCGGGCAGCAGCAAAGGGTGGCCATTGCCCGGGCGATGGTCAACAATCCGCTGGTCATTCTCGCCGACGAACCGACCGGAGCGCTGGATACGGCGAGCAGTGTGGAGATAATGAGCATTTTTCAGAAAATGCACCGCGAACAGGGTGTGACCGTGGTTATTGTCACCCACGAGCCCGATATAGCCGGTTACTGTGAGCGCAAGGTGGTTATGCGCGACGGCAATATCATCAGCGACGAGCCGGTGAGCAACCGAACCATAGTCAGTCGGGGGGAGTGAGGGGTTGTCTGTAAAATTTAGTGTGCTGGGCGATTTTTCCGTCCAGGCCCTGAAAGCAAACAAAATGCGTTCTTTTCTCACCATGCTGGGCATTATCATCGGCGTGGCGGCGGTGATTTTGATGATGGCCATCGGACAGGGTGCCCAGGACCGGGTGCTGGCCCAGATCAACAGCCTGGGGTCGAATATGCTGATGGTGCTGCCGGGGGCGGCCGGGCAGTTTGTGCGCGGCGCGGAAGGCAGTGTGAATACCATGACTCTGCAGGACGCCCAGGCGGTGGCCAGGCTCCCTTATGTGGCATATGCCGCCCCGATTGTGCGGGGGAACGGTCTGGCGACATATAAGGATCAAACCTGGACGACCAGCATTCAGGGCACCACTCCCGATGTAGTGAACATTTCCTCGTTGCAGATGGCGCAGGGCAGGTTTTTTGACCAGTCCGATGTGCAGAGCGTATCTCCGGTGGCGGTGATCGGGCAGACGGTTTACCAGAATTTATATCCCGACGGCAGCAATCCGGTGGGTACGCAGATCAGGATAAACGGGGTCGCCTTCCGGGTGATCGGCCTGCTGCAGACACGGGGAGCCTCGAGCATGGGCCAGGATCAGGACGACATCATTTATATACCGGTCACCACCGCCCAGATCCGCCTGCTCGGGATCACCAATCAGACCATAAACGCCATGCAGGTGCAGGTGCAGAGCAAAGATGAAATGGATAATGTGCAGACCGAGATCACTTCCCTGCTGCGCAAGCGGCATCGCCTGGCCGCCAACCAGGACAACGACTTCAATATCCGGAATATGGCCCAGATTCAAAGCGCGGCGGAAAACGTCACCGGTCTGATGACCATCTTCCTGGCCGGAGTGGCGGCCATCTCCCTGGTGGTCGGCGGCATCGGCGTAATGAATATTATGCTCGTTTCGGTCACCGAACGCACCCGTGAAATCGGGGTGCGCATGGCCATCGGCGCATCCAAGAAAGACGTGCTCAATCAATTTCTGCTGGAAGCGGTTTTGTTGAGCCTGGTCGGTTCCTTTTTCGGCATTCTCACCGGTGTGGTAGGCGCCAAAATTTTTGCCTTCTTCACCCGGTGGCCGACGCCGGTTTCTCTGTTTTCCATTTTGCTGGCCGTCGGGTTTTCCATAGTGATCGGCGTATTCTTCGGTTATTATCCGGCGCGCCGGGCGGCCAATCTCAATCCGGCCGAGGCCTTAAGCTATGAATAGCGGGCGGAATCGCTCCGCGGGCCGCGCCGATTCTCCTTATATTAAAGGAGAATCGGCGCGGCCTTTTTCTTTTTGGGGAAAAATTTTTGCCCTTTGCCAACCGGCAACTATGCATACCGTATACAAATAGCAGACTTTGCAGAAGGTTTTTATCAAATAATGACGAAATTATGATTTGCAGATTTTTTCTCGTGGCGGTTTCAGGTGGGGCGCGGGCGGAATGTTTGCGCGCATTTCTTTACCCGTCCGCCGCCGTGCGGGGGCGGTGCGACTGCAGGAAGTGTGAAAATAGGGAATGCGGGATGGACCGGCCGGCATCCCGGCCATTAATCATAAGCATTGAACCTGGAGAGTGATCCCCTTGCAGTGTAAAGGTTGGGAGCAGGAGGGGCTGCTGCGCCTGCTGGTGAACAGCCTCGATCCGGAGGTGGCCGAATGCCCCGAGGAACTGATCGTTTACGGCGGTACGGGCAAAGCGGCCCGGGATGTGGAAAGCCTGCGACGAATAAAAGAAAATTTGATGCGCCTGGAAAACGACCAGACCCTGCTCATTCAATCGGGCAAGCCGGTGGGTGTCTTTCCGTCCCATCCTTTCGCCCCGCGGGTGATCATGGCCGGGTCCCTGCTCGTTCCCGCCTATTCCGATTATGACACCTTCTGGCGCCTGGAACGCCGTGGATTGACCGCCTACGGTCAATCCACGGCCAGCTGCTGGGCCTACATCGGCACCCAGGGTGTGCTGGAGGGAACGGCCAATACCTACGGTGAAGTGGCCCGGCGCCATTTCGGCGGGACGCTGCGCGGGCGCTGGGTGCTCACCTCCGGCCTGGGCGGCATGGGCTCGGCCCAACCGCTGGGAGTGGAGTACAACGGCGGAGCGGTGCTGGTGGTGGAGGTGGACGAATCCCGGGTAAACAGGCGTTTGCGCAACAGCCTGTGCCAGATGAAGGCCGCCGATCTGGATGAAGCGCTGCGCCTGGTGCAGGAAGCGGTGCGCCTCGGCGAGCCCCGGTCGGTGGCGCTGGTGGGCAATGCGGCGGATGTTTATCGGGAGATATTGCGGCGGGGCGTGGTTCCGGATGTGGTCACCGATCAAACCGCCGCCCACGATCTGCTCAACGGATACGTGCCGGCCGGAATTCCGCTCGCCGAAGCGATTAGATTGCGTGCCGCCGCTCCGGAAAAATACCTGGAACTCAGCCGTCGTACGCTGGTGGAGCATGTGCAGGCAATGCTGGAGTTCATGCACCGGGGAGCGGTGGTTTTCGATTACGGCAACAACATCCGCCATCAGGCCGCCGCGGCCGGACTTGCCGGTGCGCTGGCCATACCCGGTTTTGTATCCGCCTATTTGCGCGACTATTTCTGCAGCGGACGCGGCCCTTTCCGCTGGATCGCCCTATCCGGCCGGCCGGAAGATATTTACGCCATCGATGAATATATTTTATCCGCCTTCGGCGACAGCCCCGAAATTACCGACTGGATCCGTTTCGCCCAGGAGCGGATACCATTTCAGGGCCTGCCCGCGCGCATCTGCTGGCTCAATCTCGAACAGCGTCTGCACCTGGTGGATGCGATCACAGAACTGTTGCAGAAAGGCGAACTGGCCGCTCCGGTGGCATTGACCAGGGATCACATGGGTTCTATCGCCAGCCCCTGGCGGGAAACGGAAAAAATGCCCGACGGCAGCGACGCCGTCGCCGACTGGCCGGTGCTCAGCGGCCTGTTGAACGCCATATCCGGCGCCAGCCTGGTCAGCGTTCAGCAGGGCGGCGGCGTGGGGGTGGGGTATTCCATTCATGCCGGGATGACGGTGATTGTTGATGGTTCCGCGTTATCCCGGGAAAAAGCCGCCCGGGTGACCTACAGCGATGTCGGTATGAGCATCGTCAGACATGCCGATGCCGGTTACGGGCTGGCCCGGGAGATGTCCCGCCGGTATGGTCTGGATATTGATTGACGGCGGTTTTTGCGGAGGCGTCTTGATATGGATGATTTGTCGGACCGCTTGAAAAGGGAGCTGGCCTACAATCTTATTTTCGGCATGCTGGAAAACGTGCGGGAAGTCTGGGAGGCGGCATCCCGGGCCGGATTGAAAAATCCGCCCAACTTCGCCACGGTATGGGAAGTTCACGACTGCCGGGCTTTTCATGACCGGAGCGAGCTGTGGAAAATAAACTGGCGCAGAAAAGCGGCGGAATCTTTTGCCGGGTGTTTTGATTGTCCCGCCCTGCACTGTTTCGTCTCCGATCGGGCGCTGGCCGTGCTGTTCAACAGCCGGGAGTGGGGTGAGCCGATTGATGGCAACGGGCGCCTCAAGGTGTTAAAAGATCAGGTGGAGGGGAAACTGGCGGTTAAATTTCTGGTCGGTGTGGGACGGGTCTATCCCGATGCCAGGCATCTGGGATTGTCGTTCAATGAAGCCAGAGAAGCCATTCGGCGGACGGTTTCCAGTGCTCCGGGGATATATTATTTTGGTGACGCCGCCATGCCGCGGGAAGAAGTCTTTCTCGAGCGGGAAAAAGCGGCTTTGAGACGGGCCGTTTTGCAAGACGACAGCTTGGACGCCCTGCGCACCGTGGAAGAAATAACAGAAAAGCTTGCCGTTTTTGACGGCGGCGGGCCGAATACCCTTAAAGTGATTATTTTCGAGATGCTGTCCCAGGTTATCGCCGCCTGTTTGGAAAACGGCCGCCGCGCGGAGGAGATCTTTATCAGCGCCCGGGATTGGATGCAGCAGCTCCATCTGGCCGGGGACACGAAAAGGCTGGTTCAAATATGGTCCGACGCCTGCAGAAAGGTTTTGCTGGACACCGATAAGGACCACAATCTGGACGGGCAGGTGGTGACCAGGGCGAAGCGGTTTTTGGACGAGCATCTGCACGAGGACCTTTCCCTGACCGAAATCGCCCGTCGTCAATTTATCAGCCCATTCTATTTCAGCCGCCTTTTCAAACAGTCAACCGGCATGACGGTGATGGAATATCTGGCCTGCCGGCGTATGGAAAAGGCAAAGGAACTGCTGGAAAAGACCCATCAATCAATCAGCCAGGTGGCCGCCGCCGTCGGCTACGCCGATCCCAACTATTTCAGCCGGGTATTCAGGCGCCATGCCGGCATGTCCCCCAGCGAATACCGGCGCAGGTACCACTCCTGACGCTCCGTCGGATCGGTGTTGAGAACAGCTTCTCCTTACCGGGGGGGCTTTTTTTGTATGGCAATATTGTGCTGACCGCGGCAAGAAAATGCAGAGGGAATAAAAAGAGTTTTGCGAAATATTTCTTCACCATCCTAAAATGATAATTTACCGGGTTACCAGCACCCGGAAATTAATCAATCCATTTTCTATTGTGAAAGGAGGGACGGGGGCAGGCAATTGGCTCAATTTTTCGGATTAATAAAAGAAAAAGGAGGAGTTGTAAGAATGAAAAAATTGCGGTGGAGTTTGTTGCTGGTTTTTCTGCTGGCCCTTTTACCGGTGGTCACCGCCTGTGGCGGCGGCTCGAACAGTGGTCAGACCGGGGCGGCGAAAACAATCAAGATCGGCTTTTTTGCCCCGGAAAGCGGCCCCGAGGCGGCCGACGGCACCAGCGCCTATAATGCAGCCAGACTGGCCGTCGAGCAAATCAATGCCGCGGGCGGCATCAATGGTGCAAAACTGGAACTGGTCAATTATGACGATCAACTTGATACCAAGCAGGCCGTTTCGATTGCCCAAAAATTGACCACCCGTGATGGTGTGGTGGCGGTGGTCAGCGGTTCTTATTCCGGCCCCACCAGGGCTGCCGCGCCGATCTTCCAGCAGGCGAAGATACCCATGATCTCGGCCTACGCCGTGCATCCGTCCATTCCCCGAACCGGTGATTACATCTTCCAGCAGAGTTTTTCCGGTGAGGTGGAAGGTGCAGCGGCTGCGGAGGTGGCCAAAAACCAGCTGCACGCAAAAAATGTAGCCATTCTGGCAATTGATAACGATTTCGGTCATACTCTGGTTCAGGGCTTTACGCAGCAAGCCGGGAAAATCGGCTTGAAGGTCCAGTCTCCCAACTGGTTCCATTTCGGGGATACGGAATTTACTCCCGTATTGACCAAAATCAAAGAATCCGGGGCCGATGTTTTGTTCATGCCCGCTTATGCCGCGGAAGGTTCCCAGATTATTCGGCGCATTCATGATATGGGCCTGAAAATTCAGCCCCTGGGGACGGAGGGGCTCGATTCCACCACCCAGTTCCTGGAGGTTGCCGGCAGGGATGCCGACGGTTTGGTGATTGTGACCAACCTCAACCGGGACAGCAAGGAGCAAGTGGTCAAAGACTTCATCAAGGCATACAAAGAAAAGTACGGTCATGAACCCGATATGGTGGGGGCTTCCACTTACGACGCCTTCTATGTGCTGGCCGAAGCAATGCGCAAAAGCGGCACAACACCGGATAAAATCAGGGACGGCATTGCCGGCATCAAGGATTTCCAGGCGGTGACGGGTAAGATTACCGGTTATGACAGAATCGGTCAGGTGATTAAGCCGGTACAGGTTCAGCAGGTTAAGAATGGTGCTTTCCATTACTTTGGTGAAATTAACGACCCGGCCATAATCACGCCGCCGCTGAATTAAGATTTTTAGTCCGCATTGTGTCGCTGCCGGTGCAAGCAAGCGGGAGCCGGGCGTTCCCTTCCGCGGGAATACCCGGTTCTTTTCGCCGGCCAATAGACGATCGACAGAATAAAACGGGTTGGGGGCGGAAAACAAAGTGTTTTTACAGCAAGCAGTCAACGGCATTACCATCGGCAGCCTGTATTCACTGGTGGCCCTGGGGCTGACCATGGTTTACGGGATTATGCGTGTACTGGATATAGCCAACGCCGGGGCCTACACGCTTGGAGCTTATCTGGGGGTCTGGGCGTATACCCGCACGCACAGTATAATTGTTGCACTCCTGGTGGGAGCGGGTGGTGCGGCGGTAACAGGGTATTGGTTTCAAAGGGTGATTTATACGCCGATTAAAAAAGTGGCCGACCCCATTGTTCCCCTGGTGGCCAGTATCGGCCTGTTCATCGTTATGGAGGATTTGTTTCGCCTGATTTTCGGTCCTTATACGATTACTTTCCCCGCGCATTTACCGTTCAATCGATTGACGTTGGGTTCGGTTGTGATTACCGGTACGCAGGCGGCCATTCTGATTATTTCCGCGCTGCTCTTTTTGCTGCTCTGGCTTTTATTGAACAGGACCAAAATCGGTCTTGCCTGGCAGGCTACCGCTCAAGATACGGAAACGGCTATGGCTATGGGGATCAATACACGTTCCGTAGTGGCTTTCGCTTTTATACTCGGTTATATCTTCGCCGCGCTGGCCGGCATACTGGTGGCCATTCATTACAATGCCGTTTTCCCCACGATGGGGGATATCCCTTCTTATAAAATGCTGGCCATAGTGGTGCTGGGCGGTCTGGGCAATCCGCTCGGAGCCATTGTGGCTTCCATGATTGTGGGGCTGGCGGAGGCTTTCGTGGCCGGTTATATCGGCACCTTCCTGCCCACCGACGCCATCGCCTTTCTGGCCCTGATTATTCTGCTGCTTGTCCGTCCGCAGGGCCTGTTTGCTTCCGGAGGTGAGACTAGATGAACTACTGGGCGGTACTCGCCACCACCGTGGGTATCTGGGTCCTGCTGGCTTTGAGTTTGAATATCATCACCGGTGAGGCCGGTCAACCCAATATCGGGCACGCCGCCTTTTTCGGTATCGGTGCTTATACATCGGCTGTTTTGAATACCAGGTACGGGGTTGACTTCTGGCCGGCGCTGATTATCGCCGTGCTCGTCGGAGCCCTGGTGGGGGCATTGCTGGGATTAATCAGTATGCGCCTGCGCAACGACTTTCTGGCCATTACCACCATCGGGTTGAATTTCGTCACCGTGGCCGTTTTTCAGACAGTGCCCTATTTCGGTGGAGCCATGGGTATCGGAGGAATCAGGCCGCCCCGTATCGGCGGTTTTACTTTCGGTCCCCTGGAACTGGCGCTTTTGAGCTGGGTGGCGGTTTTGCTGGTGGTTTTGTTGAACTATCATCTGCAAAGAGCCTGGTTTGGTTATGCCCTGCGGGCCATCCGTGACGACGAAGCTGCAGCCGCGGCGATGGGTATCGACGTGCGCCGTTACAAGGTGCTGGCCTTCGTCATCGGCACCGGCATTGCCGGTCTGGCCGGCAGTATTTACGCGCATTTTATGACCTTCATCTCGGCCAGTGATTTCGGATTCAACATTTCGGTGACCATTCTGGCCATGGTTGTTCTTGGAGGACGCGGATCTATTCCCGGAGTGCTGCTAGGTGGTATTGTACTCGGTATGGCTCCCGAAGTCTTCCGGTTTATTTCCGATTACCGCCTGCTGGTATTCGGGGCCATTCTGGTACTGGTCATGCGATTTTTCCCTTCCGGCCTGCTGGGTCAGGGAAGTCGCCTGCGGGAATGGCTGGTTGGAGTCTTCCGGCGGGAGGGGGCTGGCGTGCATGTTAGATGAAGCCATCCTGCACCTGGATAATATTACCATGAAATTCGGCGGGTTGACCGCTCTGGAAAACGTGAGCTTCCGGGTTAAACCAGGACAGATTTGCGGTTTGATTGGACCCAATGGCGCGGGGAAAACGACACTTTTCAATGTAATCTGTGGAGTCTACCGGCCGACTGGGGGTACAGTGCGCTTCAAGGGAGAGACCGTTTCCGGTTTACCGGTGCACCGGATAGCCCGTCGGGGAATTGCCAGAACTTTTCAGGTGGTCAAACCGATTCCCCGCCTGACCGTGCTGGAAAACGTGCTCATTGCCGGTGCTTCCGATTTGTTGGCCGGAACCTGGTTGCCTTTTACCACCCGCGGACAGCGGGAAGTCAGGGACAGGGCCATGGCCGCCCTGGTTCGCGTCGGCCTGGCGGGGGAAGCGCATCTTCCGGCCGGGCAGCTGAACCTGGGTTATTTGCGTCGTCTGGAACTGGCCCGGGCGTTGATTATGAATCCCAGCCTGTTATTGCTTGATGAACCGGTGGCCGGATTGGGCTATGACGCGGTGGAGGATTTCCTGGCTCTGGTTAAAGAATTGCGCCGGGACGGCCTGACTGTCCTGCTGGTGGAGCACAACACGGGTGTGGCGGAAGCGCTCTGCGATTATATGCTGGTCCTGGATCATGGTCGTTTGATTGCCGACGGAGAACCGGGGCGGGTGCTGACCGATCCGGCGGTTGTAGAGGCGTATTTGGGAAAGGATGATTCTCTTGGCCCCTCTGCTTGAAATTCAAAATCTAGAAATTTGTTATGGCAAGGCCCGGGTGGTAAAAGGCGTTTCATTTCAGGTTGAACGGGGGGATTGCGTCGCCGTTGTAGGGGCCAATGGTGCCGGCAAGACATCTATTCTGCGGGCTGTGATGGGACTTGTGCTGCCGGCCGGAGGACGGATTATACTCAATGGTGTGGATTTGACCGGGCGTCCGGCCTGGGAAAGAGTGACCGGAGGAGTAGGGTATGTGCCGGAGGGTAGGCGTGTGTTCCCGGGATTGAGTGTGGAGAAAAACCTTTTGACCGGAGCTTACCGGGTGGCCGAGCAAAAAAAAGTGCGCCGTTCCCTGTCCAGGATCTACGAAATTTTCCCCCGGCTCAAGGAGAGACAGCGCCAGCCGGCCTCTACCTTGAGCGGCGGGGAGCAGCAGATGCTGGCCATCGGGCGGGCGCTGATGGCCGAACCGGAACTTTTGATCATTGACGAAGTGTCCATGGGGCTTGCCCCGGTGGTGGTCAACCAGGCCTTCCAATTGATTCATCGTTTGCACAACGAAGGTCTGACCGTTCTGCTGGTGGAACAGAACGCCCGCAAGGCGCTGCAGGTGGCAAACCGGGGTTATCTTCTGGAAAACGGAGAAATTATCTTGAGCGGCCAGGCAACCGAGTTGAGCGGCCATCCCGATTTTGTCGGCGCCTATTTCGGCCGCCAGGTACAGGTTAAATAGCGGTTGGAGAAATACGGCAAGATTGTGCTGACATGACAAAATAAATCAGAGGCGGTAAGGCTGTTTTCACGAATATTATTTCACCGGGAAATATTCACGCATGTTTTCAAAGGAGGGTTTATATGTTCGATTTTACCAATCACACCAACATCCGGGCACCCCGGGGCAACCAGCTGCACTGCAAGGGCTGGGGCCAGGAAGGGGCCATGCGCATGTTGATGAACAACCTGGACCCGGAAGTGGGCGAACGTCCGCAGGATTTAATCGTGTACGGCGGCCGGGGCCGCGCCGCCCGTTCCTGGGAGGCCTTTGATGCTATCGTTAAAACCCTGCTGGAGCTGGAAAATGATGAAACCCTGCTGGTGCAGTCAGGCAAGCCGGTGGCGGTTTTCCGCACTACGGAGGCGGCCCCGCGGGTGCTCATCGCCAACTCCAATCTGGTACCGAAGTGGGCCACCTGGGAGCACTTCAACCAGCTGGAGGAAATGGGGCTGACCATGTTCGGTCAAATGACGGCCGGTTCCTGGATTTACATCGGCTCCCAGGGGGTGATTCAGGGCACTTATGAAACCCTGGCCGCCCTGGCCCGCAAACACTTTCAGAGCAATACCCTGCAGGGGCGTCTTTACGTTTCGGCGGGCCTGGGGGGGATGGGCGGCGCCCAGCCGCTGGCGGCCAAAATGCTCGACGCCGTGGGCCTGCTGGCGGAAGTCGATCCCGCCCGCATTGAAAAGCGTCTGGCCACCGGCTACCTTGATAAAGTAGCGTCCAGCATCGAGGAGGGGGTGCGGGAGGCCCTGCGTGCGAAAGCGGCCGGCGAAATAGTCACTATCGCCGTGCCGGTGCATGCCACGGAATTGCTGCAGTACCTGGTGGACAACAACATCACCCCGGATGTGCTGTCCGATCAGACGGCCGCCCACGACCCGCTGGTGGGGTACATTCCGGACGGTTATGACGTCATTGCGGCCGCCGAACTGCGTGCCGCCGATCCGGATGAATATCTGAAAAAGGCCCGCGCTTCCATCGCCCGCCATGTGGAACTGATGCTCACCCTGACCAGGCGGGGGGCGAAAACCTTCGATTACGGCAACAATATCAGACGGGTGGCTTTTGATGCCGGAGTGCAGGATGCCTTTGCCATCGACGGCTATGTACCCGCCTATATCCGTGATCTGTTCGCCCAGGGCAAGGGGCCTTTCCGCTGGGCGGTCCTCTCCGGCAAACCGGAGGAAATTTATAAACTGGATCAACTGGCCCTGGAAATGTTTGCGGAAAATGAACCGCTCTGCCGCTGGATTCGGCTGGCCCAAAAACACATTCACTTCCAGGGACTGCCCGCCCGTATCGCCTATATGGGTTACGGCGAGAGGGAAGCCTTCGGCGTACGGGTGAACGAAATGGTGGCCAGAGGCGAGCTTTCCGCGCCGGTGGTGTTCGGCCGGGACCATCACGATACCGGTTCCGTGGCCTCCCCCTACCGGGAGACGGAGGCGATGCGGGACGGTTCCGATGCCGTGGGCGACTGGCCCATCCTGAACGCCCTGCTCAATGTGGCTTCGGGGGCGCACTGGGTATCCTTCCACCACGGCGGCGGCACGGGCATCGGTTATTCCCTGCACGCGGGCATGGTGGTGGTGGCCGACGGTTCCGCCGACAGCGCCGGGCGCCTGGAGAGGGTGCTGCACAACGACAGCGGCATCGGTGTGGTGCGCCATGCGGATGCCGGTTACGAGCTCTCCTTCCGGACCCTGGAAAAGAACCCGGTGAAAACTCCCCTGCTCGGGCCGGACACCCAGCCCGGGCGCAAATAAGTAAAAAACAGGAAAAAGGGGACAGTCCCCTTTTGGGATTATCTGGAATACCCTTGCCGCCAGGTGGGGGTATCCCTTTTCAGGAGGATGACAGAATGAAACTGGTGGAATGCGTGCCCAACTTCAGTGAAGGACGTCGCCCCGAAGTGGTGGAAGCGATTGTGGCGGCGGGGAAGAATTGCGGGGTGAAAATCCTGGACTGGACCATGGATGCGGATCACAACCGCAGTGTGGTCACGTTTGCCGGTGAGCCGGAAGCGGTGCTGGCGGCTGCCTTTGCCATGATCAAAGAGGCCGCGGCGCACATCAACATGGAAGAACACCGCGGTGCCCATCCGCGCGTGGGTGCGGCCGACGTGGTGCCCTTCATCCCGGTGAGCGGTGTGGAAATGAGTGAATGCGTCGCCCTGGCCCGCCGGCTGGGGGAAAGAGTGGGGCGGGAACTGGACATCCCGGTTTATCTTTATGAGGAAGCGGCCGCCCGGCCGGAAAGGCGCAATCTGGCCGATGTGCGCCGCGGGGAATACGAAGGATTGAAAGAAGAGATTGCAAAGCCGGAACGCCGGCCCGACTTCGGCCCGGCCCGTATGCATCCCACGGCCGGAGCGGTGGTCATCGGAGCCAGGCGGCCGCTGATTGCCTTTAACGTCAACCTGGGCACGGACAATATGGCTGTGGCCAGAGCCGTCGCCCGTGCCCTGCGGGCCAGAGACGGCGGGTTGGCCTGCGTCAGGGCGCTCGGAGTGGAATTGAAGGAACGTCGTCAGGTGCAGGTATCCATGAATCTGGTCGATTATGAGCGCACGCCGATTTATCGGGCGCTGGAGCTGGTGCGCCTGGAGGCCGCCCGCTACGGTGTGCCTGTGGTGGGCACGGAAATTGTCGGGCTGGTGCCCCTGGACGCCCTGCTGGGCTCGCTGGAATATTACCTGCAAAGCGAATCCTTCCGCCGGGAGCAGGTGCTGGAAATAAAATTGCAATCATAACGCTCCGGTGGGAAAAACGCCTTTGAAGTGGTGGCCGTACCGGGGTGGCACCTCCGGGAAACGGAAACGAAACAGTACCGTTGCTTGCGGCAGGTGAACAGGCGGCGCGCGCCGCAATATACCGCCGGATTCCCGGGACGGTGCACAAAAACGGTGACCGCGAGAAAGGGCAAAAACGGCGCATTATGGAGCACCACCGGCAAAATCATGGCCGTTGGTGAAATACGCCGGCGGCAATGAAGATTGTACCGCCGTCAAAACGGAGGTGAGGTTTTTGCAACCATATGCGGAACTGGTTGTGCACAACATCGGCCTGCTGGCCACCTGTGCCGGGGGAGTGAAGAGAGGTCGTGCGATGCTGGACGCCGGGCTGATCCCCGGTGGGGCCGTGGCCCTGTCCGCTGGCAGAATCCTGGCCGCCGGTCCGGAAGAAGCAGTCAGGCGGAGCGTATCCACCGACGGGCGCACGGAATATGTCGACGCCCGGGGCGGCCTGGTCACTCCCGGACTGGTGGATTGCCACACCCACCTGCTTTACGCCGGTTCCCGGGAAAAAGAGTTGTCCTGGAAACTGGCCGGGAAAAGCTATCTGGAGATTCTGGCCGCCGGCGGCGGTATTTTAAGCACTGTGCGGCAAACCCGGCAGGCAGGGGATGATGTGCTTCTGGCCGAAACCAAAAAGCGTCTGCGCCGTGCTCTTGCCCACGGTACCACCACGGCCGAGGTAAAGAGCGGGTACGGCTTGAGTGTGGAAGAAGAACTGCGCTCCCTGCGTCTGATCCGCCGTCTTGGGGAAGAGCAGCCGGTGACGCTGGTGCCCACCTTCC
>Ga0315298_1006312_pt1 | contig 16243 bp, 12 predicted proteins | sample WHS_1_MG_FD_203077 | JGI IMG/M metagenome (GOLD analysis project Ga0315298, IMG submission 203077) | Extremophilic microbial mat communities from Washburn Hot Springs, YNP, Wyoming, USA - WHS_1_MG | ecosystem: Environmental > Aquatic > Thermal springs > Hot (42-90C) | place: USA: Wyoming...
AGAAGATATTTACATGCTTTTCCAGTAATGCACTTATAATCTGTCGGGCAATTTCTGAACCCTCTCTCTCATTTGTCGCTGCAAAAGATTCATTCAAAAGCAGCATAGAATTTGAGGTTAGTTTATCAACAATGTTGTTCATTCTTTTGAATTCCTCATCAAGTTTTCCACTTTTCATTTCTGAATCTTCTTTTCGTTTATAGTGTGTAAATATGTGCTTATAAATATTAGCTCTAAAGGATTTTGCCGGGACAAACATGCCGCATTGCATCATTAGTTGGGCAAGCCCTATGCTGCGAAGAAAAGTAGATTTTCCGCCCTGGTTGGCACCCGTGATGATCCAGAGATTTTTATTGATGGCATTTAAATTATTCCCTGTTATTTTTTGTTTTATGGTTAATGCTAAACAGACATCGTATAATTCTTGAAAGGAGTGGATGCACTTATCAGAAGGAACTGGAACAGGAAAGCATACCGGCATTCCTATCCTGACAAGATGCTCGTGCAGATTTAAACAGCCAATATAGAAAGCCAGTTCAATACGAAGCCTGTTAAAAAAGCTATTGATATGATCCACAGATTGTGAACACGCATTGGCAGAAAGGTTTAATGCCCGGTCTTTCAATTCCCAGAGTATTCTGGCGCCGGTTTCGTCACGGGCACCGATATAGAAGGTGTAGGAGGGTACTTTTTTCTTGAAGATCCTTTTCATCCAGTGTTGGTCTTCAACCTGTTGCTTGCAGAGGGTGTAATTTTCACCTTCATTACCTTTTCCCAGTTCAGCGCTGATTAAAACACCATTGCGGAATTCCAGCTCGCTGAGAAGGTTTTGTACGCTATTAAAATATTTATCATTCAGTTCCTTTTTAATGTTTGTAAAAAACAATTTAAAACCCTTCGACTTGAATTTTTCTGCGTGCGTATTTGCTAAGTCCTTCAATTTTTTTAGCAGTTCAAGGAATAGCTTTAATAGTTCTACTGAACTGTGCAGTATTGAACTTGGGGGACTCTTCGAGAAAACACCAAACCAGGTCTTTCTTTTCATTTCGATTGATTCTATTGAGATATGATAAATCTCCCGTATAACCTCTGGATTTTCCAGGCAATCTTTAAGAATATCCTGACGATATAATATTGTATCTAAATCTGTTGTGAAGGATAAAATAGTTTTTTTCGCCATTTCAAAGATAAATTCGTCGTCATTTGCCATTGCATTAAATAGAATGTTTAACTCCAGATCCTGTATTATTTCTTCTTCATTTGAAAGTAGGTTTTGTTCTGGGTTAAAGTCTCGATTTTTGTATAAGAGAAAAACCTTCATATTTTTAATCTCTCCTTTAAACAATTGTAAGTAAGGCGATACTTTTCGGCAATAGATATTGCATATGCCAATCCATCAGCAGGCTTTCTAACAATTTTATAAGTTCTCAAAGCCGGGTTATCAGGATGAACTGTGCTGACCATACTTACAGTCTTTTCACTCAAAGAAGCCAGCTCGTCAATGAATGTTACCCATACACTCAATGCATCCAGGTTTATTATTTTTTCCATAATTTTTTTACTTAGAAAAACGGCATCTTTTAATGTAGTTGAGGTAAAAATCTCATTTAGAACGATAATGCTATTTGATGAAGCCTGATTTAAGATATCAAAAATCCTCTTAAGATCATCCAGAAGTTTACCACGGAGGTTTTTGATATTCTCTTCTTTTTCAAAATGAGTGAAAAGTCTATCATAGATAAACAATCGGGATTTTCTGCCAGGCACCGGTAAACCCAGGCAGGCCAGATAATGTAATTGGCCAAAAGTTCGTGCAAAGGTCGTTTTGCCTCCCTGGTTCGGACCGGATACTACAAATATGCGCTCTTTTCCTTTTAGGTAAAAGCTATTGCAGACAATGGATGAACCTTCGGCAATAAGTTTATTTGCCAGTGCCAGGTCAAAACCATCATAATTAAAGACTTCCTTATCGCTATTTGATACTTGCGGATAACAGAACTTCAAACCTGCTTCTTTGAATTTGCTAATATGCTCCAGATAAGCAATATAAAACTGGACTTCCCGGTCAAAGGTAATGATTGTTTCGTCCTGAAAATTCTGGTTTTTCGTGTAATAATTATCAAGGGCTAAAAATATATCGGGATACAATCGGGCAACCATCTCCAGTATTTTTGCTTCAACATGATTCATACCTGATGCAACAGGTAATTCAACCTTGTAGTCTTTTACTGAGCCCCGCCTGAATTTTTTGAAGGTTTTTTCAACAATAGGAGTAAAATCAACTTCGGATTCAAATTTGCGAACCTTCACACGGTTGCCGTCAATCAATATGCAGTATTTTATACCCGACAGGTTACTTTTCAGCTTTTTTGTATCTTCAAAAAGCAATACAAAATTACTTGAATTTACATATTTTGCTAAGTATTTACGAAGGTTTAAAAAACCACTCGATTTTAAATCTGTAAGTTCTAACTCATTTGCCAGAGAATTAACTGCCTCACAATAAATATTTACTGCTTCCAGAAACCATCCTTCCTTATGGTATTTGTAGTAAAGTTTGTTTGATAGTGTGAGGTACTGCCGCATTGTGCTCATCTTTTGAGAAAATGATTTGATATTCCTGAACAAGATTTTATTTTCAAGATCCTTTGTGACTTTGTGACGATAGTCGATTTCACCAGCATCGTTCAGGGAAGTGTAAAAATATGGCTTCAGGTCATATTCATCCCTGTCTGCTGTGATGCTATTGATAATTTGATCTAGATTTAAGTCAGAAAAGAAAGCTGGGGATTCGTTTTTTTTCATTTTTGCATTTTCTGCTTTTTCAAACAGTATGCTGTAAAAGCCCATATAATTAACCTCCCGGCATAAAATCTTAGCTTGCTATAACAATGTGACTTCAGTAATGCTTGAATTTATAACTTATTTTTTCCTGTGGCTTCATATATCTTTCTATCCAGATTCATCAACCATACATTTAGAGAATTACCTGTTTTGTATTTAGTTTCCCTGGCCAGCTTGCATAGAGTGATGATAACTTTCGGGTTTCCTCCGGAATACTTAAAAATCTCTCTTTTAAAATCATCGCTTTTGACTATTTTAAGACTAAAATCCCGAATAAGATTTTCAATAAGTAGATACGATTTCTGCATATCTAGATTATCTATTTTTACCTTTTCATTTTCTCTTCTGCCAACATAGATTTATTCATTTAGTTTTATTCTTTTATCCTGCATGCAGGAAAGCTTTTTTCCCGGCAAATCTTGCAGCTGTAGAAAGCTCTTTTTCAATCCTCAAAAACTGATTAAACTTGGAAACTCTTTCACTGCGGCATCCTGATCCTGTCTTAATATGCCCTGCTGATGTAGCAACAGTAAGATCAGCAATAGTGGTATCCTCTGTTTCACCTGAACGGTGTGAAACAAAGCAATTGTAATTGTTCTTTCGTGCCAATTCGATGGTTTCCATTGTTTCGGTTAATGTGCCAATCTGGTTTACCTTGATAAGAATCGAATTAGCCACACCTTTTGCAATTCCCTCGGCAAGAATTTTTGGGTTGGTGCAAAATATATCATCACCAACTAATTCTATTTTTTTACCCAGTCTATCGGTTAAATGTTTCCATCCTTCCCAATCATTCTCAGCCATGCCGTCTTCTAGAAGTAGAATTGGATATTTTTTAACCCAGGACTCCCAGAGATCCACCATCTTTTCGGAAGTTAGAGAAGGGTTGTTTGACTTGAAGAAAGTATATTTTCCATTATCCCACATTTCGCTGGAGGCTGGATCCAGGCAAAGAGAAATATCGACACCAGGCTTATATCCTGCTTTTTCTATTGCCTCCAGAATTACTTCTACAGCTTCTTCATTTGATTGTAGGTTTGGTGCAAATCCGCCTTCATCACCAACGGCGGTGCTATAGCCTTTCTGTTTTAGAACATTTTTAAGGGAATGAAATGTTTCCATTCCCATACGGATTGATTCGGAAAAATTAGGTGCATTGTGCGGGGCAATCATGAATTCTTGAAAATCCACATTATTGTCCGCATGCCTTCCACCATTAATGACATTCATACATGGTACCGGAAGTAGTGATGCATTGGAGCCGCCAAGATAACGGTATAAAGGAATTCCAAGTGAAGAGGCTGCTGCCCTGGCACAGGCAAGTGATACAGACAATATTGCATTTGCCCCAAGTTTTGACTTATTCGGAGTTCCATCGAGTTCAATCATTGTAAGATCAATCAACCGCTGGTCAAGAACATCCTTACCTATCAGAACTGGAGCAATTATACTGTTTACATTTTCAACTGCTTTCAAAACCCCTTTGCCACCATAGCGTTTTTTATCGCCATCACGTAATTCCACTGCCTCACGTTCACCTGTAGAAGCTCCAGAAGGGACAATAGCTCTTGCAGTTGTCCCATCTTCAAGCTTTACCATACATTCTACTGTTGGATTCCCACGAGAATCCAGAACCTCCAGAGATTGAATTTCTGATATTTTCATACTTACCTCCAAAATATCTTTTATGTAATCTCTAACATTCTATTACATATTATAATCCAGCTTTCTTTTGCTTCGCAGTAAAAACAAAAAGTGGTATAGACACAATCTGAGTAATTATTGAAAATAAAACTAAAATAGCGATATTTTTATCATAAAGATAACCCATTAACGCACTTCCGATAAACCAGAAGATTCCAAATCCTGTGTTGAAAATGCCATAAGCTGAAGCCCTTTTTTGTTGAGAGGACATGTCTGCTATACCGGAACGCATAATGGATTCCTGTGCTCCCATTCCAATGCCCCAGAGAATTATACCAATCCAGCAAGCCAGTTCAGCAGATCCAAAAATTCCCCCAAGGAAAACCAGTGGTGCGAAAAAGGAGGATATAAAAGAAGCAAAAGATAATATTACAATTCCAACCTTATCATACATATATCCAAAAATGAGTGCTGCAATTGCATCCACAGCCATTGCAGTAGCATATAGTAATGGAATAGTTTGTTCAGATACAATCATAGTTTTTTTGAAGTGATACGCCATAAGTGGAAAGTCAGCATAACCCATGGCAACAAAGATAACTGCAAGAAGATATAACCAGAAGCTCCTTTGAAAACCTTTTGTCTGGATTTCCATGTTTTTAATTTCAAGATTTTCCGGTCTTGGAAAAAGAACTTTACTTATTGTCAAAAGCAATATGGCAATTACTGCAGGAAAAAGTAATATTCCAAAGGCAAAATGATAATTGCCTTTTTTAACAAACAGGCTTACAGAAACAATAATAGGCCCTAAAACGGCTCCGATTTGATCCAGTGCCTCATTTATTCCAAAAGAAATACCGGTTCCGGTCCTTTTAGCAGCAAATGACAACATTGCGTCGCGGCCTGGTACTCGAATGGATTTTCCAAAACGCTCCAGCACTATCAGTATTGAGGCAATTACCCAATTGCCAGATAAAGCAAGAAGAGGTACTGCAAAGAGATTAATGATGTACCCGATAAAAGTTATTAACCAGTATCTTTTTGTTTTGTCAACAAAATATCCTGAAACAAGACGAAATGTATATCCCAGAAGTTCTCCAAAGCCAGTTATGAGTCCAACTATGAACGCACTTGCACCCAGCAAACCAAGATAAGGCCCTGTTATACTTCTTGCACCTTCATATGTCATATCTGAAAATAAACTTACACATCCTAAAAGTATCACAAATATCCATGCAGAATACTTTTCAACTTTCCTGTTTTCTTCCATAGAAAAACCTCCTATTACCTCTCAATGTTTTTTTGTCTTTTTTAATTGATTAATTGTTTCCTGAATAAAAGATGATATTTCCGTCAGAATTATGCTGACTTCATTTGCTGTATCTCTGCTTATTTCTCCATAGTTCTTTAATCTTTCAGGGGCGGCATCTTCCAGAAGCAAAAGCAAATAATCCAGTGAGGTACGAATACTCCAGCTTGCACTTAAATTTACCCTTTTATCATGAATACCGAGACACAGAATAGCTTTAGCAATTTTCTCTCGTAATACAGGGAGTCGATTTTTTAAGAGTTCAATTTCCTCACGATTCAGATCATACAGGTACTTGAAATCGGATTTTCCTGCTTTCTGGCGTTCCAGTAAAAATTCTATTTCAGAAACTTTATCCTCCATACTTAGAAACAATGTGAAAATACTCCTCTTATGATTTTCGCTCAGGCTAACTTTTCCCATTCAAATTTCCCCCTGTTGAAGTTGTTTTATGTAATAAATAAAATTTTTCAATTGAAATTAGCTTGAAAAAGCACGCTGAATATAGATAGGTTTTGAATGGATCTAATAAACCAGAATTTAAAGATACTTCTTTCATAAACTCCTACCTTAAAGTAGGAGTTATCAGTCCCTAGGAGTGAAAACTGAAGGGCGGTTATAGGTGAACTCCATCACCCTTTATCTTCTTTAAAGATTCTACAGTAAATTATATTAATAAAGGAGAGTTTTGTCAAATTATCGAATTGATTTCAGCGATTTCCCATTTCTGGAAATTAGATAACTCTAGTGCCATTGCGGGGCAAAATATAAGAGTAGCACTGGCTTCGCCAGTGCTACAATGCAAAAACCCCGCTGTGGAGGGTAAATGGTCATTGTCATCATCTTTCCGTCTTTCAGGTCTTGCTCAGAAGTAAGAGCACGGAAAATCTACCCTCGCACATTCGGCCTCCTGCCTCATGTGCTCGGGGCGAAATGCATCCTGCATTTCTTGGCACAGTGGCGGGTAGGATTTTCCTGTGGGTGCAAGCGCAAGACATTCGACGGAAAGATGATGACAATGACCAGAAGGCATAGATCACAGCGGGAATTATGTAGGTAGAGAAAATAGAAAAAAGAAAAAAATCCGACACCGCGAGGGATGTAACTGAGGACAACCCCCTGCCCCCTTTAATAAGGGAGATTTGGAAAACGCCCTCGACTTTTATTATAGACAGTCTTGGAACAAAGGCTTTAGAAAAATACTCGGCGTTGCGACACGGATATAGTAATTTGTGTTTATAGAAAGTATTGGTTATAGATAAAGTGTGTTAACCGCTATTACATAAAAGAAAAGTTTACAACGCTGGAACGGATTCCAGCGGGGATTTTGAATCTGGACAGGAAGTCCAGATGAAAAATCCATATTACGAGAAGGAGAAGTTATTTTTAAAGTATTAAGGTTAACACTATCGGTATAGAAAAAGAATTGGCCGATAAAGCAACGCCGACGGGTTTTCTTTCGGTTACCTTTCTTTTGCCCGGACAAAAGAAAGGTAACAATGGGTTTCCCTCGTCCTTGCTCGTGGCAGGCTTTTTTGGTTACTTTTTCTTTGTTGCTGGAGACAAAGAAAAAGTAACAATCTAACCATAAATGTTATGGTTTAATAATTGGCCAATAAAGCGGTGTCGGCGACTCTTTTCCCCTCGACTTCGCTCGGGACATGCTTTGCACACTTTCTTTCTGGTCGTTCAGAAAGAAAGTGTGAAGGGCTTCCCCTCGGTCTTGCTCGGGGCGAAATGCATCCTGCATTTCTTGGCGTAATGGCGGGTAAGATTTTTCTGTAAGTAACAATCACGAAGACATACAGCGAAAAGCTACTGGCTGTAAACCCATTACTTCACACAGCTGGGTTTTTAGCGGTAGCGGTAGTGCTGGCATTGCCAGCACTACTCATACCTATCTTATTCCTATCCAAACACCTTGTTCACCATAAATAACGGCACCTATTTTATTACCATCACTAGACATTGCGATACTTCGCCAATTTCTACTTTCAGCATTAGTTTGCTCTGTCCAACTAGTTCCTCCATCCATAGATGTGTAGATATAACCACCACCTACACAAGCAGCTAACTTTTTACCATCACTGGATATGGCTATACTTTGCCAAGGTTGTGCAGACATTTTCCCGGAAATATATTTTTAGACCAATTGAAACTATTAACAACACTTGAGATTGAAGATGAGCTTGAAGATAAGAAAGAAAAAACTATTGATGATACAAAAAATAAGTGCAAGAAGATAAAAAATATGGCAGGATTAAAAATAAAAGTCTTTTCCTTCATACTCTTCTCCTTTTATATAAAAACATGTGCAGTTCCGCTAGCACTGACTAAAATCCCGGATTTACCCCAGCTTCTTTTCAATATAAAAAACTACTCCCTGAATTTGCCTACATACTATTAGATAGGTAAATTGTAAATAACAAAATTCTGTATGTCAGAGCATCACAAAATGCCAGAATATGTTATTACAGATTTCTTTTTTCCCTTTTTCGTGTTAATTCGTATAATTCGTGGTTTCTGACCGGATTAACCACGAATATCACGAATATTCACGAATGATATTTTATCGTGTAAATCCGTTTAATCCGTAGAATCCTGTGAAATCGGGGTCGGAATAAAAAAAGAATCGCTCAAATTAGAAATTAGACAACTTCTCGTTATTCAGCAATTTAATAAAACACAGTCATAAACTCAACATTTCCACTTTTCGCGCCGGTAATAGGGGACTCTATAACTTTTTCATGCGTTAACCCTATTGAAGAAGCATAATCCAGAACTTTTTGTGTTGCTTCCTGTCTAAACTCTTCTGCAACAAGGCCTTTTTTGCCAACCTTTGTTTTTTCCAGTTCAAACTGTGGTTTGATTAGAGTGATTATCTTAAAATTCTTTTCAAGGATATGAATTAGTGGAAGAAGTATTTTTGTAATGGAAATAAAAGACACATCAATAGTGGCTATTTGCGGTTTTGGGTTAAACTCATATTTATCTATATAACGAGCGTTGATTTTTTCCATGGAAATTACCCGTGGATTGGAGCGCAATTTCCAGTCTAACTGATTTGTTCCACAATCTACAGCATATACAAGAGAGGCGCCTTTCTCAAGAAGAATCTCTGTAAATCCTCCTGTTGAAGCTCCAATATCAATGGCAATTTTGTCTTTTACATCAATTTGAAAGGTGTCGAGTGCATGGATAAGCTTTAGCGCGCCACGGCTTACATATGGAAACTTTTTCTTTATGCGGATTAAGGCGTCCGCGCTTACCATTTGCCCTGCTTTTAAAGCTGGTGTTTCATTAACCAGGACATTACCCGCCATTATTTCAGAAACGGCTTTATTACGGGATGGAAAGAGACCAAGCCTTACCAGAAGGTTATCCAGACGTTCTTTTTTCATGCTAATGAGAGTATCTCTTTAGAAAGCCTTCTATGTATGCATCCTGCTTTTTAAACATCTTTTTTTCTTCTTCCCTTGATTTTTCGTGGTCAAAACCAAGCAGGTGCAGAAGCCCGTGTATAGCAAGCCTTACAGTTTCTTCTTCTTCGGGAACTCCAAATTCCTCAGCCTGTTCTCTTGCCCTGTCCAGTGATATAATAACATCTCCCAGTACAGGGTTATTATCATCAATGGTATCAATTTCATTTTCATCTTCTATATTTTCTATCATAGAAAAAGAAAGTACATCCGTAGGGGAATCAATACCCCTGTATTGTTTATTCAGAGCTCTTATCAGTGTGTTATCACAAAAAACTACATTTACATCAAATCTTTCTCTTTTAAAATCTTTTAGAATTTTTTCAAGCCATTCCTTAAGATTTTCCAGAAAGCTCCACTTTTTATTAGCCTTTTCATAGTAAAGGATGTGAACCATACAGACCTTCCAAAGATTTAAAGAAAACTTATATACATTTTAGTTAAACAATTCAATTTTATCAATTTTGCGAAGGGATAATTCGATAATGCCGTAATGTCCGTCCTTAAATGCCCCGGGGTTTACATAGACTATGCCGTCTTCGCTAAAATTTTCCTGATGATGAGTATGACCAAATAATACCAGGGATGCTTCGTATTTTTTTGCAGCCGACTTTAGAAATGAAAGTGTATAGTGGGTATGATATATGTGACTATGTGTAGCAAAAACCTTAAGCTCTTCTATTTCAATAACCCTTTCCACTTCAGAAACCTGCTTTACCTGTGGGGTCAGGAGTTCCATATTTCCACGCAGAAGAATAACTTCCTTCTTGAAGGTATCAACATTAAGCATATCGAGAACCCTATCGCCCAGATGAATTATTATATCGTATCTATCCCTTAATGAAAATATTAAAGCCTGGAGGTGCGTTGTTCGACCATGAGAATCACTTACAACAAGAATCCGTTTCAAAAATTCTCTCCATTTATAGCTGGTATTCCTTTTTTTCTGTTCCCTTCGTAAAGTAAGAATTGATTTCTATTGCATACTTTTTGTCCTTAGATTCTGCCTTAAACGGAATGGAGAAAACACCATCTTTTATGTGGAAGCGTATTGAAAAATGCCCATCTTTCGCAGGCACAACCTTATTTCCTCCAATGGTTAGTTCTGCTTCAGGATCGGTTGAGCCGTAGAGTATAAGCTCTGCCTGAAGCTCTGCGAAAAACCTTTTTGCTTTTGGAGGTAAAACAACACTAAAGGCTCCACTTCCTGAAGATATGCCGGACGAGATATTTGATGGTACTGCAACCCATTCGCTGACTATTCCAGAGCCAGTGTGCCTGTGAATTTGATATCCTCCGGATAGAGTAAATAGGTTTTCCTCTTTTCCCATCTTCTTTAGCGGAGGTTGCACAGCTTTATCAGTTGGAGTCATTATCATATTTGAGCGCGCAACAGGTACAAATCTCCCGCCATTTTCTTTAACACCAATCTCTGCATAATATGGCCTGTTAGGCTGTGGAAGTTGAAAGTACCAGCTTCTTGCATCAGATGGAACAATAACATCAAAGTACTTATCAGCATCTGCATAATATACCCTTATTATTATGTTCTTTGGGGGCTCAGGTTTGTCCAATCCCAGGCTTTTTTTAACGGCTTGTGAAAACTCCCAGTATGCATAAACCCAGTATGGATTTTGAATCAACAGGGTTATTTTTGTGTCGCCATATTCCTCGGGAAGATTTAAAGCCTTCTCACTTACAGAGACGGAAGGAGTCTTTTTTGAAGACCTTTTTCTTTTATCATTAATTTCAAACTTTTTGCTTTCCCCATTCAAAACTTCATTTGTCCCCTTTACTTTTTTTGTTTTTTTTGAAGAACTTTTTCCTGGCATATAGACCTCCATTAAGATAAATATATTTTAATCGCTTATATTTAAAAGTCAAGTAAGTTTTTATTAGGATAGCAATTCTCCCTTTTTGTCATTCCGATTACAGCTCTACCGTTTTTCTTATGAGGAATCTCTTCAGTATAAACATGCTACCTGCAAAAGGGGGAATTGTGTTTATTAGGAGATCTAAACAACCATATTAATATGATTACTAATGTTAACCTGTTTTATTTAGATAGATTCAATTTCTCCAGGAAAGCGTCTTTTAATCTACGATGTTCTTTCTCTACTATATTTATAACATCCTGTAATGTTTCAGAAGTATTTTTTGTATCTCCGCAGGTTGTAAAATAAAATTTTATTTTTGGTTCCGTTCCAGAAGGGCGTGCTACAATCTTTGCATTTGAAGAAAGCTTTAGTATAACAACATCTGAAACAGGTAAGCCCCGGGCGGGGAGAGTCTTTTTATTCTTTACATCAAAAGCCTTCTGGTTATAAAGATCTATTACTTCTATTGTTTCATAATTCTCTATTCTTTCGGGTGGAGAATTTCTCAATTTTTCCATGATGTCTTTCATATCCTTTAAACCATCTTTACCTTTCATCGTAATAGATTGCTGGGATTCTTTATAATATCCAAATGTTTTGTAAATATTTTCTAGAATCTGATATAAAGAAATTCCTTTTGTTTTATAGAAAGCTGCTGCTTCTGCAAGAAGGGATGACGCGATCACAGCGTCCTTATCCCGAACAAAAGTCCCAGCAAGATAGCCATGGCTTTCTTCACAGCCGAATACGAAATTTATTCCTGCTTTTTCATATTCATTCATTTTAGCCCCAATCCATTTGAATCCAGTAAGTACTTCGTCCAGAGCAACATTATAGTATTCAGTTATTTTTCTTAGAACCTCTGTTGTTACAATAGACTTAATAAGTCTTGGATTTTTGGGCATTCTCTTTGTATTTCTTAGTTCAGAAAGGATATAGTATCCAAGCACTGCAGCTATTTGATTGCCATTGAGAAGAATAAAACTTCCATCATCCTTTCTTAATGCAGTTCCCATTCTGTCTGCATCGGGATCTGTTGCAATAAATAAATCAGCGTTTATGGATTGGGCAATTTTGATTCCACTTTCCATAGCCTCTGGAACCTCGGGATTGGGGTAGGGGACACCGGGGAAGTTTCCATCGGGGGTTGCCTGCTCTTTTACTATTTCGATGTTTTTAAAGCCATAGTTTTTAAGGCTTTCCGGAATTAATTTATAACCTGTTCCATACAGGGGGGAGTAACATATTTTAATTTCGGATTTTGATATTACTTCTGGATGAATTGAAAGTGATTTTACTTTGTTTAGATAAACAGAATCTATTTCTCTATCAACGATTTTAAAGAGGTTACTTTCTTTTGCTTTATCAAAAGGAATGTGTTTTACCTGAGAGAGGCTTTTTATCTTGCGAACCTCAGAAATAATTTCTTTATCCACCGGGGGAACAATCTGGCCTCCATCTTCCCATACCACTTTATAGCCATTATATTCCTTCGGATTATGAGAAGCGGTAATCATAACACCGGCTATTGCGTTAAGTTCTCTTACCCCAAATGATACTGTGGGTGTTGGATGAATGTCATCAAAATAAAATACTTTTATGCCATTGGCAATGAGAACCCCTACAGCTTCTTTTGCAAACTCATCGGATTTTATTCTTGAATCCCTGCCAACAAGGACTCCTCTGTTTTGAGCATTTTTATGGATTATTATGTTTGCAAGCCCCTGTGTGGCTTTTCGTACCACATATATATTCATTCGATTTGAGCCAGCTCCAAGTGTTCCACGGAGACCGGCTGTGCCAAATTCAAGCTCTGTGTAAAAACGGTCTGTTAGTTCTTTTTCATCGTTTCTATCAAGAAGGGTTTGTATTTCCCTTCGTGTTAATTCATCATATTCCGGGGAAAGCCATTCGTTAATTCTTTCCTGAACAATAGGGTCCATAAAGTCTCCTTATTTGATGATTAATTTATTGCAGATTATTATAATTCAGAAGGGTGTTATTATCAAAGATTCGGAGTAAACTTAATATAGCCTTTTCTCAAATTCTTCAGTAACAATATTAAACTTATTTGCAAGTCTTAGCAAAATTTGAATTACTTGAGAGTTTATTTTTGATGAAGAATATTGATTAGCTATTCTTAATAATTCAATATACAGTAAGTTCTGGATTTCATATTTTTCAAAATCTATACCTGCAAGATTTGTAAAGTCGATGAGCTTTTCCAGATGATTGAGCTCTTTAATGTTAAGTTTTATTATTGCCTCATTCATGCGGTTTAAAACATAATTTCTTAGATATGCAAGTATATCCTGATAATCTATTTTCATATTTGAGGATTTTGCTGTTTTTATCATTCTGCTTAGTAGATGGAAAGATTGCTCTGAAAAATCTTTTTTATCCAGCTTCTTTAACTCTTCAATAATAAAATCGTTGAAAAGTTCTTTAATTGCAGCCCAATCATTTTCAGGGAGGAGTACATCCAGCTCATGATACAGATTTAATATGGTTATGTAATCTTCTATTTTTCTTTTTGCTTTATTTATGTTTCTGTGTAGTTCTTTCATAGGATTTTTAAATATTTTCTTCAGCACAAATTCTTTACCATCATGGCTTAGATCCTTTAGTTGATAATCCTCTCCAAACTTTCCGTGGAATATTTTTAAAAGGCTTTCAATTTTTTCCCTTTCGATGTCTTTATCTATTTCTGAAAAATCTATGTTTGAATCTTTTCTTTTTATAAAAAAGTGGCAATTTTCTCCATGGGTAAGTAGATAGGCTATAAATTGTTTTTCTTCCAGAGTGGTAAGGTCAGTAATTTTAACAAATGTTTTGTAAATAAACCAATCCCGCTTTTTAAGGCGGGTGGATATAGAGTAATTTACAAGATGATTGTAAACCTGTTCTTTAAGCGTAAGGCATATCTTATGATTTCTAAGCACAATGGAAAGAAAGTATTCAAATATGATTTTCTCTTCTTTTACACAGCTTTTCTCAATATTTTCAAAAATCCATTTTCCATCCTTGTTTTCTGGAATGTTGCTCTTTGCTCTGGATAGAATATTAAGAAAATTTCTTTTTGTTTCTTCTGGCAGAAAATCCTTAGAAAGTTCGAAAACTTTTAAAGCATACTTTAAGTTTTGAGTTGTTTCAATTCCTGAAATATCTGAAAAGAACCATCCGCAGCTTGTGTACATAAGTAGAGCGTTATGAAGTGCTTCCATTATTTTCATCAGTTTAGTTATATTTATTTCGCATTCGTTTTTAATAAGGCATTCTTTCAAAAATTCCTTTCTTGCAATTTCACGGTAGTTTGCATTCTCTGCTAATATAACCTTTATATATTCATTGCGGGCATGCCAGACATCTTTAAAGCAGGATGAAGCTTGCTTTTCGTAAAATTCATGAAGACTGTCCCGAAGTAAATCAAAAGCCTCCCTTAATGGTGTACGCCACTTTTGATTCCATTCCGGCTTTCCTCCTGTAGAGCATCCACAATCTTTATACCATCGCCCCACACCATGAACACAGCTCCATGAGGTACCTATTCCATCATCTCCTTTTTTTAGTCTTACAAGATATTGGGGTGGATTCATTTCAAGAAAATTTCCATAATTTGTGAAAATAAAGTCTTTTCTTGCTTTGTTTTCGTAAATAAGCCTTGCAAGGCACATATCTCCAAATGGTTCATGATGACCGTAAGATTCTCCATCAGTTGCAGTATGTACCAGAAAGTTAGGACGGTTGTCTATTCTGTAGGAAAGAATTTCCTGTCTTAAGAATTCTACATTTTGTAACAAATGTTCAAAGCTTATTTTATGTGCGAGTTTCGGATAATAAAAAAACACAGCGATGCTTCCATTTTTTTCCTGAAGGAGATAGGGCTGTGATGGATCAATAGTTCCGTTTGAAACATCTTTCCAGTGTTCTTCTTTTATATGCTTTATCTCTTTTGCCTGAGTTGGTGAAAGAATGATAAATTTTATTCCGAATGAGATTAAATGTTCTGCAACTATGTCGTTTATTGCAGTTTCGGGGAGCCATAATCCCTCCGGGGTCCTGCCAAAGTCCTTTTGAAAGGATCGAATTCCCCATTCTATTTCTGTAATCTGGTCCCTGTTTGAGGCTAATGGCATAATAATATGATTGTATACCTGTGCTATTGCATTGCCGTGACCGTTATTTTCTTTTCTGCTGGTTCTATCGGCTTCAATAATTCTTTCATATGTAAATGGGGCCTTTTTTTTAAGCCATTTTATAAGAGTTGGACCGAAGTTAAAGCTAATCTTTTCATAATTATTGATAATGTCCAGAATCCTGCCCTTTTCATCCAGAACGCGGGATGCAGCATTTGCAGCATAGCATTCTTTATTGATTCTCTCATTCCAGTCGTGAAAAGGAAAGGCAGAAGGTTGACGATCTATTTCATCCGTCCAGGGTTCTTCTCTTGGAGGTTGATAAAAATGCCCATGGATAATAAGGTAAAAAGGATTCTTTGACATAAAACCACCCTTAAAGACTAAGGTTTTTTATTATAAAAAATAAACAGCAAAAAGACAAAAATAAGCTACATTATCATTAATTCCCCCAATTTTGTTATAGAAGAAGGAAAGAGGATATTATATACGAATCGAGAAGGATTGAAATTTTAGAGGCAATAATTAACCAGGTAATTTATTGAATTTTAGAAAAAAGGTTAGGTTTGGGTTTAGTTTTGAACTATAAATAATCCAATACCTAACAAAGTGAATAAAGTGCATATTTCTTGCGCAAAACTCTCTTAGATACTGGCCTATCAGATACAGCATATAGAGGATACTGAGTAGAAGATATATAAGGAATAGGTACTTTCGGTTAGTCTCTTCTTGCCGGAAGAATCTTCGCTTAGTATGGCAGGTCTGATGAGGTGCACCTCTTACCGAGGCGGAAGATATTGTTTTCAATTTGCCATCTTCGTTTGGCAATTTCTCTCGCCTCGGCCAGGCCTAAATCAGTTGCTGTTGTAATGCAATAGAATACTTCCCGCCTATTATCAGAGAGGAATGTTTCTTCCACACGATAGCAGTTTAGAGGTTTTGGTAAATTTTGGT
>Ga0315298_1006314_pt1 | contig 16242 bp, 15 predicted proteins | sample WHS_1_MG_FD_203077 | JGI IMG/M metagenome (GOLD analysis project Ga0315298, IMG submission 203077) | Extremophilic microbial mat communities from Washburn Hot Springs, YNP, Wyoming, USA - WHS_1_MG | ecosystem: Environmental > Aquatic > Thermal springs > Hot (42-90C) | place: USA: Wyoming...
AAAATTGGAAGGATAGGGACAAAGAGGGTAAATTTACTCAAATGAACGGGAAGGTAAAGCTTCTTCTTGCGGGCCAAAAAATTGTGGGGGCCGATGAGGAAGCGGCCCAGTATTTTGGCTTAACAAAGGATGAGCTTATTGGTCGTTCGTGGAGTGATATTTTTCCCCCAGAGTTAATGGGAGAAAAAGAGATTAAGCATTTTGAGGAGAAAATAAAGTCTGCTTCCGAGGGAGAAGTGCTGCGCTTTTTGTGGACCTTTCGGCGTAAGGATGGAGGTGTCTTCGATGCGGAAGTAATACTGGAGCCTGGAAACGTCCCAGATGGCGGATTCGTCAAGGCTTCCATAGACAGGATCTGTCTACCCAAGAGCTCTGAGGAACTTTATGAAATCTTTGCCCATGAGGCACCTCTTGGTATCTACATTCTCCGTGAAGGGAGATTTGTTTTTGTTACCCCAAAAATTACCGAATGTTCCGGTTTCCGCGCCGAGGAACTCATAGGACGCCATGCCCTTTCTTTAGTTCACCCCGAGGATAGAGAAAAGACCAGACTTGCCGCGATTGAAATGCTCAAGGGCAAACGCACGGCACCCTATGAATTTCGGATTATCACGAAAACAGGGAACCTAAGATGGATTATGGAGACCGTTATTCCCATCTATTTCAACAATAGAAGGGAAGTCTTAGGTAACTTCATGGATGTGACGGACCATCGCTGGGCCGAAGATACCCTGAAGGAAAGGGAAGAGCGGTACCGGTCGATTCTGGAACACATAGAAGATGGCTATTATGAGTTGGACATTAAGGGGAACTTTTCCTTTTTCAATAATGCCTGTCTTAGGATTTTGGGTTACCCCAGAGAGGAACTTTCATCACTCCATTATCTCACATTAACCCATGAGGATCACCGGGAAGAAACGGCGCGGATTGTAGACCGGGTGATAAAGACGGGGAAATCAGACCGTCTTTTTAATTGGTTAATTAAGAGGAAGGATGGGTTTTTGCGACATATCGATGCTACCCTTACTCCGATACGGGGGAAAGATGGTAACATTTCGGGAATACGGGGTATAATGCGTGATGTGACAGAGCAGAAGAAGGCGGAAGAAACCATCACCTATATGGCCTATCACGATGCCCTTACGGGTCTTCCCAACCGTTTGCTCTTCAACGATCGTTTGAATGTTGCCCTGGAACGGGCCCGGCGTAACAAACATAAGTTGGCTGTTATGATGCTTGATTTAGACAATTTCAAGGAAATAAACGATACCTTAGGTCATGAGGTGGGTGATCAGCTACTACAAGGGGTGGGGAACCGCCTGCGCGGACGGCTGAGGAAAGGAGATACGGTGGCTCGCATGGGCGGTGACGAATTTATGCTCCTTCTCCCCGAGATAAAACAACAGGAGGATGCCTTGATTGTAGCGAGAAAAATTATCGATTCTTTTTTGCGCCCCTTCTTCATCGATAGTAAGGAATTGAGGGTAACAGCCAGCTTAGGTGTGGCCATCTATCCCGACGATGGGGAAGATTTTGATACCTTAAAGAGAAAGGCCGACCTTTCCATGTATGCGGCCAAAGAGACGGGAAAAAACAACTACTGTCTGACCCAACTTCGCCAGGCAAATTAGGATGAAAGGGGAGAAAAATGACGACACCCTTAGAAGGGAAAATTCTTGCGGTGAATATAAGTGAAAAGAAGGGAACGAAGAAAGTAAACGTAGGTAGCACACGGCTGGTTAAGGGTTGGGGTATCCCCGAAGATGCCCATAGCGGTGACTGGCATCGGCAGATAAGTTTACTGGCCAAAAGTAGTATCGAAAAGATAAGAAAGATGGGACTTGAGGTGGATTATGGAGATTTTGCCGAAAACCTTGCTGTTGATGGCATAGACTTCGAGAAACTTCCCGTGGGTACCAAATTGGCCGTGGGAAACGGGGCAATAATCAGGATAACCCAGAAAGGTAAGGAGTGCCATAGTCGGTGTGCCATTTATTATCAGGTAGGGGACTGTGTTATGCCTCGGGAAGGGGTTTTTGCTGAAGTGCTCGAAGGCGGTGAAGTGAAAGTCGGTGACCCCATAAAGACCATTGAGATTCCCACCTCTGAATAAAATACTTGCATTCTTCAAAACATTAGTATAGGAAGCAGAGCTTTAAAAGAAGGACCCCTTACTCAAACGTTTACGTTTGGGTTTAAAGCCGGAAGGAGGAAGGAAATTTGAGGAGATACGAAACTATATTTATCGCCCATCCTGATTTGTCCGAGGAAGAAATTGAAAATCTTTCTGAACGTTATGGTGCTATTATCAGAAAAGGCGGAGGTACCGTCGTTAAGGTCGAAAAGTGGGGTATACGGAAGTTAGCTTATGAGGTAAAAAAACACCTGCGGGGCTACTATGTATTCTTCGATTATATGGCCCCGGCGCCGCTAATTGCTGAAATTGAGAGAAATCTGAGAATAGACGAAAAGGTGTTGAAATACATGACGGTAAAGACAAAAAGCAAGGCCGCCAAAGAAGAAATAGAAGAAATAAAAGAAGAGGTTCCTCCCCTTACCGTAACAGAGGCGAAGCAGGAAGGAGAGGCGCCATCGGTGAGTGAAGAGATAGTAGCAACCGTTAAGGAGGCATAGATGACAACACAGGAAACTACAACCCAGGAAAGCAAACCCCAGAAGAGGTTTTTTCATAAGAAAAAATTCTGTAAATTCTGCAACGACTCGACCTTAAAGATAGAATACAAGAAACCGGAAATATTGCGGGAATTTCTCACCGAAAGAGGAAAGATTATGCCCCGACGTATAACGGGTACCTGCGCAAGACACCAGAGGCAGCTCACAGAAACGATAAAAAGGGCAAGGACGATTGCTTTTCTGCCCTACGTGACTCTGGAAAGTAGATAATTATAGTCTCCCAAAGGGTATTTGCCTTTGATAATCTCACCCATAAGCCGTAACTTATTGTAATATCTGTAATTTTATCAACTGGACATTCTTTTCATTTAAGTATATAGGTGCAAGCGGTGCCATTATGAAAGATGCCTTTACCCTTTTTCTCTGTCTTCTTCCTGTATCCCTCCTGTCTATGGGAGGACCTATGGTACTTCTACTTTTACCCTTGCCCGCCTTTACTATTTATGTAGAAAGGGGCGTGAAAAAAGGGATTGTCCTGATTGGGGTTGCCTTTTTTCTGGCCTCAATTGTTGCCTATCTTGTTGAAAACAAACAGGCATTTTCTTCCCTGGGGTTAATCGTCCTTTCGGGCATCACCTTAGGGGAGATGCGAAAGAGGCATTTTTCTATCGAAAAGACTATTATTCTTGCAACTTTAATCCCCTTTCTTTTCTTTTTCTTGGCTACGATCTATCAAAGTTTTCAGCACGGTCGGTACCCCTGGGATTTTGTTTCTTCTTCATTGCAGAAGAAACTAAAACTTACCGTAGATTTTCTGGACCACCTAAACCGGGGAAGGAATGAACAGGCGTTCATCCAGGAGAATTTTGACCTCCTCGTTTCTTATTTTACTTACCTTACTCCCAGCTTGCTTGCCGTCAGTTTGGCTTTCGCCATGTGGTTAAATCTCCTTTTAGGGCAGATTATCCTTAAGAGACGGGGAATTTCGATACCTGATTTAGGTGATTTAAGCCTCTGGAGACCACCAGAAAATATGGTTTGGTTTTTAATCGGCGGTGGCATTATGCTCCTTTTACCCTATAGGATCATGGAAATAATCGGCGGCAATATAGTTATTTTGATGCTTTTTGCATATTTTCTGGCGGGGGTTGCCATCGTCCGTTTTTTTCTCAAAAAGGCAAATATTTCACTTCCTTTGCGCATAGTGACCTATGTCCTTATTTTCCTGCAACAGTTTGTAACCGTGATAGTGACCGCTATTGGACTTTTTGACCTCTGGTTTGATTTCCGTAAACTTAATAAGAAATTGGAGGATTCCCTCATCTGAGGGTAAGAATTTTTTTGTGAGGGCTTCTTATGAAAGTAATTCTGAAACAGGATGTTGTCTCCTTAGGTAAATTAGGGGATATTGTTAAGGTATCCGACGGTTATGCGAGAAACTATCTGATACCTAAGGGTCTGGCTGTGGAGGCGACGGAAAAGAATATGAAAATCTTAGAACAGGAGAGGAAGCACCTCCTGGCCGTGGCGGAGAGAGAGCGGAAAAAGGCGCAGGACCTGGCGCGGCAACTCTCGGAAGTTACCTGTATCATTGCCCGAAGGGTGGGTGAGCAAGAGAAGATGTTCGGTTCGGTGAGCGCCCGGGATATCGAAAAGGCTCTAAATGATATGGGGATCCCTATCGAGAGGAAGAGTATTCTCCTCAAAGAGCCGCTCAAGTCACTGGGGGAATTCACAATAAAGGTAAAGCTCTCGGCCAATGTATCCTGTGACCTGAAATTGAGGATTGTACCTGAAGAGTAAGTTTAGGGGGGTGAAAGAATGAAAGACCTTGATGCCTATCTGGGAAAGGTACCGCCTCAGAACCTCGAGGCGGAAAAATCTGTCTTGGGTAGTATCCTTATTGATAACCAGGCCCTCCACGGTGCCATGGAAGTGCTTTCACAGAAAGATTTCTACAGCGAAGCCCATAAGAAAATTTTTGCTGCTATCGTTGAGCTCTCTGATCGCAACGAACCGGTGGATCTTATAACCCTTACAGATTTACTCAAAAAGAAGAAGCAACTTGATACCGTGGGAGGCATGGCCTATCTTGCTTCACTGGTAGATAACGTTCCTTCGGCGGCGAATGTTTCCTACTATGCTAAAATAGTAAAGGAAAAAGCGATATTGCGTGAACTTATAGGAACGGCGACGAACATCATCAGAGATAGTTTCGATCCCACTTCTGATGTGGACCAAATCCTTGATCAGGCAGAACATGCCATTTTTGAGATTTCGGAAAACAAAATAAGGCCCTCTTTCTTCCCTATCAGGGAGATTATCAAAGATAGTTTCAAAACCATAGAGCGCCTCTATGAGAAAAAGTCTACAATAACGGGGATCCCCACCGGTTTTGAGAGGATCGATGACTTGACGGCGGGTTTGCAGAAATCGGATCTCATCATCATTGCTGGAAGACCCAGCATGGGGAAAACGGCCTTTGCCTTGAATATCGCCCGCCATGCGGCGGTGGAGCTCGGTTATCCCGTGGCTGTCTTTTCCCTGGAGATGTCAAAGGAGCAACTCGCCCTGCGGTTACTTGCCGCTGAGGCCAAGGTCGATTCACAGAGACTTAGGCGGGGACAGTTAGGAGAGATGGACTGGCCAAAACTGGCCCAGGCTGCCGGCCGCCTTGCAGAAGCCCCTCTTTTTATTGATGATACACCGGCCATTATGGTACTGGAGATGAAGGCGAAGGCAAGACGTCTCAAGGCCGAAACAGGGTTGGAACTCATTATTCTTGATTATCTGCAGCTTATGCGTGCCAGTGGTTACCGGGAGTCGCGGGAGCAGGAAATCTCCGAAATTAGTCGTTCTTTAAAGGCCCTGGCAAAAGAATTAAACGTTCCTGTAATTGCCCTCTCCCAGCTCAACCGTAAGGTAGAAGACAGGACAAATAGGCGACCCCAAATGGCCGATCTCCGGGAGTCGGGTGCCATAGAGCAGGATGCCGATGTGATTGCCTTTATCTATCGTGATGAGGTTTATAACAAGTCGGAGGACAATCCGGAAAAGGGGATTGCAGAAATCATTATCGGTAAACAGCGAAACGGTCCCGTAGGGACGGTGAAATTAGCATTCCTCGAAAAATACACCTCTTTCGAGAATTTAGCCCGGAGTGATGACGTTATTTACGCCTCTTAGTTGTTTCTTTTGGGATATCTTTGGGAGCTTCTAAGGCGGGGAGGTTTTTCGGTTCCGGTTCATAGGGGATGGCAAGTCTCAGCTTTTTGATTACCTGTTCCTCGATTTGCCTTGCCCTTTCCCGGGTGAAATGGAAGTGGTCTCCGATTTCCTGCAGGGTCATGGGTTCATCGGCCATCAAGCGATGCTTGACGATAAAACTTTCCTTCTCGCTTAATTTTGCCAGGGCACCGGCGAGACTCCGCTGCACGAGGGCCATCTCTTCTTTCCTGATGAGAGCCGTTTCTTGGTCCTCCCCTTGATAGACGAGGTTGTCACCGAGGGTAGTTTCCTCCCCCTCTCCGATGTAAGTATCTAAAGACACATCGCTACCCATGCGGCCGTCCATTTCTTCCACCTCCCATTCCTTAACCCCTAAGGAGGCGGCAATTTCGGCAAATTCGGGATTTTTTTTGGAGAGAAGTTCCAGCTCCTTTTTTGTTTGGCTCATTTTGAAGAAGAGTTTTCGTTGGGCCTGGGTTGTTCCTATCTTTACGATACTCCAGGATTTAATGATGTAATTCTGGATGTAAGCCCTAATCCACCAGACGGCATAAGAGATGAGGCGGTATCCCTTGTAAGGGTCGAATTTCTTTACCGCGTGCATGAGGCCGATATTTCCCTCTTGGATGAGGTCGGCCAATTTTACCCGATAATTGCGATACTCATGGGCAACTTTAACGACAAAACGGAGATTACACAAAACGAGCTTCTCCGCCGCAGCGAGATCGTTTTCCTTCTTAAACTTTACGGCCAATTTGAATTCCTCTTCGGCCGAGAGAATGGGAAAACGATTGATCTCTGCGATATAGAGATCTAATGTGGAGGTGATGGTTGGAAGTTCCAAAGAAACCCTCACGAAATTTTTTTAATCTATTGATAACCATAAAGACACGTAAGTCAAGGTTTTTCACATTTTCCTTGACAGGGTAAGACGTAAAAAATAGTTTACCTGAAGGGCATATACAAATCACGCAAAAGGAGGAGGGATCATGAGAAAAATTTTAGTTTTCCTCTCGGTTGTTTCTTTCCTGTCTGGTTTTTCCCTTTTTGCCTTTGGGGCGGAAAAGATAAAATTTCCCACCCGGGCCATCAAGGTAATCGTTCCACAGTCTCCCGGCGGCGCCATCGACATGGAACCCCGGGCCATGCTTCCTTATCTCTCGAAAATATTAGGGGTGGATATGCTTATTGAAAACGTGCCCGGTGCCGGGGGGAAGATGGGTCTTACCAAATGCTGGAAATCGCCACCTGACGGCTATACCATTCTTTACCACGGTATTCCCCAATCGATCATGAACGAATACCTTTTTACAACGGAGGTAAAGACGCGGGAATTTACCCATATCTTTGCCTTACTGAACACCAACATGATTCTTTTTGTCCATCCCGAAAGTTACCGGAGTATGGAAGAGTTGGCCAGGGCGGCACGGGAAAAAGCCCTTGCTGGCGGTGTTCCATCACCGGGAAGCACATCCCATATCTGCGGTTTAGTCATAGCCGATAAGTTGGGAATGAAAGTTAACTGGATACCTTTCAACAGCGCAAGTGAAGTTTTGACGGGAGTTGCCGGTAAACATCTGGATTTTGGCATTACCTCCACCAACAGCGCCCAACCGCTTGCGGCAGCAGGTAAAATCAGACCTCTGCTCGTTTTTTCCCAGGGGCCCGATAATGTCTTTCCTGATGTACCCTATCCGGGTAAATTGGGTTACCAAATCTCCACCATGTCGGCTATAAGAGGTTTTGTGGCTCCCCCGAAAACGCCATCCCATATCGTTAAAATTTTAAGTAACGCCATGTTCAAGACGGCAAAAAACCCGGAGTTTATAGAATGGGCTCAAAAAAGAAAAATTGAAATTTCTCCCCTAAATAGTGCCGAATACCGGGCAGCCACGGAGAAGCAGTACGTTCTTTTGGAAAATTATAAGAGGTTTTTCAAACTTCAGTAGCTTACTTGACATAACTGGGGCTATGGCTAACTTAGGTTTAAAAAAGTATTGAGGTCTATCCTATGAGATTCGATAAACTTACCCTTAAGGTACAGGAAGCCCTTCAGGCTGCCCAAAGCTTAGCAACCAAACAGCACCATCCGGCTGTAGACGTGGAACATGTGCTCTATACACTCACCTCCCAGCCGGAGGGTGTGGTGGCGATGATATTAAAGCGCTTAGGTGTGGAACCTTCCTATATTATTAGGGAGTTGGAGAAAGAGTTAGGTAAGCTGCCTAAGGTAGAAGGGGCAGAACTCCATATCACGGGCCGTCTCAATAGACTTCTTGAGCGTGCCTTTAGTGAGGCCGAAAGGCTCACCGATGAATATGTCAGTGCCGAGCATATTTTAATGGCCCTTTGCGAAGAGAGGGAAGGACCGGCCTTTCGCATCCTGCAGGCAGCAGGTATTACGAAAGACAGGATTCTTCAAGTCCTTATGGAAATCAGAGGCAACCAACGAATTACCGATGCGAATCCCGAGGAAAAGTATCAGGCGTTGAAAAGGTACGCCCGTGATCTAAATGAACTGGCGAGAAAGGGAGCCTTTGATCCGGTCATCGGCCGGGATGAGGAAATTAGGCGTATTATGCAGGTCCTTTCCCGGAGGACAAAGAACAACCCCGTCCTCATTGGGGAACCGGGGGTGGGTAAAACGGCAATCGTAGAAGGTCTCGCCCAACGAATCGTAAATGGAGATGTGCCGGAGAATCTGAAGGACAAAAGGGTAATTGCCCTTGATATCGGAGCCCTCGTGGCGGGGGCAAAATATCGCGGTGAGTTTGAAGAGAGATTAAAGGCAGTTTTAAAGGAGGTTACGGCAGCCCAGGGGGAGATAATTCTTTTTATCGATGAGATTCACACCGTAGTCGGTGCCGGTGCCGCCGAAGGAGCGGTGGATGCCTCCAATATGCTAAAACCAGCTCTGGCACGGGGTGAATTGCGCTGTGTGGGAGCCACTACCCTCAATGAATACCGCAAGCATATCGAAAAGGACCCCGCCTTGGAGAGGCGTTTCCAACCGATTTTTGTAAAGGAGCCCACCGTAGAAGATACGATAGCCATCTTGAGAGGACTCAAAGAAAGGTACGAGGTGCATCACGGCGTGAGAATCAAAGACGAGGCAATTATCGCTGCTGCTACCCTTTCTAATCGTTACATCTCCGACCGCTTTTTACCCGATAAGGCCGTGGACCTTATAGATGAGGCTGCCTCCCGCTTGAGGATTGAGCTGGATAGTTTGCCTCAAGAGATAGATGTGCTCGAGCGAAGGGCAATCCAGTTGGAAATAGAGCGGCAATCTTTAAAGGGAGAGACGGACAAAACGGCCCTGGAAAGGAAGGAAAAGATTGATCGAGAGCTTGCCGAGCTTAAGGAACAGATGGATAAGATGAAGCTCCATTGGATGGCGGAGAAGGAATCTATCAAGCGTATCCAGGATATAAAGAGCCGCATCGAGTCTTTAAAGACAGAGGAGATGAATGCCCAAAGGACAGGTGATTGGGCAAAGGCGGCGGAAATCCGCTATGGAAAACTGGTTGAACTGAATAGAGAACTGGAAAAAGAACAGGAGAAACTGGCTACCTTACAGAAGGACCGAAAAATGCTCAAGGAGGAGGTAGAGGCCGATGATGTGGCAGAGGTGGTGGCAAGCTGGACAGGGATACCTGTGGCGAACATGATGGAAAGTGATGTAGAAAAACTTATCCATATGGAGGAAAGGCTAAAGCAGAGGGTAATCGGTCAGGATGAGGGGGTCGCTGCCGTATCCAGTGCTCTAAGAAGGTCGCGTTCAGGGCTCCAGGACCCCAACCGGCCTATCGGTTCCTTCATATTTCTCGGTCCCACCGGCGTGGGGAAAACGGAGCTGGCTAGGGCTCTTGCGGAATTCATGTTCGACAACGAGCAGGCGATGGTACGCATTGATATGTCCGAGTATATGGAAAAACATGCGGTGGCACGCCTTATCGGTGCCCCGCCGGGATATGTAGGTTATGAGGAAGGAGGTTACTTAACGGAAGCGATCCGTCGGCGGCCCTATGCCGTTATCCTTTTCGATGAGATTGAGAAGGCCCATCCCGAGGTCTTTAATATTTTATTGCAGATTCTTGATGATGGTAGACTCACCAATGGTCACGGAAGGACCGTGGATTTCAAAAATACGATTGTGATCATGACCTCGAATATTGGGGGGCAGTGGATCCAGGATGCCTCCCTTACTGATGAGGAGAAGCGGAATCTTACCATGGAAGCCTTGAGGGCAGCCTTCAAGCCGGAATTTTTGAATAGAATCGATGAAATCATTATCTTCCGTTCGCTGAGCAGAGATGATATCCATCGGATTGTGGATATCCAAATGAACCTTATCGACAAGCGACTCAAAGAAAAGGGACTTACCATCCAGTTGACAGAAAAGGCGAGAAATTATATAGCAGAAAAAGGTTACAGTCCGGTCTACGGTGCTCGCCCCTTAAAGCGGGTGTTGCAGAAACTCATCCTCGATAAGTTGGCGCTTAAGATTCTCTCCGGCGAGTTCAAGGAAGGAAACCGGATAACCGTAGATTTGCACAATGAGGAGATAATATTTAAGAAGGATTAGGAGGGGATAAAATGAACAGGCTAAAAACCGTTTTGCTTTTGGGAGCCTTAACAGGCCTGCTGCTTTTCTTAGGCGGCCTCTTTGGCGGTAGACAGGGTGTGGTTATTGCCTTTTTCTTTGCGCTGCTCATGAATTTCGGTAGTTACTGGTTTTCCGATAAGATAATCCTTGCCATGTATCATGCCCAGGAAGTTTCCGAAAGGGAAGTGCCTTGGCTCTATACGCTGGTACGTAACCTTGCCTTGAAGGCTTCCCTTCCCATGCCCAGGGTGTACCTTATTCCCGAAGATACGCCCAATGCCTTTGCCACCGGGCGGGATGAAAAGCACGCTGTTGTTGCGGTGACGGAGGGTCTTCTCAGAATTTTGAACCGGGAGGAGTTAGAGGGCGTGATTGCCCATGAACTTACCCATATTAAAAACAAAGATATGCTCATCGGTTCCATTGCTGCCACCATCGCTGGTGCCATAGTTATGCTCGCCCATATGGCACAGTGGACGGCCATGTTTGCCGGTGTTGGTCGCGAACGGGAAGGGGAAGAAGGGGGAGGTATACTGGGACTCCTCCTTATGGCCATCCTGGCGCCCATTGCTGCCACCATTATTCAGATGGCGATCTCTCGCTCCCGGGAATACCTTGCCGATGAAGGTGGTGCGCGCATCTCGGGGAAGCCTTACGACCTGGCTAGTGCCTTAGAAAAAATTGCCCGGGCATCGGTCGTGATGCCGATGGAGGCAAATCCCTCTACGGCTCATATGTTTATTGTGAATCCACTCTCGGGCAGGTCACTGATGCATCTCTTTAGTACCCATCCACCTATTGAAGAGAGGATTGCCCGTCTGCGGGCCATGATACCGCGGTAAGAGGTACACCTATGGAAGAAGAAAAAAAAGGTTTTGTGATAAAGGACCGACGGATTTTTGATGAGACGGGAGCGGTAAGGCAGGAAGAAGAGAAAAGGGAAGAACGGAAAGAGAAAGAGGAGCCAAAGGGTGAACCGAGGCAAGAGGAGCGCTACGTAGAGGTCAATTTTACCAATTTTCTCCTTTCCTTAAGCTCCTCCGCCTTTTACCATTTCGGTGATTTTCCCGACCCGAACACGGGAAAGACGCAAAAGAACTTACCCGCCGCCAAACAAATCATCGATACCCTCGCCATGCTGAAGACAAAGACAACGGGAAACTTGGAGCGTAACGAGGAGGAACTCCTCGACCATCTTCTTTATGAATTGCGGATGCGTTTTGTAAAAGAAGCATCTTAGTATGTTGAAAAAACATTCTCCCGCAAAGGTGAACCTTTTTCTAAAGGTTTTAGGAAAGAGGAAAGATGGGTACCATGACCTTGTTACCCTAATGCAGAAGATCAGCCTTTGCGACGAATTAACCTTTGATTTTTTGCCCCGGGGCATTGAAGTTAGTTGTAATATCCCCGAGCTACCCGTAGACGAGAGAAACCTCGTGTATCGGGCAGCGCAAAGTTATTTTGAAATGGTAGGTTACAGAGGAGGCGTATCAATCCGCATCCATAAGAAAATCCCCATAGGCGGTGGTCTCGGCGGGGGAAGTTCCAATGCTGCTATTACCCTTCTGGCCTTAAGAGAGCTCCTCGCTCTTAAAACAAGGGCAAAGGACCTTTACTCCTTAGCGTGCACTTTAGGGGCCGATGTCCCCTTTTTTTTATTTGCCGGTGCCGCCTGGGCTTTTGGTAGGGGTGATGAGTTTAAAAAAGTACAAACTTTACCGTCACTATGGTTCCTCCTGATAAACCCAGGTTTCCCCGTATCTACAAAAGAGGTTTATGAAGCCCTTAATTTGGGATTGACAAATGAACCTAATAATTATAAAAAAACCCGCTTTTACATAGGTCGAGATTTATCCTTTGCGACTTTGCTTGCGAATGACTTAGAACAGGTAACTTTTGGGCGTTACCCTTTTCTTCGAGAGGTCAAAGAGGAGTTGATTAAGTTAGGTGCTTTAGGTGCCTTGATGTCGGGAAGCGGACCTACGATTTATGGCATTTTTTCTGAGGAAGAGAAGGCCCAGGCTGCCCGGGCGAGCATGGTTGCCTCCGGCAAGCATTGGTGGACCTATGTAGCGCGGTCGCTTTAAAGCGATGCAAGGATGGGGCGTCGTCAAGCGGTAAGACACAGGATTTTGGATCCTGCATGCGGAGGTTCGAATCCTCCCGCCCCAGCCATTATTTTTTTGTAGGTGTGGTTTTCCTTTGACACGATAAGGTAGTGAGGAAGGATTAGATGTTAGAGAGGATGAAGGTTTTTTCCGGTAACGCCAATCGACCACTGGCTGAGAAGATTGTAGAAAACTTGGGGGTAACCCTTGGTAAGGCCAACGTAAGTACGTTCAGCGATGGGGAAACACGGGTGGAAATCGATGAAAATGTAAGAGGTATGGATGTTTTTATTATTCAGCCCACCTGTTCTCCCGTAAACGTCACCTGTATGGAACTACTCATCATGATTGATGCCATGAAGAGGGCCTCGGCAGATCGCATTACTGCCGTTATGCCCTATTACGGTTATGCCAGGCAGGATAGAAAGGTCGCCCCACGGGCACCGATTACGGCAAAGCTGGTGGCTGACCTTATTACTACAGCCGGTGCCAACCGTGTGCTGGCCATGGACCTCCATGCCGGTCAAATTCAGGGCTTCTTTAATATTCCCGTAGACAACCTTTTTGCTACCCCAGTCCTACTCGATTATTTGAGAAAAAATTACGGGAACAACTTAGTAATTGTTTCGCCCGATACGGGCGGTGTGGCCCGGGCGCGGGCTTTCGGTACCCGGTTGGGGGCGAATTTGGCGATCATCGATAAAAGAAGGATGGGTCCCAATGAATCCCAGGTGATGAATATTATAGGTGAAGTAAAGGGGTGCAATGTCATTATTCTGGATGACATGATTGATACCGCTGGCACCGTAATTCAGGCGGCTGAAGCCCTTGAAAAGGCGGGGGCGAGGGAAATATCTGCCTGCTGTACCCATCCCGTTTTATCCGGTAACGCCGTAGAAAAAATTAAACGCTCCAACTTGAAAGAGGTAATTGTTACCGATACCATTCCCCTCAGCGAGCAAGCCAAAGAATGCGGTAAAATCACCGTGCTTTCCGTAGCTTCCCTGCTTAGCGAGGCTATCAGGAGGATCTACTATAACGAATCTGTAAGTTCACTTTTTGTTTAGGAGAAAAGAAATGGAGATAACAGAGCTGAAGGCCCAGGTAAGACGAGAGAAAGGTAAAGGACAGGCCCGCCGCCTCAGGGAGGAAGGTCTCATACCCGCTGTGTTTTACGGACCAAAGGGGGAGAATATTCTGCTTGCTGTAAAGACAAAGGAACTCCTTGAGTTGCGAAAAAAAGCAGAGAATGTTTTTGTTCGACTAATTCTTAAGGATGAAGACAGTGTGGATGAAAAACTATCGATCTTGAAAGAAGTACAGATAGAACCCCTTACGAGGAAGATTCTCCATGCCGATTTTTATGAAATCAACTTAGAGCATAAATTTACCTTCGATGTTCCCATCCATTTGGTAGGAGAGCCTGTTGGTATCGCCCAGGGTGGGGAATTGCATCATCTAAAGCGAGAGCTAAAGATTTCCTGCCTTCCCCGTTTTCGTCCCGAATCCTTGACCTTGGATGTAAGTGGATTGAGAATCGGCGATTCCTTGAAAGTGCGTGATGTTAAATTACCCGAAGAAGTAACCGTCCTGGACCATGAGGATTCTGTCATTGCTGCCGTGGCCGCACCGAAAGTGGCCACCGTGGAGGAGAAACCTACAGAAGAGACCCCGGTGAACGAATAGGGAGCACAGGCAAGGGTTTAAGTGAAATTAATTGTCGGTCTGGGTAACCCCGGAGAGCAGTACAGTTTTACGAGGCATAATTTGGGTTTCATGACCATTGATTGTTTGGCTGAAAAATACGGGATTACCCTGAGGAAGGAGGGTTTTATGGCCCTCTACGGGAAGGGGGAAATAGAAGAAGATGCGGTATTACTCGCTAAACCCCAAACCTTTATGAACTTAAGTGGTCGCGCCGTAAAGAAAATGTTAGACTATTTTCGTATCAACCTGGAAGATTTGATAGTGATCCACGATGACCTGGACCTCCCTTTTGGGGTAATACGGCTCAAAAGAGGGGGCGGCGAGGCGGGACACAAGGGGCTTATATCCATCGTGGATGAACTGAACGAAAGGGATTTCCTCAGGGTTCGTTTGGGAATAGGGAAACCCACAAACAAGAATCTCATAGAGCGTTACGTCCTTTCTCCCTTCTCGGAAGAGGAGAGGAAGGCTTTGCCCTCGTTCCTCACCACGGCCGCTGAGGCCGTGCGGGACCTTCTGATTTTCGGTTTGAATGCAGCCATGCAGAAATATCATAAAAATAAATTGTCCCCTGCTCCTTCGGGGGAGAAAGTATCGTGAGACGGAGGTATCTATGGTGAAACTATTAAGATTTCTGGTTTTTGCTTTGATTTTGTTAAGTTCCAATGCTTTCGGTGGTGAGGCAGACATTCGTTTACCGGACCTTGCTACGGTAGCCTTTAAAATATTCGGTGTGCCCGTGGCGGGTCTTACCATCCTTTATGTAGGTCTTGTCATCTGTGCTGTTGGTATGATTTTTGGCTTGATCCAGTTCAGACAGACGAGGGACCTACCGGCCCATAAGGCGATGCTGGACGTTTCGGCTACCATCTGGGAAACCTGCAAGACTTATTTGTTGCAGCAGGGTAAATTTCTCACCGCGCTTTGGGTTTTGATTGCCCTATGTATTATCTATTATTTTTCCGGCTTGCAGCGGACACCCCTATTTAGTGTCTTAACCATTTTGTTCTGTTCCGTAATGGGCATCTTAGGTTCCTACGGGGTTGCCTGGTTCGGCATTAGGATAAATACGGTGGCCAATTCCCGGGCTGCTTTTGCCTCCCTCAAGGGGGAGCCCATCGATATCATCAATATCTGTTTACGGTCGGGAATGAGTGTGGGTCTCCTTTTGGTGAGTGTGGAGCTCTTCTTTATGATTCTTATCTTGGCCTTTGTTCCCAAAGACCTGGCAGGCCCTTGCTTTGTGGGTTTTGCCATTGGTGAATCGCTGGGGGCCAGTGCCTTGAGAATATGCGGTGGTATCTTTACCAAAATTGCCGATATCGGTTCTGACTTGATGAAGATTGTCTTTCACCTCCCCGAGGATGACCCGAAAAACCCGGGGGTTATTGCCGACTGCACCGGTGATAATGCCGGTGACAGCGTAGGTCCCACGGCCGACGGCTTCGAGACTTACGGTGTAACGGGAGTAGCCCTGATTGCTTTTTTGGCCCTGGCACTAATGGGTAACCAGCCAATGGCAGGGATTTTGATTATCTGGATTTTTGCCATGCGTATTCTCATGATTGTTACTTCTCTCGTTGCTTATTTTATAAACGGAAGCTTAAGTTCTTCCTTCTATAGAGGGAAGAAGGAATTTGATGCGGAAAAGCCGCTCACCAATTTGGTATGGCTTACTTCTACTATTTCGATCATCGTTACCTTTGTAGCCAGTTATCTACTCCTGTCTGATCTGGAGCCTAAGGAAAAATTTGCTCCCCTCTGGTGGGCCTTATCCATCATTATCAGCTGTGGTACCATAGCCGGTGCTTTGATTCCCGAATTTACGAAGGTTTTTACGAGCACAAAATCCCGTCACTGCGAAGAGGTGGTAAGCTCATCCCGTCAAGGCGGCGCCTCCTTAAATATCCTCTCGGGGTTTGTGGCCGGCAATTTCTCGGCCTTTTGGGAAGGCTT
>Ga0315298_1006315_pt1 | contig 16239 bp, 10 predicted proteins | sample WHS_1_MG_FD_203077 | JGI IMG/M metagenome (GOLD analysis project Ga0315298, IMG submission 203077) | Extremophilic microbial mat communities from Washburn Hot Springs, YNP, Wyoming, USA - WHS_1_MG | ecosystem: Environmental > Aquatic > Thermal springs > Hot (42-90C) | place: USA: Wyoming...
GACTGGCAAGGTCGGCACCTTCGGCGGCATCAAGATCCCGCCCGTAACCATCTTCATGAAGGGCTTCGAGGCTGGCGTCAAGTACTACAACCAGAAGCATGGCACCAAGGTGGAGGTGCTGGGCTGGAACACTGCCAAGGATGAAGGGCTGTTCACGGGCAACTTTGAGTCCACCGATGACGGTCGCCGCTTTGCCGAGTCCTTGATGGACGAGGGCGCAGACATCATCCTGCCTGTGGCGGGCCCGGTTGGCCTTGGCTCTGCCGCTGCCTGCAAGGAGCGTGGCACCATGCTCATCGGCGTGGATACTGACTGGTACATCAGCGCTCCTGAGTTCAAGGAAGTGTACCTGACCAGCATCATGAAGAACATGGATGTGGCAGTCTTCGACGCCGTCAAGGCAGTGGCTTATGACACCTTCAAGGGCGGGACATACGTAGGCACGCTGAAGAACAACGGCGTGGGCATCGCCCCATTCCATGAGTTCGACGCTAAGGTGCCCGAGTCCCTCAAGAAGGAACTGGAGGAAATCAAGAAGGCTCTCATTGACGGCACCATCACTGTGGACAGCGTGCTCAAGCCAACCGCCAAGGTGCGCGTAGGCCAGGTAACGGACATGGGCGGCATTGACGACAAGTCCTTCAACGCCACTGCCTGGAAAGGCATCCAGGACGCCATGGCTAAGTTGGGCGCCGAGGGCAAGTACCTCGAATCCCAAGTCCAGGCAGACTATGCCAAGAACATCCAGCAGTTCCTCAATGAGAAGCTCGACCTCATCGTTACCGTCGGCTTCCTCCTGGGCATTGACACTGCCAAAGCCGCCATCGCCAACCCCAACCAGAAGTTCGCCATCGTGGACTACTCCTACCCCGACTGCTGGCCGGGGGCTGTGGTGGGCAAGGACTGCGGTTCTGACAAGGAACTGCCCAATGTCCTGGGCCTCACCTTCGCCACCGATGAGGCTGCCTTCCTCGCCGGCTACCTCGCCGCTGGCATGACCAAGACTGGCAAGGTCGGCACCTTCGGCGGCATCAAGATCCCGCCCGTAACCATCTTCATGAAGGGCTTCGAGGCTGGCGTCAAGTACTACAACCAGAAGCATGGCACCAAGGTGGAGGTGCTGGGCTGGGAAACCGCCAAGGATGAAGGGCTGTTCACGGGCAATTTTGAGTCCACCGATGACGGCCGCCGCTTTGCCGAGTCCTTGATGGACGAGGGCGCAGACATCATCCTGCCTGTGGCGGGCCCGGTTGGCCTTGGCTCTGCTGCTGCCTGCAAGGAGCGTGGCACCATGCTCATCGGCGTGGACACCGACTGGTACGTCAGCGCTCCTGAGTTCAAGGAAGTCTACCTGACCAGCATCATGAAGAACATGGATGTGGCGGTCTTCGATGCGGTCAAGGCAGTGGCTGATGGCACCTTCAAGGGTGGAGTGTACGTAGGCACGCTGAAGAACAATGGCGTGGGCATTGCCCCATTCCATGAGTTCGACGCCAAGGTGCCTGCCGCCCTCAAGAAGGAACTAGAGCAAATCAAGGCAGACCTCATCGCAGGCAAAATCACAGTGAACGGCGTGCTAGGACTGTAATCACCACGCCACTAGGAAAGGTTCGGGCCAAGGCATGGACTCCTTGGCCCGAACCATATACTCATACTATTTCGGGAGGAACATCCCATGCCCCTTGTCTTGGAGCTGCGCGGCATTACCAAAGCTTTCCCTGGGGTACTGGCTAACGATCATATTGACTTGACTTTGGAAGAAGGGGAAATCCACGCCCTTTTGGGGGAAAACGGGGCAGGCAAGTCCACCTTGATGAACATCCTGTATGGACTGTATCAGCCCGACGAAGGACAGATTTTCCTGCGTCCCCGCAATCGCTCCGTAATACCGGCATCGGCTGCTTCCCGCGATGGCTTGGTCGAAGTCAAAATCCACAGTCCCAATGATGCCATTGCGCAGGGCATCGGTATGGTGCACCAGCATTTCATGCTGGTGCCCCCGCTCACCGTTACGGAGAACGTGATGCTGGGTTTGGAATCCACGCGGGGCGGCATTTTCCTGGATCAGCGCGCAGCTGCCCAACGGATTCGTGAGATCTCGCAACAATATGGGCTAGAAGTAGACCCCGACGCATATGTGCGGGATCTCCCCGTCGGCGTGCAACAGCGTGTAGAAATCATCAAACTTTTGTACCGAGAAGCCGATATTTTGATCCTGGACGAGCCCACCGCTGTCCTCACCCCCCAGGAAGTGGACCGCCTCTTTTCCACCATCAAGAATCTGGTCAAACAGGGCAAATCCATCATCTTCATCACGCATAAACTGCGCGAAGTGATGGAAATCGCCGATCGCATCACCGTCCTGCGCAATGGACGCGTGGTGGGCACCACGACTCCTGCGCGAACTACGCCAGCGGAACTGGCTGCGATGATGGTGGGACGCCAGGTGGATTTGGTCGTCCATAAGGAATCCCTCACCCCAGGGGAGGTAGTTCTGGAAGTAAAGGACCTGCAGGTATTGGACGACCGCCAGCATCTGGCTGTCAATGGGGTGTCCTTCGAAGTACGCGAAAGGGAAATCCTGGGCATTGCCGGCGTCCAGGGCAATGGGCAGACAGAATTGGTAGAGGCACTCACTGGGCTGCGACCCGTTATCGCGGGAGAGATACGCATCCTGGGCACGCCGGTTACCAACGCCAACCCACGCAAGATATTGGAAAAGGGTGTTGCCCATGTGCCTGAGGACCGCCAGCGGGATGGCTTGGTCCTCAGCCGCCCGGTTCATGATAATTTGGTATTATGCACTTATTACTTACCTCCTTTTGCGAAGGGCATCAATATCCAGGAAGATACGATCATTGCGACCGCATCCAGACTGGTAGAAGAATTTGATGTGCGTACGCCCAGTGTCTTTGTGCCGGCTTCCACTCTTTCCGGCGGTAACCAACAAAAGGTGATCGTAGCGCGGGAATTCTCCCGCCCGGTAAAACTGATTATCGCCGCCCAGCCTACAAGGGGTTTGGACGTGGGCTCCATTGAATACATCCACCAGCGCATCCTTCAGAAACGCAGCGAGGGCACCGCGGTGCTCCTGGTTTCGCCAGAACTGGACGAGATCATCGCACTGTCCGATCGCATCGCTGTCATGTACCGCGGGCGCATCATGGACATTGTGCCTGCCAAGGGCGTCAACCGCGAGTATCTGGGATTGCTCATGGCAGGAGTGGAAGCCTCTGAAGCAGCCAAAGTTGCACCTCCGACGATTGGAGTGGAAGAGGTAGAGCGCGTCTTTTAGCAAGTGAACTCAGATGGAATGACGATAAGGAGTGGAAAGTGGGCGAAGAAAGAAAGGACACTGCATCCACACAAACGGTAACCCAAGGGAAACAGCCAGCCAAAGGAGCAAGAAAGGAACGAGGGATTTTGATACCCCCGGCATGGCAGACCTTGTTGCTGCCAGTTCTAGCAGTTTTCACTGGCTTGGTCATCGGCGCCATCGTTATCGTGATCACCGATGCGGCGGTTGTTGCCACATACCGCAACTTTTTCCGTGCACCCGGCACAGCGCTGGCTGCAACTTGGCACAGTATCGCCACTGCCTACGGCGCTTTGCTCTACGGTTCCCTGGGCAACCCGCGCGAAGTCTACGAAGGGATCCGGCTTTATCTGAGCACTGGCGACAACACCCTCTTCCTACGCGCCATTTGGCCCATCACGGAAAGCCTGGTGGCAGCAACTCCTTATATTTTTGGAGGGCTGGCTGTGGCGCTGGGATTCCGTTGCGGGCTGTTCAACATTGGAGCGGAGGGGCAACTCGGCATTGGCGCCCTGGCTGCAGCCTGGGTGGGATATCGCATCACCAACCTGCCGGCGTTTATCCATCTGCCTCTGGCTCTCCTGGCGGGTGCATTGGGGGGTGCCATTTGGGCTGCCATCCCCGGCTATCTCAAAGCCAAAACAGGCGCCCACGAAGTCGTGAATACGATCATGATGAACTGGATCTCCTTCCGCCTGAGCGACTGGTTGCTCAACGGGCCGATGAAAGCGCCTGGTTACCGCCCCATCACACCCAACATCGAACCTACGGCTGCTTTGCCGCGTTTCTTCCCGCCGCCTATCCGTTTCCATGCCGGCTTCTTCCTGGCGCTCATCGTCGCGGGCATCGTCTATTGGTTCCTGTTCAAGACTACCCTAGGCTTTGAAATCCGCACGGTGGGCGCAAACCCTGATGCAGCGCGCTATGCCGGGATGAGCATCACGCGCAACATTATGCTGGCGATGGTGCTCAGTGGGGCATTGGCAGGGCTGGCAGGAACCAGCCAGGTCTTGGGAGTGGACTACTGGGTGGGACAAGGTTTCACCGCTGGTTACGGGTTTGACTCCATCGCCCTTGCCCTGCTTGGCAAAAGCCATCCCTTTGGTGTGGTGTTGGCATCACTGCTCTTTGGCACCCTGCGCAGTGGCGCCACGCGTATGCAGTCCCTCGCCGGCATTCCGATTGACATCATCTCCATTATCCAGGGATTGGTGATCGTCTTTATCGCCGCGCCCGCCATTATCCGCTGGCTATATCGCATCCGCGTGGAGCGGGCTGAAGAAGTGGTCCTCACCCGTGGATGGGGCAAATAGAGCGGAGACACGATAGCATTTTGGAAAGGTGCAAAGATGGCAACAACTGCTGTACGAGCGCAACAAAAAGCATTCACCCTAGGCCGCAGCCAATGGCTGGGCATCGTGTTCCTGGCGGCTGGCCTCCTGACATTCATTCTGTTCGGTAGAGGGTTGGAAGCAGGCATCAAGACCAAATTTGGGCTCAACCCTGGCTTTGCCTCCCAGGCAATCCCCATACCTGACCTGACCTTGCCCACGCAGCCCACGATCTATGCCTTGGTCTTGATGATGCTGGTTCTGGGGGTCCTCCAATTGATACGCGGCTTTCGCTTCGCGGATGCCCTGTTGGGAGTCGTGGCGCTCTGCTTCGTGTTCGCCTTCCTGACCTGGGCAGCACGCGGCAAATCCTTCAACCTGGTGGGCATGCTGGGAAGTTCACTGGTCCGAGCTACCCCCATCGCTCTGGCTGCCCTGTGCGGCATCATGTGCGAACGCAGCGGTGTGGTGAACATCGCCATTGAGGGCATCATGCTGATTTCAGCACAGGTTGCCGTCGTTGTCGCCACCGTCACCAAAAACCTGTACTTAGGACTTGCGGCGGCTATCTTGAGCGGGGCGATTATCTCTGCTTTTCACGCCGCCATGGCGGTGAGTTTCAAAGTGGATCAGATCGTCAGTGCCACAGCCATCAACATTTTTGCCACTGGAGCGACCAGCTTCATCAGCGCACGGTTCCTGGAGAAGAATACGAACCTCTTGAACAACTCTGGCACTTTTCGCATTATCTCTATTCCTCTCCTCTCCAAGATCCCCATCTTAGGCCCTATTTTCTTTGAAAATGGGGTCATCGTCTATCTGATGCTCATCTTGACTGTGCTCGTGCACATTTTGCTTTTCTACACCAAGTGGGGCTTGCGCGTGCGGGCGGTAGGGGAACACCCTCGTGCTGCGGATACACTGGGCATTAATGTGTACCTGGTACGTTATGTGAACGTTATCTTAGGTGGGATGATCGCCGGCATTGGCGGAGCGTATTTCACCATTGGATCGGTAGGCCGCTTCGATGAGATCATGACAGCCGGCAAGGGCTTTATCGGCTTGGCGGCAATGATCTTTGGCAAGTGGGCACCCTTTGGGGCTTTTGCTTCTTCGATCCTCTTTGGCTTTGCGGACTCCCTGCAGATCAAACTGCAAATCTTACGCGTGCCTATCCCATCTGAATTCTTGCTTATGGCGCCCTACATCGTAACCATGATTGTTCTGACCGGGGTTGTGGGAAGAGCAGAGCCGCCCGCTGCAGATGGACAGCCGTACGAGAAATAAGGCTGTAGAACAACCCATGACAAATGGCCAAATAGAGAGTGTTGGAAAAGCCTTCCGATGTCATGCTGAACGAAGTGAAGCATCTCGCAGTACTTGGGAAAATACGGCTAAAGTTACGCTAGACCCTTCGCTTCGTCCAGGGTGACAAGATTTTCAACACTTTCAATGCTCAGTGGGTTGGTCATTGGGATTTGGTCATTCTTTGTTGCCACGCCTCATATAAAGCAATAGAACCCGCGACCGCTGCGTTCAGAGAGTTGATCTTTCCACGCATGGGCAGCCTGACCCAGAAGTCGCAACGCTCGCGTACCAGGCGGCTCAATCCGCGGCCTTCGCTGCCTACCACTAATGCCAGGGGCATGCTTAAATCTGCCTCCCGGTAATCTTGCGCTTCAGGCAAGTTCTCCAAACCGACAATCCACACGCCTTTCCCCTTGAGTTCTTCCATCGTGCGCACGAGGTTGGTCACTTGGGCAATGAGGAGGTGCTCCACCGCACCAGCAGAGGCGTTGCTCACTGCCGGGGTAATTTGTGCCGCACGGTGGCGAGGGATCACCACACCATGCACTCCCACCGCTTCTGCCGTGCGTAGCAAAGTCCCGAGGTTCTGTGGGTCCTGTACAGAATCGAGGAGGAGAAGAAGAGGGGGTTCGTTGCCCTGGCGCGCCAAGTCGAGCATGTCATCCCAATCCACATAGGGATAAGCACCTACTTGGGCAGCAACGCCCTGGTGGTTTACTGTCCCGAGGTTATCGAATTGCTGGCGGGGAACGCGCTGTACAGGGATACCGTTTTGTGCGGCGAGGGTCAGGATGAGCGCTACCGTGCCGCTTTCCTGAACCCCCTCGGCAATCCACACTTTTTCACAGCGACGGCGCCCAGCGCGGAGCATCTCATGCACTGCATTGCGTCCATACAATACCTCTAACACAATGCCTTGCTCCCGACCTATTCAAGCAACCAAGCATTCAAGGGAAACAGCAATAGTGGTACGTTGGCTGGCGCGTGTAGAATATGAATCATCTCATCTGCTTCTCAGTTTAGAAGCTGATATACTTCCACGTGGTTCCTTCTGGGCCGTCTTCCAGGATCACTCCCAGCTCTGCCAAACGCTCGCGAATCCTATCAGCGAGTGCCCACTGCTTGGCTGCGCGTAACTGACTGCGCACTTCCACCAAAAGGGCTATAAAAGGTTCCGCTTCTGATGGCGCAGGCAGTCCCTTCAACGTCAATCCCAGCACATCCGTCAGTTCTTTCAGGATGCTCTGGGCATAGGCGAGGGAATGAGCGGATACCCCGCTATCCCGTGCCTGGTTGATCATCCGCGCCAGTTCAAAAACTTGCGCGATGGCACGCGGCGTGTTAAAGTCGTCATCCATGGCGGCGATGAACTCACGGCGCACTGCCTCTGCTTCCTCGCACAGGGCATCGCCCGGGCTAGTTGGCGGAGGGCCGACATAATCCTTCAGTGCCGCACGCAATCTCTCCGCCCCGCGTTCGGCAGCCAAGACATTTTCCTCTTTCCAGGTCAGTGGGCTACGGTAGTGGGAGGAGAGGATAAAGAGGCGAATGGCATCGGTGCTGTACTTCTGCAAAGCCTCCTGCACACTGATGAAATTGCCCAAGTGGCGGGTCATCTTCTCCTCGCCTTCGCGCAGACGCAAAAGCGCGTTGTGTATCCAGTACTTGACAAAAGGCACCTTGCCCGTATAGGCTTCGGATTGGGCAATTTCATTCTCATGGTGGGGGAAAATCACATCCTGCCCACCACCGTGGATATCGAGTTGTTCCCCTAAGAATTGCATGGACATTGCGGAACACTCAATATGCCATCCCGGGCGGCCTTTGCCCCACGGGCTATCCCAGGATGGTTCACCTTCCTTAGACGCTTTCCAGAGGGCAAAATCCATGGGATGCTCTTTGCGCACATCCACTTCCACGCGCGCCCCAGCCTCCATTTGATCTAATGAACGTTTTGATAATTTGCCATAGTCGGGAAAGCGAGTTACTCGAAAATAGACATCTCCATCGAGTTCATAGGCATACCCTTTTGCGATTAATCCCTGGATGATTTCGATAATTTTGGGGATCACTTCCGTAGCGCGGGGATGATAGTCGGCGCGTTGCACGTTCAGGGCATCCATTTCCGCAAAGAAACGGGCAATGTATTGTTCAGCCAGCTCCTTGACCGAAGTGCCTAATGAACGCGCCGTCTCAATGATGCGGTCCTCAATGTCGGTAAAGTTCTGCACATGTTTCACACGGTAGCCCCGATAGCGCAGATAACGTTTAATCGTATCGAAGACAATGTAGGACATGGCATGCCCTACATGTGCGGGGCCATACAAGTTTGGCCCACACACATACATCTTGACTTCGCCTGGCTCTAGAGGAACAAAATCTTCTTTCTGCCGCGTTAGCGTGTTGTACACTTTCAAGCCCATCTTCTCACCACCTACCATTCCTCACTCATCACTCCTCACTCATCACTCATTACTCATCACTACTAAGATGCCTCCGGAATCACCCGTTGCACCTGTGCCATCACCACCAGTTGGACTGCCGTCTGAATGGATATCCGCCCAGTGTTGATCACCAAATCGTATAATTGCGGATCAAGCCAGTTAACCCCGTAGTAACGCCGTAGGTACTCTGCGCGCGCCTGGTCGCTGGCGAGGACGCGCTGCGTAGCTTCGCGTTGGGTAATGCCCTCCATGCGCATCAGCTTTTCTACCCGACGCGGCAGCGGAGCAATAACCTTGACATGCAGGGCCTCTGGGTTGTCCTTCAGCAGCACCTGGCTGCCCCTACCGATAATGAGGACATTGCCCTCCTGGGCTATGTTCAGGATCACCATGCCCACAATCCGTACATAGTCCTCCATAGCCGCGCTCAAGAGCGGCATGGCAGGGGTAAAAATGCCCCGCGGGGTCATGGTAATAGGCAGCACAGATTCCCGCCGTTCCATCTCCACAATGCTAGGGATAGCAGGGGAAGCCTTTAAGGCGTCCAAGATCCTTTGCATCAAGCCACGCCGACCTTCATAACCCAGTTCGTGCAAAGCGATCTCTGGCACCCCCGCCTCCAATGCCGCACAGTCAATAGCCTCACGGTCAATGATGCGCAGCCCCAGTGCCTTCGCCACACCAGCAGCTATTTCTGAGCCGCCAGCGCCCAGTTGTCGTGATAGCGTTACAATAGCCATGAGCAATTATCCATTGCGCCAATGGCGCCTTGCTTCTGTTACTTCCTGCCCGCCAGTTGCGCAAAAATCATGCGACCGGCTACCGTCTGCAAGACACGCGTGACAACCACTTCCACGGTTTCGTTGATGTGACGGCGGCCTTCTTCCACCACAACCATCGTGCCGTCATCCAGATAGCCAACGCCCTGCCCCAATTCCTTACCCTCCTGGATGATATGCACAGTAATCGTTTCGCCTGGCAAAACGACAGTCTTCACTGCGTTGGCTAGCTCATTGATATTGAGCACCTTGATGCCTTGCAATTCTGCCACACGGTTCAGGTTGTAATCATTGGTGATAATGGGACAATCCAGATCCCGGGCTAACCTCACGAGCTTTTCATCCACCTCGTACACATCGGGAACATCGATTTCCGCGATCTGAATAGGGACGCGGGATTCTTTCTGCAATTTGTTCAACATATCCAGTCCACGCCGACCGCGATTGCGCCGCAGGACATCGGGAGAATCCGCAATGTGCTGCAATTCATTGAGCACGAAACGCGGGATGACAATCGTGCCATGGATGAAGCCAGTTTGGCTGATGTCTGCAATGCGCCCATCAATAATCACACTGGTATCAAGTAGTACCTGCTCTTCTTTTTTTGCGATCGGCTTCTCCTTGCTCAGCCGCACTCCCAGAAGCCCAAAAATCTCCTTTTCACGGGTAACCATGACCATGATGCCCAAATAGCTAAACAACAGTGCGGCGATAAAAGGTAGAATCTCTCCAAAAGGCGAGGGCAAGACAGATAAGGGCACGGCAAGCAAGGCAGAAATAATCAACCCGATGACCAAGCCAATCAGGGCAGCGACCAGCGTCTGTATAGGGACTTGGCGTACTTTGCCCCTGATCCAAAAGAACGGCCGCGTAGTCAAGTGGGGTGTAAACAGCAATCCCAACAAAGCTCCAAATGCGGCTAAGATATGCGGCAGGAAGGTAACCACAGAGTCACCAAGCAATTTGACGATGCTATACAGATACGCTGGCTGACCCTGCGTGCTAAGAGAAAACCCAAGCTGCCATCCCAAAAACCCTACGAGCAAAGCCCCAATAATGCGGGCAATAAGTTCTATATTCACCGGAGTCCTCCTAATTAAGTAATCACCTCCAGCATCCGTATCGAACACGAGAAGCAGGCTGTCATTCTCTCGCCTGATTGAACCATTCACCTCCTTTCCATTCCACATAGGCGAGAGTCCAAGAGAATATCCTCTACAATACCTGTGAAGATTACAAAGCCCCTCATCCAATTCTCAATGACGCCCGAGTATAGCCAAGAATACGGATGCCATTTCATTTCATGAACAGGGAAAAAGCATCCCAAAAGTGCACCAGGGCAATTCTGATGACACCGAACACGGGGTATGAAAGCCCTATTAACTCATTTGAGACAATATTTCAAGTTGTCTCATCATAGCACATTGCGTGAGGATTGTCAAAGTCCCGCCTTCTTTCATGGACCATACCATGGAAAGAAGCATGGTTCTTTGGATATATGCCTTCACGATGGGCAGCAAACAAAAAGGCTCTGACGAATACCTCGTTTCGTCAGAGCCCCTACTGCGAATGCTCCTTGCTCATGTACTGATGGAACAGGGGGTTTTCCAGGCTCCTCGGGCAGGACTCGAACCTACAACCCGCCGGTTAACAGCCGGCTGCTCTGCCAGTTGAGCTACCGAGGAATTACGCATAAATATTATATGCAATTCAGCCTTTTCAGTCAAATTTAACTCAGATAATCCTTCAGCGTTCGGCTGCGCAATGGATGGCGTAACTTGCGCAACGCCTTCGCCTCAATCTGCCGCACACGCTCCCGGGTAACACCCACTTTTTGCCCCACCTCTTCCAGTGTGTGGCTCTGTCCATCGTCCAAGCCAAAACGCAGTCGGATCACGCGCTGCTCGCGCGGGCTGAGCGAATCCAAGATGTCCTTCATCTGCTCACGCAGCATCTGCCGTGAGGTCTCGTCCACTGGGCCCGGTATCGTCTCATCTTCCAGAAAATCGCCTAAAGAACTGCTCTCCTCTGTGCTGACAGGCATTTCTAAAGACATGGGCTCCTGGACCATGTGCACAATATCGCTCACTTTGGAAGTTGCCATGCGCAAGCGACGCCGCAACGCTGGATCGAGTGGCTCGCCCTTGCTCATCGCCTCCTCAATTGCTGCTGTCTCCTCAGGAGTCAACAGATCCATCTTTAAGGCAATTTCCTCCAAAGTGGGTTCACGGCCTAATTCTTGCGCGAGTGTCTGGGAAGCACGGAGAAAGCGGTTTATCGTTTCAATCATGTGCGCTGGAAGGCGGATAGTGCGCGCTTGGTCCGCAATCGCACGGCTAATCGCTTGGCGTATCCACCAAGTAGCATACGTGCTAAATTTATACCCTTTGGTGGGATCGAACTTTTCCACCGCATGGAGCAAGCCGATATTCCCCTCCTGCACCAAATCGAGGAAAGACATCCCTCTCCCAGCATATCTCTTAGCAACACTGACCACCAGACGCAGATTGGCTTCTACCAAACGGCGTTGAGCAAGCTCACCCCGACGGACCTTTTCCTGCAGCGCCCGTCGTGTCTTCGCATCCAACTTGCCCTGGCGCAGCATCTTGCGTGCTTCTTGGCCCTCCTTGATCGCCTCCGCCAGCCGTGTTTCTTCATCCGCATCCAAAAGGGGCACCCGCCCGATCTCACGCAAGTACAAGCGCAGCGGGTCATCGAGCAAAGCCTGCTCACTCGCTGAAATCGGAATCGAGGACAAATCTATCTCGGCGAGATCTTCCTCAACCGGTGGCCGCTCGTCCTCAGGACCCAAGATTGCAATGCCCATTTCCTGGAAAGCATGATACAGGGCATGGCGTTCTTCCACATCCTTTTCAGCATCTGGAAAAAGTGCATCAATATCTTCTTGTGTAACAAACTTTTGTTGTAGTCCTTTAGCAATTAACTGGTCTTTTTTCTCTTCCCGTTCGTCGTCTTTGACCATGCTGTACTCCTACTAACCCTAGGGTGATTCTTGTCGCACAATGCGCAGCGAGGACCTCGCTGCTTTTTCTTTCTGCAGGCGCACTAATTGTGCGGTCAGTTCATTCACTTTCTGAGCCCATCTTCTGGCAGCCTCCGCATCGCCCTGCGCCTGCGCATCCTCCTGCAAATAGCGCAGTTCCTCATTGCGGCGGAGCAGGCGCAATTCCCGCAGCCGCAAAGCGCACTGCGCAGCATCCAAATCGGCCTGTTCATCAGATAGGAAAGCGATCTCTTCCATCAAACCCAACACATCCTCAAGTACATCGCGCAAAGCGCCCGCTTCTTGGCGCAGCGCATTCATATCAATGCCCCGATGTTGCATAATATGCCGGGTGATTAACTCAAATAAAGCACGCTTTTCTACTTCCGTCAAATCCGCGCTGCTCAACGGCTCCAGCCCCAAGCCAACCAGCAGCGCATTCATGGAATCAAGCAGTTCTGGCCGCTTAAGCAATAACAGGAGCACATACTGTTCCAAGCCAAAAGTCAGTCCAGGCTGAGCAGAAAGCCGTCCATATCGCTCAGCCGCAGTCCCAAGCCCGCGAGGAGCCACCTTCTTGCTCTCCATCTCCTGTTGCAACATGCGCTCATCTACGCGTAACATACGGGCCAATTTTTGCAAGTAATGGGCTCGTTCCACTGGGCTGCCGATTTCCTTGATAATCGGCAGCACCTCTCTTGCTGCTGCTACCTTATCCTTGGGAGACTCCAAATCAAATTTAGAGACGATTGCCTGCAAGTAATACTCTACCACAGGCAAAGCCTGTGCCACGAGGGCATCCCATTGGGCAACGTTCTCTTTGAGCACTTCATCAGGGTCCTTGCCAGTAGGGAGAGACACAACTCGTATCTCTGCATCCAGTTGATCTTCATAGCGGATCAAGCCGCGCCAGGTAGGCACAGGCACTGCGCGGCGGTCCAGAGCTTCCTGGGCAACCTCCAACCCTCGTAGGGTAGCTTGATCGCCTGCCGCATCGGCATCAAGCGCCAGGACCAATTTCTTCGTTAGTTTTTTGATCACACGAACCTGTTTCTCGGTAAGCGCTGTGCCCATCGAGGCCACCACGTTTTTACGGCCATACTGGTGTGCCATAAGTACATCCATGTAACCCTCGACAATGACCACAAAGCCCTGCTCACGGATGGCGTTCTTTGCCTGATCAATTCCGTACAAAATGCTGCTCTTGTCAAAAAGGGGTGTCTGCGGTGAATTCAGGTACTTGGGTTGGGTATTGTCCAAAGCCCGTGCACCAAAGCCAACAACGTACCCTCGGACATCGCGGATAGGGAAGATGAGCCTGCCGCGAAAACGGTCGTAATAACCTCCCTCTTTACGCTCCAGCACCAGCCCTGCTTCCAGTAAATCCGGCCACGAATAGCCCTTATTTGTCAAATACTGTCCTAAGGCTTGCCATTCATCCCGTGCGTAACCCAATTGGAATGTCTTGCGCATCTCATCAGAGATGCCCCGTTTGCTGAGGTAATCTCGGGCGCGTGCGCCTTCCGGCGAGTTCAAAAGGAGGTGATGGAAATACTCTGCTGCCAGCGAGTTAATCGCACGCAGGCGTTCTATGAGCTTGCCCGCAGCCTCCTCACCCTCACGTCGCGGTTCTAGCGATACTCCGGCGCGCTCAGCGAGCAAACGCAACGCCTCGCTGAACTCCATGTTCTCGCGGCGCATGATGAAAGTGAAGACATCTCCACCCGTATTGCAGGCGCCAAAGCAATGCCAGGACTGTGTATCGGGAAAAACAATGAACGAAGGCGTCTTCTCACTATGAAAAGGGCACAGGGCTTTGTAGTTGCGCCCTGCCTTTTTCAGCGGGACATAACTGGAGATGACATCTACAATATCCAGACGTTCCTTAATCTCATCAATAACACTCATGGTTCAACCCCAATGCCATAGAAGACCACATGACAACCCTATTGGACAGCGAGCAGTTGTCCAAATCGCCCGTCAGCAATGTAGACTCTTCCTTTCACGGGTTCAGTTACCAAGCCAAACGCATAAGCAGGGCCAATCCCTGCCACCCTTTGCACAATGTGTAAAGGCTCACCAACTAGCACCAACAGTTCATCAACCGTTGTGGTGTATACCTCGCCGCGTAGCGGATCAACGGCTATGCCGTAAGCCCCCGACAGCGTTTCATCCTTGTTGCCTTGCAAGCTCGAGATAAGTTGCCCCGAAAGTGTATCCACAACAGCGATAGCCCGGTGTTTGGGCGACAGGGCATAAGTTACGTAGAGACGCTCACGGATCGGGTCAAATGCCAAACCATGTGGATGCCCCAGGCCGCCCAGCTTTACCAAACTCACCAACGTCCAATCGCGTCCATCTATGATAGACACGGTATCCTCGCCGGCATTGCCAACATAGATTCGCTGTAGGCCAGGGTCATACAACACGGCATACGGTGCGGTGCCAACGGGTACGCGCCTCATTATACCATAGTTTTGTCCATTGACAACAATCAATTCACCACTGCGGGTGGCTGTTACATAGATACAACCGTTTCCTATCGCCACGCCGCTAGCGCCAGGAATTCCCGATACAATTGCCAGCAACTTGTGCCTCATGCCATCAATCACGGCCAGGGCATCCATTTGCTGCAGTGCAGCGTAAACGCGGTTGCTAGCCACGTCAAACGCTAACCCATACGGAACAGCGGGTAGCAGAATGCGTGCCACGAGTTCGCCGCTTGGCACTTCAAGGACCCAAATTGCTTCGCCTGCTGCTATATAGAGCAGATGGTTCGATACGTTGAACGCTATGCCCCGGATAATGTCGGGAGCCGCATCCGGATCATCTACTTGCCAGATTGTGCGTATGTCTGATTCCCACACTGATATTGCAGGGCTGCCTTCATCGCTCTGCAAGCCCGCGGGGGCGGTTTCAGTCGTTTCGGGATAACCGTTCGGAGGCAGAATCTCTTCGCTGCCGGTGCGTAAAATGATCGGTAAGAAGATACGTCCAGTGGGTGTGGGTTGGACGCCACACGTCAAGAGTGCCACATCATCCACGTACATGGCTGTTACCCCGCCCGCTCCGTCGTTAACAACCCCAAAGTAAATGCGTACATCACGGCCCTTGAAGTTGTCGAGGGGATAGCTCTTGCATGTCCAAGACTGAGCATTCGAGCGCGTATACAATACCCATTCTGCTTTGTCCTGTGCTTCGACACGCACATACTGCAAATCGTTTGCTGTATCACCCGAGACGGGATAGTACCAAAAGGTCAAGACCGGATCTGTTGTCTCTGCCGGCACATGCACAGCCTGCCTGATGGTCGAATAGCTATAGATATTGTGGCTTGGTATTTCGATACCCAGCCGCATCGAGCGCTGTCCACTATGTGCCTGTGCGGTTGTGTATGCGGCAGGATACGCCGTATTCGGGATATACCAGCCTTCATCATCCCATTCAAAACCTCCGTTGACGATCAAGTCCCTGCATCCGGATGAGGGGCTTGGCGTTGGAGTCGCAGAGATCAGAATGGTTGGGGTGGGAGTTACAGTGGGAAAGGCAGTCACTGTAGGTGAAGGTGTAGGTGTGCTTGTCGCGGTCAGCGATGGCGTGTGCGTAGGCGTGGGAGTATAGGCAGGCGTTGTTGTAGGAGACAATGTGGGTAAGACGGTGGGACTAGCAGTAGGCGTAGGACTTGGTGGACCACAGGCATGCACAGCCACGTCATCCAGGTATATCGCCGTCACGCCAGCCAACCCATCGTTGTACACGCCGAAAAGGACGCGCACCGTCATGCCTTTAAAGGCGTCCAAAGAACGCTCGTAGTACGTCCACTCTTGGGAATTCTCACGGATGTTGCGCAGTCTTTGCAATTCCACGTTCAAGTACTCGTGGTAGATGGAGATATAACCAAAGTCATTGTTTGTGTCCGCAGACTGTGGATAATACCAGCAGGATAACCGCGCAGTGCTGGCATCTGCTGGAATGGTGATCGGCTGTGCAACCGTAGACCAACTGTAGATATTATCCCCCGCGTCTATCCCCAACCGCATCGAGCGCTGGCCACTAT
>Ga0315298_1006317_pt1 | contig 16232 bp, 12 predicted proteins | sample WHS_1_MG_FD_203077 | JGI IMG/M metagenome (GOLD analysis project Ga0315298, IMG submission 203077) | Extremophilic microbial mat communities from Washburn Hot Springs, YNP, Wyoming, USA - WHS_1_MG | ecosystem: Environmental > Aquatic > Thermal springs > Hot (42-90C) | place: USA: Wyoming...
CCGTGCAAAACCTTATAGACGCTGTTTCAAAAGAAATCCCAAAAATAAAAAGTCTAATAAAAAATAGACGAATCAAACTTGAAGATTTTGAATTCATGCGGTACAACGGATGCGAAATAATCCCATAGTTTTTTATTGCATCCGTTATATGCGGATCATTTCCGTTTTCGGAAGAAGGCAAGGCCATCCTTTTGAAGCACATATTCAAACCCGGTTTCTAGTAGCTGTGTGATTTCCTCTTGTGTTTTGGCAACTTTGACGTGGTAGTCGTCTAGCTCCGTGTTTCTAAACATGGCTTTCTCAATGTGTATGTAGACTTGTGTGCTTTGCAGGTTCTTGTGCCCAAGATGTTCTTTAACGTAATAAACGTCTTTAGTCTGATGGTAAAGCATTGTGCCTTTCCAATGTCTAAATGTATGAAATGATATTTGTTGTAGCCTTGGATTTCCCAGTTTCCTCGCAACTCTTTTTCTCTGCACGTAAAAGCAAGTGCGCATAGCATTCGCATCTGCAAATAGACGCTCCCCGGTTTTAGGAAGGTTCTTAAGCATTTCGACAGCTTTGTTAGATATTGGAAGCATCCGAGGATAACTTCCTTTTTCACCTTTCACCCTGACAGTTTTCTGCTCGGAATCTACGTCTGTCCACCGTAGGTTTGATATTTCTCCACATCTTGCCCCTGTTTCTTTGAGCAGTTGAAGATAACATGCCATCTTTTTGCCTACGGCTGAAATTAAACTGTCAAGCTCCTGCTCTGTAGGAATGAATGGAATTTCAGGTTCTCCGTAGTATATTGGTTTAATCCATGCAACACCAAGATGTTCAAACCACTTATCCAAAATAATGGCTATGTTTCTTTTCGTGCTTGCTGCAAGCCCCGTCTTGGCAAGCCAAGCCTTACAGTCTTCAGGTTCCAAAAGGTTTACACCTTGTCGAAACATTTTCATCAGGTTTTTACGGTAGTTAGCTATGGTTCCTTGTTTTCTTCCATTCCTTTCAAGCTTCCATAAGAGTTCAATGATTTTTCCTTTGACATCTTGCTGTGCTGTATGCTTCGTGGCTCCCGCTGCCCGTTTTTCATTCTGCTTTTCTACTGTGGCCAAGGTTAACGCCGCCTTTCTAGCGGTGGGTTCTCGCCTTTCAGGGTCATTGTTCCCTTGGCAAGAATAATATGAGGCGGAAGGTGGATTTAAGCCGGATGGAGGATTCTTCCATCCGGTTCTGTCTTTATTTTTGGGATCTGTGAAACGATATCCGCAGTTTCTGCATAGCCAACGCTGAACGCTGGTGCCATCGCCAAGGTATCTTAGGCCATCTTTGTAAAGGCGATCTGAACCACATTGTGGGCATTTGAGCTGGGACTGTTTCGACGGCTGTTTTTGCGAAAAATCATGTACGGGCTCAATAAGGCTGTCCGGTTCTACTCTTTCTGAGGAGCAAATCTTTTCTTCAGCCCCAGCTTCAGCCATACGATTACCTTCTACTTTCCTCTACAATGGCAAGGGCGAAGCCCGCATTCTTGCGCTTCTTTTTTGGTTCGCGTTTCAATAGTTGCCTTGCAAGTTTTCGGCATTTTCGTGCAAGCAGTTTCTCTTTAAGAGTTGGAAGCGGATCAATTAGAGGTGGCTCTTTGCTTTTGCCTTTATTATTCGCTTCCTTTTTAGAGTGGGGATAGTCCCAACTGTAGTTCAAGGTTTTCACTTCACTCCTAGCTTGCCAACTTGGTTGATGTCGAAAAGAACCCCTTCGCTTTTCATGATGTCTATGATTCGTGTCGGTTGCTCAGCTAAGCCTGAGAGAAACTCTGTCAAGCCGAACAAGTCAACAGTGTTTTCGTCATCCTTGTTTTGTTCACACCACTCTCTTGCTTTAACAAGAATTTCCTGCAAAGCCTTCTCTCCTTGCCATCCCTCTTCAATGCCTAGCTTTCTTAAGACGCGGTCTGTGAAGATGTTGCAAAGCCGGGATTTTTTCTCTGAGTCACCTGGAACTGGTACTTCAAGCTTGGTTCTGTTTAAGGCGTCTGAGAAGCCGAACTCTAACATGAACTCTTTAAATTTAGCTGGAGAAACTCCTTGCCCATACTCCTTTTTCAAAACTTCATTGTACTTGTCGTAGATTTCCTTATTGCTGATTTTTACAAGTCCATCTTCAGTTATGTAATCCCTGTTGTCCTTTTTCTCGATCCATAAATCTGTTAAAACTTGTCTTAAAACGCCAATCAAGCCAATTTCTGTTCTTTCACCTTCCTCTAGCAGCTTCTGTTGGAAGGTTTTAACAATGTCATCGTTGCATTGAATTTTTAAGAGGTTTGATAGGGCAAAGCATAGAAACATTAGCTCCGTGTTTCTGCCGCTGACTTGACTAACTTGATTAACTTGACCTTCTAATAAGAGAGTTTTCTTTTTCTCAAACAATAATTGCCTCAGTTTTTCGGCTTGAACGTCTATACTGCTGTAGCTGATTTTTAGGTCAAGTGTGTCAAGTATGTCAAGTTGAGAACCATTTATGGCGTGGAAATCATTTCCTTTAAATGTTAAAGCATTGTCCAAATACCAGAGGAAATTCTCTGTGTAAACGTATTCTGCGAAGCTTGCCTTATCCATGTTTACAATTGGATATTGCGGGTTGCTCGTCTCCCTCACATGGATTGGAACAGTTCTCGTCTGCAAGGCTTCTTCGATTTCAGAATGCACTGTAAAAAGCTTGGGTCCAAAAACTACGTAGCTTTCAGTTTCAAGCGTGTCAGGATTAACCCTGCTATATTTTAAGCCTCGTCTGTATCCTTGTCTGAAAATGCAGTTTAGGTCGGAATCCTTTGTGCCTGCAACCGCGTCAAGCTCATCAACCATCAACGTTATTTTATGTTCCTGAACAGCCCTAGCTACGAAGGGCGGGCTTAGATTGCCAGTCAAATAGCCGTGTCTGCAGATCAAAATAATGGCTTCACCAGTGACTGTTTTGCCTCCGCCAAACTCGCCTTTCACACCAAGATAAAATACAACGGGCAAGAGATCAACAAGCCATGTTTGCTGAATAAAAAGTTGGGTGACGCTGAACTCGAAGGATCTTGGAAAATCAAGAAATGTTCTCAGGTAAATTCCGTTGAGTTTCCAAAGCTGTTCTGTAGATAAGCTTTGTTTTTCGCCTTTAACCCATTTCTCAACTGATTCGTAAGCTGGAAAACTAAAAAGGAATTCTCGAGGCGGCTTATCTTTGAAATAGTATTGTTCGCCTTCAACCTCTATAAGCCAGTGGGGCTTTCTTTGTTCCTCTTCATCTTCGAACTCAATCTTTAGCGATGTGAATCCCCTTTTGCCTTCCATTGTCTTGTAAACATATTTGCCTACAGCCACGGGTTCATAAACAAACTTTTCAGTTAATCTGCCTGCAGGATGCAGGATGTGAGGCGCCTCTCTCAGTTTCTTGGCTCTTTCCTCAGCCTCAAGTTTTTCAAGCTCCTCGCCTATGCCCACTCCAAAGCCTCCCTCACGATTTCCCGCAAACCAGAAACAGCGACCAGCTTACTTCCGAGGCTTCGCCTGTTCTGGTAATGATAGTCCACAAGCCTAAGCCTTGCAGCCTTCTCCTCATCGCTTGTTAAGTCGCAAACACGCTCTACAATCCGCCTAGCTGAGTCATAGCTTACGCCACGTTTGAGGCAGTAGCCCAGAAATGCCAATTCAAGCTTGTTGCGTTGGCCTTTCTGCCAATATTTAATTAAAAACTTGACAGTCTTCTCCTCTTCCCCACTTTTTAGAGGTTTATTGCCCTGGGGCAAAACAAAAGTAGCCTGAACATGCCTTTTATCTTTGAACCTCAAGATTTTCGCCAAGTCTGCTTCTGAAAGGCTTAAACCCCACTTTTCAAGCAAAACATGGCTGGGCAACGGGTCGAAGCTTTCAAAGTCTAGTGCTTGGCTCCATTTAAGTTCGACTTGGTGAAATCCAAAAGGCAGCTTAACAAGGTTGCCGTATGGTTGCTCCTTTGTTATTTCAATTTGTTTCGGAAAAACCTCAACTTGTTTAGGGCTTAAACTTGCAAGTTCGAGAATGCGTAACCCAAGCCAACGCGCTACTTTAGCGGGCACAGGGACAGCGAATAATATCCAGACATGGTAGCTTGGGTCTGGGAAGCGGCTTGCCTCTAGCAAAACGCTGTGCGGCCAAATCCTAGGTCTTTCAACCTCGTTCTCTTCCACTTTTTTCTCAAAGCACACTTGCAATAGTCTTTGGGCTGAAGCTTTAGGATCTTCTAGCCTTTCTGGGTCTAAATCAAAACAAAGCCACTTAACCATGCTCTCATGGTTGAGCTGGTAAACGCCAACAGTTTCAACGCCTTCTAAATGTTGCTGAACAACCTTGCTTGTCAGAGGCTGCTCGACCTTAGCATACCCGCCTTTGGGCAACTGAACTGCATAGGCATCTTCGCGACTAACGAACTTGGTCAACATAGCATCGACGAGTTGCTGTTCAGCCATAGAGCTTCAGCCTCTGCTTTTCCTCAGTTTACGACCCAAAACAGCGTTATTCCTGAAGCACCATACAAAATAGTTGCCCACGGTCATTTTGCCGCCGTGCGCTTGCACATCTCTTAGCAAAGCTTTGAAGTCTGGGCTGTTTACATCTTCACAACGCTCATATTCACCATTTGCACCCTGCGCCTTCTCCCACTTTATAGCCTCAATATTATAAACTTGCTTAGCCTCTTTGACACGTTGCTTAACAGCCGCTATTCCAGCCTCAACAGCGTTAATAAACTCGAGCAATGTTTCAAGCGCCAACTCATCACCAGCCATTTTCTCATCAGCTCCTATTTTGCTGCTGATCATGCACGTTTGCGGACATTACGTTCAACTCTTGCAGAGTTTTCAGAATGCAGTATTGGATGAAGCGGCTGCGGTTCATTCCAAGTTTAGTGCGTGTGGCCTCAATCATCTGGTTTAGGCCGTTGGGCAAGTATATCGCGGTTGGTTTGCCTTTTTCCTCCATTTATGTCACACCTCTTTATATGTCACTCAGAGTAACATAGGACAAACCTTTTATATAGGTTTTTTGTCACGATAAGTCAAAAACCGTGACATATCATGAACCAAGAATTTTTGGAAAAAACAATAGAGGATCAACTCATACAAAGGATACTAAGGGTCTTGACAGAAATTACCGAGGCAACACCATACCAAATTGAAAAGAGAACGGAAATGCCGCATGCCACGGTCCACAAAAAAATCGACCAAGCCTTAAAGGCAAATCTTATACGCGTCAGAAAAGAGGGTAAATTTCGCACAGGGCTGCAAACTAGAACTTATGAGTTAACTCCTTACGGGTTAATAGTTTACCTTAACAACTACTTCAAAGATTGTTTCCTTAACAACAAGAAGCCCGAAATCACAAAGGAAATTTCAGAAAAAATAAATGAGCTACTGTTCAAGAATTGGAAAGCCTTCTTGCGTTACGTGCCTGAGGGCTATGCCTTGGCTCTGTTAAGCCGCATCGTTGACGTGCTTTGCTTGCGTGCATACAAAAACACAGAACAATTGTTCTTGGAAGAATTCATTGCTTGGTTAGGTGTGCCGACAATTCGAGAACCATTGATTTGGGAAGAGGGATATTTCCCAACTGATGAAGTAATCGCCTTTTTAGATAGCGAACCGGATCTGAAAGAAACCTTTTCCAAGCAAATTAACGAGGAAATCGAAGGATTAAAAGTAATGTTGACTCATTGGCAGGGCATAAGAGAAAAGATTCATAAACCTGCAAGGAAGGCTGCAAAAAAGCCAGCTAAACAGGCAACCTAAAAAATATGCAAAGGGGCTAAAGCTGTTTTTTATTAGGATATTTTCCCTAACTTATTAAAAATCAGCAGATAATTAAAGTTCAAAAACAGTTTTCATAATGTACCTATTAGGGATTAAGGATAGCCATATGCAAAGTCTAGTTTTTTATTATTTTTCTTAGGGGAAGCCTTTATGCCTAGGCCTAGGAAATACGCGGATGTAGTTGTCAAATCCTTCAGCGTCGAACGTGAAGTCTATATGCGGTTGAAGGCTATCTTGGACGATCAAGGGAAGTCAGTGAGCGAGGAAGTCAACGAGCTTCTAAGGAGGCGCCTAGCAGAGCTTGAAGGCCTACAAGCCTATTCCGATCCTACTGAAGGCAAGGCTATGATCCGTCTAGACGTAGAGGGACTTCTCTTCCTCAAGAAAGACGAAATAAGCTTGCTAACACACCAATCAAGACAGTCTTCGTTGGGAAACTAACGCAGACAAAGAAGCCAACGTAGTCAAATCCCAATAACAACAATGCTGAAAACAGCTCAACTCACCATTTCCAGCCAAGGCTTTTTCCGACAAGAACATGGAGTTTCCTGTTAGAAAAATAGAAAATCAAAATACCCCCTCCCCTCCACAATAGTAAATAATAATATACTATTATAGGAAGAAAGCCTCAACAATAATTTATACTCTCATTGCATTTTCACTCGCGCAATTTCAGCAATTTTTCCTGTTAGAAAACCCCCTCCGCCCGCCCAGAAACCCATGATAGGGCTTGTTCTGTTAATTCACGTTAACAGACAAAGCCCAAAAATTAAGTATTAGAAAATTTTTAAAAACTTCAAACCGCGCCTTATATAGGAGCCTTTTTCGACCAAATAAAACAAGAATTTTGCCAATTTACGATTAAACATTATTAACTGAAGCTGTGATTGCTATTTCGTTTTTGTAATAGAATTTTGTTTCATAAAAACTTAAAAATTCAACAGTATACACATATTTAAAGGTGAAACTATATATGACAAGTTTCAAGAGTTTTATCGCTGTTTGGATAATTTTAGTTTCTGGGGGCGCTTTGCTGTTTGTAGGTTTATCGTCTAAACTTCAGAATGTGAAAAATGTAGAGGTTGGACAGAATCATTTTAGCGTGGTTTGGAAAGGTTTCCAGCCAACATACAGCAATCAGACACCAGACTATTACATTTGTATAAACAACCTTAAAGACACTACATTACGAATGCGTATAGCCATGAAAATCCAGAACTTTGAGGATAATGGATATTGGTTTTTGATAGGCCCGTATGGGTCCCCGCCATCTGAATGGACGATTGAAAACTATCAAATTGGCTTTATTAGGATCGATGAAACAAAAGAATTCATTTATGAGGTGGGTAGAGCTAAACCTTCATCTATTCCCGAAGGAATTAGGACGGAGTCCATTCACCTTGTTGTAAAAGCTTTTCGTGACCCATCCTATTCTGATCTTTACAGTCAAGACGACTTTATAGTGACATTCCACTTCATAGACTTAACATCAACCGCCATAGGATTTCTGGCATACGATAATTTTGACGATGGAACGACGCAGGGATGGTCCAGTAGCTTCGGCGGCGCTGTTGACTCTTACAGGTATTATAGAAGCTGGCCTAACTCTTTCCGCTTTTACTATGATGCTTCTAAAACTTTTCAGACAGCTGGGTGCATCAACGCATATATGATTTTTTCGCTATATTTCGGCGTTTCTGATACATTATCGATTTCAATTAACGGTCAAAAAATGTTTGAAACTGATGTCCCAGTCAATCAAGCCGGATGGTATCAGTTTGCAGTACCCCTACTAACGGACACAAACTCGCGCGTTACGATAGATCCTTCAAGTAGTTCAGCCTCCTTCTATCTCGATGATGTTTACGTAATCACGAAACCGTGACTTAAGAGGTGCATATTTGGCAAATTTAAGGATACAGTTCGTAGTTACCGCAACAATTTTTATACTATTATTTCTAATATCCCAAGCGTTAACTGTTTTTTGTTCTCCTGGAAATGCAGAAGTATCGCGGACGAAAAATCTTCAATACTTCGAAATGACCCAGCCGGTGCACCCTCCCGGAGATGCTCATGTTTCAAGAACTAAAAACCTCCAATACTTTGAACTCGTTCCACCAATTCATCCACCAGGCAATGCCTTTGTAACAAGGACAAAGAACCTTCAATATTTCGAAATCGTTCCATCAATACATCCGCCGGGAAACGCCCTCGTAACAAGAACAAAAAATCTTCAATACTTTGAAATGACCCCGCTACTCTACCAATACAAAATCAACATAACAAGATTGGTGACAACCGACCAGGACGGAAATCCATGTAATAGTTTCTTGCCTGGCGACCTCGTGCAATTTGACATAGCCATTGAAAATGTCGGGGCTCCTGAAAGCATGTCCCTTACAAACGGATTATTAGCGATAACAGTTTTGAATCCAAAACAAAACGTAGCGTTCCTAAGCTATACATACATAAATCTGCCAAAAGGAGCCAGCTTAAAATTCGTATTTGGCTATGGTATACCCATTTCAGCCTATGCAGGAATGTATACGGTTAAAGTAATGGTTCTGTCCGACTGGCCCTCGAGGGGAGGAATAGGAATTACATCAAAATCTTCAACCTTTAACGTAAGATAAACTAACATTTTTAGAGATACCTTATAGAATAATTTTCCGTAATTTTTAAAAAAGGCTGTATGCTAATTAACTATTAAGGGGGAAGGCTTTGGTTAAAATTGCTAAAGTATGTGATGGCATTGGATTGAATGGTCGCCTTGTATTTTTGATTTCGATTTTGGCCGTTACACTGGTCGTCTCGGCATTTATTATAGCTGAAAATAGAAAGTTAAATGTTGAAAACGAAGGGCAAAACTTTACAAACACTTTAGGAAATCATTTTAGTGTTGTTTGGAGGGGGTTTATTCCAGATTACGATCCAAGCTATCCAGATTATTATATCTGTATAAACGACTTGGCAGCAAATACAATCCCGCTGGACATTAGGCTTTATATCAAAAACCAAGAATCCAGTGGATATTACTTTAAAATTTCACCTCATACAAGTGCGCCTTCAGGCTGGTCTGTCCCGGAATATTTCGTTGGTTACATTGGTGTCGACCAAACTAAGGACTTTGTATACCCAATTGAAAGATCTAAGCCATTGTCAATCTCCGAAGGGAGAATAACCGAAAAAATAGACATTCGCGTCGCTGCATACTATGATCAAAGTTATACAGACCTTTATAGCTACGACAACTTCACAGTTACAATACATTTAATCGACAGAAACTCGTCTGCATGGACATTGTTATATTACGATAATTTTGACGACGGCACAAACCAAGGTTGGTCGGGCGGAAGTCCTTCAACAAGATATTATAGGTCCTTCAGATACTCTTTTGCATTCAGGCCTCCTGGTGCTTCAAAGTCATATTATGTAGGGGCTGGATTTAAAGAGGCCTATGCGGTATTGGCTATTAGGTTTGATAGTTCTCAACCCGATGGTTATCCAATGATATACATCGACAACATTCTATATTTCAAGCCAGACGTTCCCCCTTTAAGTAATAGGTGGTATCAAATTGTGATCCCGCTACACCCTGGCACTAATAATATTAGTATAAAAACCGACGAACCCCCATACTCCGCAGCTTTTGCGAACGTCGATGATGTATATATAATTGCAAAATGAAGCTCGGTGGAAAAATGCGGGAGCGTAGTTCAACGATTCTAATATCAATCATATTTGTTTCTTTTCTTTTATGTTGTATTATTTATCCTGTAGATTCGCAAGGAAATGCGGAAATTTCCAGAAAGCGAAATTTGAATTTACATGAGCTTCAACGAAACATGAATATTGACGCGTTTAGACTTAGAAATTGTCAGTTTTTAGAGATGCAGCGAACTATGAATGCTGATGTTTTAAGAACAAGGAATATGCAGCTATTGGAAATGGCAGTTTTACCCCAAGATTATGCGGTGAACATAACCGATCTCTTAACAAAAGACGAATGGGGAAACATTATAAGTGACTTTTTAAGAGGTGAAATTATTCAGTTTGAAGCTATAATAGTGAATACTGGAAACATTTGGCTTGAGAACGGATTAATTTCGATAGTTATTTCTGATCCATCAGCCGAACCAGTAATGTTGGCCTACTATTTCGGAACTATAAAAAGTGGAGAAATACATCAATGCATATTTGGATGGCGCATTCCTTTCAGTAGCGCTGCCGGAGTCTACACTGCCAAAGTGATGATATTTACTAATTGGCCATCAAAAGGAGGCGTAGGCTTGACTTTTAAACAAGTGCAATTTAGAGTGAGTTAAGGTGGAGCGAATGAGAAATAAAATCTTCATACTTATACTCTCTATATTGCTGTTAAGCGGATTGTTTACTGCTATAGATCCCAATCTAATTGCTCACACCCAGATAGAAGAACAGCTTAAAGCCTCTATCTATACAGATAAACAAAATTACCAGCAAAACGAAAATGTTACAATATGTGGTCAAGTGACATTTTTCAACGGAAGCGCTGTCAAAGGAGCTTCTGTATCGTTAGAAGTCAAGAATCCCCGAAACAGCACAATTTTCTTGGACATCGAATATACGCAAAATGGTGGAATATACCAAAGTAGTTTTAGGCTGTCTCAGAACGACATACCAGGGTTATACACGATACACTTATCAGCGTTTAAACCAGGATGCTTAACCGTTCAGAACAAAACAACCTTCTGGGTCAGTGCTTTCACAATAGAAATTAAAGGCTGTGATGTCTCAGTAACAAGCGACAATAGAGTTGAAGCTACGATAAATATTACATTACAATCGGGAACTCTTTTGTCTCTAACTATAGGCGTTCATTTTATGCTAATTTCTCCATCTGGGAAATTGGTATACGACAGACAAGAGAAACCTACTATTTACAATAACACGATAACAAACATTACACTCGCGTTCACTTTACCTACCACAGAACCAGGTTATTATAGCTATGGCTTCTTTATAACTGATGAAAAATTCGAGGAGCTGTTTAGAACAACTGGATGGCAAATAGCTTTTCTTTACATGCCTCCTTCAATAGCGACATTTTCATTACATCTATCAAGCAATAGTTCAGACTACGCTATTGTCGATAAGAGTTTGAACAGGTTTGAATCTATAGAATGCACGATAAACTTAACAGAGCCCACATCATGGCTAATGGTGTTTTTAGAATGCTCTACAACTTCAGGTGTTATTGCTGCAATCAATAAAACAATGATAAGTCAACAAAATAGTTTGGCTCAAACCATTCTTGAGTCCACGATTCCTGTTCTCATTCCACCTCCGTTGAATAGCCTAATTTCCTTAGTTTTACAAAGAGTTTTCCCAACATGGGTATTATTTAATGTACCTTCCGGCTTGTATACCCTTGCCATATCAACAACTGCGGAAATTTTTGTTAGATCTGTGTGCGTAATTGCAGGTCCAAAAATAACCTCCTCATCGGTAAAAATACTGGACATTATCCCCTCATCAAATATGGCCTTTTCAGGGGGTATTATAAACTATAATGTGTATGTATCTTGGAATATCACGGAATCTGATAAGTTAAAAATTATAGCGAAATTAAATGATAACGTTTTAGACGAAAAGGTTTTAGATGTGGAAATTTTGGAAGTAAATGCCGCAAACATGTATTTATCGATAGCAGCTCCCGAGAATGTTGGCGAACATACAATCAACTTTGAAGCAAAACTTGAAAAAGCACAAGTTTTCGACCAAGCCATTAAAACATTAAACGTCGTACCACAAGAATATAACATAACATTCGCAGGCAAAATAGCCTTCTGGAGAACACCCACCCTATGGTCACACATATTTTTTGGAGAGCAATATGAGTGGGTTGAAAACCAAGACAAGTTAAGCGCGTTACTTATTACGGACTTAAAAGTAATAGGCGTGACAGAATGGAGTGACGAAGGAAAGCCAAAAACTATAGAAATATCATTTAACGCCACAAACAAAATTTCAGGCGAAATAGCAGAAAATCTTAAATTTGGCGAAGGGGTTCACTACGAAGTCGCAGTAAAGCCCAGCGGGTCTTTTTCAGCTGTTGTTAAGATTCTGATAGCTGGTGATTCAGAAGTAATTAAAACCACAATCCCTGTTAATGATAACGGGCAACTCTGTTTTGATATTATTTACTCGCAATGGATGATCGGTGGCTTCATCGAGATTGCAGCAGCGGTAATTAAACCGGCGATAGCTATAATAACATCAGGAGTTGGGGGAATTATAGCAACATTAGTAACAGATGTTGCTAAACTAACATTGCTGTATGTAGGCAAATTTATTATAGACTATAAAAATGGATTCTTTACACATGATTCGATTCGTTCTTTTCTTTTAGATATCGGCTTAAGTCTTCCAGAAACAGCTCTCGAAATTTTAGACGAGTTGGAATTGAGTTGCAGAAACCCATTTTTTGCCCTTTATAGCTTTATACTGAATTCATTTCATGAAGGAAAAATCGATCTAATAAAATATCTTTATGCAACCTTCAGGTTAGGAGTAGCTCTAATTATGAAAGTTCTGCCAAACTTAAAAGAGATTCTGATTAAAGTACTGGAAGACTTTATAAGCAAAAAGTTTAAGTTTTCATTAACCGAAGATATTATAAGTAAACTAAATAATTTTGATTTTGAGGCATTAGACAAAGCTATTTCCGCCGTTTTATCCCTTGGTGAATCCATAATGACTATATGGCGATATTTTACTTCACCTTCAGAAGAAGGGAAAAGGATAACAAACACTCAAATTGGTTTAGGTCCCAGAGTCGAAGTTGACCCCCATGTGTCAATATTTTTTTCAGGTTCTTCAACAAACCTAAACCTGACGTGGATAAATGATGTGTATGACCTGCAGGTAAACATAAATAAAACAAGAGCTGCAGCTCAATTTACAGTCGATCCCTCCGTGACTTCAGTTTATCTTGCGATACTATCTGACGAAAGTTATAGTCGAAAACTTTTAAATGGAATGGGATTTAACGCAACGGAAATAGAGTTCTGGTGGCAAGAGGAAAGTAACATTTTCAACTTAATTGGCATCGGTTCTATTCATCCTTATCTTCAAGAAATGAATATTAATATAAACAAAACATACATAAATGGTTTTCAAAAGATGTCGCTTTATCCAATACAAACAGGACGGACACTTTGGCTAAACTTCTCACTAAACTATCCTTTCCACAAAAACTTGAATTACGAGATCGTAGTAGAATTGCCTCAATATTCAAAAATTTTAGATATGTATTCTGATGCGGACTATACCATTCAAACTCCGTCTTTAGTAGTATGGAATTCTACTCCAAACTGGATTTCAATACATTTTACGCCATATGGAAATGACACAACACCACCAACTGTAACTAACATAACGCAAATACCGGAGGATGAAATAAGCCCATATCAACCGGTCAAAATTTATGTTAATGCAACCGATGACCTTAGCGGAATTAAAAATGTGACACTAGACTATAAAATAAACGATACTGATGTTTGGATTGAAATATCTATGACATTAAATGAAACAATGAATCTCTACGAGGCCACGATACCGGGACAACCGCCTAACTCCATTGTAGCCTACAAGATCATAGTTTACGATTATGCAGAAAACAAATACATAGCAGACAACGCAGGCGCATTCTACGTTTTTACCGTAATACCGGAATTTCCGTCAACATTACCCATGAAAATATTTATGTTAGCAACCCTAACAGCAATCATTATCCGTAAAACAAAAAGAAAACGACAAACTCCCTATTTCTCCTTCTAAAATCAAATTCTTTTAATCATCGCTAACAGAATCGACTTGCGTTAAAATGGGTTTGGGGTTTAGGTTCTTTTCTTTATTTTCCTTCTTGTTAAAATTGTGGCAACTGTTACTAGGCTCATAAGTAGTGTTAGGGTTGTTATTGATGGGTTTTCTGGTATAACGGTGTATATGTAGTATTGTCTCATGTTGTCGTTTGTTGCGATGTTGTTTGAGTTGTCTTCAGCGAGTATCATGTATTGGACGAGCGTTCCATACTGGAAGCTTGGGATAAATCCTTTAAAGGTGTTTCGTGTTTCGAGGTTCATTGTCGTGTTCGTCCATGGTGACCATGTTAGTCCGTTGTTTTGGCTGTATCTATATGATAGTGAGGCATTCTTTACGCCGCTGTTGAGGTCGAATATGTCTGCATAAACTGTTACATTTTGGTCTGGTTGAACCATGTCAGCATGCGGGTTCTGCATGACGTTTGAGATAATTGGTGGTGTCAAGTCAACGGTTGTAAATATGCCGTCTGAGGTGTCTTCGCCAGTGTTTATGCCGTCAGTAGCTAATACTCTGATTAGATATTTGTCTCCAGCTGTAAGGCTTGTTGTGTTCCAAACGTAACTTGTTTCCTTAAGGTTGTTCGCCAAAGGTATCCATGTTCCTCCTCCGTCTTGACTGTAGGATACAAGGTAACTGAGTTCGTCTCCATCCAGGTCGTAGGCTTCCCAAGAAATCATATAGTTATCTCCAATATTCAGGGATTCGCCGCCGTTTGGAAAAGTAACGTTTACAACTGGCGGGTTTGCTGTGATCGCTCTTTCCTGCAATACCTCTCCTTCAGCGTTTCTGATTTGGATGTAGTATGTTCCATTAACGTAGGGCACATTGAACAGAAAGGGAACTGCATTGGTCTCTGCCTTGGTTAATGTGCCGTTCAAATCCATGAGATACGTGAAGGACGCATTGAAATTCAGCTGACTGAGCACTTGTCTGTCTCTGTCTAACATAAATATTTCATAGTCCCCCTTTTGAGGGGCTACAGCTTGCGGTAAAAGGTCAGGGGTTCCTTCAGGTATATGATACCAAGGGTCAAGCTTGATTGTCCCATTCGAAAATATCAAGCCCCCCATAACAATAACCGTCACAGGTTCTGGGACTTCAAGCTCTATAAACTGGTCAAGGAGGTTCCATTGCCATGTTCCCCCAACTTCAGTGTCATATCCGAGCGCACGCAGGTCAATCCATGTTCTTGAGTCCGAATCAAAACGTCCTTTGTCAATCCACCATGGACCAGGATTGTAACTCATGAAAGTGTCGGCTGGCTGCTCATATTCTCCGGTCCTCACACAGTAGCGTGTAGCTTCATAGACTGGTGGTCCGATGTCATGGGGATGCCAAAGATAATACGTATGCCCAATTTCATGAGCCACCAACTCCTCATCATACCTAAAAAGATCGCAATTAACAACTACTGGAACACGATCCTCTGGTTCCCTAAGCATACCAATAGCTTTTCCACCCAAACTCCAACGTCCCCATGCCCTCACAATCACAACCCGGTCATAATGCAGAATTCGCGCTTGCGTTGACAAATATCTGGCATACTCATCTAAGGTGATGTCAGGATTATATGATATAGGAGATAACATAGACCAGCTAAATCTGTTAAATTTAGGCGCAACAGGATACGTGTCTACGAGAAATTGCATGTTGTCCCAAAGATCCGAATACCAATCAGTTGGGTCGCATCCAAGGGGGGCAACAAGTATTCTTAGCCATTTTGTATCCACGAATCTTGCTGATATCGTCTTCCTGTTATCTGTCTCATCCAACTCCTCCACTTCGTTAAACGGATCAATAACCACTTCAATTTTGTCGTCCAATCCTGCTCCTGTCCAATTAACACACGTAGTAGATCCCCATACTCTACTCTGTCCAGAGTCATATATTACCGGCCCTCCCGGAATGTAAATCCAATTGTTTCCACGTTTTATAGGAATATCTCTGGAAAGGAGCCATCGTGAACCAAAATCGTATGTGACGTTAACATCAAAGTGATAATAGTCAAATGTGCTATAAACATGGATGCGAAACGCTGTAGGCTTATCAGTAGTCAAAAGCTCCGCGTCCTTAACAACTTGAATCAGCTCAACATCTAACAAGCTAAAATTTTCCACACCAGCTTGCACCGCATGAACAAATAGCGAACCTCCAGAAATCACTAAAGCACCCAATAATAACGCAACGCACAAAATGGTTGTACAAGTTGCTATTTTCATAACAATCACACTTTATTTCATAAACTTTTGCTGTCACCTATTTTTCATTTATTTAATAAAACTTTTCAACTCTCATTAAGACATAGATTTATTTTTGATTTTTCAGAATGTGGATGCTCTAATCGCGCTAAGCTAATTAAAGCAATTTTCCATTAGTCGCTGTTAACGGCATATAGTTCAATGTTGGGTTCTTAACGCGTGTATTATGTCGCTTCTTGTTAGAATTCCGATTAGTAAATCTTTGTTTTTGTTGTTGACGACGAGTAGTCTTCCGATGTTGTGTTTATTCATTTTTTCGAAGGCTTCTGCTACTGTTTCTTCTGGGAAGG
>Ga0315298_1006319_pt1 | contig 16226 bp, 11 predicted proteins | sample WHS_1_MG_FD_203077 | JGI IMG/M metagenome (GOLD analysis project Ga0315298, IMG submission 203077) | Extremophilic microbial mat communities from Washburn Hot Springs, YNP, Wyoming, USA - WHS_1_MG | ecosystem: Environmental > Aquatic > Thermal springs > Hot (42-90C) | place: USA: Wyoming...
CCGTTCGTGCTGTGGTCGATGAGCGTGAACTTGTGACGCGCGAACTCGATGCGCGCATGCAGCCGTGACACCAGACTGCCTTTGACGATCAGATCATTCTCGTCGGCCCGCCCGATGGTGAGAATGGGCCGCTGCTCATCGATCAGCAGTTCCTGGTCGAGCCACCAGAGGCGCAGGCGCGTGCACTGCCCGCGCTCCGAACCGAGGCCCACGGTGCGCACCATGCTGGTGACGTCATCGGCCTGCCACAGCACCTCGTAGAGCGCCACTTCGTCGCGCTGTCCCTTGATCGGCGCGGTGTCGATCAGCCGGCAGGCCGAGCGCCACGGCCCGTTCAGCTGCGCGACCGTCGCCTCGGTCGTGATGATCTGTCCGGCCTTGGCCTGACTCGTCATGCGGTTGGCGGTATGCACGGTCGCGCCGAACACGTCATGGTGCTCGAGCACCACCGCGCCGAAATGACAGCCGACGCGGATGGCGACCGGCTGGCCGTCGACGCGCAGCTGCGCGTGCGCACCGATCTGCTTTTGCATCAGGGCGGCGGCGTTCAGCGCCTCATCGGCGCTTGGAAAGGTCGCCATGACCTCATCGCCCATGGTCTTGATGACCGTGCCGCCGAACTGCTCGGTCGCCCCGCGCATCACCTCGATGCACATGGACACCATGTCACGGGCGCGCTGATCGCCCATGCGCTCGTACAGCCGGGTCGATCCGACGACGTCAGCGAACAGGACGGCGAGCTCGACGTCCTTAGCGATTGACTGCTCGGTCAACCGGCCTCCCCCGGAGTTGAATGTTTCGATTGGACATAAGTCCAGGAGTTCATTATACGCGAGCGCGAGCGCTTCGCCATGCGCGAAACGCCTACGCTCAGGCGGCCGAGGCATCCGGTTCGACCGGGTGCATCACGGCAGCGGCGACGCGCTGGATCAGCCCCGCATCCGCGCCACGCTGGCGAGCCCCTTCGCTGAGCACCCGGCGATACTCCCGGGCCCCGGGCTCACCGGTGCACAGGCCGAGCATGTGCCGCGTAACGCTCGCCAGGGAGTGTCCCTCGGCGAGCCGCTGCTCAGCGTAGCACGCCATCCGCTCGAGCAACGCCCGGCGCTGCACCGCGGGCTCCTGCGGATACAGCGCCTCGTGCAGCTGCGAGAGCAGCATCGGGCGGTGATAGGCCTCGCGGCCGAGCATCACCCCGTCGCACCAGCCGAGCGCCTCCAGCACCGCCTCGGCGGTGCGCAGTCCGCCGTTGAGGATCACCGGCAGCGCAGGGAAACAGGACTTCAGTCGCCGAACGACCTCGTAGTGCAGCGGCGGTACCTCCCGGTTGTCCTTCGGGGACAGCCCGCCGAGCACCGCCTTGCGAGCGTGCACGATCGCGACCCGAGAGCCCGCCTGCGCCGAGAGCCGTACGAACTCATGCAGGGCCTCGAAATCCCGCTCGTCGAAGCGCGCGAGCGTGCCAACCAACTCGCGCCGCGTGCCGCTGAGCACACCGATCCGCATCTTCACGGTGACAGGGATGCGCACCGCCGCGCTCATCGCCGCGACGCACTCGGCGACCCGCGCCGGCTCGAGCATCAGACAGGCGCCAAAGGCGCCGCTCGCCACCCGGTCGCTCGGACAGCCGCAATTGAGGTTGATCTCGTCGTAGCCGGCCTGCTCCCCGATGCGCGCCGCCGCGGCCAGTTCCCGCGGATCACTGCCGCCGAGCTGCAGCGCGAGCGGGTGCTCCTCCGGATCGTAGGCGAGCAGCCGCGACGCATCGCCTCGGGTGATCGCCGCAGCCGTGATCATCTCCGTATACAGCAGCGTATGCGGCGAGAAGCCCCGCAGGAAGAACCGGCAGTGCCGATCCGTCCAGTCCATCATGGGCGCGACGGAAATTTTTCTGTTTAAATCCATATACTTATATATTATTCTACAAATACTCCATTAGCATATTTCTGCGACATACATTCATAGAATTGAGCGGAACGGGCTGGCGGACCGGCCTTGAGCCGCCCCCCGGGCAAGTGCGATGAGAGTTTGGCACCCAGACTTGACCCGGCGCTCCACTGTTCCTGACAGCACGCGCATGGCCTCGGTCCCGAGGGACCTTCCATCCAGTTCGCGCTTCTCAGCGGACGGACTTGCCGGGCTCGGTTGAACCGAACCGCGTCTCGGATCCGCTCCACGCGCTTCACCTCCCGCCTACCCGGCGGTAGAGGCTCTTAATCTGACTGTGATGATCTCCAGTTGCGCGACCTGATGCAAGTACTGGGTCTGATCGTCTCTGGCCGGCAGCCATCCCGCTGCGCGGTGATTTAAACCGCCGGGGTCGCTCCCCCCCAGTTCGCTTCATGGCGCGATCCCACTATGCCGGGATGCTGACAGGACTTCGTCCATCATGCCCCACCCATCGATCGCACTACCAATGTTGCCGCGATGCGGGCGTTGGTGTGGCGCCGGGATGCCGCCCTCGCGGCCCCGAAGTCACCTCGCCGAGTGCCTGCCGCCCAACTCGCACAACATGGCATTGCGCAAAATGGAGTTGATGCGCGTCTGATATCCCTTGCCCTGGCTTTTCAGCCACGCGAGAACATCCGCGTCCACCCGAACGGTGGTGGATTTCTTGACCGGCTTGTAGAACCGCCCACGCTCGGCGACCTTCCAAAACTCACTCGACAGGGGCGGAATATCGCTGTAATCGATCTGCTCATCCGGTGCCGTGGCGAGCGCCTTGAGTTCCGCCTTTTTTTTTGCGGACAACGGAGGCAGCTTCGACATATCAACTTTGCGTTTGACGATTTTGCTCATAGCGTCGCTTCTCCTTCGGATCCGCTTTGCGGGCCGAGATGAGACGAATGACTTATCCATCCTCGTTTTCCGAAACGGTGTGTGCGACCAGAAGGATGGCCTGTCCTTCGACTGATCCGATGGTTTGCCAGCGCGGCTCACCACCCTCGATCCGATCTTGCGCGGACATCTGGAGGGGATCCGCGAAAACCCGCAGCGCCGTCTCGAAGCTCACCCGGTGCTTCAGCCAGTTGCGGCGCGCCTTGCCGGAATCCCATTCGAACCGGATGGCCATGCAATTATGTTACTACATTCGTGTACCGACAGATAGTCCCGGCTCAGCGCCATCGCATGCGTCCAGATGATCGGCTCGCGACAGGTACAATGTTGTGCGGCGCCGGCGTGCAGGCTTGCGCACGGTCTCTTGGTAACGTTTGCTTGAATCGTCCCGTTGAGGCGGACGACACGGAAATTCCAATGAACAGCGTAACTCCCCAGGCAATTCGTGCCTACCTCGCGGGACTTGAGCAAGCAAGCGCACTTGAAATCGAGGAGCTTCGCCGCACGCCGGCGGCGCTCAAAGTCCGCCAGATCTGGTCACTCATGAGTTGCGCAGATGTCCTCGAGGATCCCGCCGAGCGGGAAACCAGCCTCGCCGAAGTTCGCGACCGGTGGCGACGCATCCGTCGGGCCTTTTTTTCGTGACCGAGCCGGTTCCGCAGCGCTTTCTCGGCGCGCTGAGCGACCTGAGGGAGTGGCTGGACAACGCCGGCTTTCCCGCGACGCTTGTAGGTGGTGTAGCGGCCTCGATTCTGGGTCGACCGCGAGCGACGCGCGAGAGCCCGGAAGGCCGCGGGGCCCAAATCCCTGATCGCCCTGTTTCAAACCAGTCGCTCCAGCCGGCAGGCAGGCACGCGGACTTCGGGCAATTCATACCGATAACGTGCCAACACCGCGCTACGGCATCAGCGGCCCGCGAACCAGCGCGTGCTGGCTCGCGGGCTGGCATGGCCGGTCGCTAGCGTGAGGAGTAATGGTAGCTGAAGGTCAGCTCCACGACCCGCGGGCGCATCGGCGTCTGGGTGAGGATGAACTGCCGGCGAGACGTGAACAGACTCTTGTTCTCGTTCGTCAGGTTCGTCCCCACCACGGACACCGTCCACGGCCCCTTCGACACACCAATCGATGCGTCGTAGGTCGTCCACGACGGCTGGATGTCCGTCTCGATCTCACCGGTCGGGGAATAGGAATGTGCCCGGTGCTGGAAGCCGATCTGCACGAACGGCAGATACGCCCCCATCGCCCACTCGTAGCGCACCCGCATATTCACCGAGAACGGCGGGGAGTCCGCGAGTGGCGTCCCGATCGCACCAAACACGTTCGGCACCGGGATCGCCTGTCCGCCGGAGTAGTACACCGTGATCGGCTTGCCGTAATTCGCACTGCCCTTGACGTTGTCCGTCAGCCGCGGCGCATTGGTCTGCTCGCCGCTGTTCCACGACGCGGCCGCATGCACCGATAAGCCGCGCATGGGCAGCGCATCGATGGCGAGCTCCACGCCCCGCACCCGGTAATCCGCCCCATTGGTGACGAAGCTCAGGTTGCCGAATCCACACTGCGGGCAGAAGACATCCACCTGCGTGTGGCTCCAGTTCTCCTGGTAAAGCGAGCCGTCCACCTGGACACGATTGTTCCACCACCGCGTCTTCCAGCCGATCTCGTTATTGGTGAGATTGTCCGACAGGTAGGTCGCCGGCCGCCGCCACTGCGGATTGCCGTTCTGGTCCGGCAGATACAGCCCGGTCCCGCGGTTGAACCCACCCGGCCTGAATCCTTGCGAGTAGGTGTAGTACGCCATGATCTGCGGTGTGATGTGCCAGGTGAGATTGGCCCGCCCGCGCATACCGGTCTCACGCAGATGATTGGTCGACGTGTACACCAGATTCGGGTCATTCGCCAACGCCCCGAGATTGCGGTCGTTCGGATTGAAGTCCGTGACGTTCGAGGTCAGACACTGTCCGTAGTAGCTCGACGCGGTATATTTCTCGCAATAGAAACTGCCCTCCGAACCGCCCCTCTCGGAATTTGACATCTGAAAATACCGCACTCCGCCGGTGATCGTGAGCTTGTGCGGCACGATGTCGAAACTCGCCGACAGATACGCCGCCCGCTGAATGAACGTCCGCACGCTGTCATCGAAGAACGCCGGCTGGGTCGCGAAACCGTTCGGCCCGGACTGATACGGCATGCTCGGGAACGTCACCTTCGGCAGGAGGCACCCGGTCGTCGCTCCGCTCGGTGAGCAATCCGGCAGCGTGTTGTAGTTCCACTGCGTGAGGCCGTAGAGCTTATAATCCTCGTAATACAGTCCCGCGACGCCTCGCAACCGCCAGTTGTCCGGGGTGCTCAGACGAATCTCCTGTGAGAAGTGCGTGTTGTGCGTCGTATCGTGCCAGGCCGAGCGCGGCGAGTAGCACGTCGCCCCCGCGTTGCCCGACGCCGCACTGAACGAAACTCCCGTGCACTGGTAATAGTAGCCGTAGCGGCCGCGTGCGTAGTTCGTATAGTCGCCCGCCTGCTCCGTGTGCCTATCGAGATATACGCCCGCATACACCAGACTCAGTGGTCCGACCTGGCCCTTGACCCGCACTTCCGTGTTCTCCCACCGATCTTTATTGTACGACGGGTTGAACAGGTTCACCGATAGCGGTGGCAGCGGCGAACCGTGATACGGGCCGACCACGATGCCGGAAGGATGTTGCGAGGAGATACTCCCGGGCACGACGTAGGCCTGTGCTGAACCGACATCCGGACCATACGATGCGTAGGGCATCTCGTAGAACACGCCCTGCGCATTCATGTCCTGATACATCTCACTGACGAGCACGCTCCAGTCGTCGTCGATCTTGTACTTGACCTCCGCACGCACACCGCCGTAATCGAGCGGATTGATCGCATTAGCCGCGATCTGGTAATTATTAATCGTGACGCTGTTGGTCGGCACGACGCCGCCGTTCTCGTACACAAGACCGACGTCTCTCGGACTGCGACTGAAGGTCGCCGGCAGATTATTGATGTACCCGCCCCGATGGTCGGTAAACCAGACCACGCGAGCCGCCAGCCTGCCCGGAATGATCGGCCAGTTGAACACTGCATCGAGATTGTGGTTCGGATCTCCGTGCGCGGTCACTCCGTAGCCCGCGTTGACGTTGACCTCCGTTGCATACAGGTTCGGCTTGTTCGTGATGAAGCGCACCACGCCCGCTTCGGCACCCGCACCGAACAGCGTGCCTTGCGGGCCCTCGAGGACTTCCACGCGCTTCAGGTCGACCGCATAGATGTCTAAATCTCGCCCCGGCTGCAGGGCCGAGGAATCGTCGAGGTAGACCGCAACATTCGGAAAATTCCCGATGGTCCCCTGACCCTGGGTCGCCACGACGCCATCCGAGAGGCCGCGCATGAAGATCAGGCCATTGCCCGGCCCCGCCGATCCGGTCGTCACGTTCGGCAGATACTTCACGTAGTCGGAGAACGTCTCAACGTGCAACGCCTGGAGCGTCTTCCCGGTGATGGCCTCCATCGTGATCGGCACGTTCTGGATGTTCTGCGACCTGCGCTGCGCGGTCACGACCACTTCTTTCAGTTGCGCGGACCCCGCGGCCGGGATCGCGATGGTCGATGCGTGCGCCACGGCTGCGCACGCGGCATGGACACCCGAGGCAGCGAGAATAGCTGCGACGGTCCTCGAGACCTTCTGACTGGATTTCATGAACTACCTCTGCAGGCGAACCATCTTGTGTTGTTGCTCCTCCCCGCGGCAGCCCTGCTCTCCTCGCAAGCTGCAGCCGGCAGATGAACCCGGCACGGCCGGCGCGCGAGCGCGTAGGCCGATGGTCATGACTAGCGAACATGCCCGCCGGGTACGTCATTGTTTTGACCGTCGGGCAATGGATCCTGCAATCCCGCACTCTGCGTGCCACAACGGTTGCTTCTAGCTCACGCGCTGAGCGAGAGCTGAATGCGCAGGAATTTCAGCGTATTTCAGCTGAAATGACGGTCGCGCCCGCTGTTCGATACCGCTGCAAGGGACAACAGCATCGACGGCACGATCCGTCGAACTGCCCGCAGTCTAGCAAGCGAATCCTCAAATTAAAACCCGCTGCCCCCACTCATTCCGCGTCACGACATGCAGTTGACGCGCAAATGCCTTGAATTACCGGTTAAAATGCCCCATTGAATTTCCTATTCGGCCAAATATTTCCGCCTATTTAATGTCCACAGACGTCAAATCCGGTGATTCCGCCATCTCACGAGCTCGCCGCTGCCTCGAGTGCGGCGAGTTCGCACAGGCCGAGCGCGCCGCGCGCACCCTCCTCGCGGATCGACCTCACGAACGCGACGGACTGTATCTTCTGGCGGTCGCCCAGCGGCTGCAGGGGCAGATCGAGGTGGCGCTGGAGACCCTCGAGACACTCGAGGTCCATCACCCTGAGTACCCGCGGCTGTACCAGGAGCGAGGACATTGTCACGTCCTCAAACGACGAGCGGCTGCCGCCATCGACGCGTTCGAGCGCGCGGTCCATCTGAACCCGGCGCTGCCGGCGAGTTGGCGGGCACTCACGTCGCTCTACCGGATGTGCGGGCGCAGCGCGGATGCGGCGAACGCGGCAGCGCACGTTGCCAAACTGGCGGCGCTGCCCGCAGACATCGTGGCGGCGCGCAGCATGTTCGCGGATGGGGAGATCGAGGCGGCCGAACAGCGGGTGCGGCAGTACCTGTGCATGCACGGGGATCACATCGAGGGCATGCGGCTGCTGGCACAGATCGGCCTGAAGCTCGAAGTGCTCGATGATGCCGAACTGCTCCTCGAGAGCGTGCTCGCCCTGGAGCCCGGCTACGCGGCCGCTCGGTTCGACTACCTCCAGGTGCTGATGCAACGGCACAAGCACCGGCTGGCACGAGAGCAGCTGGCGATTCTGCTTAAGGAGGAGCCGGACAACCGCGCCTATCGGACCGCGCAGGCCACCCTTTGCACCGAACTCGGCGAGTGCGAGCAGGCGCTGCGCCTGTATGGCGCTCTCCTTCAAGAGATGCCCGACCATCCTGAGCTGCACCTGTCCGTAGGCCACACGCTGAAGACTCTGGGCCGGCAAAGCGAGGCCATCGAGGCTTATCGGCGCGCCGCCGCCTGTCGCAGCGGCTACGGGGATGCGTATTGGAGCCTGGCGAACCTGAAGACTTACCGATTCTCCGCAGCTGAACTGGCCGAGATGCGCCAAGCCGAAGCGGCCGCCGGAGTCTCGGTTGTCGACCGGTTCCACCTGTGCTTCGCGCTCGGCAAAGCGCTGGAGGACCGGGGCGAATATGCCGAATCGTTCGCCTGCTACGCGCGGGGCAATGCGCTGAAGCGGCGCGAAGTCCGCTACCGCCCTGAGTTCATCGAGGGCAACACGCAGCGACAGATCGAGCTGTGCAGGCGGGAATTCTTTGCCGAGCGCCTCGGCTGGGGCTCCCCGAGCGAGGCCCCCATCTTCATCGTCGGACTGCCGCGGGCCGGCTCAACTCTCATCGAGCAGATCCTCGCCTCACACTCCCAGGTCGAAGGGACGATGGAGCTGTCGGACATCCCGCGCCTCGTGCAGCAGCTGCAAGGCCGCGGCGGTGAGCCCGAGCCGCGCTACCCGGCAGTGCTGCGCGAGCTGATTGGCGGGGATTTCAGACGCTTCGCCGAACAGTACCTGCAGGACACCTCGCTGTACCGCCACGGCGCGCCCCGCTTCATCGACAAGATGCCGAACAACTTCCGTCACCTCGGGCTGATTCACCTGATGTTCCCCAGGGCCCGGATCATCGATGCGCGCCGCGAGCCGATGGCCTGCTGTTTCAGCAACTTCAAGCAGCTGTTCGCCTCCGGTCAGCCGTTCACCTATTCCTTCGAGGACATTGCACGCTACTACCGAACCTACGTCGAACTGATGACGCATTGGGACGCCGTGCTGCCCGGCAGGGTGCTGCGTGTTCAGCATGAGCTGCTGGTGACGGACTTCGAAGCCCAGGTCCGCCGAGTGCTCGAGTTCTGCGGCCTGCCCTTCGAATCATCCTGTCTGGAGTTCTACAAGACGGCGCGCCGGGTGCACACTGCGAGCTCCGAGCAGGTCCGCCGTCCCATCGACACCCGGGGACTGCACCAATGGCGCCACTTCGCGCCCTGGCTCGGGCCGCTCGCCGCGGCGCTCGGGGACCTGGCGCCGCGGTGAGGACCTCGCTCAGAAGTGCAGCTGGCGCAGCAGCGCGGCGAATGCACGGGCCTCCGGGGTCATGCTGTCTGCCGGACCGCCGGCGGCCTGCGAATCCGGGAACATCCGGAAGCTCTCGCCCATGACGGCCCGGGTCACCTGCGGGGCGAGAAAATCGACGATCTGCGCAAACCGACCGAGACCGGTCGAGAGCCGCTCCGGCTTGCGCACCACGGCGTCGCAGACCAGATCGGCAGCCTGCTCCGGGCTGAGCAGGACAAAGGCGTCGTACATCTTGGTCGGCGCCACCATCGGAGTGCGCACCAGCGGCAGATTCACCACCGTGAAGCGCACCCCGCGGGCGGAGAACTCGCCCGAGGCGCAGCGGGTGAACGCCTCCAGTGCCGCCTTGGAGGCATTGTAGGCGGCGAAGCGGCTGGCATGCGTGAGCACCCCGATGGAGGAGATGCTGATGACGTGACCACTGGCGCGCGCCGTCATCGACGGCAATACCCCGAGCGTGAGCCGTACGGCCGCCAGATAGTTCACCTGCATCAGACGCTCGAAGTCGTGCAGCCGACCGTACGAAGCATCGATGCCGCGGCGGATCGAATGTCCTGCGTTGTTGATCAGGATGTCGAGCGGATGTTCCCGGGCTGCGAGCCAGCGGATGAGTTCGTCCGTCGCGGACTGCTCGGTCAGATCACAGGCGAACACGCTGACCTCCGCGCCCGCGGCGGCGAGTTCCGCGCGCACCTGCTCGAGTCGCTGCGCATCGCGTGCAACGAGAATGATGCGCGCCCCAGCCGCACCGAGCTTGCGGGCACTCGCAAGGCCGATGCCGGAGGACCCGCCGGTCACCAGCACGGTCTTGCCGTGCACCGCGCGGCGCAGCCGCTGCTCGCGCGAGAGGTCCGGATCGAGCTGCCGCTCCCAGAAATCCCACAGTCGCCAGGCGTACTGGGCGAGCGGCGGCACCTGGATGGCCGCCGGCGCGAGCAGCGCCTGGGCATGGCGACAATCGAAGGTGGTGGGATGATCGATCAGCCTTACGAGCGCACTCGGGACCCCGGCGTCAGTCAGCAGCTCATCGATGACGCGCCCGATCGGTTCGAGCGCCTCGCGCGGCACGCGCGCGCCGAGCGCGAGCGCGTCGATCACCCTAGGGTCGAGCTTCAGGCGCATCCGCGGCGCATGGGCGGCCTCGGCAAAGAGGTCCAGGACATCGCCGACCCGGTAATCGTACGGATCGGTGAGGTGGAAGCAGCGCCCATGCAGGCCCTCCACGTGCGCCAGCCGGTCGAGCGCCGCGGCGACGAAGTCGACCGGCACGAGATTGACGTGGCCGCCGGCAATGCCGACGAGCGGCATCCAGCGCGGCAGCGTCTCGCGCAGCTGCTGTATGAGCTTGAACAGGTAGTACGGCCCGTCGATCTTGTCCATCTCGCCGGTCATCGAATGACCGACGACCATGCCGGGTCGGTAGATCCGCCAGGGAATCCGACAGGTCGTGCGCACCAGCGCTTCGGCTTCGTGCTTGGTCCGAAAGTACGGGTGATCGAGCGGCCCGGCCTCGGCGAACATCTCCTCGGTGAAAGTGCCCCGATATCGGCCGGCGGCCGCGATCGAGCTCACGAAGTGAAAGCAGCCGGCGTTGATTTCCTGCGCGAACGCCAACGCATGTTCCGTGCCGGCGACATTGCTGTGCACGAGTTGCGCATCCGCGGCGAGCAGATCGTAGAGTGCGCCGAGGTGAAAGACATGCGAGATGCGGCCGAACAGCCCGGCGCGCTGCTGATCTGCAATACCCAGACCGGGCGCACCGAGATCTCCTTCGACCGCCGAAACCAGGTGACCGCGCTCACCACATTGACGGACGACGCGCTCGAATTTCGAGCGCGACCCGGCCCGCACGAGCAGATGAACCTGCTCGCCGCGCGCGGTGAGTCGTTCGACGAGGTGACGGCCAATGAAGCCTGTGCCCCCGGTGACAAAATACGTCATGGACCCGATTCCGGCGAAGGCTCCTGAGTCCGCACGCTACTGGTGCACCGCCGGCGCCGCATCGTGACAAACCGAAGGGGCGCCGCGCATGCGTCTGCGCCACACTGCGCACATGCGCCAGGAGTCTCAGCCGGACACGAGGCCGCTCCCCATGTCGCCCGAGCGCCTATCGAGCGTCGACCGGGCGTTCCTCAACATGGAGCGCGCCACGAACCCCATGGTCATCGTCGCGCTGATCGTGCTCGGCGCGCCGCGGAAACGCGCGCAGGTGCGCGACCGACTGGCCGCTAACCTGCTCGCGCATCGGCGCTTCCGCTGTGTTCCCCGCGAGGGGCTCGCGCAGGCGCAGTGGGAACTATTTGCGCAGTTCGACCTCGACGATCACGTGCTCGCCGCGGCGTTGCCTGCGCCGGGACAACAGCATGCGTTGGAACAACTGGTGGGCGAACTTGCGAGCGAGCCGCTGCCGCAGGGGCGACCGCTGTGGAGCTTCCACGTCGTCGAACGGTACGGACACGGCAGCGCGATCATTGCTCGAATCCATCACTGCTATGCCGATGGCATCGCACTGGTGAGGATTCTGCTCAGCCTGAGCGAGGATCCGGCACCGCCGACACGCCGGGGTCATCGTCCGACCGCGGGAGCCCCCGCCCGACGCACGATGTCCTGGGTGGGCGGGTTGTCGCAAGCGCTGCAGGATCCGCGCCGGCTCGCCGAAGCGGGGCTGCACTGGGCGCTGCACCCCCAGGACGGGGCCGCAGCGGCCCGTGAGGCCGCCGGCCTCCTGGAGGAACTCGCCCGCCTCTCCGTGCTGCCGGACGATCCTCCCTCGCGTCTGAAACGACCGCTGTCGGGAATCCGGCGCGTCGCGTGGGGGGCACCGCTGCTGCTCGAGGAGGTCAGGATGATCGGCAAAGTGCTCGGCTGCACCGTGAACGACGTACTGATCTCGACGCTCGCCGGTGCACTCGGGCAGCACCTGGCCGCGCAAGGCGATGACACCCACGGCGTGACGCTGCGGGCCACGGTTCCGGTCGATCTGCGCTCGAGTCAGGACGCGCCGCCCGAACTCGGCAATCAATTCGGCCTGGTCTTCGTCGAACTGCCGATCGGCGTGCGTCACCCGCTTGAGCGGCTCTATCAGGTTCGCTCGGCCATGCGCGCGCTGAAGGGATCGGAACAGGCGGTACTCACCTACGGACTGCTCGCCACGGTCGGCAGTCTGCCTCGACCGCTCGAGGATCTCGCCATGGGGATCTTCAGCGCAAAAGCGAGTCTGGTCGCCTCCAATCTGCGCGGCCCCGAGGCCGCCTTGCACATCGCAGGGGTCCCGGTCCGCCAGCTGCTTTTCTGGGTTCCGCAGTCCGGCAGCATCGGTACCGGGATCAGCATCTTGAGCTATCACGGCCACGTTCAATTCGGCGTCATCGCCGACCGCGCGCTCATCCCCGAGCCCACCGATCTGATCGCCCGGATTCAGAAGACTTTCGAGCAGCTGGTGCTCCTGGTGCTGCTCGGCGGTGCCGCGCTGCGCTGAGCGCCTCGGCCCCTTACTGCGGCAATCCTCGCTTGGCGCGCTCGACATCGAGCGCCTCCATCGCATCGAACGGTTCGGTGGCCGCAGCAGTCTTGTACAGCGCCTCGGCCTCTTCCCGGTACCGCTCGGCATTGAGCAACAGCAGTCCGTACGCATATTCCATGTGCACGATCGGCGAATGGGGCGCCAACTTGACCGCGTGCTTAAAATGCTGGATCGACTCCTTGCTCGATGCGCCATAGGTCAGCGACGCCACGACGTTGCCGAGCTTGTTCACGATCTCAGCGTTGTAGAGCCCGAGCGCGACGTGCGCCTCGGCATGCTGTGGTTCGAGCTCGAGCGTACGTTCCAGCTCGGCGCGCACCCGGCCCGCCAGGCCGTCCGTAATGGCCTTGAGAATCGAGATGCGTTGACTGTATCGACCGAGCACCAGCGCCAGTGTGTAGTGGGCATTGGCGTGCGCCGCCAGGATCTGCACGGCCTCTTCGCCACGCGCCACGGCCGCGAGCAGCAACTCCATGACTTCGGCATTGCCGGCATCGGTGTAGAGCGACTCGACGGCCGCGGCCCGATTCGCCACGCACGCCCCGAGTGCTCCGAGCGGGGCGCCCTGTTCGATCGCCGCGGCAAATTCGCCCGCATGAAAGGCTCCCCAGGCGGCCTGCAGCGCCGCGGCGAGCTTCCGACCGCTGCCGTAGTGGCGCAGCCACTCGGCGAACGCCGGCGCCGCAGCGGCCGCGCGCGCAACCAGCGCCTCGTCCGGCCAGGGCTCGCGGTCCGTACGATGCAGCCGCTCCCAGCGTGTCTTCAACTCGTTCGCCCCGCGCGTGCCACTCGACTCGCGCGCCGAGCGAGACTTCACTTTCTTCACAGTCATGATGTGCGCCTTCGGCAAGTACGCATCCAGCGATGAAACTCTGGTGATTAGAGTACTCGGGCAGATTCCGACACCCAGTAGGGCAAATACGCACGTCCGAACCGGCGTAAGCCGTCAACCGAGGGAAACGTCATGGCCGCGAAGAGAAAGTCCCGCAAACCCGCTCGTGCCAAAGCGAGCGCCGCCCCGCCCCGCATGCCCGAAGCCGTCCACCAGATCTGGCTCGCCGGTCTCGGCGCGGTCGCCCGTGCGCAGAACGGCGCGCCGAAGCTGCTCGATGAACTGATCAGCGAGGGCACGCAGCTCACCGAGCGCATGCGCGGAACCGCCACTCGTGCCGTGCGCAGTGTCGTGGAGAACCTGCAGGAGAACGTCAGCGCGGGCGTGAGCGCCGCACGCGGCCAGGCCTCCGACGCGATGGACAATCTGGAGAAGATGTTCCGCACCCGCGTACGGCGGGCCCTGACCCAGCTCGGCGTGCCGAGCGGGCAGGAGATCGAAGCGCTCAGCAAGCGCGTCGATACGCTCAACGCGAACATCGGCAAACTCTCAAAGCCCCGCCGGACGACGACGCGGCGTCGCGCGAATGCCAGAGGTGCCGGTACGAAAGGCGCCCCACCGTCGATACACGCGCCCTGAGCGATGCTCACGCTCGAGCCCGCACTGCGCCGGCGTTCGAGCCGAGGGAAGTTTGGGATCGCCCTGGCGGGCGGCGGCCCGCTCGGTGCGTTCTATGAACTCGGCGCGCTGCACGCCATCCAGGAGTCGATCACCGGGCGCGACCTGACGGACTTCGACATGTACGTCGGAGTGAGCTCCGGGTCGCTGCTCGCCGCCAGCCTTGCCAACGGGTTCGATACGACCCGGATGGGCGCGGTGCTGATCGAGGGCGAGTCGGCGCTGGTGCCGTTCTCGCCGCGACTGCTGTTGCAGCCGGCAGTCGGCACTTACATGCGTCGGGTCGCGCGCCTGCCCGGCGCCATGCTGAGCGGTGCGAAACAGTGGATGGACGAGCCGGCGCGCGGTGTCTGGCCGGCGACGCTCGGGACGCTGACCAAACTCATCCCACTGGCAGCCCTCGACAATCGGCCGCTCGAGGAATACCTGCGCGCGCTGTTCGCCACCGCACATCACACGGATGATTTTCGCCAGCTGCGCGCCGAATTGCGGGTCGTGGCCACGGACCTCGACACCGGCCGATCGGTGGTGTTCGGCGATCCGCACCATGCCAAGGTGCCGATTTCCCGCGCCGTCATCGCCAGCGCCGCGCTGCCCGGCCTGTACGCGCCGGTCGAGATCGGAGGGCGACACTATGTCGACGGTGCGCTGGTGCGCACCATGTATGCCTCCCTGGCGCTCAATGCCGGCTGTGACTTCGTCCTGTGCATCAACCCCCTCGTTCCCTTCGATGCCTCACGCGGAAAGCCTCGGCGTCGACTGGCGGACGAAGGGCTCGACATGCTGCTCGGCCAGACGTTCCGAACGCTCATTCACTCGCGCATGCAGGTCGGCATGGCGAGCTTTCGCAAGTCTTACCCGCACGCTGATACCGTTCTGCTCGAGCCAGATGCCACCGATGAGACGATGTTCTTCACCAACGTGTTCCGCTACAGCGGCCGACACACCCTGGCAGAGCATGCCTACCAGCGCACACGGCGCGACCTGCGCACGCATGCTGATGCGTTTTCCGCCCTCTTGCGTCGTCATGGGCTCGATCTCGACCGTCGGTGTCTGAACGATCGTTCGCGCACGTTCGCGAGCGCATTCCACGAGCGCTCGGCATTGGCGCGGGCGACGACGCGTCACCTGAGCGAAGCGCTCACGCGGCTCGAGCGGCTGGTGGCACGTCGAGTCCACCGGCCCTGACCGGCCATGGCGGCGCTCCTGTGGCGAGTGGTGCTGGTGTGCGAGCTGCTCTGTTCAGGCGCTGTTGCCGTCGGGCTCTTGAGGATCTGGGCGACGCCGACGGCGCTGCGCACCGTCGGCACCGCCGCCGCCGGCCTGTTCGTCTTTCTGCTGCTGCAAGCGCTGCCGGTCGTGATCTCCTACGGGCGCGCCCGCTGGGTCTCACGGGCCGACGGTCTACGCCCGGGGGCATGCACGATGATGCGCGAATGCGTCGCGTGGGTGCGGGCAGTGCTCGCCATGAGCGCGCTTCGTCCCCGACGGAACGGCGTTGGCCAGGCGCCCGATGCGCCCGTCAGGCCCGTGCTCCTGGTGCACGGAATCTTCTGCAATGGACGCATCTGGGGCGCACTCGAGCGCAAGCTGGCCACCGCGGGGTTCGCACCGGTCCTCGCCGTCTCACTCGAGCCGCTGCTGGGCGATCTCGACGTTCATGCCGGCACGCTGGCGCGTGCGATCGAAACGCTCTATGCGCAAACGGGCGAGCGCGTCACGCTCGTGGCCCATAGCATGGGCGGCCTGATCGCACGGGCCGCCCTGCGCACGGTTCGACCGGGCCTGCTCCACCAGATCGTGACGATCGGCACCCCCCACCACGGCACACGGCTCGCGCGCGACCTGCCGCTCGCCCCGGTGCGCCAGATGCGCCCTGACTCCCCCTGGCTCGAGGCACTGAATTTTGCTCAGGCCGCCGGCCTCGGGGTTCCTCTGTCCTGTCTCTACAGCACGGATGACAACCTGATCGTTCCGGCGGTCAGCGGGACGTTTGCGCATGCCACGACGATCCGCCTGGACGGGCTGGGGCATCTGAGTCTGCTGTTCTGCGACCGTGCCCTCGAGGCGGTGATCACGCAACTGCGCGAGTCGGAGTGACGTGAACGGCTCAGCG
>Ga0315298_1006320_pt1 | contig 16225 bp, 11 predicted proteins | sample WHS_1_MG_FD_203077 | JGI IMG/M metagenome (GOLD analysis project Ga0315298, IMG submission 203077) | Extremophilic microbial mat communities from Washburn Hot Springs, YNP, Wyoming, USA - WHS_1_MG | ecosystem: Environmental > Aquatic > Thermal springs > Hot (42-90C) | place: USA: Wyoming...
CTGTTCAAATCTCTGCGAGAAACATGGAGCCAGAGAGGTTGAAGAAAGAGTTCGGCGATCAGGTTGCTTTCTGGGGTGGAGGTGTGGATACTCAAAAAGTGTTTCACGTCGGGAGCCCGGAGGAGGTCTACAAGCATGTGAAGAAGAATATTCTGGTTTTCGCAAGGAACGGAGGCTATGTTTTTAACTAGGTTCACAACGTTCAGGCTAACGTGCCCCCTGAAAACATTTTAGCAGCCTACAGGTCAGCTTATGAAAACGGCTTCTATCCGTTAAAAACGTAGGGGCTGCTGCCAATGGAAGACGGGCATGCTTCAAACCCGGTTGGAAAGCCTATCTTAACCTAATGCAGAACTCTTTCATGGCTTGACGCATCGATTCAATGTTCTCTAACGGCCCGATTTCACCCCTTCATAGGTAGCAAAATTTAAATCAGGACTTTAAAAATAATGCACACGTAGTGGTTGGCATGTTTCAGGAAAAGGAATCATATTTACCGTATGTGAAGCTATGGGAGGAGTTGCTAGTGATACCGACTTACAAAGTTGAGAAACCTGATCCGAATCCTATTTTTTACAGTGGAAGAGCTTACCAGGGAGCCCAAGGTCACGTATATCCATATCCCCTAATGGATAGGCTAACTGATGTCTGTGAAAATAAGATGTATAAGGCTGTTTTTTTAGAAAATAGATATGTAAAAGTTTGCATACTTCCTGAAGTAGGTGGAAGAATCTTTTTCGCTGTTGACAAGATGAACAATTATGATTTCCTTTACCACCAACATGTCATTAAGCCCGCCCTTATAGGGATGCTCGGGGCATGGATTTCTGGAGGTGTAGAATGGAATTTTCCTCATCATCATAGGGCTACAACTTTCATGCCTGTTGACTATATATTGAAGGAAAACCCTGACAATAGCAAGACTGTGTGGATAGGTGAAATAGAACTCAGACACGGAATGAAATGGATAGTAGGCTTAACTTTGTATCCTGGCAAATCTTATATTGAAGCAACAGTTAAACTGTTTAATAGAACCCCGTTTGCACACTCTTTCTTATTTTGGGCTAATTCAGCTGTGCATGCAAATCCCAAGTATCAAATAATTTTCCCGCCAGATACAGAGTATGCAACTTATCATGGTAAAAACCAATTTTCACACTGGCCTATTTCATATGAGACTTTCAATAATGTGAATTACGATGGTATAGATGTAAGTTGGTGGAGAAATCATCCTGCACCAACTTCCTTTTTTGCCTGGAACTCTGAGGAAGACTTCTTAGCAGGATATGATCATGAGAAACAAGCTGGTACGGTTATTGTTGCTGACCACCATGTAATTCCGGGTAAGAAGTTTTTCTTGTGGGGTAATGGTCCTGAGGGAATAATGTGGGAAAAGATATTGACAGAAACAGATGGCCCCTATATCGAGCTCATGACTGGCGCTTATTCTGACAATCAACCTGACTATAGCTGGATTCAACCATATGAGGTTAAAACTTTTAAGATATACTGGTACCCGATTCGGCAGATAGGAGGAGTTAAAAAAGCAAACGTTAATGCTGCTGTTAATCTAGAAGTAGTTGGAGAGAATATAGTAAGAATAGGGTTTAATACTACATCGGAATATAAGGATGCAGTAGTGTTTTTAAAATCAGGAGAACAAGTTCTATTCCGACAAAAAATAACTATAAGCCCAGAGAAGCCATTTGTAAAGGAAGTTTCCGTTCCCAGAGGCATCAAAGACTTAGAAGTCTCGCTCTTCTCTTCCGAAAACCATGAGATCATCTCCTATAAACCTTCTCTTACAGGAAGGAGTCCGATGCCTGAGCCGGTTAAGCCTCCGCCATCTCCAAGGTATATCGGAACCGTCGAAGAACTCTATCTTACCGGTATGTATTTGGAGCAATTTTATAATCCTGTATTAGAGCCCTATCCATACTATGAAGAGGCATTAAGAAGAGACCCATATGACTCTAGAACTAACATGGCTCTAGGCCTCCTGTTTTGTAAACGTGGTTTATTCCAAGAAGCAGAGGAAAAACTTAATCGTGCTATTAGTCGGTTAACTAAAAATTACGTAACCCCTAAAGACGGGGAGGTATACTACTACCTGGGCGTTGCCCTCAAAGCTCAAGAAAAATATGACGAGGCATGCAATTCCCTTTTCAGAGCTGCATGGTATCAGGCGTGGTTTGCTGCTGCATACTATTTATTAGCGGAAATTGCATGTTTGAAAAAAGATTTCTCAAAAGCTCTTGAATTTATTGATTATTCGATTTCTCTAAACATGTTGAATAGCAAAGCATTATGCTTAAAATCTACTCTACTTAGGAAGATTGGGCGACCAGAAGATGCAGAAAAATTTGTGCTAAAGGTTCTTGAGTCAGACCCGCTTGATTACTGGTGCGGAAACGAATTATATTTAATAAAGAGGCTTAAATCGATGGACGAAGCTACTAAAGAACTAGATAGTTTGAGAAGAAAAATGAGAGATAATGTGCAATCCTACTTAGAATTAGCCACAGACTATAGTAATTGCGGTTTTTGGGATGAAGCCATAGATATTCTTACTAGGTTAATCGAATCTAACAAAAAGGGTATTTCAGACAATCCTTTAATATTTTATTATATGGGTTTTCTTCATGAGAAAAAGGGTGAGATGGAAAAAGCTCTCAAATACTATAAGCTGGGAGAGAGAATGCCTGCGGACTATTGTTTCCCCTTCCGGCTGGAAGAAATCGACATATTTAGACATGCTGTTAAAAACAATCCTAAAGATGCGAAAGCTCATTACTACCTCGGGAATCTCCTATATTATCATAATCGTTATGAGGAAGCAATAAAGGAATGGGAAAAATCAAGAGGCTTGGATGACACTTTCTCAATTATGCATCGAGTCCTTGGTTTGGCATATGCTAAGATCAAGAACGATATTCAAAAGGCCATTACAAGTTTAGAGAAGGCAATTATTTGCAATAAAGAGGATCCTCGGCTTTATTGCGAGTTGGATCAACTCTATGAGATAGGCGGTGTCCCTCCTGAGAAAAGATTAAATCTTTTAGAAAAGAATCATGAAATCGTAGTTAAGTATGACGATGCTCTTTTGCGTGAGATAACTCTTTATATTCAGTTAGGTCGATATGATGAAGCAATAAACATACTGCGCAATCATCATTTTCACCTATGGGAAGGTGGAGGCGAAGTCCATGATTTATACGTAGACGCCTATTTACTGAGGGGTCTGGAGAAATTCAGAGACGGGAGGTATATGGAGGCTCTTGAAGATTATAAGATGGCTCTTGAATATCCTGAGAATTTGGAAGTAGCAAGACCTTTTAGTGGTGGCTATCGAGAACCTCAAATCTACTATTTAATTGGGACTGTTTATGAGGCTTTAGGCGATGTTGAGAAATCAAAATCGTGTTATGAAAAAGCAACGATGATGAAGGTTCCATTATCAGCATCCTACTGCTACCAAGGACTAGCATTCCTGAAGCTTGGTTTTAAGAAAGAAGCTGATGAAATCTTCGACAGCATAATTAATACTGTAATGGATAGGATTTTAACCAGTTCTACTCAGGATTTCTTTACAAAGTTTGGAAACAGGTTGTTTAAACAGGCTGAGGAAGTTCATAATCATTATTTGCTTGGTTTAGCATATTTGGGGAAAGATAACTTATCTTGTGCAAAGGTAGAGTTTGAAAAAGTTCTTGAATCAAATCCCTATCATGTATGGGCCAAAGTATGGCTTAAATAACTAACAATAGGTAGAAAAATATGCATGAGAATGTTAAGGGGGATTCAGCTTAGATTTTTATCTGCCTCCAGCGCGCGCTACACGCTTTGTGTTTTTCCATGAATTTGAGAACCTATTTAAATCCGATGCATAACTTTTCCATGGCTTGGCAGAGGGCTTCGATATTTTCCAAGGGCACATCCGGTCCGATTTCACCTTTCATCATCAAGCCGCCTTCTGGCAAGTATAGTTTTTCTACGCATCTTCTTACCAGTTGCTCTATATCTGAGGGATTACAGAAGGGAAACATTTGCCGGTCCAGATCAAGATCGATGCAAATCCTGCCTTAGCTATTCCATCTAACGTATTCGCGCGCAATTGCGGATCATGTACGGAAACCCCACATTCGATTAGATCGTCAACGATATCTAGCAGGCAACCGTCTGAAGAGAGATAAACATGTACGCCAGCTTTCCTACAGGTTTGAAAAAGTTCTTTGAACATAGGCTTAATATATTTACGAAATTTTACAGGGTTTATCATTAAACCATTCTGAGTCCCGATGTCCGTGTGGAAGCTGACCACGTCTACGCCGATTTCAAGCCACTTTTTAACAAGCTTCATCTCATGGACCAGCAGCATGCTTATCAACTTTGGAAGGTGAGGATCATCTGTAACAATATCCATCATCAGGTTTCTAAAGCCCCTTAGGAAGTATAGTCGGTCGAAAAGGCGTTCTCCATCGCCTACCCTAAGAAGACCCTTCTCCCTACGCTCTGCAAAATCCTTCTTAATTTTCTCCCAATATTCTCTTCCCCTTTCCCCTCTCTCCGTCTTGAACAAAGGGTCGGGAGGCTGATAGTTTTCAAACGCTTTCCAGTCGGTTAACGGGTGTCTAACAACCTGTCCCTCTAAACCCTCTTTAACAGTATACCAAACACATCCCCAGTTATCCGTAAAATATCCTGGGCGATAAACAGGAGGCATCTCGTCAAAATTCCTACTGCCCTTCTCATACCGGCCGAAGATAAGCGGATGTCTAACCACAATTTCCTCTAGCTTCTCGCGATACTTCTTCCATACACCTGGTAGAAAATTAACTCCGCACGGAATCCATTCTGGATAACGGAATTCTACAGCCTTCAAATAGTTCTCCCTGATATCCTTGTTCGGGTAGCTTGATTCTACAGCCTTCAACTATTAACCATTCCTGTTAGAGCCATTAATAAAACTTAGCGCGCGCTATGCGTGCCATAGGGATTGGAAAAATGGGGAAAAGAATATTATGTAGCATCATATTTTCAGCAGTTTTGACACTCATGTTTTTAAACATTCCTGCACTAATTGTTCACGGAGAACAGGAGATGGTTAAAGTCGTTTTTTAAGCTTCAGCAGATTCTTATGCCGACTAGGAGAATCCTAGTGCGCGCTAAAATTGTAAATCCTTGAATGATTATATAAAGCTGGCTAATTGCTTCAATTTGCTCAGGTGCGCGCTGCTTCAGACAGGCTTCGTCCTGATATCCTTAGCGCTGGAAGGGATATCAACCCGAGGCTTAGAATAGGAGAGAACCTGGGAATATCCCTGAGCAGTGTCCTATCTAGGTGTTGACCTAAACCAGACGCTCATTGGGCTTGGCTCACGATTAGCCCAGGCGTAGTACGGTATTGCTAAAAACTCTGTTTTCCGAGTCTTAGCAGGCCTGAAAGCCCTATATAGGGAGTCCTGAGCCCAGTCTGAATCCGCCACGTAGCCCTCCCCTCTTATCACCATGACGCCGTCCAGCAGGGACGGAGCCCACTCCACGCTGAGCACAGCATCCTCAGGTATTAAAAGGTCCCACACGTCAAACCCTGTGTTGTCAACACCCTCGATACAATAAACAAGGGGGCCTCTTCCCAACGCTACTCTCCCAAGATTCTCGAAGACGAGCGGGTTGCAGCATATTTTTCTAACATCCATGTGAAAATCCACATTTACTCTGTCACCGTCCCTCCAGCTTCTGCGGAGCTTAAAGTATGATCCCGGCTTAACGTTCCCACTAACCCTGGATCCGTTTAAGCTCACCTCTGTTCCAACGCTCCAACTAGGTATGCGAAGATTTATGGAGAATTCAAGCTCACGCTTTAGGCCGAGAGTTATTTCAACCATCCCGTCCCAGGGATAATTAGTGCTCTGGGCTATATTTATCACGTCTCCTTTAAATCTTATATGGGAAAAGTTCTGATCATACATGTTCACCCAGATGCCTTCTTCTGAAAGGCTGTAGAAGTAGCCCGGTAGGCTGGCTAGAAGCCTAGCCAAGTTCGGCGGGCAACAGGCGCATTCAAACCATTTCCTCCGCCTATGGTTCCCACGGTCTGAAAGCGGGTTAACATAGAAATACTCCTTGCCGTCCAGTGAAATTCCTGCCAAAACACCGTTGTACAGAGCAAGCTCCATCACGTCTACGAATTTAGCGTCCCCGCTTGCGAGAAACATTCTCCAGTTCCACATGAAGTTTGCTATCGCTGCGCATGTCTCAGCATAGGCTTGAACATTGGGCAACTCGTAGTTGAAGCCGAAGGCTTCCCCATCGTAACGGGAGCCGACGCCGCCGGTAACATACATCTTGCACTTCACCATGTTGTTCCAGAGCCTTTCTAAAACGCTCCAGATCTCCTTATCTCCGGTCTCCATGTAGAGGTCGGTTGCACCACAGTTCAAGTATAGAGACCTTACGGCATGCCCAACGATCTCGTTGAGCTCCCTGAACGGCTTATGGTCTATCAGATTAACGTCTCCACCTATAATCCCTTTTCCACGATTATCTATGAATGTTTTCGCCATGTTCAGGTAATTAGAGTCGCTGGTCTCCCTGTAGAGCTCAACCATGGCCATCTCTATCTCAGGGTGTCCTGGTACCCCGGCCTTACCACCTGGGCCGAACACCCTTACTATGTGGTTTGCGAAACGCACTGCCGCGCTGAAAAGCTTCTGGTCATCGGTGGCTCTGTGCAAAGCAATAGCTGCTTGAATGAGATGCCCGGCGCAGTAAAGCTCATGCATAACCCTCAGGTTAGTCCAACGTTGATTCTTCTTCTCAAAAGTGAAGAAAGTGTTCAAGTAGCCATCTTCATCCTGAGCGGCACATACATCATCCACAATTTTTTCGACCAAGCTGTGGAGCTTCTCGTCGAACCTAGATGCAAGTAGGAAGCCTACGGCCTCGATCCACTTATACACGTCCGAATCATTGAAGAAAAAACCTTGAAAATCACCCTTCTCCTTCCCAGCCGCCCTCCGAAAGTTGTAAATCCGCCCGGTGTTTTCGAGAAGTTCGTATTGGGAGACAATAGTTACTTTTCTAAGCTTATCTATACGTTTCGCCCAGAAGCCATCTTTCAGTTCAACCTCCTCTATGGATACCGGATGTAGCCTCGCGTATGGGCTGTTCAATACATTTACTACATGAGTCGGCAAGACTTGTCTTAAGACTCTTCGAAGTCTTAAAAACTTTCCGTTTCCCATAGTATGCACTATTTTTTAAGCTATTGGTATCTTGCAAAGATTTTTTTAGAAAAACATATTATATGTATCTGGCATTAAGACGAGACAAGTATACGCACTCCTACGTAGTTATCAGTATACTGATTACAGATAAATTTTTAAGAAACTTACTATGCTTATGTTTCTGGGCAAAACAATGGTGAAAAACGTTAATGTAGGCCCGAATGGTCATTATTTTGTTGACGAGAACGGCGATCCGTTCTTTTGGCTGGGTGACACGCAGTGGGAGCTTTTTCGTCTTTTCACCATAGACGAGGCTAGAACTATTCTAGAGAACAGGAGAAGCAAGGGGTTCAGTGTTATTCAAGTCATGCTTACCGGGGTTGGAGACGGTACCCAACCTAACCTTACAGGACAAACACCTTGGGTAAATAATGATCCTTCTAACCCGAATGAACGCTATTTCGAGAATATCGATTCAATCATAAGGATGGGTCAAGAGAATGGATTGATATTCGTTCTAGGCATTTTCCATCAACTACAGACTTCACGCATAACTGTGGATAATGCCCGGAAATACTCTGAATGGGTCGCCAGCCGTTATAAAAACGAGTCGAACATTATATGGACGATGTACCCGCAGGCTAAGTGGGAATTTGTGCCTATCCTTCGCGAGCTGGCCGCAGGTCTAAGAGAGGGGGACAAGGGCAAACACATGATTACGGTTCATCCTGATCCTGCTCCCGCGTCTTCGAGCTTCATTCACGATGAAAGCTGGCTTGCATTCAACATGATCCAGGCCTGTATCGCTTACGATTTGATTTACAAGATGGTGTCTGAAGACTATGCCCGCAAGCCTGCAAAGCCAGTTGTAATGGCCGAAGGCGGGTATGAAGGTGTAGAATTCGGAAAATTGCAGACCCCTTTAGAAATCCGCAAGCAGGCTTACTGGTCGCACCTTGCGGGAGGGTATCATAGTTACGGTCACAATGACAATTGGAGCTCGCCTTCCTCGTGGAGGTCATGGATAGACTCTCCTGGCTCATTTCACATGCTTGCTTATAGAAAAATAATTACAAGTTGCCGAGAATGGTGGAACCTGGTTCCTGACCAATCGATTTTTTTCAGTGGCGAGGGTAGTGGTTTTAGGCTTAACGTGGCGGCTCGTTCAGCAGCTGGCGATTGGGTCCTTGCCTACTTAAGTAGTAACACGACTGTTTCAATCAGACTTGATAAGATTACTGCTGACAGCGTGATTGAAGCATCTTGGATTGATCCTGCTACCACTACCAGATTAAAAATAAGCAGGTTTACAAACAACGGCATTCAGCGTTTTACAACACCGGAAGGTTGGGAAGACGCAGTATTGCTTTTGGAAGCAAGGTGAATAGCACGCACTAAGCAGTGCTTCAACTACCTTCTTCTAGGAATACTTGGCAAAGCTTCACGTAGGGGTTGTTCAACATGTCCACTAGCAGGTTAGCAGACTCTTTCCAAGGTGCGAGCTTAAAAACCTTCTTTTCCCCTTCTGCTTGAAAAACGTGCCGCCAATCTTTAAGACGCATTGTTTATATTACGCAGTTAGACATTGTTTACAGCTAATGGTTTACAGCAGCTTTAAAACAGGTTTCCCTTCTCCCGACCATATTGAGAGTGAAGTTGAGCTGGAAGAAATATTGTCGAGGCCGATGCCTGAAACCGTGAACGCTATTTCCCGGCTTGACGGCGACATTCTGATCCTCGGCGTCTCGGGTAAAATCGGCCCTACCTTGGCGAGGCTTGTAAAGAGAGCTGTAGAGGAAGGCGGTTTAGATAAGAGGGTTATAGGAGTATCGAGGTTTTCAACTCCAGGGTTAAGAGAAGAACTGGAAAGGACTGGCGTAGAAACGGTTTCATGCGACCTGTTGGAGGAGGATGAGGTGGAGAAGCTTCCGGAAGCCTCTAACGTGATATACATGGTTGGCAGGAAGTTCGGCACGGAGGAAGATAGCTCCTTAACCTGGGCTATAAACACGTATATTCCAGCCGTCGTTTCAAGGAGGTTCAAGAAGTCTAGGATGGTGGTGTTTTCAACGGGAAACGTGTATCCATTGGTTCCGGTATCCTCTGGAGGTGCTGATGAGTCGACTCCTCCAACCCCGGTGGGCGAGTACGCCCAATCCTGCCTGGGACGTGAGAGAATATTCGAATACTTCTCTAAAAAATACGGTTTGAAAACCTTGTTCTTAAGACTTAACTACGCGATAGACCTGAGATACGGTGTTCTACTGGATTTGGCTAAGAAAGTTTTCGAAGGCTTGCCAATCGACTTGAGAATGGGATACGTCAACGTTATATGGCAGGGGGATGTCAACAACATAGCTGTTCGCTCCCTTGAGCTCTGTAGCTCCCCCCCTGATGTAATAAACGTGACTGGTCCTGAAACAGTTTCCGTCAGATGGCTGGCGGAGAAATTCGGGGCTATCTTCGGCAAGAAACCAGTTTTCAAAAACAGCGAGATGGGGAACGCTTTGTTAAGCAAGGCTTCGAAATGCCTCAGGATATTCGGCCCTCCAACAGTCACGATGGATCGAATGATGAAATGGGTTGCGCACTGGGTTCTAATAGGAGGCCGTACCTTTAATAAGCCGACTCACTTCGAGGTTGTTGACGGAAGGTTCTGAGCAAATTGTTATGGTCTTACTGGCGTCGCTTTATGTCTGCGGGAGCTGAAACGCTTAAAAGAAAGCTTGGCAAATGCCCTACTAATGCGTTTAACCACGACCGTTATCGGAAGCCTTCCGAGACTCCACGAGGACCTTGAGACATCGATCAGGCTTGCCGTGGACCTTCAAGTTAAGATAGGCATAGACATAGTGTCTGACGGGGAGCAGAGGACAGATATGCTTTCCTATCTTTCTAACTCTATGCATGGCGTGATGACGGCGGGTGAGAAGATTTGCCTAACTGGAAGAATAAAGCCCGTGGCGAATATTGAGGAATCCTTCAAGATTATAGATTTCCTTGAGGCGAGGAGGCATATTGCTGAAAAAGGTTATTCAAATAGTTTAAAAGTGGGTGTAGCGGGACCTATAACCTTTGCTTTTTCAGCGGCGATGAAGAACGCTGGACCCTATGGAAACGTTAGGAATATTGAACTCTACAATGATGTTGCGCATGTTGTAAACAAGGTGGCTAGGTTTATTCAATCATACGACGGTTTGACGCAGATAGATGAGCCTGGGATCAGCGCGGGTTTTCTAGACCCGGATAGAATACTGGAGCCTCTTAGCATTGTAACTGAAGGCCTAGATCCGAAGCTGACGAGTATACATGTCTGCGGGAAGCTGAATGCGAAAACAATAAAATCCTTGGGCGCGACGAAAAACACGAGTGTTCTCAGCTTGGAATTTGCAGGCTCTTCTGGAAACATTGGTCTTCTGTCCAGAAGCATTATAGAGGGGAGCCAGAAGAAAATTGGAGTGGGATGCATGAAGGTAAACGTCTTGTCGAAGAATGATCTAACGACTCCTGAAAGGGCCGTGGAGATCGTGAATGAGGTGTCTTCGAAAATCGGTGTGGAGAACGTGGCTTATATTCATCCTGATTGCGGGTTGAGAAGGACTAAGCACGACCTGGCTTTCCTAATTCTGGAAAACCTTGTAGATGCGTTGAAAGCCTTTAAAGTTAAGCGGGAAAAAGCTTAAAAATTAACTATGTTTTTAAGACTCATGGGGCATCCCTCCTTTCTGGCCTTCGACCTTGGGGCGGAGAGCGGCAGAGCCTTAATCGGGATGCTTGCTGAGAGAAAGATAATGGTGGAGGAGGTTTACAGGTTTCCAAATATCCCGGTGAAGGTGGGGGAAAGTATTTTCTGGGATGTTTTAAGGATGTGGGGTGAAATTAAAACTGCTGCTTCACTAGCATACTCAAAGCTTAGTGGAAGCCTGGAGTCCATCGGAGTCGACACGTGGGGAGTTGATTTCGCTTTTCTCGACAGCAATGGCGAGCTCCTTGGAAACCCTCACCATTATAGGGATCCGAGGACAGAAAGCGCTTTTGAAGAGGTCTTTAAAAAGGTTTCGAGAGAAGAAATCTATTTCAGAACAGGGATACAGTTTCTCAGGCTGAACACCCTCTACCAGTTGTACTCGCTGGTTTTAAGCAGGTCTTCAGTCCTCAAAGCCGCAAGCAGTTTCCTGATGATGCCAGACTTGTTCAACTACTGGCTATCCGGCGTCAAGGTCTCAGAGTTTACAGACGCCACGACAACCCAGTTCTTCAACCCCTCTAAGAACAACTGGGACTATGAACTCCTAGAGAACCTCGGGATTCCGGTCCACTTTCTGCCCGAGATTGTTAAACCGGGAACCGTGCTTGGAAGGATTTCTACCAGCCTCGCGGAGGAGCTTGACATTAGCAGCAGGGTTTCAATCGTAGCCCCAGCCTGCCATGACACTGCTTCTGCGGTCGCGGCTGCACTTCTAGAGAACGAAGGCTCCGCATACATAAGTTCCGGAACATGGTCTCTAGTCGGCGTCGAGGTGGATAAACCGATAATAAGCAGAAAATCCCTCGAATACAACTTCACTAATGAAGGGGGTGTTTTCGGAAAATTCAGGTTTCTGCGCAACGTTCAGGGAATGTGGCTGGTTCAAGAATGCAGGAGGATCTGGGCGAGCCAAGGCAAGGAGTATTCTTACGATGAGCTAACTAGGCTTGCAAGCAGGTCGAGAAGATTCATAGCATTCATCGATCCTGACGACCAGAGGTTCATGGCTCCAACGAACATGGTGGAGGAGATAATGAATTACTTGGATGAGACAAGCCAGGAGAAACCGAGGGATGAGGGTGAACTGGTTAGGATAATACTTGAAAGCCTGGCTTTCAAATACAGGCTTGTAATAGAGAGAATAATGGAGCTGATTGGGAGAAGAATAAACAGGATTAACATTATCGGAGGAGGGTCTAGAAACTGGCTTTTGAACCAGCTTACCGCTGATTTCACAGGGATCAAAGTGGTTGCTGGCCCGGTTGAGGCAACCTCAATCGGCAACATTCTCATGCAGGCGTATGCGACTGGTTTCGTGGAATCCCATAGGGACATAAGGCTGATAGTCGGAAACTCGTTTGATTTCAAAGAATTCAAGCCTGAATGCGAAGACTCTGTTGAAGACGCGTACGCCCGCTTCTGCTCCATAGCTGAAAAACCCGGCGGCTAGGGGTAACGCCGTTCAGGAAGTATTGTAAAAGGAAAATTGTTTTAATCTCCACAGACTAAGTTATGATAGGAGCACCGTTAAATTTATAGCATGTGTAAAGGTGTGAAAGTCCGTGGAACCATTATCATCATACTCGTTTTTTCAACAGCTGTTTTTGTTTTAACTCGTTCCTTTCTGGAGGAAATATGGCCTTAAATAAGCATCAACCTTCCAACATCGTTTTTCCGACCCTACTGGTCTTCAGGCAGGTCTAGCTCTTTAACTATCTGCGCAGCCTTCTCTTCACCTACGGCACGCTTCAAATCCTCCATGGATTTACCGCCCCTCCAAGAGTTCACTATGTTGAGAACAAGTTCCCTAACCCCGGGGTTAAGGTCTCTTAGAGCAACCTCCACGTGTCTTCTCCTGTTTAGAACATCGTCCGGCCTGTGAACTACCCCCATCCTGATACAATGTCCTCGCTTGAAAATATAAAGCTTTAGGGCGATACCACCGGTGTCCACCCGAAGAAGTTGAGTTTTACGGCTTCTCCAGGCTCCGCAGGCGCGAAAATCATTCTAACTCCGATAGTCTTGCCCTTTAACATGCTTATTTCAAAAAGGTCTTTAAAAACTCCCTCTATGACCCTGCTTGAAGTATCGTCTGAAACCACAACCATGTCGACCCCGGCTACGCATGCTGACGCTAGGTGTACAAGGTCTCTGAGCTTAACATCGCCCGCCGCAACCCTCTCCTTTAGAACATTATCCTCGGCGACTGGAAGCATAACCTCGTTATACCCCGTAGCCTTAACACCCGCCTTCTTAACAGCGTTCTCTATCAAACCATTTATCTCCCGGATTGTGCTGAAGGTCCCTGGGAGTGGTATTTTAACTCCGGAGGCGAACTCAACTATTTCCGCAACGCTTTCTTCCATCCATGGTGATAGTGAGACATCTATCCCGTAGTAGTTGACCCCTAGCCTCTCTGAAAGCCGCAACCCGACTTTCTCAGTGGAAGCATACACTTCTGCAAGAATGTCTTGAAACTGGTTGAGAAGCTTATGTCTGAGGAGGCTTGGGTACAGCAGGGATATTGCCAGGCCCTCCTCACCATGAAGGTTACAGGCTGACGGGAAGTAGGGTGTAACCATGTTCCCCCCTATGTTAACAGATACCCGGCTTCCGTTGGAAGGGTTTCCTTCACAAGTCTTCCTCAGGATGTTCTCAATATTCTTGATGCTGCCGATGCTCCTCATGTTTATCGATGTGTAAAACCCATTTTCAGCAACCTCCGCAACCTCCTCTAAAGCTGGGTGATTATCGTCAACCTGCCCTATCGAAACATGGTTAACAACATCCATGTTTAGGAGCTGAGAAACCCTTTTCATAGGGGATTCCTGCTCACCTATGGGCGGGAGGGCAACCCTTGTGCTCCACACGCTTTCCGAGAGAAACATGGATTCTATGTTGAACGAAAGCATTGATCCCAGCTTGAACACGCGTTCCCTAATGTTCTCCGTGCCCCCGGGTGCGACGAAAAGCGTTACAGAGCGTATCTTCATCAAAATTATAAGTATAGCTCTTTTTTAAAAGGTTTTATTCAGTGTCGCATTCTCTCACCTGGAAAATCACCCAGTGAGAAGGGTTTTAGAATGGGCTCCTCACCTGGATATTTCTGCGTTTTTCAACTCTTCGTAGAGTCTTCTAGCCCTGTTGTCCTCCTCGAAATGCCTCCTTATCGGCTCAACCATCCTGTCAATCACGTCTGCCACCGCGTTTTTAAGGTCAAGTGGGTGTAGAAGACCCTTAACGTATGCCGACTCCAGCTCCTCATACGTGTAGAACTCCACTGGCCCACCATACTTAGAGGGTCTTTCAACGCGGAGGCTCTTGAATTTCCTGAAGATTATGTGCTTAGTCCAGTCCAATACAGGGTTATTATCCACAACCTTCTCCGGACAGTACGCGGATAAAACCTTTCTAAATATTGTTTCCCTAGAGTCGTGCACGAATATGCTGGACTCAGGCTTGCTCTTACTCATCTTGGAGCTTATCAAAACGTCTATGCGCTTATCCTCGTCGAAGCCCTCCGGCTCCCTGGCTCCTTGAAGACCCATAAGCATATGGTGGCTGACCACAACAGGCTTCCAGTAGCCTAGCTTGGGCCCAATCTCCCTGGCAAGCATGTTAGCCCTCCTCTGGTCCAATCCTAGCTGACAGATGTCTGCGCCGAGCATGAAGATATCGGTCACCTGCATCATAGGGTAGAAGTATTGGGCAACGTCTTTCAACTCGCCTTTCTTCCTCCCCATTATCGTCAATGCTCTTTCAGCCCTGGAAACCGTGGTGAGCTTCGCAACCTGTAGGACGTTCCTCCAGTATTCGCTTGAATCAACAAGGTCACTCGCCCAGACTGTTTCAACTTTGTCTAAGTCGACCCCTGCAGCCTTCCAAACCTCTATGAAGTATTCCCCGCAGGTCCTTATCTTCTCAAAATCGCCTCCGAGCTTCCTGTTTATCCAGGCAAACCAATCCGCGAGGTAAAGCTTGAACCTTATTCCGGCCTTGATCAAAGGCTCCAGGAGGATCGGCCTGAAGATCGCGAATGCGATGTGAGAGAACCCTGAGGGTTCAAAACCATCATAGGCCACGGGATGCTCCTTAGTCTCGAGAAGCGTCCTAAGCTCCTCCGGCGTTACGATTTCCTCGCCAACACTTTTAACGAGCTCGAACCTCTTCTCTATATCCAAGCTGAATCTTGTTTTTACTATTTGTTTTTAAATATTTTACGCAAGTTCCCCATGGTCTTAAAGGATAAAAGCAGGCTTTCCGGAAGTTTTTAGAAATGCCCATGTCAAGCGAGGATCTAGAGGCCTTCCTTAAAAACCGCAATGTGGAGTATAAGATACTCTTCCATGGTGAGACGTATTCGGCTGAAAAAGCCAGTAGGGAACTTGGAATCAGTCTCGAGAATGTTGCGAAGACTGTTGTCTTTGTTAATGAGAAGAAGGAGCCGCTTATTGTTATTGTCCAGGGTGGCCGCAAGGTTAACCAGGATAGGCTTGCAAAAATGCTCGGTCTTAAGAAGCTCCGGCTGGCTACTGGAGAGGAGGTTTTAAGCCATACTGGCTACGAGGCGGGGGCTGTTCCACCGGTTGGTCACGTTAAGCAGCTGCCTGCCGTGGTTGACGAAACCCTGCTGAGTAAGGAGAAAGTCTATGCGGGGGGAGGGGCTGTCAACGCGACTCTCGAAATATCTACCGCAGACATCGTGAGGATCCTCAACGCGAAAATTATGAGGGTTCCATGACTCTCGGCCTAGAGGACACTAGCTTTAAAAGTACTTCTTAAGCAGAGGAGCGGAGGATGAGGATGTTGAACGCGTATGAGGCTGCTGTAAGCCGCAGAACCATACGCAGGTTTCTTCAGAAACCGATTCCTATGGAGGTTCTAAAAAAGCTTCTGAATGCTGCGAGGCTCGCCCCTTCCGGCGGGAACGTTCAGCCATGCGAGTATGTTTTAGTAACTGAGAAGGACCTGCTTGAAAAGGTTTTTAACACGCTCAAATGGGCCATGTACCTTGCTGCTGGTGCTCCCCGGGAGGGTGAGAAGCCGGTTGCCTACGTCGTCGTCCTGATAAATACGAGGAAGAGGGCTGAGGGAGGAGAGGTTGACTGCGCCGCCGCGATAGAGAACATGGTTCTAACAGCCTGGGAGGAGGATATTGGAGCATGCTGGATGGCTTCAATAGACCGCGAGAAGCTGCGGGAAGTCCTCGCAATACCTGATTACTGTAGAGTTTGCTTTGTAGTAGCCA
>Ga0315298_1006321_pt1 | contig 16221 bp, 15 predicted proteins | sample WHS_1_MG_FD_203077 | JGI IMG/M metagenome (GOLD analysis project Ga0315298, IMG submission 203077) | Extremophilic microbial mat communities from Washburn Hot Springs, YNP, Wyoming, USA - WHS_1_MG | ecosystem: Environmental > Aquatic > Thermal springs > Hot (42-90C) | place: USA: Wyoming...
AGGTTCACCCACGGTTCGAAATCGCTCGGCTTGAGATCGGGGAAGGTCAAGAGGAGGTTCGTCATATCCCCTTTGGGGTCGATGATCAGCGAGGGGATGCCATCCAACGCGGCTTCCTCCAACAGGATGACGCCGAGGCCCGTCTTGCCGCTGCCGGTCATGCCGATGCAGACGGCATGGGTGGTGAGGTCGCGGCTATCGTACATCACGGGTTTATCGTCTAGCACGCGCTGGGTTTGCGGGTCATACTCTTTGCCGAGGTAGAAAGCCGCCTTTCGTTCCATCGCCAGCCTCCCTTTCCAAAAAGATTGTAACGCAAGGTATTGGGCTACGCAAGCACACGGCGCAATACGGGGATGGAGAAAAGCCTTTGGCGCCTAGCCATTCACAGCCCAACTTTTTTTCGCACCCTCCGTAATGTGCATTTTGGCCTCATCATAGAATCGTATTATAATGGCCATTTGTGATATTGAAATGAAAGGTAGTGCCGCCAATGACGCAGGAATTGCTCAAAGTATGGGATCCTCAGCCCAACCCGAACATTCCCGAATTGCGCCCCGGCGATACGGTGCGTGTGCATGCGCGCATCGTCGAGGGCGACCGCGAACGCATTCAGGTGTTCCAAGGTGTGGTGATGCGCATCCGAGGAGGGGGCGCCAATGCCAATTTCACGGTAAGGCGCATTGCGGCGCACGGCATCGGCGTGGAACGCACATTCCTGTTCAATTCGCCGCGTATTGAGCGCGTAGAAGTCTTGCGGCGAGCCAAGGTGCGCCGGGCGCAACTGTATTTCTTGCGCAAATATCGCGGCAAGGCCGCCCGCCTCAAGGAAGATCGGACCCTTTTTGAGGATAAGTAGCCCGCTTTGGGGGAGTGCCCTCCAGGGGAGCGAGGGAGATGGTGTACAAGCCGAATCTTGCAGAGGAACGCGCTCTGTGGGATCTCGGCTATGAGTTGGTCGCAGGCTTGGATGAAGCCGGCCGTGGCGCATGGGCAGGCCCTGTGGTCGCGGCCGCCGTTATTTTCCCGCAGTTCCCCGAAATTCCACCTGCCCTCGCCGATGTGCGCGATTCGAAACTTTTGAACCCTCGCCAGCGAGAGCGCTGCTACGAGGCCATCTGTCGGCTCGCATTGGCCTGGGGAGTGGGGCAATCTTCGGTGGAGGAGATTGATGCTTACGGCATTGCGCCGGCCACGCGGCTCGCCATGATGCGCGCAGTGGCCGGCCTTTCTTTTTTACCCCGCTTCCTGTTGATTGATGCCATGCGCCTGGAGATGCTCAACCTTCCGCAACGGTCGCTCATCAAGGGGGATCGGCAGTGCCTCTCCATCGCAGCGGCCTCTATCCTCGCCAAAGTTACGCGAGACCGCGAGATGATCGCCCTCGATGCGGCCCTACCGCAATACGGGTTTGCCCAACACAAGGGCTATGGTACGCCCCAACATCGCGCCGCCCTGCGGACTTGGGGACCCTCGCCGGAGCATCGGCGCTCTTTTGCGCCCCTGCGTTCAAGGCTGTTCGCCAATGACCGACCTCACCACACGCTTGGATGACCTCACCCTAGCCGTGTTCGATGTGGAGACCACGGGGTTGTACCCTAGTTGGGGAGACCGCGTGTGCGAGGTGGCCGTCTTGCGTTGCCAGGGCGATACGGCGCTGGAGGCGTATCAGACCCTGGTCAATCCTCAGCGCCCCGTGGGGCGGGGCGCATTCGCCGTACATGGCATCTCCGATGTGGAACTCGCCCAAGCGCCCCTTTTCGCAGAGGTGGCCGACGAGATCCTTTCCCGGCTGGAGGGGGCTATCTTGGTGGCGCATAATGCGCCGTTTGACCTAGGATTTTTGGCTTCTGAATTGATGCACATAGGGCAAAGCATGCCACGCCTCATCGCGCTCGATACGTTGCGCTTGGCCCAGGCCGTTTACCCGTTTGGGAGCCATGCCCTCGGCAACCTCTGTCGCTATTTGGGGATCGACCTCGAAGGGGGTGAGCACCGCGCCATGGCGGATGTCCTCCTCACCTGGCACCTATTCCAACGCCTGACGGATGCCCTTTGGCGGCGGGGAGTGCGCACGTTGGGAGAGGCCCTTCTCTATCAAGGGGGAGCCATCCATTACGAGCGCCCCGAGCCGCTCGATATCCCCGAGCCGATCCGCGAAGCCCTGCGTAACCGCTGGCATTTGCACCTTTTGTATCGGTCGGAATCGGGCCAGGTTACAGAGCGCGTGGTGCGCCCGCTCGATGTGGCGCGCCGGGGTGGGGTTACCGTGCTCGTGGCACACTGCTTACTACGAGATGCCCAACGCACCTTTCGGTTGGATCGCATTTTACGGCTGGACCTAGTAGAGAACTTGGAATGAATCGGCCCAAGGAGGAGGCCCCATGCCCGAACTCCCCGATCTGGAGGTGATCCGCGACGTGTTAGGGCGCCGTTTGGTGGGGCAGACGGTAGATCGGCTGGAAGTGGTGCGCCCCATCGTGCTGCGCATCCTTGTGCCCCACACCGCGGAAGACCTCGTCGAAGGGCGCACGTTCGAGCGCGTTGAGCGCCGGGGCAAATTCCTTCTTTTTAGCCTGAGCGGCGGTGTTTGGACGGCTGTCAACCTGATGCTCGCCGGGGAACTGCGCCTATGCTCAGCCCAAGAGCGCGTGCGTGCGAGAGATTACCTCCTCTTTCACCTGCGGGGCGGGTTCGATTTGCGCTATTACGATCCACGGGCTATGGGCAAGGTCTATCTCACGGATGATCTGAGCCTGGTGCCCGGCTATGGCGACATGGGGCCGGATGCGCTCGACCCCGCGTTGACGGAGGATGCCTTTCTCGAGCGGTTGCGACGCTTTCAGGGGGAGATCAAGGGCATCCTCACGCGAGGGGCCTTTGTGGCGGGCATTGGCAATGCCTATGCCGATGAAATCCTCTTTGCTGCGGGCATTTACCCCTTTCGCAAACGGAACACCCTTTCTGAAGAAGAGCAGCGGGCACTCTTTCGGGCTACGCGGCAGGTGCTTTTGGAGGCCATTGCGGTGCTCCGCGAGCGCATGGGGGAGGTAACGGATGTGAAGGTGCGCGATTTTCTCCAAGTGCACGGCAAGGCTGGCCAGCCCTGCCCCCGTTGTGGGCACCCCATTTCGGAAGTCAAAATAGGCCAGCGCGCCACGAACTTTTGCCGGCACTGCCAACCCGGTACGCTCCTTCGGGGTGGCCTATAAGTTGGCGCAGGCCGAGGGCGCGGGTATAATGGCCTAAACTCCACCCAAAAGGGTGCACCAATATGCCGCGCATCCATTGGCAGGCGGAAATCGCGCAATTGCGCAAAGATAATCGCTCGGGCGCTCAAGAGATCACCGAACGGGCGCTCGAACTCTTGATGGACGTCATTGCCGAATCTATCCCCGGCGGGGCGATTAGTTATCGGCAGTGGCTGGTGCGCATCAGCCGAGATCTCGTGGCGGCCCAACCCTCGATGGCGAGCCTCTTTCGTCTGGTAAACGATATGCTTTGGGCCTGCCATGAGGCGATGGGCGCCCAAGAGATGCGCGAAAAGGCCCTAGCCTTTCTGGACGCTTACCGAGCCACGATGCAAGCCTCTTTGGAACAGTTGGCCCAACACGCGGCCGAGTTTCTAAAGCAATACCCCGCCATCATGACCTATTCGCGCAGTTCTACGCTCCTGCGCGCCTTCCGCCTTATGGCTGAGCGCAAGGTGGCCTTCCGCGTGCTGTGCAGTGAGGCACGCCCGATGTATGAGGGGCAAACCCTGGCAAGCGAGTTGGCTTGGGCGGGCATCGAGGTGGTCGTAGGGATCGATATGGCCCTGTTCGGCTGGCTTGATGAGGCCAACGCGCTGGTGCTGGGGAGCGATAGCCTCTCGGACACGGGGGTTGTGAACAAGATCGGCAGCGCTGCCTTGGTGCATGCTGCCGCCGAACGAGATATTCCGCGCATCATCCTTTGCACCACGAACAAGTTCCTGCCCGAGGGGTATCTCCTCGGACGCCATTTAGCCTCCGGCTCCCCTGACGAGATCATGCCGGCAAGCGACCGGCGCATCACAGTGCGCAACGTCTATTTCGACGTGACGCCCCTAGAGGAGATCTCGTGGGTCATCTCGGAAGAGGGCGTCTTGGGGCGCGAAGATCTTCTGCGGGCTTTGGCGGGCATCCACATTTACCCCGCTTTGCGGGGCCAACTGTGAGGGGTGGTATGACGGCCCAGGTTGAGATCATCGTCGTGGGGAATGAAATCCTCCAAGGGGATGTGCTCGATACGAACAGCCACTGGCTCTGTGGCCAATTGACGGGCCTGGGGGCCGTGGTGCGCCAAGTAACCCAGGTGCGAGATGAGTGCCCGGCCATTGCGGAGGCGCTGCGCCTTGCCCTGAGGCGAGGGAATTCGCTCATCATCCTGACGGGCGGCTTGGGGCCAACGGCGGATGATCTCACCCTGGAAGCCGTGGCCCAGGCCTTGGGCGTTCCTCTCAAAGAACATCCGCAAGCCTTGGCTTGGGTGGCAGACACCTACCGCCACTTAGCCGAGGAGGGGCGGGTGCCCTCGGCGGAGATGACCCCCCAACGCGCCAAGATGGCCCATCTCCCCGCCGGCTGTGAGCCGCTTTTCAACGCGGTAGGGGCGGCTCCGGGCGTCCTTTGCCGCCTAGCGGGGCAGGCCATCGTCTGCTTGCCGGGGGTGCCGGCCGAGTTAAAGAGCATCTATCAAGAGGCGTTGCTTCCCCTTATGGCGGAATGGCTCGGCCCGGGGGCCTTTGTGGAGTGGGAGGCCATGGTGACCTGCAATGACGAATCGGTGCTTGCGCCGCTCCTCAAGCGTGTGGTAGGGGCGCACCCTGAAGTGTATATCAAGTCGCGTGCCCGAGCCTTTGGCGAATCCCACGGGCGCTTTACGATCACCCTTTCGGCCCAAGGCGCGACCCGTGCGGAAGCGGAGGCGCGCGTGCGCTCGGCATGGGAAGATTTGCGGGCCGTTTTAGGGCAGGCCGGTTTGAACGCCTCTTTGAGCATTCCCCCTAGCGGCCCACAGGGGGCTTGAGACCGCCGAAAAAGAGCGGAGGAGAGATGGAAGTTGGTTTGGTAGAGCGCGTGGATATCGAAGAAAAGATGCGCTCGGCGTATTTGAGTTATGCCATGAGCGTCATCACGGCGCGCGCCTTGCCGGATGTGCGCGATGGCCTCAAGCCGGTTCAGCGGCGCATCCTCTATGCGATGTACGATATGGGTCTGCGCCATAACCAGCCCACACGCAAGAGTGCGCGCATCGTAGGAGAGGTGTTGGGCAAATATCACCCGCACGGCGAATCGGCCGTGTATGAGGCCATGGTGCGCATGGCGCAGGATTTCACCATGCGTTACGTCCTCGTCGAGGGGCAGGGGAACTTTGGCTCGGTGGATGGCGATAGCGCCGCGGCCATCCGCTATACCGAGGCGCGCCTCTCGCGCCTGGGCGAAGAGATGTTGGCCGACCTCGATAAGGATACGGTAGATTTTACCGATAACTTTGACGGTTCGCTCAAAGAGCCGACAGTGCTCCCGGCCAGACTGCCCAACCTTCTGGTGAACGGCGTCGGGGGCATCGCCGTGGGGATGGCGACGAACATCCCGCCGCACAACCTCGGTGAGGTGGCCGAAGCCATTGCCTATCTCGTGGATCGCTATCACCAAGCCGACGATGTAACGTTGGATGACCTGATGCGCTTTATCCGCGGGCCAGATTTCCCCACGGGGGGCACCATCTTGGGCACAGAGGGCATCCGCCAAGCCTATGCCACGGGCAAAGGGCGCATCATCATGCGCGCGCAGGCGCACGTCGAAGAGATCGGCGGCGGGCGAGTGGCCATCATCGTCACGGAATTGCCCTACCAGGTCAACAAGGCCGCGCTTGTGGAGCGCATCGCCCTTTTGGCGCGCGAAGGGCGTTTAGAGGGTATCGCCGATCTGCGCGATGAATCCGACCGGGTGGGGATGCGCATCGTCATCGAACTGAAGCGCGGCGTGGAGCCGGCGCCCGTCTTGGGGGGATTGCTCAAATATACCCAGATGCAAGCCGCCTTTGGGGTGAACATGCTCGCTTTGGTCGAGGGCGAACCGCGCACGCTCTCGCTCAAGCGCATTTTGCTCCACTATATTGAACATCGCGCCCAGGTAGTAGAAAGGCGAGCGCGGTTTGATCTGGAGCGCGCCCTGGCGCGCTCTCATATCCTCGAGGGGTTGCTCCTAGCGCTTGACCATCTCGATGAGGTCATCCGCATCATCCGCCGCTCGCGCACCGCCGAAACGGCTCAGCGCAACCTGATGGCGCAGTTCAAGTTCACCGAGGTGCAGGCGCAGGCCATCCTCGATACCCAACTGCGCCGCCTGGCAGCGCTCGAACGGCATAAACTCGAAGAGGAATACCGAGAACTCCAGGCGCGCATCCTCACGCTGCGGGACCTTTTGGCACATCGCGATAAGGTGCTCGCCGTGGTCAAAGAGGAGGCCTTGGCCCTCAAACAGGCCTACGGCGATGCGCGGCGCACGCGCATCGTGGAGGGAGAGGCCTCGGCGGATTTGGCCGTTCACGACCTAACGCCCAACGAGGAGACGTGGGTCCTTCTTACCATGGGCGGTGCGGTGCGCCGTACCTCGGCCCTTGATTCTCTAGCGGCTCCCGTGGCGGGGGCTGTATCAGCCTGCGAACCTATCCAATCTGCCTATGTCGCTAATGCCCGTGAGGTCGCCCTGTTCATCACCGATCGCGGCCGAGCCTATGCCCTGCCGGTGCATCAACTGCCCGATGCGCCTCAAGGCTTGCCCCTCGAGCACCTGGTACGGTTGGGAGAGGAGCGCGTCATCGCCTCTTTACATCGCGAACGGCTCGAAGAGGGCGCCTTTCTTACGCTGGCCACGAGGCAGGGGAGGGTCAAGCGCGTGGCGCTCCAAGATATTGCCTCGGCGGGGCGCGAGGGGGTGCCGGTCATCGGCCTAACGGAAGGGGATTGCGTCATCGGCGCGGCGCTCACCTCCGGCGGGGAAGATCTCATCCTAGTGAGCGCAGAGGGGAAGGCCATCCGGTTTTCGGAGGAGGAGGTTCGTCCGCAAGGGCTGGCGGCGACGGGGATGCGCGGGATGGCCCTCCAAGAGGGCGATCGCCTCATCGCCTTGGCGCGCGCCCAAGGGGGTGAGGACCTTCTCATCGTTACGGAATGGGGCTTTGCGAAGCGTACCGCACTTGAGGAGTACCCGACCCAAGGCCGAGGCGGCCAAGGGGCGGTTACGGTGGATGTGAGCAAGCGTGAAGCGGCCGGGGCACTCGTGGCGGCGCACGTGGCTCCGAAAGAGGGGCATCTCCTTTTATGTACGACGGCCGGGCGAGGATACGTCGCTGGCCTGAAAGATGTTCCGCGCTTGCCCAGGGGGAGTTGGGGGCGGCTGGTTACCCGCACACGCCGGGGCGCCCTTGTGCCATTAGAAGGCGAAGAGCGCATCACCTCGGCCTTTGTGATGGGCGCAACGGTGGCCCCATTAGAAGAGCGCGCGGCGCCATCGCCGGCTCAGGAGCCGCCCCCCCAAGCCCAGCCGCGCGCCCAAGAAGAAGTCGCCTCATCCCCTTTGGCCGAGGAGGCGGCTCCCGCCAAGAAACGCCGCCCTCGCGCCCAAGCAGAGCCTGAAACGCCGGCCAAGGCCGAAAAGAAGGGAACGCGCGCTCCCCAAAAACCCTCGGCAGAGCCGGCCAAGCGCCGCACGCGCCGTGAGGCAGAGGAAGCCCCCCAAAAGCCCTCAAGCCGGCCCAAGCGGCGCCCCTTGCAGGATGGCTGACGGTACCTTGCGGGGACGGGCGGCCTTGAGTGTAGGGAGGCCCCACAGATTGGCGCTCGCTGGGGCCTTGGCGTTTGCCTACGCCCCCCTTTCTATATACTATGGGGCTGGGATGCTTGGGTAAGAAAAGGGCATTGACATAACGCTTGTGCGATTGGCCGAGTAGATAACCATTTTGCAGAAAGAACGGGAGCGATGCGCGATAATTGGCGCCGGATTTCGAACACCATTCGTTGGGTAGCCGTCCTGATCATCCTGGTCGTCATCGGGATGGCGGCTTACCAAGTATATGACTTTTACCGGGATCGCGTGGGCACCACGGCCGAGAAGGCCGTGCAAGCGTATTTCAGTGCCCTGGCTGCGGGCAATTATGAGGAGGTCTACCGACTCACGGCCAAGGATAACCTCACCGATATCTACGGCCGCCCCATTACGAAAGACGAGTTCATCGAACAGTTACGGCGCCTCACCGGTGGGCGGCAACTCCCCTTGCGCGTGGGGCAGATGGTCAAACTCGCCGAGCACAAAGGGGCGCGCGTTTATGCGGTCACGCTCCAATCGGATATGGGCGGGGCGAGCGGCCAAAGCCGCTTACTGGTCGAAGTGCGGCGCGAAGGGAATGGCTGGGTGATTTTGTATCCTTTTGGCATCTTTTTGTGAGGGGTTGGGGAGGTGAGCGATGAACCTCCGCACGCTGATCGCCCGGGGGCGCGGCGCGATGCTCGAGTTCATGCCCGAGCCGAACGCCGAGGCTCTCGCGGAACTCTTTTCGGCTTTTGCCAATGGCGTGGGGGGCACCATCCTCGTGGGGGTGGATGAGCGGGGGCGCATCTACCCCAACGCGGCGGATCTGTTCGACCCCATCCTGACCAAGGCCCTCGCGCTGTGCGAACCGCCCTTTCGCGCCGCCGATCTGCCCGAGTGGCACTGGGAAGAGACGCCGCGCGGCCAGGTGGTTACCATCATCGTGCGCCCCACGCCTTACCAAATCACCGTGGAGGGTAAGCGCGCCTTTGTGCGCTCGGGGAAAATCAACGTGCCCCTCAGCCCCGATCGGTTGGACCTAAACCGGCGCGAGGCCGGCGTGAGTTATGAGGATGAGATCGTCGCCGGTGCCAGTTTGGATGATTTCGACGAGGCCGTCATCGAGGAATATCAGCGCAACCGCATCAAGCGGGGGCCACGCGGTGAGGCTTTTACGCGCCTGGAACTTTTGCGCGATGCCGGCGCCATCACCCCTGCCGGGGCACCTACGGTGGCGGGGATGCTCCTTTTTGGCAAAAACCCCCATCATTATCTCCCTCAGGTGGGCGTGGTGCTGGTGCGCTTCCGAGGGACGAGCCTGCACGAAACGGCCCTTTCCGGCGAGCGCTACGCCCGGCGTGTGGAGATCGTTGGCCCGGCGCCGCGCCTGGTGGAAAAGACGTGGGAGGCCCTTTTTGCGGAGATCCATGCCGAATCCACCACGAATGGCTTGGCGCGCGAGGAGCATTATGACTACCCACCCGAGGCGGTGCGCGAGGCCGTGGTAAATGCCATTTGCCATCGCGATTATCGCATCACTGGCCAACGGGTAGAGGTGCGCCTGTTCGACGATCATATGGAGATCATCTCGCCGGGGGGCTTGCCGGGGCACATTACCCTGGAGAATATCCTCGAGGAGCACTATTCGCGTAACCCCCGCCTAGTAAGGGGGCTGTATTATTGGGGCTACATCGAGGAACTCGGCCAAGGGATTGACATTATGTATGAGGCCATGCGCCGAGATCATCATCCTCCCCCCGAGTTCCGCGATACGGGGCGCAGTTTTACGGTAACCCTTTACAGCACGGTGGATCAGATCGCCCAGCGGTATGGCGATGTGCTCAACCCTCGGCAGATACGCGTGTTGCAATTTTTGAGCACGAACGAGCGGATCACAAATAGCCAATTCCGCGAATTGTGCCCGGATGTCTCCCCTGAAACGCTGCGGCTAGACCTGAAGCACCTGGTGGAAGAGGGCATCCTACTCAAGATTGGGGATAAGCGCGGCACTTATTACGTGCTCAAGTGAACCGTCGCTTGGAGGGGGAAGAAGGGATGATCGCCGGTACGCGAGGGCGCGCGATATGCGGGTTCCTCTTGATGGCCCTGCTCTTGGGGTGCGGTAAAAAGGCCACGCCCTTGCCTCCACCCACGCCCACCCCACCCCCTACACCCACGCCGACGGTCAAGCAGGTCCTCGAAGATCAGAACTATACCATTTCGCGCGATGGCCAGATGCTCGCCGTGGAGCACCTCACGGTAAGCGAAGGGGGCGAGCAGATCATCGTGGCGAGTGAGATGCGCTGGCTTTTGCCGGTGCCCGTCGTCGAACGCCGCACGATGGTCCTTTCGCAAGGGCTGAATGCCTTGCGCTACGATCTCGAGCGGACGGCCTTTGGGGTACGGTCGGCTTGGGTGCTGGAACGCACCGGCGAAGAGGCGGTGGATTACCTCAGCAATAACCAGGATTGGCTGGCCCCCGTGTATATCCGAGGGATTTCGCCCGCGCCGCACCTCCCGCTGGAGAGTTCGCCCTCGGCGCTGCCCTATGCTCTGATGGCCCTCAAATACGCCGCTTCCGGGCAAGAACACGTTGCGCTTCGCGTGCTCGACGTGCTGGAAGATTACCCCGTTACTCAACCGCTTACGGTTACGCTTGCGCCGGAGAGAAAAGGCGCCGTCATCGGAACGGTGGCCCTGGAAGGCGTCATGGCCGGCGAAGAAACGCCGCGCTTCACGGTGTGGGTTCAGCCCAAGAGCCGGGTCCTTTTTAGCGTGGAGGTGCCCGCATACCGCTTTAACCTGTGGGCGCAAAGGGCGAACCCCACCTTGGCTGGGGATGGGAGGCTGTTGATCCAGCGAGTGGGCAAACTGCCCGAGGTGCCGGCGGTTACGCCCACGGCGCCGGGCGCGCGCCGTATCATCGCACTAGCCTTCCGGGGGGAGGATGGGGCGATGCGCCAAGGGGCGCTGGCCCTGCCGGAAGGGGAAGGGCCGTTCCCATGCCTCGTGGTGCACAGCGCAGACGGTGCCTCAGGGCGTTATGACCCGGCTATAGCGATCGAACCTCCCGGGTGGGCCGTTTTCACGTACGATAAGCGCGGCGTGGGCCAAAGCGGTGGCACCTTTGAGCGGGATGCCCTGCGCATCCTGGCGGAAGATGCCCTCCTCGCGGCGCAAGCCCTTCAGGAGCGCCCCGAGATAGATGGCCAAAGGATCGTTTTCTTGGGCTTGGAGAATGGTGGGCGCGCCGGCGCCTTGGCCTTAGGCCTCCAAGCCGAACAAGGGAAGGCCTTCTACCAAGGGGCTGTGTTGGGCGGCGTGGTGGGGGGCAAATTGTTCCCCGCGCTCCCCGAATACCAAATTCGCCATGGCTTGGCCCCATTTTATGGCTGGGATGCGCCCATGCTCGAGGCTTACCTTCGGGTGAGCCTGCGCCAGTGGGAGCAGTGGCTCTTTGAGCGCGAAAGCGAAGTGAGCCTCCTGCGGCGGCGGGCCTCCTTGCGCGCCCTGCGAGACCTGGCCGATGCCGATTTGGGCAGGGCGCTCGCCGCCGACCGTTGGCCGGTGCTTCTCATCCAAGCGGCAGAGGACGAGTGGACCCCTGCCGAAGGCGCCCGCGCTGCGGCGGAGCAGGCTGCGGCGGCTGGGGCGCCGGTCATCTACCAAGAGTTCGAGGGGATGAAAAGCCTACAGGGCACATCGGGCCGGGCGCTCGCGGAACCGGTGGAAGAAGCGGTGCGGGCCTGGCTTATCGAGCATTTTGCGGAGGCTCCTCGCCCCTAGAGAAAAGGAGAGCGGCCTGTTGGGCGGTGAGGGCGCATATGGCCTCGCCATAGGGCAAGGCGGACCGGAAGGCGGCAAGGCACGGCGCCGTGGGCGTATAGAAAAGGTGCGTGGGGCATCGGCAATCGGATGCGCCGAACGGCACCTCGAAGGGAGCGAGGCCTTCTATCCTGGCCAAGGCGCGCGCCCAAGCGCATTCCAGGCGCTCGCGCAAAAGGATGTACCATACCTCGCTGACGGAGGCCCATTCCAAGAGGGCGTCAATGTGCCAATGCGGGCGCTTGGCGGCCCGTAGGTGGCGGCTCAAGCGCCCTTCGAGGCCCCCTAAAGCGCTCCCCACGTACAGGTAATACCCTCTCGAAAAGAGGAATTCCCCCCATCGGCCCACCCGAATCGAATGCGCCTCTGTGAGGTGTGCGACGAGGATGTACGTGCCGGGGGCGCGCAATGCCCCCGGATTTTCTGCGCACGGCCTCAGCGCGCCCATCGGTAGATGCCAAGCACCTCGGCAAAATAGATGGTGTGTTGCTCGCTTATGGGGCGTTGGCGATGCTCCGGCGTGAGGAGGAGGTGCGGCGGCTGAACCCGCGCATAGACCCGGCATTCGACGTTCCAAGGGCACTCCAAAATAGAGGGGGGCCGCACGTGAAGGCTGGGCACGGGGGTCAACCCGGCTACTGCGAATTTATCCATCTCGCGGCCGGAACGCGTGCCGCAGAGGTCTACTGCGGGGGCTAGGGCATCGTCAGGGATGGCCAACACGAATTCTGGCACCTCCTCGATAAAGCGCCATGAGTAGCGCAGTGGGGTGATGGCGATGACGCATATGAGGTGCCCATGATAGGATGGACCAAGCAGCCCCCAGCCCAACGTCAAAACGTTTGTTTTGCCCGCTTGGTCTATCACCGTGCAGAGCACGCCGCCGTGCGCCAGGCGGCGGAGGATTTCGCCGGCGCAGCCTTCCCAGGGCATAGGAGCGCGTTCGGGTATGGTCGTCATCTCGGTGGCCTCCTTTGGAAAATAGAAGGTCTTGCGGTATAATGGGTTTGTTGAACATACCACGGGAAAGGGGTGATTGCATGGGCAGCGTCATCAAAAAGCGCCGCAAGAAGATTGCTCGGCACAAGTACCGAAAGATGCGCAAGGCGATGCGTTTCCAGCGGAGGCGCTAAACTCGCCTCGTTTCCCGTTGGGCCATAATGGGCCGTTTGCGATGGCCATGGTAAGGCGGCTATCTCCTCCAAGGGATGGCCGCCTTTGGTGTTTACCGCATTTCGCGATAGCGCTTGAAAGCCTCGAACAGGGCGATGAGGTTCTCGGTGGGCACGGTGGCCTGGATATTGTGCACCGTGTTAAAGACGAACCCGCCGCCCTTCCCAAAGATGGCGATATTTTCTTTGACGTGCGCGTCGATCTCCTCCGGCGTGCCGAAGGGCAAGACGCGCTGCGTATCTACCCCGCCACCCCAAAAGACGAGTTTCTCTCCCCAGCGCTCTTTGAGGAGGCGCGGCTCCATCCCCGCCGCGGAGATCTGCACCGGGTTCACGATATCCACGCCGGCCTCGACCATATCGTCATAAAGGGCGACCATCGAGCCACAGGTATGGTAGAAGGTCTTCCAAGGGGTATGCTGATGCACCCAATCGTTCAGTTTTTTGTGATAAGGTTTGAACAGGGTGCGGTAGGCATCGGGCGAGATGAAGGATCCCCGTTGTGAGCCGAAATCGGTGCCGCTCAAAAAGATGGCCTGAATGCGATCTCCTACGGCCTCGCGGTACAGTTCTAGGTTTTTGAGGGCGATCTCGCATTGGAGGTCAAAGATCCCGCGGATGTAATTGGGGTAGAGCACGGTGGCCATGTACCAATCGGCCACGCTGCGGATGCCCTTCGGTTTGGGCACGGCCGTCCCCGGCACAAAGGCGATATCGCCGAACCCCGCCCCAGGGAAATTCCCGATGATGGCCCGCGAGGTGTTCTCGTAGAGGTACCGCGCGCGCTCCTCGATGTAGCGCAGTTCTTCTTCGGTCAAGACGTGGTACATATCTCGAACCCACTCTTCGGGGTCCAGGGTTTCTTCGGTGTACGGCTCTTGGCGTTCGATAGCGTCGAAATAATACCCGCCAGCGGGCATGCGCCCGGAAGGGGGCAGGGAGCGGTCTCCCAAGGGGTATTGGTAGAGGTCGCCGTTGGGAGCAGGCTCCGTATTGAACTTGCCCGGCACCCAAACGGGCGTGCCATCGAACAGGGTAAAGGGCTTCCAATCCTCTTGGGGGAAGCCGAAGAAGGTCCCTTTATCCGAGAGGCCTACCCAATCTATTTCCAAAGCATCCAGGACGTCCTCTTCCACCAAGCCGAGCATCTGATACGGCTCGTAAACGTACACGGGGCGATCCTCCAACCCCAATGCCTTGCGCAGGCGGTAAAGGGCCGAGGCCGTGATGCCCGTTACCGCCGTGGAGCCGAGGTCGAGCGGCACCCGATCGGGTTGGCGATGGTTGAGAGCGGCCTCCACCCGTTCGCGCGATGTCATCATCGGTGCACCTCCTTTATGCCGTTTGAGGCGATTGTAGCGCAGGAAGCGCCGTTGCACAACTGAACGCCCCGCGCGTTACGCGTTGACGCAACCCCTGGGCAACCTACAATGCGGTCAAACATCCAGGACAGTTGGCGGAGGAAGGGCTATGTATGACCTATTGATCCGAAGGGGAAGGGTGCTCGACCCCTCACAAGGGTTCGACGCGGTGGCCGATGTGGCCTTTGAGCGAGGCCGTGTGGCGCGCTTAGCGCCTGAAATCGCACCCGATCGGGCGCGCGCCGTATATGACGCCCAAGGGTTGCTCGTGGTGCCCGGCCTGATAGATTTGCACGTCCACGTGCATTGGGGCGTCTCTCACTATGGGATCGATGCCGACCTTGGCTGCCTGGCGCAAGGGGCCACGACGGTGGTGGATGCCGGCTCCGCGGGGGGCTATGCCTACCCCAGCCTCAAACGCTACGTCATCGAAGGTTCGCGGGCGCGCGTGCGGGCCTTTTTGAACATCTCTTACCTGGGGATGATCGGCGATGAGGTGGGCGAGTTGGAGGATCGGCGTTTTATCAACCGCGACCTCGCCCTACGGGTGGGGGAGGATGCCACGGTGATGGGCATCAAGGCGCGGATGGATCGCGTGGGGCCGCTCCTCGCGACGGAGCCGCTGGAACGCACCCTGGAGGTAGCGCGCGCGTTGGGCAAGCCGGTGATGATCCATATCGGGAGCGCGGAGCGGATGCGCGTGCCGCTCGAGGCGATCCTCGAGCGCCTGCAGGCGGGGGATATCGTGACGCATACGTATCACGGCAAGGATGGCGGCATCCTGGATGAGGAAGGGAAGGTGCGTCCCGGCGTGTGGGCGGCCCGCGAGCGCGGCGTGCTCTTTGACGTGGGGCATGGCATGGGCAGTTTCGCCTTTGAGGTAGCGCGCCGCGCGCTGGATCAAGGGTTTGTGCCGGATGTCATCTCGAGCGATCTCCATACTTATAGCCTGCCCGGCCCCGCCTTGGACCTGCCGACGACCCTGGCGAAGTTCCTCCATCTGGGCATGAGCCTGCCGGAGGTGGTGACGCGCGCCACGGCGATCCCTGCGAGGATACTTGGGATGCAAGGGCAGATCGGCACGTTGGCCGAAGGCGCCGAAGGAGATGCGACCCTCCTTCGTTTGGAGGAGGGATCGTTCCCCCTGGTGGATACCCTGGGCATCACCGAGATGGGCCACTGGATGCTCCGCGTGGCCGGCGTCATCCGCGGAGGGGATTTTGCGGGGCGAGCGTACATCTCACATTGAGTGGATTTTCCCCTCCGGAAATGGATCAGCAATAGATCTCGCCAGGCCCGTGGCCGCGATGAGATGATGACAAGCGGAGGAACGTATTACGGGGCCTATAAACACAAAGTTTACAAAAAAATTCCGATGGGGAATGTAAAACCCCTTGACATCGGTCTGAGAGTATGGCATAATATAGATGTCGGCCGAACGTGTTAGTGCTTAGAACGGAGGTGACCAAGGATGAAGCAGCGCGTTGTGATTGCCGTGGTATTCGTTTTGGCAACGTTACTCGTTGCCACCACTACGGGGAACGCCGGTGGCCCCATTAGCGGGACGTTTTATGGCTGCGTGACCTCGGCCGGTGCGATTCGCCTTGTGGACGACTGCAGTAAATGCTACTCCCGCGAATACTGCATCGTGTGGAGTTCCGAAGGGCCAACGGGGCCGAGCGGGCCAAGCGGGCCGACGGGGCCGGCTGGGCCGACGGGCGCGACGGGGCCTACCGGGCCGACAGGGCCGGCTGGTTCGACGGGGCCTTCTGGGCCGCAGGGGCCTGCAGGGCCAACGGGCCCGACCGGGCCAACAGGGCCGGCTGGTTCGACGGGTCCGAGTGGGCCGACAGGCGCGGCGGGGCCTACTGGACCAACAGGGCCTACTGGGCCGACCGGAGCGGCTGGTGAGACGGGACCCAGCGGGCCGACAGGGCCGACCGGGCCGACAGGCGCGACGGGGCCTACTGGACCAACAGGGCCTACTGGGCCGACCGGTGCGGCTGGTGAGACGGGACCCACTGGGCC
>Ga0315298_1006324_pt1 | contig 16212 bp, 18 predicted proteins | sample WHS_1_MG_FD_203077 | JGI IMG/M metagenome (GOLD analysis project Ga0315298, IMG submission 203077) | Extremophilic microbial mat communities from Washburn Hot Springs, YNP, Wyoming, USA - WHS_1_MG | ecosystem: Environmental > Aquatic > Thermal springs > Hot (42-90C) | place: USA: Wyoming...
CGTAAAAATGAAATTGCTCCGGCGGATCCTGCGCGGAGAGCAGGGTTTCACCCTGGTGGAATTGATGGTCGTGGTGATCATTTTGGGCATCCTGGCGGCAGTTGCCGTACCGCAGTTTATGAACCGGGCGGAAACTGCTCGTGAAAATGCGGCATTAAGTTCTTTGCAATCAATGCAAAGTGTGGTAAATCTTTATATGGCAGATCATGGAGTATATCCCACGGCAAGTAACACTCAGTCCACTAATTCAGATGGTTCATATTCTGACATTGCTGATGTTATGCAGACGGGCGGAATAAACTGGACTGGTGATACTGATGGTATAAAAGATCCCTGGGGAAATGCTTTTAAGTATTCTGTAACGACAACTGGTCATGCATCATATACTTTGAGTTGTGGTCCCGATGCCAGTGGAAAATATTATAAAGCAACAAATAATACATCACCTCAACAGATAGGCAATTCTGATCCAAACGGAAGTCCTGGTGCTGTTTCCAGCGCTAGTACTAGTTCTAGCACAAGCTCCGGTTCCAGTTCTGGTTCAAGTTCCGGCTCTGGCGGCTGATTTATACCCAAAACAATGATTGAGTTTTTGACTTACTCTATAATTCTATTAATTTTAACAGGATTAATTTTCGGCAGCTTCCTCAACGTCTGCATCCACCGCCTGCCCCGGGGCGAGTCGATAGTTTTCCCCCCATCCCACTGCCCCCGGTGCGGGCACCGGCTTGCCGTGCGGGATCTGGTTCCTTTGTTCAGCTACCTGTGTCTGAAAGGCCGCTGCCGCTATTGCGGCGGCGGCATCAGCCCGCGCTACCCGCTGGTGGAGGCGCTGACCGGTGCGCTGTTCGCGGCCCTTTACTGGAAATTCGGGCCGGGCCTGTTGATGCTCAAATACCTTTTTCTCATCTCGGTTTTAATTGTGCTTTCATTCATCGACCTGGAACATTACCTCATTCCCGACCGGGTAATCATATTCGCTCTGGCCGGGGGAGTGATGATAAACCTGCTCACCCGTGACCTGACCGTGCTGTCCGCCCTGATCGGGCTGGCCGTTCCGTCCGCCTTCCTTTTGCTGCTCGCCCTGGCCAGCCGGGGCGGCATGGGCGGCGGGGACATCAAGCTGGCCGCCGTGATCGGCTTTTTCCTGGGCTGGCCGATGGGACTGCTGGCCGTTTTCCTGGGCTGCCTGCTGGGAGGGGCGGTGGGGGCGGTATTGCTTCTGACACGCATCAAAGGGCGCAAGGACGCCATTCCTTTCGGGCCGTTTCTGTCCGGCGGTGCGGTTATAACTATTTTTTGGGGAGATTTGGTTTTAAACTGGTATCTTGCCAATTTTCTATTTAAATAAAAATATGTTGCTGACCAGACTTAAAATATGTTCCATTGTTTTTTGCTGAAAAATACGTATGAGGGGTATAAAAATGTTATCAATTGGTATAATTGTAGTTTCATTGATAACGAAAAATACTCAATACCCCTGTGAGTCCATTAAAAATAACCCTGAATTAATAAAATGCTCTGTTAATTCAAAATGCAAAAATCAATCCGGTCAGGCGCTGGTTATTGTCCTGTCTGTGTTTTTGATTTTATCATTGCTTGGTGCTGCTATTATGTTTATTGGTACAAATAGTAGCTTTCAGGATATCTTCTCTATCAATGCTATGCAGGCATATTATCTGGCCCGCTCGGGAGCGGATGCCGCCGCTCACTGGATAATTGACAACCCGCAAACTTTTGATAATATGGTGGGACAGAATAGTACGTTAATTTCAAAGCCAGTGACTATTCAGGGTGTACCTGGTTCGTGTACGGTAACGATAACCAAACAGGGAAGCGACATTAAAATTTCATCCAGCGCAAAAGTAAATAAAGCAATTAAAACTGTAAATATCTATCTAAAACAAGTGAACGATGGCTCCGGCACCGGTTCGAGCTCGGGAGGCGGAATTTCAAGTATTAAAGTGGCCTTATTTGCCAGTGATGGCTTTGATCTCAATGGCAGTCCTGAAATAGATGGAGATGCAGCCTCGAATACCATTCGACCGGGCAGCATAAGTTTAACTGGTGCAGCTAAGATAAATGGTGCGCTGTCTATAGGTCCTGAAGGTGATACATCTGTCCACAAAAACACATCAGTGGTCTCTATACCTGGTTACGATAATGATATTACTCACTGGATTATCGGCGGTATAATCAATTTACCCGTCCCTTCAACGTACAGTCTGCCACAATTTCCTGACGAGCCAACCAATTTGCCGCAAAATGGTTCCTTTTATGCCGGCTGGTGGCCGTCTCCGCCGTATACTATTTCATCGGATGGACAATACAACGATATAACTGTGGACAGTACGCTGAATATAGTTCTGGGAAGTAGCAGCAATCCTGTTACTCGGTTAATTAGAGTCGGTAATTTAACTGTGCGTGGGAGCGGTAAGATAGTGCTTCAGGGTGTGGGCACTCTAAAATTATTTGTAGATAATAATTTCACCTTGAATGGTTCAGCCAGTATCAATAAAGATGGAAGCACCAGTTTATTATATATGTTTTATGGAGGTAACAATCAATTTACTATTCCTGGTAGTACGGTTTTCAATGGAAATGTTTATGTAAAAAACGCAGATATAAATCTTCAGGGTAGTGGAAGCATTCAGGGAAATATCATTTCCGGAGGGCAGAATGTAAACTTGCAAGGTGCCTCACTGTTGAACGGACAGGTCCTTTACGCGCCTGACGCCGTTGTAAACCTGGATGGCAGCTCCAAAATTGTCGGCTCTTTGATAGCTAAACAGGTAAGCATGAGTGGGGCGGCGGTTATTAAATATAACAGCAATGGAACCAATCCCTTTCCGGGCCTATTTCAAAATTATGGATATGAAATAAGCTGCTGGTCCAACCAATGATTCACAGTTTATTTCAGATGGGTGGAATAATAGTAATGATCTCAAAAAAAATAAGATATTTTTTGGTGGGAGATATTTTGGGCTTCAGTTTATTGGAGGTTTTGTTGTCAGTAGTTATTTTGGCCATTATAGCAACAACTCTTTTAAAAATATTTTCTATTGGATATGTTGATATAGTTAATATGGGTAGCAACATAAAAGCACAGTATGTCGCCCAACAAACCCTGGAAACTGTTTTGTCAGGAGGTAATGCTTATAATTACCAGGAAAAAATCACCTGTGTCCCCAGTAAAGTGACTATTAATTTTTCTTCAAATACAATGCAAATGGAACAGCCAGGCAAGCTGTATACAGTGAATACCGGTTATGGAAACGAAAATATTCAGGTTTCAGTTTTTGCTCCCAGTAATTAATTTTTTGGCTGGTGTTTCAAGGTGTTTAAAAACCACGAAGGTTTTACGTTGTTAGAGCAAGTTATAATTTTGGCCTTGCTTGTGCTGGTGTTTTTAATGTGTTATCAGTTTTTGAATTTTGGCAATATCGTTTATAATAATGGTGCCGGTAGGTATAAGTACCAGCAAGACATGGCTCTTGCCGCAAAATATATTACGGACGAAACACGCTATGCCGATACCATGGCTATTTTTAATACTCCTGAAGTCACTAGCGATAATAAATATTGTATATTTATAGACGGTTCCGGTCATTTCAGGTTGATAGGTCCCAATAAAGATATAACTATACCTCAGGATGATCAGACCAATGAGAAATTGAGTCTCACTTTTTGGGTTGATTCAAGCAGTCCCAATAATCTCCTTTTCTTTAAAATCATTGATCAAGTAAGCGGCTATTCAATCAGTTCCGCTGTTTACCTGGAGAACATAGATAATATTGCAGCACCCGACAGCGGGAGCGGCATTGCTATTGATTTTACAAAAACTTTGCCTGGCAGTTGATTATTGATGTTTTTCTTGCCTGAGAAGAAAAGAATCTATCAAAATCAACGAAGGATTTTCGGTAACGGCTTCCTCCTCCTGGACATTTCCCTGGCCGTGCTGCTGATATTTCTCGCTCTGTTGCCCCTGCAGGCGGTGTTTTATTACAGTCAGCTGCACCTGTCCGCGGCGCGTTTGCTCACCGGGGCGGTTATGCTGGCCCAGGCCGGGCTGGAAGAATCCCTGGATGCGTCCTATGATTCCCTGGTCAGCCGGGACAGGGCGTCTGTTCCCGGACAGCCCGGTTACAGCCGCAGTATATCCGTCGCCGATTCGCCGAACGGACGATGGAAGACCATAGTGGTCACGGTTTATTACCCCGGGGCGGACGGGGAAAAACAGGTTTCCCTGGCCGTTCAGCGGGCGAATCCGCATATTCGGCTTTCCAGTACCGGCCAGTAAGCGGGGACGGTTTACATCCGGCCTGACCGCGCAGACGGGGGAACTTTTGCCCTGCCGGATAAAAGGGGGAATAACCTGCATTCTCATTTACGAACAGGATTTGACGTGAATGCGAGCATGAGCAGGGAAAATATTATGTAAACCTTATTATGCTGTGGTTGTAGAGGTGCTTATGAAGCAAATCAGGAGTTTGGCCGATTTATTTTCGTTCAAAAGAATTTTCAAGCGCAGCAAGTCCTTTATCGGTGTGGAGGTGGATGCGGGGGAGATCCGGGCGGTGGAACTGGCGCCGGACGGAGAGGGCTTCCGGGTGGCGGCGGCGGCCGTGCTGCCGGGCCCCGAGCCCGGTCCCGGCGGCGTGCCGGACGAAACGGTTCTCGGGGAAGCATTGCGGAAACTGTCGGAACGGGCGGATTTCTCCACCCAACGGGTGGTGAGCGCCCTGCCCGGTACGGTGGTCATCGAGCGGCTGGTGCACATGCCGCCCATGCCGGCCCGGGAAGTGGAGGCGGCGGTGCGTTTTGAAGCCGGGCAGCTTATTCCCGTACCGCTGGATGATATGTTTTTGCGTCATGCGGTGCTGGGGCAGACGGCCGGAGCGGAGAAACGGCTCAACGTACTGGTGGCGGCGGTGCCGCAGGATGCCGTCTACCGCTTTCACCAGGCCTTCAGCTCCGCCGGGTTGACGCTGACCGCCCTGGATTTGCCGGCACTGGCCCTCTGGCGGATTATTTGCGGTCCGGGCAAGGGCGGCGGTTGTCCGCACCGGCATGTGGTGGTGGACGTAAACGCCCTGGTCACCCGCTGTCTGGTGGTGGAGGAGGGCCGGCTGCTTTTCACCCGGACTGTTCCGGTGGGCGGCCGGGAATTCTTCCCCGCTGCAACCGGGCATGCGGGAATTCCCGACCGGTTGACAGGAGCTGAATATGTGGATGGTGCCGCCGGCCTGCGGAAGGGAAACAACGCCGGGGAGCGGGCAGGGGATTACAGATCTTATCCGGGGGAAGATTGGCAGCGTGAAACTGCCGTTGCCGGAGAAAAGAGTGTAAACGGCGGCAGCGATAGGCAATGGGATTATTTGCTGTCACCCGTCGGCCTGTACTCCGGTGAAGCGGGGGCATCCGCCGGTGCTCACGGCCGGCGGACGGGTGGCGGGGAAACAGATGTGGATCGGCCGTTTCCGTCCGGGCCGGCGGAAGCCGGTGCCATATGGTCGGGCGGTCGGGTGGAAGAACTGGTGGTTGAAATAAAGCGTTCCCTGGAATTTTTTCGGAGTACATATGCCGACCGGCCGGTAGACAGGCTGTTGCTGACCGGTACGGCTGCCCGCCGGCCGGATCTCCCCGGTTTGCTATCCCTGGAACTGGATATGGATGTCGTTGCGGGAGGGCCGTCCTTTCCTGTTTTATCCAAAAAGGCCGGGGAAACGCTGGAGTTCGATCCGGCCCTGGCGGTGGCCGCCGGACTGTCTCTGTGGGGGGTGGGCTGATGAATTACCGCATCAACCTGCTCCCCCCGGAACTGCAGCCCCGCCCCCCGGTGGAAGGAAAGCGTCTGGCCGTCATCGCCGGTTTGACAGTGCTGGCGGCACTGATCCTCATCGGCGGTGCGGGCTGGTTGATCAGGTCGTACAGCCAGCGGGTGGAACTGGCCGCCGTGCAGTCGCAACTGGATGCACTGCAGCCGGTGGTACATAAGGTGCAGGCGGAACAGGCGGAAGTACAAAAACTGCAGGCCGGCGCCGCGGCGCTGGAAGGACTGCTGGCGCGACACCGGGTGTGGAAGCCGGTACTGGACGACATTGCCGGCGCCCTGCCGGTGGACATGTGGCTTACCTCGGAAGAGGCCGGCTACGACAAAGATGCGGCAAAAGCAGCGTCGTCGGCCCCCGGCGCCGGTGCGCAGGCTGCGGGCAAGGGAACATCCGGCAGTACCGCGCCGGCCGCCGCCGGTTCGCCGGCCGGGACTTCCGGCGGCGCTCTTCCCGGGACGAACGCTGTTCCCACCAGCGGACCGTTGGTCGGACAGCCGGCGCAGCCGCCGCCGTCAGCCACCGGAGAGGCTACGGGGCAGCAGAATGCCGCGGCACAGGAACAAATCCCCCTGCCGCCCAATGTGCTGACCATCAAGGGCATTTCCAGGTCATTTCCTTCCATCGGTGTTCTGGTGCGCAAACTGTCGGTGCTGCCTTATTTCCGCCGGGTGAGTTTAAAAGAAGTGAGCAGCCGCGACGACGGCACGCTGTCTTTTACAGTTATCTGCTACCTGCAGCAGTAATTCTGGTCCGATGATGAAAATGAAGGCGGCCCTTTTCGGCGGGAAGGGCGTAAAACGGCGTTCCCGGTGGAATAAGATTGTTTCCGTATGCCCGGAGCGGCGGTCTTCATATTGTGCTGCCGTCCCCTGAGTTACGTTTATTGCGGGGCAAAAGATTCAAGAAGGAAAAAGGGATTATACCCGGGCGTTCTCTTATGCTCTCCCCGTCCGGCTGCCTGCATAAAATTTGGCAGTTCCTGATGCCGTGCAAGGAAAGCCGTTTTTAAAAATATATTAATTATGCCACGTGAAGAAATGGGCAATTCCGGGCTGCAAGGGACGGTGGTTAAAGTCCGGGTAAAAAAATTGGCTCTTCGGCCGTGGCTGAATATGGTGGTGGCCTGTGTGTTGACCGGATTAAGCCGGCGTGAGCAGATATTGCTGCTGGTTTTGGCTATTGTGCTGGCTCTTTTTCTGGGCTATAAATACATATTTGTCCCGCAGTACCGGAATTTTGTCAACACGGCGGCGCAGCTGACCCGGGCGCGGCAGCAATTGGAGCAGGCCCGGGTGACGGCGGCTTCATTGCCCCTGGTGAACAGGCGCCTGCAGGAGGTGCGGGAAGGATACAGCCGCGTGGGAGACCGTTTCGCCGCCGAACTGCGTGACGGCGGCGCGGTGGTGGACATCGGACTGCGGGCCATCGCCTGCGGCGTGCGGATTACCCGCTGGCAGGCTCAGGATGTGGTTGCGGAGCCCTATTTTCTGGAACTGCCGGTGGACATGGAACTGCGCGGACCTTACCAGGGCGTGCTGTCTTTCATCGACAGTCTGGAAAACCGCAAGGCGGAGCCCGATCTGGTGAGTATCCGCAGGCTGACCCTGGAAACGCCGCAAGAAAACCAGAACGGCTCCGGTCAGCCGGGGACGCCGGGCAACCTGCTATCTGCGGGCGGGACCGGGCCATCGGACATCCGGGCCGATTTGTTTGTCATATTTTATTCCCAGCCCACGCCGGCCGGCCGGCTGGCCCTGGATCAGGTGGCGGCCTGGAAAGTGGGGCGACCGGATCCGTACAGTGCCTCTGTTCCGGTTTCCCCTTATCCGGGTGTGACGCCTCTGGGACTGCCGCCGGAATCCGATTCCACCGCCGCCTCTGCGGCCACAACCCCGCTGCCGGAAGGTCAGTCCGGCGCGGTGTATCCGGGCTGGCTGTCCGGACCGGATTTTCCCGGCGCGGCATCCGGTGGAACGGCGGCGCAAAAAGCAGGTCAGACACCGGTAAAGACTGCCGCGAACGCTCCGTCCGGACAGACCGTCGGCCGGTAAAAAGCGCTATAACAAAAACTGTAAAATAAAATTTACGACAGAAAAATTTTTCACAGGAAGGAAAATTTAACCTTTGCGTCGAAGAACCTCCAACAGGTTCTTTTTTTGTCCGCTGTGCACCCCCGCACTCCGGAGTACAGCATGGAGTTTACCGGGAGGGGGCGTAAATGGAGCCATGTAAAGGCCGTGGCCGGTGTATTCCGGGCTTTTTCCGCTGTCCCCGCGGTTTTACCCTGGTCGAACTGATGGTGGTGGTCACTTTGCTGGGTATTGTTTCCGCCGCCGCCGTACCCTGTTTTCGCACCGTGCTGGCCCGTTATGAACTGGCTGCCGCCGCCCGACAACTGGCCGGGGACATTCGGGAGTGCGAGCAACTGGCCCGGGGCTGGCGCGCGGAAGGCGGAAAAGAAGAGTTGGATCACTTCGAGGTACGCTTCAATTCATCTGCAGATTCTTATTCTTTCGGCCTGACTTCAGAAAAGTTTAAAACGGTGAAACTGCCGGCCGGAGTGGAACTGGTTTATACAAATTTTCCGTCAAACATACTGATTCTCAATCTGAAAGGCACACCCAAAGGCAACGGCGGCACCGTATCCCTGCGCAGCCGGGTGACCGGCGACTATCTTTATGTGGTGGTGGCCGTGCTCAGCGGACGGGTGCGGGTAAGCGAAACGGAGCCGGGGAAAGAGGAAATTACAAATTAAATTCAGCGAGACACGGATGCAAAGTTTACCATGAGAGATGCAGCCGACCGGCGGGCCGACAACCGACGGCTATGCCCGACAAATTCAAAGTATAATATAACAGCCGGCAAGTCCAATCGTGGTTTTACCCTGGTGGAGATTGTGGCTGCCGCCGCTCTAAGCGTTCTCATCCTCGGTGTGGCTTTTCAGTGCTGGCAGCTGGGGGTGCGCTCCTGGTTGCGCCAGGAGCGGCAGACGGACGTGCAGGACAATCTGCGCACCGCCCTGGATTTAATGGCCGGCGAGCTGCGTCTGTCCGGCGGCATGGTGGCCACCGGAACGAGTGAGTTGTATTTTAAGGACTGCAGCGGGGCGCAGGTCCGTTATTATGTTTTGCCCGGCGGTTCCCTGGTCCGCGAGCAGGGGGCGGCTCATCCGCCCGTGGCCAGTCATATAAAAAGCCTGCGCCTGCGTTATTTCGCCGCCGGTGGCAACATGCCGACGACCGACCCGTCCGCGGTGGGCCGGGTTGAAATTACCCTTACCGGGGGAATGGCCGGTCTCGATGATCTAACCCTGAGCACTTCGGTACAATTACGATTGAAGGCCGATTAGCGGCCTGCGCGCGGCGGGACGACAGCACCCCGGCCCGGGATGGGCCCGGAAGCGGAACAAACTCCTTTATCCGGGGTTTTGCAACGGGCGTTTTGCCCCCGGATTTATCGTTGTTGAAACCAGTGTGCGTGACGTAAATGGCAGAGGGGGGTGTCTGTATTCGGCCCGTCTGCAAACCGGTTTTTGCCCGGCAATTCCCGCGGCTATGCGGCCGTAATGGTGCTTACCGTCGTTCTGGCGATGTTTCTGCTCGGTTCGGCGGCGCTCATCCTGACCACCCAGCACAGGTTGATGGCCGTCCGGCATTACCGTCAGACACAGGCCTATTATATTGCCGAGGCCGGTGTAAACAGAGTGCTGGCGGACAGAGAGTGGCTGGATACTTTGCGTATTGTTCCGGACTTTAAAACCCGCCAGGAAGAATACGACTACGCCGACACCAGGTACTACCCCGATCCGGTGGACGGCGACCGGATGCACAGCTTCGGCGGCGGCGTTTTCACCGTCAAAGTGGCCCGCAAGCAGGATTATGTATTCTGGAATGAAAAAAACGAATTGATCAGGCACAAGGTGTTCCGTATTTATTCCACCGGCACCTGCTTTGAAAACACCCGCGTGCTGGTGGTCACGGTACGCGTTCCGCCGGACGGCGGTCCAGTGAAAAGGCTTACCTGGCAGGAAAAATATCCGCTTTTCTAACCGGTGAAATCTGAAATTTTTCAGTATATACATTGCTTACCAGTCTGTTTCCGGGGTATATTATATTATGTTGGCATAGCTATTTCCTCTTTGAAGCGAGGTGCTGCGTTCTTGATCGATAAACAGCTTTTGAAGGAAGTCCTGGATATCGCCCTGGCCAACGGCGGCGACTTCGCCGATATTTTCGTCGAGCACAAACAGGCCACGGCCATCGGTGCGGAAGGCGGCAAAATCGAGCGGGTCAACTCGGGGATAGATGCCGGGGCGGGCATCAGGGTGTTGAACGGTGATGCCACCGCTTACGCCTACACCAATGATTTGAGCCGGGAAGGGCTGCTTGAGGCGGCGCGGGTGGTCAGCCGGGCCGCGAAGGGGGCAAAAAAGGATTATAACCTGGATCTGCGCCGGGTGGAACCTCTGGTCGATTTTACTATTCGGGAGCGTCCCGATGCCGTGGACACCGGGCGCAAGGTGGCGGCGGTGGAGGAAGCCGACCGCGCCGCCCGGGCGGTGGATGAACAGCAGATCAAACAGGTCATGGTGGGTTACGGGGACGTGGTGCAGCGCGTGCTCATCGCCAACAGCAACGGCGATTATGTGGAGGATGAGCGCATCCGTACCCGTTTGATGGTACAGGCGGTGGCCGCCGCCGGCCCGGTCATCCAGACCGGCTATGAGGCCGCGGGCAGCCTGTCCGGTTTCGAACTGCTGGAGCGCTTCACTCCCCGGTCCATTGCCGAGACGGCGGCCAGGCGGGCGGTGCAGATGCTGCAGGCCAAACCGGCCCCGGCCGGCAAAATGCCCGTGGTCATGGCCGGGGAGGCGGGCGGTACCATGGTGCATGAAGCCTGCGGCCACGGCCTGGAGGCGGATCTGGCGCAGAAGCAGCTTTCAGTATACGCCAACAAAAAGGGGCAAAAAGTGGCCGCCGATACGGTCACGGTTATCGATGACGCCAGTATGGCCGACCGTTACGGTTCCTATCGCTTTGACGACGAGGGCGTGCCGGCGCGCAGGGTGACGCTGATTGAAGACGGCGTGCTCACCGACTACATGTACGACCGGCTCACCGCGGGAAAAGAGGGACGGGAATCCAACGGGCACGGTCGGCGGGAATCCTATCAGCATAAACCGATTCCCCGCATGGGCAATACATACATCGCCCCCGGTAAAATGGACCCGGAAAAAATCATCAGGGAAACAAAGGAAGGTCTGCTGGTGAAAAAGATGGGCGGCGGCCAGGTGAACACCACCACCGGCGATTTTGTTTTCGATGTCGCCGAGGGATACCTGATTAAAGACGGGGAGATCGGACCCATGGTGCGCGGCGCCACCCTGACGGGCAATGGACCGGAAGTGCTGCGCATTGTGGAGATGGTGGGCGACGACCCGGGATTCACCATCGGCACCTGCGGCAAGGACGGTCAGGGGGTGCCGGTCAGCGACGCCCAGCCGACCATGGCGATTAAGGAGCTGATTGTTGGCGGCACCGGCCACGGCAAAGCCAATGGACGGATCAGACGGATTTGACAAAAGGCAAGTGCATCCGGGGAATATTGGACAAAATGAAAAGGGCGGGCTCTTGTTTTTCCCGCCCTTTCAATTCTGCCGGCGGATTAAAATGCCGTGTAACCACCGGGCCGGCTGCTCACCAGTTTGGTCATCAAATTGGCCAGCATCTGCTTTTCCTGCTGGTCGGCCACCGACCACAATTCCTTGAGCGCTTTTTGCTCCGGATTGGCCGGAGCGACATTGTCGGCCAGCACCTGGCCGGCCTGCTGGGCCAGGTTGGCGATGCGCTCCCTGGAAACGCCCAGTTCCTCGGCAAATTCAACCGCCTGTCCGAGGAAGCGTTTCCATGTCTCCCAATCTGTATTTACCTGACGGATGTCCATAGACTCACTCCTTTTATCTAGGTTGCCGGCTGCACATTACTAGTTTGTTCCTTATAGCCCCGGTTTATACCGGGTTGCCCATCTCTTCATTCATATTTTTGTCGCCGGTGCCAGCTTCTATAAATCCTCCCTGCAACCTCCATACACATCTGTTCCTCCCGGGACATATGGTAAGAATAGAAGCGGCTCATCTCCGGGGGGTAGAAAGATGAAGATCGGCGATATTGTAACCCGTAAAGTGTATGGTGAGGAGATACAGTTCTGCATCCTGGGCTTTTATACCAGACAGGATACGGGGGAAAGGGTGGCCATTTTAGCCCTGCTTGATCCGGCCAAAGTGACGGAAGCGGCGGTGCAGGAACTGGTTCCGGTTTCGTTGCGCGATCTTTTCGCCCTGACCAGTAGCATATATCTTCATTAGACTGCCGGCAGGCAGTTTTTTATTTCTTTGGAAAAGGAATAGCCCTGCTTTTATTGAATAATACTATGGAAACATGAAAGGAGAGCGGATGATTGTGGATACGGCGTTTGATATCGCCCAGTTCGCCCTGGAACAGGCCCTCGGCGCGGGAGCAGGCATGGCCGAGGCCTATTTAAACGCCGACCGGGAGCTGTCCGTCGAGGTGCGGGATGGTCGGGTGGAAACGATGAAAGTGGCCCGGGACAGGGGGCTGGGCCTGCGGGTGATTGTGGACGGGAAAGTCGGCTTTGCCTTTACCACCGACCTGAGCCGGGAAGCGGTGGCCAGCATCGTCCGTCAGGCCATGGCCAACGCGGCCCGGACGGCGGCCGATCCCTGCCGGATACTGCCCAAACCGTACGGTGAATATACCCGGCTGGACATTTATGATCCGGCCATACGCAGCACCGGTGAGGAAGAAAAGATCGAGCTCGCCCGGCAGATGGAAAGAGCGGCCCGGGAACTGGATCCCCGGGTGCGGATTATTGAAAGTTCCGTTTATCAGGATGCGGAAAGCGAAGTTACGCTGGTGAACAGCCTGGGTATCGCGGCCAGTTATCGTTCCGCCTATTGCGGATTGTACATAGCGCTGGTGGCCGGTGAGGGGGAGGACAGCCAGACCGGTTTCGCCCTGGACTACCGGCTGCATTTTAACGAACTGGATGCCGCCGCTCTGGGGCGCCGGGCGGCGGAACGGGCGGTGCGCATGCTCGGGGCGCGTCCTGTTTCCACCCGCCGGGCGGCCGTTCTCTTCGATCCCTACGTGGCCACCGGTTTTCTCGGCCTGCTCGGACCCGGGCTGACCGCCGAAGCGGTACAGAAAGGGCGTTCCCTTTTTATCAACCGGGTGGGCCAGCCCGTGGCTTCCCATCTGGTGACGGTGGTGGACGACGGGGCCATGAAGGGCGGTATTGTTTCCGCTCCTTTCGACGGAGAAGGCGTCCCCACCGGGCGCACGGAATTGATTTCCCGGGGGGTGCTCCGGGGCTTCCTGCACAATACCTACACGGCCGCCAGGGACGGCGTGCAATCAACCGGTAACGGCGTACGCGGTTCTTTCAAGGGGACGCCCGAAGTGGCCACGACCAATTTCTTCATCGAACCGGGGGACAAGACGCCGGAAGATTTGATCAAAGACACCGCCGGCGGGTTTTACGTCACGGAAGTGATGGGTATGCATACCGCCAATCCCATTTCCGGTGATTTCTCCGTGGGTGCTTCCGGCATCCTCATTGAAAACGGGGAGTTGACCAGACCGGTGCGTGGCGTAGCCATCGCCGGGAATGTGCTCGATCTGCTCAAGCAGGTGGACGGTGTGGGCAACGACCTGACTTTTTTCGGCGGCAAGGGGTCTCCGACAATCCGGGTATCCGGCATGAGCATCAGCGGACATTAAAATCTTTTCCATCCGCCCGGTTTGTGATAAAATGTGTGTTGTGATTCTTCCGGCGGTCGGTCTGCGGAGAAATTATGGTCAGATGTGTATAAATGGCTACATGCTGGGGCGCCGGGAACCTGCCGTTTACGGCGCCCTTACCCTGGAAGAGCGCGGCCTTTCACGCCGGCCGCCGGACCGGGCGTTGTTCGCGCCTTTTAAGTGCGGGTACGCGGGACGGAGGAAGAAGAAGGTGCCGCGGGCGGCGGTGGAACCGGCCGAAATGGGAGGTAAGGTATGCAAAAAAGAATCGAGCAGGTCAGGGAAAAGTGCCGCGCCGCGGGCGTGGATGCGTTTCTGGTTCTGCGGCCGGAAAACAGATATTATCTCACCGGTTTTACCGGTACGGCCGGGGCGGTGGTGATCACCCCGCAGGAAGTCTATTTCCTTGCTGATTTCCGTTATTTTGAACAGGCACAGCAGCAGTGCCCCCACTGCCGGGTGATCCTGTTCAAAGATTCCCTGTTCGATGCGCTGGCCGAACTGCTTCCGGCCCGGGGCGTGACCGGACTGGGTTGCGAGGATGATTTTCTCACCTACAGGCAGTATACTTCGCTGCAGGAAAAGTTGAACGGCGTTACCCTCACCCCCCTGCACGGAGTGGTGGAAAAAATCAGGCAGGTCAAGGACGCGACGGAAATTGAGCGGTTGGCCCGGGCGGTGGCGCTGGCCGACCGGGCCTTCACCTACATTTGTTCCTTTCTGCGTCCCGGGCGCACGGAAAAAGAGACGGCCCTGGAACTGGAATTTTATATGCGCCGCCAGGGGGCTTCCGGGACGGCTTTTGAAACCATCATGGCCTCCGGACCGCGGGGTGCCATGCCGCACGGGACGGCCACGGACCGGGTGCTGCAGCCGGGCGATCTGCTGACCATTGACTTCGGTTGCCGGCTTGACGGTTACAACTCGGATACCACCCGTACTGTGATCATCGGCCGCTCTCCCGATCCCCGCCAGCAGGAGATTTACCGGATTGTGCTGGAAGCGCAAAAGGCCGGGATTCAGGCCGTAAAGGCCGGGGTGAAGGCCAGCGAAGTGGATCGCGCGGCACGGGAAATCATTGAAGGCTACGGCTACGGCGACAACTTCGGTCACGGCACCGGGCACGGCGTCGGCCTGGCCATACACGAAGAACCCTCCCTTTCCCGGCGGGATGAAACCGTGCTCGAGCCGGGCATGGTGGTTACTGTGGAACCGGGCGTTTATCTCCCCGGATGGGGGGGAGTGCGCATCGAGGATATGGTGGTGGTGGAGGAAGCGGGCTGCCGCATTCTAACCCGTGCGCCCAAAGAACAACTGATTGTTTGCGGCTAGAAAATTTTTTAAGGCAAGGAGGCTACTGGAAGATGATTTCAACCAACGATTTTCGTACCGGTTTGACCATCGAATTGGACGGGGAAGTTTTTCAGGTGGTCGAATTCCAGCATGTCAAGCCCGGCAAGGGGGCGGCATTTGTCCGTTCCAAACTGAAAAACCTGCGCACCGGGGCCGTGGTGGAAAAAACCTTTAACGCCGGGGAGAAAATACCCCGGGCGCACATTGAGCGGCGGGAAGTGCAGTACCTTTACAACGACGGAACGAGTTATAACTTTATGGATATGGAAACTTACGATCAGATGGCTCTGACCGCCGAGCAGCTGGGCGACGCGGTTAAATACCTGAAGGAAAACATGACGATCAACCTGCTCATGTTCCAGGGCAGGTCCATCGGCGTGGATCTGCCCAATTTCGTCGAACTGACGGTGGTGGAAACCGCTCCGGGCATAAAAGGCGATACCGCTTCCGGTGGTTCCAAACCCGCCACGCTGGAAACGGGTTATGTAGTTCAGGTGCCCTTTTTCATCAATGTGGGAGACGTTCTGCAGATCGATACCCGCACCGGTCAATACATAAAACGGGCCTGACTTCTGGGAAATTTATGTTTAAGATCCCCCGTTGTGAGCAATACTATAGCAGTCGAGCATGATACAACTTACCAGGGGGGTCGAATCATGGAAAATTTGAAATCGAGGGTGGCCTACCTGCAGGGATTGTCTGCAGGAATGGAATTATCTCCGGAAAGCAAGGAAGGTCGTCTGCTCAACGGCATCATCGAAGTACTGGGTGACTTTGCCGACTCTTTCGGCCACCTGGAGAGCGCCCACGATCAACTGGAGGATTACCTCGAAAGCATAGACGAAGATCTTTATACCCTGGAGGATGAGGTTTACAAAGACGAAGAGCAGGAAGTCGAATACATGGAAGTGAAATGCCCCCGCTGCGGGGAAACGGTCTGCTTCGATCCCGGGATTATCGAAGACGAAGATGTGATTGAGGTAACCTGCCCCAATTGCGATGAGGTGGTTTTCGTCAACGATGATCGTTTTGAAGCGGCGGATGAGCCGGAGTTGCTCGAAGGCCGTGTCTGCCAGGCAAATGAAGGCGAAGAGGATGATGACATTTAAGGTGTCCATCGGGGACATGGCGGCACCCACAGTTGCGGTGGGTGCCTTTTTTCCATAAAAATCTTGATTTGTTTTAAACGTCAGGTTTATAATAGG
>Ga0315298_1006325_pt1 | contig 16211 bp, 16 predicted proteins | sample WHS_1_MG_FD_203077 | JGI IMG/M metagenome (GOLD analysis project Ga0315298, IMG submission 203077) | Extremophilic microbial mat communities from Washburn Hot Springs, YNP, Wyoming, USA - WHS_1_MG | ecosystem: Environmental > Aquatic > Thermal springs > Hot (42-90C) | place: USA: Wyoming...
CAGCCCCACCCCGCCCCCCGCCGAATATATTCACCGCGGATATATAGGGCCCGCCTTCATCGCCGCCCCCGCTGGCCCGCCCGCCCTTCCTTTTTCCGCTTCACCATCCCAGCACGGTCACGGTCCCAGCCAGGGTCACTGTCGAGGTAGCGGTCGCGGCCAGGCCACGGGTAAGCACCAGTGCTAGCTAACCGACCAGGTTAACCGCTATAACGGCCCCGCTCACGACTATTGCCAAAGCCACGGCCATAGCGATTATCGAGGCCAAAACCGCGACCAGGGGCACTGGTGTAGGGGCGTAAACCGCGAGGGCCACGACGAGCACGCTGAGGGCCAAGACCAGGGCCATACTCAATGTTATAGTGGCGACTAAGGCGGCGCTCACAGGCCATAATTGGGGCCGAGCTAGGATAAAGGGCTTAGCTCGCCCAGACCAAGTTATACCCATCTAGCTAGGCTGTTTTGGGGGCCTGCGGTTGGGGAGCAGGCAGGCTAGGGGGAACAGGGCTGGGCGGAAGAGGAGGCAATTTGGTTGCCCACGGGCGACGTGTCTGCCCGTAAGGGCGAAGGGTAGGCCCGTGGGCGAGTCGTGTGCCGAAAAGAGGAGGGGATTTGGCACAGCTTAGGACCGAGAAATTGGGCGCGTTGAGGGGCATGTGGAAGTCCGCGTGATTGTACACGAATAGGGACGCGTGGTTGTCCGTGTTAGTGTCCATGTTAATGCCCGCGTATGAGTACGCGTGGAGGTCCGCGTAAGCGTAATTGTCCGCGTAAAGGCACGCGCGAAGGGGCATGTTAGAGTACACGAAAATTGCCCGCGTATAGGTCCGTGTACGAGTCCGCGAAAAGGGGCATGTTAAAGCCCGCGTGTAGGTCCGCGGGATTAGAGCTGGTGGGGGGAGAGCGGGACGCGGGATAATAGGACCTAGCTGGGGGGGCTAGGGCTTAGGCGATGAAGAGAATGAAGAGAAAAGCGGTCAGAAGGGGGAGCGAGTGGCAGAACTGGGTAGAGGGACAAACGGTTGGGCAGATGGTGAGGAGATAGAAGAGTGGAGAGGAGCGGGGGTCGGGGCTAGGTGAAGTGAGGCGGGCATCGAATAAGAGTGAAGAGAAGAGGAGGAGGGGTTAGGTAAAGAAGTGGAGAGATATCGGTCAAGAGAATAGAGTTGGGGGTAATCGACCAGAGAAGAGATCAGGGCTGAGCCGAGCTGAGAACTATAGAATTCTGAAAAGGGTCGGGCGGGGGCCCGCCTTGGTCGGTGTGTTGGGTTTTGTGAAGAAGGCTAAGGAAAAACGGGTCGGTGGGGGGTATAGCTGAAGTGCGGTGCGCGAAGTTGCATGTCCACAGCACGAAGTAAAATACCCACATCATAAAGACATGCAATAGGCGCGTTAATTCTAATATTGAATAATTCTTTCTGCTGACGCATAAAATTTACGTAGTTGCGATATGAGGGGTTTTTAAAAATTTACTACTATTAGGGTGAGGGATAACGGGAGAGGAAGTAAACAACCTGTCAGTTCAAAGCCAGCCTCAGTTAAGCGAAAATAATACGAATTCAAAACAGCATACCTTTTTTAATGAAATGAACACAAGCGGCAAGGATAAAGAAGAAAGGAAAAACAAAAAGCAAAAAGTAGAGAAAAAGAAAAACGATGATTACATATTATTAGTATATCCAGAAAAAGCTAAGTCTTTCAGAGCAAAAGTACAAAATTGTATTGTCGAAATATTGAAGAAAAATGAGATAATGAACGAGAAGGACTTAGTTCTCCAGTTGATTTTTGAGTGCGAAGCTGCTAAAGAGTACTACAAGGCGACGCACGAGACGCAGTATTTGAGGAGGATCTTGTGGAAGATGGCGAAGGACAAGATAATTTTGAGGGCGAAAATAGTTGGGGATGAGAGGTATACGTGGTATTTATTGCCAGAGAACTTGGAAAAAGTAAAGGATAGGTTATTGCGCAGGGGCCAGTAAGATAGATTTCTTGGATCTAGCTGCTTGAAGCAATATCATGTTTTCCTTCAGCTTGACGTCGTCCAGGAGCTCTGGTTCTTTGGCCGCTGACTTGAGGAACTCCAAATCCGACCTGAGGATCTTGAATCGCTTGTCTCCTATCCTTATCAGCCCGTAGTCTTTATCCTCTCTAAGGATCTCTATGGCTAAGCCCTTGAGCGTTAAACTCCCCAGTTTACCGTCAGTTACATTAGCAGCAGCTCCCTGAGCCGTTTGCTGCTCATTCTCGTTGCTTGGGGATCCCTGGGCCACTATTTCCTGCTGGGCCACCATTTCGGGCCCCTCCCTCCCTCCCCCTTTACCGTTTAACTCCCCAGTTAAGTCCTCAGGCTTCTGTGCTTTTTCAGCCTCTTGTTCTTCTTTTCGCCTGATTTTTGCAGCGAAGATTTTGACTTTCGATATGTACTCGGCAGGGACGGAGCTGTCATTCATAAATGATTCGTAGATTTCTTCCAATTTATCGAACTTCTCCTCAGAAGTCCACACGTGGATTTCCTTGAACAAGTTCGCGATCGGAATGTATTTTATCATATTCCTCTTGACTTGCTCGGGGTGGACTTCTACTTCATTAGGGCTCTCTATCTCGATGGCTATGGCCTCAGTGTATTTCGGCCTATAAGTGGACTTGTCGTAGGGGAAAGCGACGAAGTCTGGCCTGATGTCCCCCTCTTGCCTCCCCCTCACGACTGTGTAGCCTTCAGAGAGGTACTTCCTGATCACGCGCATGGCGACGCCTTTCCCTTCCTCGTTGTCCACGATGCCCTTAGTCCTGAACAGCCCACGGTTGTACTGTAGCTTTAGCTTGTTCCCGACCTTCTCCATGGTGATGTAGCCGTCCTGCTGTAGCCTCGCGAGGACTTCCCTCACCCTCTCCCTGTCCAGGCCCAAGTCCTTCAACAAGTCCGCCTGGAACGCCGTGTGGTCCTTGGACTTCCATATGTAATATAGGATATACTGCTCTAACGGGTTCGGCACCTCGGCGTAGCGCAGGACGGGGTTGACAAGGCTTTTCGCGTCGACGTTTTCGGTGGGCTTCGGAGCGAACTTCTCAGCCGTCTTCTGCGCCAGCGCCTTAGCCGTCTCCTCGTTGCCCAGCTCGGTTACCCTGTCGACGATTACCTTGAACGGCGCGGTCTTTTCGCCAGGTCTGCCACGCAGGAAGACGACGGCCTCGCCGACCGACAGGTTGGGGACTACCTCCTGTAGCTCCTCGGTGAACGCCTTGTCCAGCTTCACCGCCAATTCTTGCCCCCTCGGGCTCGACTGTGCCATTATGAACTTGACGTTGGTGTTACTAAGGACGTGCTCGAGGACACCGGCCTCTTCTAATTGGGCCAAGTTCTGGTTGGCCATAACCAGGTGTAGACCGTACTTCCTAGCTTCCGCGAGGATTTCCTTTATGTAGGGCAAGTGGGCGACGTTCTGGAACTCGTCAATGAAAACGATTATCGGTATCCTGTCTTGCGACCTGAGTGCCCTCTGGAGGACCCAATAGAACAGCGATGTCAGGACGGAAGCCTGGACCAGGTAGGACCCGATCTCTCCGAGCTTGCCCTTGTTGACGTCGAAGACTATGACGACGTTGTCGCGGAGGACTTCGTCCCAGCTTATCGTCGAGGAGGACGTCACGGCGTTTAAGATCCTGTCCTCGACGAAGGGCTTGAGCCTCGACAGCAACGATATGAACGACTGAGCGGGCATTTGCTGTAGAGCCTCAACTTCCTTCGCGAACGTTTCGTCGTTAACGTCTATGTCGAGCTCGCCGTTGCGGAACGCCAGCACGAGCCAGTAGATCATGGTCAGCGTTGGGTTGTCCGTCTTCTGATAGAGGGCACTCAGGAGGACCTGAAATATGTACTTCACGTTGACCGCCGTCTCGACTAAACCCAACATTTTCTCGAGGATTGACAGCGCGACAGAGACGCCGAGGCTTATGTTGTCCTCTCTACGCTCATAAACTCTCGGCAGTTGTAGCGGGTTGACGGAGAAATTTGGGATAGATGCATCAAAATAGTAGTCCGCGTAGACACTCAAGTCCCTCGCCAGGTCGTGGTTCGGGTCGATGACGATGACAGCCTTCCGCTTGTTCGTCAGCCTTTTCAGCTCGACGACGAGCCTCGTGATCGTCGTCGACTTACCGCTCCCCGTAGCGCCTACTATGTAGACGTGCCTGTAGAAGTCGTCGAGGTCGAGCTTGAAAGGTGCCCCGTCCTCTAAATGGCCTATCGTAATGTCGTTCCTATTCACGGGTATGATGGGCAACTGGGCGCTCCTGATGAACTTGACTTTGATTACCGAAGGGTTCGGGACTACGGCTACCTTACTTATTTTGTCCTCGTCTATCCAGAGCCACCTCTTCAGCTTCAGCACGTGGAACCTGGTTACCCTCGGTAATCTGTCTTCCCATTTGTCAGTCTTTTTTATTTCTAATTTTAATTTTCTTGAATTAGTTAGGATATATTGCCTCAGTTCCCCCGCCAGCTCCTTTACCCTCCCCTTGTCGTCCGAGAGGATGTAGGGCTGGAGGTAGTACACGTTGTCCTTGGCGAACTGCTCCAGCCTCGAGGCCAGTACTTCCCTCTGCCTCCTCCCTGCTGGTGCCTGGTTCCTCTTCAGTTTATCCGCGTGCCTGAGGAATATGTCGTTCAGCCTCGGCTCTAGCACCAACCACAGCCTAAGCTGTTCCCCAGGCAACAGCTTCGTCAGGAAGTTGTTGAAGTCGTTGAACTCGGCGCCCCAGTAAAAGTCCCTCTCGTTCTTGAAGAGGATCCTTCCGACGAACTTGGGGAGCGGGACTTCTACGCCCTCTTTAACGCCGAAGTCCTTCCTCAGGACTTCTATTTGGGAGTTCGTGTAGGCGAAGAGGCGCAGTAGTTCCTTGTCCCTATGGTAGACGATTTCGAAGACGTGCCCCAGCGAGTTGGCGATGTGGAAAGAACTGTCGTACTCGATCTTCGGGAAAAGCTCGTAATACCTTATCGGCTCCTCCCTCTTCCAGAACATGCTTCGCTTCATAAGAGCGTCGTTTAAAAGGGGCTTCTTCACCGCCCTATAATTCTCTTTGTAGCGAAAGTTTTATAAATTCTGAATAAACTCCCCAGTTTAACGAGAAAAATTGGAAATGGTTTAACGGGCTAGGAACATGAAGAACAACAAGAAGGCCCAACCTAAAGCGATGGCATACCCTATGAATTTCCTTAACACCTCAGCGAACGTAAGAACGATATACAACGCGGTAATGGACACCAGCCAAGCTACGATGTTCGCGTACTCGTTCGCCAACTGGGGGTCTTGTCTCAGGAGAGTCGACTGCAGGACGCCCTGGATGATGTTTATGAGCCAGTTGTAGGCCAACGCTACGTAGTCCAATACCAGCTGGAACAAGTTGGGGGGAGGAGCTGGGATCCCCTGTGCGGGTTGCTGGGTCTGGGCCGTCGCGGTTACTATACCTAATGACACTGCCGCGACGAAGACGAGGACAAGAGACGGGAGGGCCCTCATTTCTCCTTACATTTATGGCGCTTTAAAAGTCGGGTCAACTGATGGACTGGTTCCTGTCGGTTCTCAACGTTCTGCTGGTCGTCGGGTTCTACGAGGGGGTTCACGGCTACCTATATTTCAGCAGTAAGGGGCTGAGGAAGGAGGGGAAGATAAGCTTGAGGGTTCTAAACAAAGGCGAGGAGAACGCCGTCACCCTCAACTCGTTGTTCTTCAGGAACACTATAATTTTCCTCTCTAACAAGATAGACGAGAGAATCCTGAGGCACGAGGAAGGGCACATTAAACAGTTCAACTACGTTTACGCCCTGATGGTCGCCGTCGCGGCCCTGTTGCCGTTTACAAATGCGATCCTGATCCCAGCCGTTATATTGGGGAAGTTCTTGTGGTGGAAGGCGGAGAGGGACGCCGACCTCTACGCTTACTACAACTACAACGTGAAGTACGAGAGCGACGCGGAGAGGCCGAAGTCGAGGGTCGAAAGGTTGAAGGCCTGGCTTCTCGACTCACACCCGCCAGACTACGTCAGGAAAGAGGAGGAGTATTATGAAAAAAAGAATAACTTAGTTAAGTTATTCGTTCATGATCTGCTTTCTTAACCTCCACTTCCTGTACTCGTTTAAGCCCAGTACTGCGGCGGTCGCACCCAAAAGGACGGTGACGTCGTTCGCATAGGCTGCATACTGATTAGCAAAACCACCGTTGCCTGTAAGGGTATTTATCATACTGCCTATAGGGCCTCCTACCCAACCAGTGAAACCAGCGGCAGTCATTACCCCACCGCCTGCTACGCCCACGAGCCCTTGTTCGTGGTTGCCCTTCCTGAACTTCTGCGTCACCTTGGTGGCGACCCTGGCGAGCCTCTCCTTCAGGTTCGCCGTCTTCATCGGTTAGAGCCTTTTTTTAAAACCCCCCTCCTCTGATGAGGGCGAGGAGGCTCGAGTTCGGCTACCTCAAGACCATTTCGGGGGTCGACGAGAAGAGTTTCCCGATGCTGGTAAGAACGGTGAGTATGAAAGAGCTGTTGGTCATATTCCCGAGCGTGCTCATCGGCATAGTCCTACTCATGAGGCAAGAGGTGATATACGCCGCGATACCCTTCATGGTGGCGTTTTTCGTTTTGTCTTACAACGAGAAAAGCGTGCCCTTCTACTACCAGTTCTTGGCCTTCGTCGAGGACTTACTGGCACCTAACCAGAAAGGGAAGGGGAAAAGGCCCAAAGAGGGGGGGCTTAGTAGGGCGATCAGATATTACTTCGAGAAATACGAAAACGAGTTGGAGCTGTCTACTGCGACGTTTTCTCTATCCGCCACGTTGTACGCTATCCAGTCTGAACTTTACGCGAGGGAAGTAAACGTCGGGGTACTGGTCGGCTTCAGCGTGGTAGCTGGGCTACTGATAGCGTTCGTCGTGGTCAAATTAACAGGTCTTGCTTCAAAACTATGACGTTGTAGTGCCGTTTCAGGGCCGCGACGAGCTTCTCGTTGTCTGTCACGAAAATCGCCTTGATTAACTTCAAGTCGTTGTTTTTCCTCGCGACTTTCATTAATTCCTCAGCTTCCCTCTTCTCCGCCTGGATCACGTACATTAGGACAAGATATCGTTAACGAGCTATTAAGCCTTGCACTCGTCGATTTTTACGGGTGCGACCGTTTCGCAAAGCGTTTATCCTAAACGTGTGGTCTCGTAAATTTCCTGGAAAGCAAACCGTAACGTTTATATTTCTAAGGAAGGAGAAAATTTTTGGAGGTAAGAGGGCTTGAGAGAGGAATACGTCGTCATGAAAGGTCTAGGACTGTTCTCTCTATTCAACGGACTGTTATTCTTTGTAGGGTTCCTGTTGGGCGGGGAAATATTGTTTTCATTAGTATCATTGGCAATAGCGATAGGTGGGGCGTACGCCGCATATTACCCTTACAAACGCATGGGGAACTTAGTAGCTAGACCTGCGGCGTTCAAGGACGTGTATTACGACGAAAAAGGGCTCTATTATGATACACACGGCAAACCTTACCTATTCAAGTGGGACGAGGTCAAGGAGTACAAGATACTTGATGTGACGCAAGTCGATATGTATCCTCTTACAGTGTCTGACCAACTGTCACCTTTTTCACGATTTCTTAAGGACATGGTTAGATATATCGCGTGGAGGAATGTAGACCCAGAGTACGCGTCCACTGGGATAATGAAGTTGGGTACAGTCCAGTTCGTTAAGAAGGACGGGTCGTCCGTAGTCCTCACGCACGTGTTAAACCCGTACCGCTTGGTGCCTATATTGGATAAATATATTAAAGAAAGTAACCAGAAGAAAGGGTATCATATGTAATTCACCTTTTCTCCCGCCTTACTCCCCCCGTTTTCTATTACGACCAGTGGTGCGGGCTGTGCGGGTGCCTGTGGAGTCTGGTTCTGTGTCGATCCACCACCCGAACCGCCTCCCCTTCTAGGCGAGAAGCTCAGGCGTTCGTGCGACCTTATCGTGGCTAACGACGCTATTAGAGAAATTATCGTCCCTAAGTCGGCTATCACTGGTAACAGAATGAAAAGGAAACTCGTGAAAGACGAGACGACTAGCGTTAGGATTATTGTATTCAACAACCCCGCCAACGCAAGGCCTACTAAAACGTCGACCAACATACCAGCGATCCCCCTAGTCCATTCGAAAACCCATAGAGTAGCCAAAAGCGGGATTAACGCGACTATTGCTAATATCAGGAAATATCTGATAATTACGAACGTGGCGAAGAACACCATCGCATTAAATAAGTCCCCCACGAAGTTTCCCAGAGCTCTTCCGAAGCCAAACGGGATGGCGTTTCCTGCTAGTGCAAGGCCTAGCCATAATCCCGTTGCTTGTTCGACCTCTATGCCTAACAGGGGCAGAACGGGGTTTATTATTTCGTAAATCAAACTGTTTAAGAATATCGCTACGTAATTATATATTTCTAGTCCACCGAAAGTGAACAACATCCATACCCCTATCTTATAGAAAACGTCGCTAGCTATGTCGATTAAGTCTGTGTAGTTGAGTTTCAAGGCGTTGTAGGCGACGCTCCCAGCTAGAAATAGCAACGACAAGCCTATTGATATTTGCATGAGTTCATTGTACGTATTTGTCACGATATCCCCTAGCGGGCCGCTTATGGTAGGTAAGGTCAAAGCGTAGCTCAACACGTCGAAAACAACTTGGCCTACGAGCGAGTAAGAGTCCAATACTGAGCCGAGGAAAGCAGCCGCGTAACCAGATATCGCCGACTCTATCGCTCCAGTAAACCAGTTTAAGGGTGAGGGAGGTGGGTTGACTTGTAACAACGCCCCTGAACCCCCTGAAGCGACGCCCATATACCCTGAAACGTTTGCGTAGTCTATTACGCCATATGTTACTAGATAAGTCCCTACTTGTGTGGGCGTGAACGATAAGGAATCCTGTGTAGATTTTTCGATAGTGACATAGCTCGTATTTACGTACCCAGATGAAGAATTGTATACTTTAATAGACGAATTGTAATATATTAGCCAGACATAGTCTGTACTCTGTACACTCCATCCAGACGGCAGTTGGCCAGTTACAACGCTATAGGAGACGGCACTGTTGACTGTGGTCGTGGTCGGCCCTACTATCGTAACTGGTAAATGGTAGAACAACAACCCGTAAGAACTAACGTTCCCCTGGAAGGCCCCAAGCCCTGCCGTCGCTACCACTGCTGCTATCAACAAGGTGAACGCGTATTCGTAGTCCGCCTTCCTTAACGCGAGCAGGCTCAGAATGAACAGGACTGGAGGAAGTACCGCCAACAAATCGTTCGCGAAGCTCTGGACAGGGCTAGTCTGGGCAGTTACTGGTAACGCTAAGCTCGGTAACGCGAGCATTAAGAGCAATATATATATTGCCTTCCTCCTTTCCATTCCCCCTCAGGTTTCCCCATTTTAAAAGCTCGTCCAATTGATGAAAGTTAAGTTTCAGGAGAACTACTACTGGTACAAACTGACTACCACGCCATACTTCCTGCTCGATGTTGAAGAAAGGAGAAAGGAATTGTTCAACCTGGCGTCCCTATTGGGGTATGCGAAGAAAGGGATGATTTACGTCCAACGTAAGAGCGGTGTCTACGAGTTCTTGGGGAATAAATACCAGGTCTTCACCACGTCTGTGTACTTAAAGTCACTACAGGAGATCAAAGTATTGGAAAAAACGGAGGAACCTAAGAGGCCTTCGATCCAGGAGTTCGGGAAGAGCTACGTCGTTACAGACCAGGGCACTTACGCGAGGGGGTTTATCGCTTACGCCTTCTCCACTGCGATATTGGAAGGGGCTTTGTCAGTCCCAGTCTTTAGAAGGGTTCGGCCTGAAATGATAGAAATAGCTATTAAATTTTCTCCTGTGAACAAGGAAAAGATGAGGAACTACATAAGTAACATAGATAGTAAGATACTGAAAGCGGGCAGGTTCGGGAACGTGGTCGCCGAGCTCGAGGCGTTACGTACACAAGCCCTGACCTTGAAGAAGGACTTCGACGAGTTCGGTGCGGAACCCCTCGAGTTCCAGGTGTTCTACGTCCTCCATGCGAGGAGCCCCCAGGAGCTCGAGGTAGCGATTCAGGAGTTAACTCCCCAGTTAACTGAAGCGGGAGTGCTGGTCGACTCTCCAAACTCGCGCTCTCTACATAAAAAGATATACGAGTTCTCCGCTAGGTTCTCAAAACGTTATAGCTCGACGATTTCTGTAGCTAAGCTCTACCCGCTAGCCGCGACTAACATAATAGAGGACGGAGGGATATTCCTGGGAGTCGACGAGACAGGGTCTCCGATAGTAATCAACCCGTTCTCGAGGGTGAACGGGAGGAGCAACCCCCACTGGATAATTTCTGGGACTACTGGTGCTGGGAAGACGACCACGACTGCCTTACTGATAGACCGCTTGAAGAAGATCTATAAAGATAACATGTACATATTCGTGATAGACCCTTTGGCCAACTTCAACAGGTTCTTCGAGGGCGACCCCGACGTCTTCAGCATAGTTTGGGAGTACGGTCAGGAGATGGGGTTGGATCCTGTCGCCCTGGCTAGGGAAGGGGGGATAAACTTAGGTGACGTGACCGACTTCCTGGTCGACCTCTACCAAATCCCTGGGAAGCTGAGGGGGTTGATGGCGAACTACATTGAGAAGTCCCCAACAGTTTTTGATCTTATAAAGAACGTCAAAGGCGATATCGACGAGTTGGAAAAACATAAACTTAAAAATGAAAATCTAGAAGATTTAGAGGCTTATTTGCTGAACATGACGACCAACCCCGACAAGCTCATCTACTACGGGGAACCCCCTATGGAGCTCCTGAAGAAGAGGACGATATTACTCGGGCTCAAAACCGACGACAACAGGCACAAGAGGCTGGCCGCTACCTTACTGACCCTCTTAGCTTGGGCCCAGATCAACAAGTTACCTAGAGAAATGAGGAAGATGATAATAATCGATGAGGCCCACTTACTCCTGATTTACCCTTCGATAGCGAGGATTATAGCCCAGATATACAAGACCGCCAGGAACTTGAGCACTGGAATAATCACGATCACACAGCTAGTGTCCGATTATACTAAGAACGAGTACAGTAGGGACATATTCCAGCTCGCGGACAACAAGCTGATCCTGAAACAGGAGGACACCGCTACTCAGGACTTGAAGGAGCTGGCGAGGCTCTCGGATGAGGAAATAGATTACGTGCTTAAGAGCCAAACAGGACAGGGGATCATCAAGACTGGCTCCGTTAAGTCGTTCATCAACGTCTTGCTAACGGAGGAGGAGAAGGTTAAATGGAGGGCAGGAGTGTAAGGATGTTAAAGGAAAAGGCCATGGAACTGGGGTTCAGCGTCGAGAAGCTCCCCTCTGGTGCTTTGGTATTCAGCAAAAACAACGAAGTGGAAATACAGTTCATAGCCATCTTGGACGCGTACTATGTGAAGTACATCAAGTCTGGGAAGGCGTACGTGGTCTACGACCTGAGCGACGACGTGATAGACGCCATGTTTAGGGGACACCTGGGTGAGTTAAAAAACGGTAACGTAATTGAAATTCCACTTGATTAATTCCTCCACGTAATGATCCTCTAGGAGCTCTTTTTTCTTCCTCATGTCGTTGAGGTACTCCAACAAAACCTTTTTCCTGGCCTCGGCCCTACCATAAATTATGCCCTTTTTCTTCAATATTTCGTAAAGCTTTAGTGCTTCTTCCCTTTTCCCTGGGCCGAGGGAGTTTATGTAGTCCATGACTGGGTCTTCTTTGATTATTTGCCTCAGGAGCTTCTTCTTCTGCCTGATCGCGTATTTCCCTATTCCTTTCATTTTCAAGAACTTGACATAATCCCTAGTCACAACTTTCCCTTCCTTCGTTATTACGTATTCGTATATCGCTAACAGCAAAGCGGCGTCGGGCTTCCTGTGCTTCTCTATTTCGTTTAAAATTTTGTAAAATTTGTCCTTCTCCTCTTCTGTCATGACTGAAAGTAAATAGTTCAATATTATCTTCTTTATGTCTCTGATTTCCTTTCTCGGCCTCCTTTCCGCCCTCTTTAAGGAGCCCGTCCTCTCGTAATATTCCAAGCCCGAGTAGTCCTGATAAGAGTAGTTGTCGAAGCCCACCACTTCTCCCGTGCAACTGTCCACAAGATACCCCTCTGGGTTCCTCACTACACCGCACTCTTCACCCATATCAGTCAGTCGTTTTTTCTTACCTTATAAACCCCTAAGTTGAACACAAGACTTATTTATCAAAAGACATGAATTCTAAAGTAGAAAATGATAACAAAACGTGCCAGCCCCTTGTCAAAAGAGAAGGGGAACCACGTGAGGTTTAGAGAAAGCGTTGCCAGGACGATAGCGATAAGTGCGGTCTATGCGATATTAGAAGCTTACTACGTCAACCTCACTTATGGTGGTAACCTCATATCCCCATACCACGTGCTGGTTTTCCTAATAGGTGCCGTCGCGGGGTTCGATAGGAATTTGAAAGTTTGGGTCGCAAATTTCTTGACGTATTCTGTGCTCGAAGACGCCTTCTACTGGGTTTCCAAGTTCCAGCTCCCCTATCAATGGGGTTCCGAATACATAGTGGTAGACCACATTCCTCTGTATTATATTCCTTATTCTTTAGTAGCGATAATATTGTATGTGAAGGGCATGAGAGAGGAGAACCAAAATTTCAGAACCTGACTCCCTCCCTGCCCTAAAGGGCGAGGCTTTCCGCCCCCTCGACCCCCGTCCTTCGCAACGATTAACTGGGGAGTTAAAAAAAGTTTAAGTCAGCCAGGTTGTGCCATTCCAGATAGCTGTTATCTCTTCCGCTACAGGCGTCGGTTGCTGGAAAATCGCATAGTAAATGTAGGGGACGTAGACGGCTGTCACGAAGCCCAGCGTTTCTCCCACGTAGGGGATCGAGGAGTTGGTGGAGTTGAGGTAGAAGTAGACGGTCTTGTTAAGGGGAGGGTAGAAGGAGTAGTACTCGTTCCCGAACGGCATCTTTAACCACTTATGGTAGTACAAGCCGTTGTAGACGTCCGTAAGGTAAACCTCATAGCCCCCACTCACGTTGAAGTATATCGTAGCGTTATATATAGTAGGGATCCTGGAGACGTTGAAGAACATCAGTGTGCCGTTGAAGTACTTGAACTTCGGCCACGTTGAGAGGTTCAACACGCTCGCGTTGACCAGGCTCCAGTTCTCGTAGAAGCTCTCTAGCTCTAGGAGGTTGTTATATACGGTATCAGTAGTGTTGAAAGTGTACATAACGAACTCGCCTGCCAGGGCGAAGTACTCGAACTTCCAATACTGGAGGTCACTCCTGTTTATCGTGTCCATTATAAAGGAGTATAGGGCGTGGGCTAACGAGGCGTTTTGCTCCAAATAGAACCACGAAACGGCCGCGGATCTGTTATATGTCATGCTCTGGTTTATCCAGGGAGGAGGACTGGCGAAGCTGTACTGGACGCTGAAGTCGAGGTAATAGTAGACCGCGTTCCCCGACTGCCACGTCACTGAGTCTGGCTCGATAACGACTGACCCTGCGTCCCAAGTCCTCGTCACGGAATAGTTCCCGACTCGGATAACGTCGCTCGTGGTCACGACTTCCGAGTAGCTTTTCGGCGAGGAGCTCCATACGGTGTACGTCAGCGTAAAGTTGATGTCCCTGTTGAAATACGCGTTGTTGTTGAAGTAAGTCGTAGGGTTCGTGCCGTTGAATACCTGGACGTTGAGGGGGAGGGTCACGTTGTATTCGTACCAGTAGAATGTGTAGCCCTGCGTCGATACTGAGGGGCCTGTAGGGTAGTAGATATAGTAAACGTACGTCGTACCGTTAGAGGTGTTCTGATAAGAAGTATGGCCAGCGCCAGTGCTTATTTGGTAACTCCCGTAAACTTCTACCGAAACTCCTGGGGGCACCGTAGTATACCCGTATATGGTGTTGCTTTCAGACCCTCCTTGCCAGTAGAAGGTATAGTCGAAGCCCTGTGAGTTGATCAGTGTGTTATTGGCGTAAAGGTAAGCGGTTCCAGAAACTTCCATCGCGTAGTATTCGTAAACGTAAACGACGTTACCCTTCACCTGCGTGACTTTGTTGTACAAATAAGTTTTGTTTGTGTACGTCAAATCCACTTCAGTTTGCACAGAAGTCTCGTTAATTATTCGGTAATTTAGGGAGCCTACGGCTACCCTATCGGAGGGAGGGTAGCTCCAGTCTGGCTGGAACCCGCTGGGAGCCTGGAAAGCCTTGGCGTACTTTACGATTATTTTCCATTTCGAGTAGTCCTCCGTGTCTTTAGCGTTCAACGGGAACGGCTGCAGCGTGACGTTCTTGTAACCAGTAACGTTGACGTAAGCGGAAGAAGCTATGCTCAACAAATCGCCATAAGATTTGGGAGTTATTTTGCTGGCGTTCCACGCTAAAGCGTTGAGGAAGAGGTTGAGCAAACTGCTCTTAGGGTCGGAGAGGTTGAAGAAAACTGGTGCCGATTTGTTGGTCAAATTATAGTAAGGCGGTGGCGCGTCGCTATAACTCCCCTTGACGTACTCCAAATCCTGAATAGAAGGAACTAAGACAATAGTCTTATTGTAAGTGTATTTGTGCCCTAAGGAGATATAAGGGCTAGAAATTCCTCCACCCCCTATCTGAATATTTCCATAATTCAGTTGAGGTAACTGGATATTGGCAAAGCTAGCCATAAACGCCAGGATTATTACCATCGCTATTGCTAAAACTGAGGCCCTTCTAACGTCCATTCGGGTTCACTCTCCCTATGTTTAGGCTTTTTAAAACGCTCCTTAGTGAAATGAGCGCTCCGAACTCTGGCACGGACAGGCCCTCCGAGAAGAAGAGGAGAATCGACCCTAGATTGGTACTCATTATTATCCTGATAGTGATAGGGGTGGCTGGCTTCCTGATAGCGGCCCACCACTCGCCGAGCGTCACGAAAACGACGACTAACGCTTCTGCGACCTCATCCAACAACGAGGTAAACGCCTTTTCGAACACGATCAAAACTGTGAGCACACCGACCAACACTTCGACCCCCTCAAACGTCTCCATCCCTGTCTTGAGAACCTCGATGGCTTTCAGCTTCAACCTGACCAATTCTTCTCAGGGAAACGAGTTGATAACATTGGAAAACGGTGAAATATACTTCCGAATGAGCGGTTACTTCAATCAATTCCCCACTGGCTATTCTACCTATGGGTACCCTACTTACTTCGTTTATACAACACCGGGTTCAAAACTGTTCGTTATCTACATGGTGATAAACGTGTATAACGGATCCTCCTCTAAGAGCGTTATCCTGCCAGTGTTCACGAGCGTGGATTACGACAGGCAACAGTACTTCGTCTACCAAGCCGAAGGGAATTTGCCTCAACTTCAGCAGTTAGCGAATATCCTTAAGCAAAACGAATTTATTGGGGTGACTTTCTACACGAATTCTTCCGAAATTCTTGGATACACGATATGGTGAGACAAAGAACCTAAAGGTTGACTGGATATTTTCTTGAGGAACTGACTTCCTCCCCGCCCTAAAGGGCGAGGGTTCCCCTCATCGGTTCGGGACTACATCCCTCATTTGAGGGGCAGTCGAGAGGGTCAGAGACCCCCTCCCATTTAGATTCGTGATCGCGATAACGTCACGGTCGTTTTCATAACCGCAAGAACACTTAAACCAACGGTGAGAAACCTCAACCATCCTTTTACCGCATTTTGGGCAAGAGACCGATGAATAGCTAGGATTAACGAACTCAATAACCATTCCGTGCTTCCTAGCTTGCCATTCAATCCAATACTGAATTCTACGATATTGCATAAGATACAACTTATCCCTGAACTCTCTTGGCAGTCTATCCACGCTCTTTAGGAGGTTCCTCAGGTTCTCCAATTTGATAACGTTGGCACCGAAACCTTTAGCAATCTCGACGACCCACTTCCCGACCTTCTTGGCGAAGTCCTCCATAATCCTCCTAGCCTTTAGATGGAATGAGCGAATCCTTTGAAGGATCCTCTCGTTCTCCTTCCATCTCTTAGGGTACTTCTTCTGTAGGTTCTCAGCTAAAGACTTCCAATGATGTACCTCATGCAAACGAGTTGGGATCCTAACGTAGTTCTTATCGTCCTTCCCTACAACTACCTCAGCCATGTTAATATCTACAGCAATACTTGACTTAGG
>Ga0315298_1006328_pt1 | contig 16209 bp, 9 predicted proteins | sample WHS_1_MG_FD_203077 | JGI IMG/M metagenome (GOLD analysis project Ga0315298, IMG submission 203077) | Extremophilic microbial mat communities from Washburn Hot Springs, YNP, Wyoming, USA - WHS_1_MG | ecosystem: Environmental > Aquatic > Thermal springs > Hot (42-90C) | place: USA: Wyoming...
GGTTGGAAAGATCTCCTTTTCCTCTTTGAGTATCCTACACTCCCGTCGTAGGCTCTGAGCTCCTCCTATCCTGGGCGGTTAACCCTTCTGCCTTACCTTCTTGGGTGTCTGCCATGCGTAGGAAACCGGCGATAGGATCCATCGGGATGCGCCGATTTTCGGGTTTTCCTGCGAGCGGCTCAGCGTCCATGTGGTAAAGCCTCACCGCACAGGCCCGGAACTACGGTGGGTGGGGTTTTCCTTACGCCATGTTCTCTACTTTATCGAGTGATCAATTATCCTCAATCCAAGGTGTCAACGAAAGCGGGTCAACTCCAAGTGTTCCATACTTACCACCTGCGACCTAGGTAGAGGACCTCCGGTTTCCTCGCGTCCGCTTGAGTGAGCTCCAGCCGGCCATCCTACCCGGAAAGACGAGGGCCACCATAGATCCCCTCATTCACGTCTTCGCCGGGATATAGACTTTCTTCAGCGGAACCATGGCCTCGTATTCTGGCTCCAGGTTTTCATAGTTCTCGATGAGCAGGTCCACGAAAGCATCGCGATCGAGGAGGGTTATGCGTCGCGCCGCTTTCTCCGCCTCAAATCGGGCATCCTTGGTATAACCGCCGGTGGAGATGAACAACCCGTTCTCCCCCTCCCGCAAGGTGGCCACGAAATTACGTATATCCGGGCTGGAGGCAGGGAATAGTTTGTGTTTCACCTGGACTTTAATACGAGGGCTTTGAAAGCCGAAGGCGTCCGGGTGAGCGATGATGTCCACTCCCATGTCCGGGCCAGGAAGGCTTACCGTGGTGCGAAAACCCATGGCCCGAAGAATTGCCGCTACCAGGTTTTGAAACTCGTATGGATCGATCTTGCTTATGATATCGGAGATGAGCTCATCCGATTTTCCCTTCACTTCCTCGTAATAGGTAACGCCTTCAACCGGCTCTCCGATTTCCGAGGGCCTTTCGCCTGCCATCAGGCCCTCGATCTCCTTCATATGCGCATCGGCGTTGAAAACAGTGAGAGTGCTTCCCAGGGCGTTCTTTGCCTTGGAGCTAAATAGATCCCGAGGTATCTTCTTGATCCATTTCACCCGCCTGACATGTGGATAATTATCGCCTACGGCTTCGGGGTCATAGAGCAGTTCTCCCGCAACCTCTCCGACAAGATACTCTCGAGAGGCCTTGCTGTAAGAAAGGACGTAGTCGCCGACCTGTATCTCCTTGGCGAACCTGTATATCTTCCCGCTGTTCACGCTCAAGCTTGTCTCCGACCATTCGGGGAAGGCCTCTTTGAGCCTGGCCTTGAATTCCTCCCGGGTGCTAAGGGAGGTCAGGTCTCCAACCTTTGGCGGGCCTATGGCCACCAGGGATTTTTCCCAAAAGTCGCCAACCAGCTCGTTATAGTTGCCCGCTCGCACCATCCATGCATGCTTTTCCTTCAAGGAAACCACCCCTTACGAGAAAAGGCTTACTTCCCGGCCGCTTCCAGGATCCTCCGGTAGTCCTCTTCGGGAATGGAAATGGCCGTGCGGCGCATGTAAACCCCGTACCGGTCCTTGTTCTTTATGAAACCCAGCTTCGGGATGAGGGGTTTGATGGGCACCGGCTTTTCCCAGACCTTTACCTCTTTAAGTTCTGCCCGGCGGGTGAAATAATCCTTGCCCTTGGCCCTCAGGGGATCGGGGTCGCCCTTCCTTTTGACATGTATGTCCGAGGCCAGGGTGGCGGCGCCGGCGAAATACCTGGCCTTGAGGCCCCCCAGGTAGAAGACCACTTTGTCCCCGGCCTTCAGGTTCTTTATCCCCGCGGCCCCCTCGCGAAAATCCCAAACCTTCAGAGGGATGAGCATGTCGAAGATCTCCTGCGCCGTGAGGTCCTCTCCCGCGCCTTTGCTGTCCGCCACCACGATAATGTAGCAGCCCATATCTCCCCCTTTCCCCAAAAGATACCCTTAAGACGTACCTCCTAGGATATATCCTCTTTGCCCAACATCACTCCCCCAGGCATTTCTGGGCGGCCATGATGGGATCTCCATAGAAGATGGGGTCCACCCTCTCCACTATGTCCGAGGATACTTCCAGGAAATGGCGCTTGTTGGCGATGGGGATGCAAGCTCGCTTGGCGCCGTTGTCCATGCCGATCTGCAATGGTTCCACCAGGGAAGGCACTTCCTTTATATGCCCGTGAATGCTCAGGTCACCCAGGACTATGGTGGCCGGCTTCACCGGTTCGTTCTTCAAGGCCGAGATTAGAGCTACCAGAAAGGCCATGCCGATCTGGCAGTCTATGTTGCTGTTCAAAAGGTCGATACATTCCACGAAGAAATCCTGGGTGTCCATTTCCCGGGCGATGCCCAAATCCACCTTCTTGCTCCTGAGATACTCGAAAGCCCGGCTCAGGGAGTCCTTCATGGACTTGTTCATGTTCCCCGAGGCCCTCAGTTTTCCCGTGCCGGCTGATCTCCCCACTTCTATGCGGTAAAGCGCCGCCCGCCCATCACCGCTCACCGTGGTGGTATAAACGCAGCCGGGAGGCATAGGGTCGGGAGAGATAAGGTCCCTTCCCCCTTCCTCGGGAACCCCCACGAACTTCTCCTCCCGGGTCTCGTTGTCGATGTAGGAGAAGGTGGTGTGCCCGAACTCGAAGGAGAGCATCTTCTTAAGTTGCTCTTTAACCCTGCGCCTGCCCTCCATGGCCATCTGCAGGTAGGCCTCCAACTCCTCCTTGGTGAAACGCCCATCCGGATGGAGAAGCTTCAAATACCCCGACACGGTCTTCTTCACCGCCTTGACGTCTCGGGCATTGAGGTGTTTCCCCAGCGAGAAATGACGTTCAAGGTACTCGGCGAAATTCTCCTTACGCAGTTCCCGGAAGGCCTCGGCCACGTAGTCCACGATGAAACCGTAATGCCCGGTGAACATCTCCGGGACCATCTTCGGCGCTTCCCATCCAGGGAAGTAGAAATGCAGCCGGTCCAAAAGTGCGGGGTCCTTCATCTTATCCGGGAAAGGCTGGAAGAGGTGGCTGCTTTTTACCAGCACTTCCACGGGGATATTCACGTTGCCCAGGAAACAGACGCTCGCCTTGGCGGTTATCTCCTCCTTGCCGCGGCTGAAGGAGCCGGCCTCCAGGTAATCCTTCATGATGTCCACCACGTCCCGCTCCCGCAGGTCCATCCCCCCCACCTCGTCGAAGGCCACCACGTCCCACAAACCCACCAGACCGACCTTGCGGGTGGACATGTTGTAGAAAAGGTTGGCCACGGTGGTCTTCCCCCCGGAGACCAGGATGGCGTAGGGGGAGACCTCGCGATAACAGTAGGACTTGCCCGTCTCCCGCGGGCCCAGCTCCACGTAGTTGAAGTTGGTCTCCACCAAGGGGATGAGGCGGGAGAGGTAGAGGAGCTTCAGCCGGAGGGACATCCCCGATGGCTCATAGCCCAAGGTCCTTATAAGAAGGTCCGTCCACTCCTCGGTGGTGAAGAACGCCCTTCCTTCCTTGTACTGCTCGTGGTCGTAGGATCCCAACTGGATGGGCTCCAGCTTGGTTATCCAGTAAGGGCTCCTGTGCCCTTTATGCTCCTCGTCGTAGCGGTATTCCAGGTCCACGCGGGCCCAGATGCCACCCTCCAGGAGCCTCTCGTAGCGCCTCACGTAGGCGTCCTGGATGTGGATGCGGGTGTCGGAAAAGTTGACCATCTCCGCCCAGTATTTATCCTCGCTGGGGACCAGGCGGACCTTGACCTTGTCGATGAAGGTGTATTCCCCCTTCTCCCTTACCCAGGAATGGGCCTTGTTGGCCTCATCGGGGTTGATGAAGTACTTGGCCAGGTTGGAATTGACCAGCTCCAGCCCGGACTCGATGGCCTCCTCGTCATCGGTGGCGCAGTATTTCCCCAGGAGGAACTCCAACACATAGACGGGAACGTTGGCGCCCACCTTAACCCGCCGGACCAGGTCCTTGCGCACCACCTTGCCGAAGAAAACCTCGTTGGCCTTCCGGTCCAGGGCATCCAAACCCGGCATGTCCCATCCTCCCCAAATCTCTAAATCAGAAGGTTATGTCGATCTCGATATCCTCCAGCACGGAAAGTTCCGCACCGGTATCGGCGTCGATAAGATGAAGGCTTCCCACATGCCGCCCGGTCACCTTCTCGTCCACGATCACCGTGATCACGTTTTCCTGCCCGCTTACTATGGTAAACTCCTCCGTCGCGGCATCAAACCCCTGGCTGGCGGCTATGGCTTTTCCTTTTTCCTCTCCCTCGATCTTCAGGATGGCCCGGAGGCGCATCTCCTCTTGCTCGAACGCGCCCTGTCCCGGCCATTCCACCTTCACCCGGAAATAACGAGCCACCTTTTTCCTGTCCAGCGACAACTTTATAGATGGTTTCCTCCTTCTTTTTCCCGTCGTAAGAAGCTCCCCGGCCCGGAGGACCAAAACCGGGATCATCATCTCCTGTAGGGAGATCCCCCCGTGGAAATAAGACCTCCCGCCCCCCTTGACCTTGAAGCAACCCGTGCCACGGGGAAAGGCGAGCTCCAGTTCTCCCTGCAGCCCGAGGTCCTTTTCCTTTGCCCGAATAAAGGAATCGGAGGCCGAGCCACCCTCCCCGATCCAGACCCTCTGCTTGAGTTCCGCCGTTTTCCCTCCCGGCGGGTCTATCTTCATCCCCGCCTCCACTTCCTCCCCGAAGAGGTAACCGTGGTCCGCGGTGATCACTATCCTCTCGAAACCGTGGGAAGCAAGGGTCTTCACCGCCTTCCGCAACCTGGCCAAGATCTCCTCCATGACGCTCCGGGCCAGGGAATCGTTTCCTGCCTCGCAGAGGCTGTCTATCTCTTGGGAGGTGACGTAGGCAAGCGAAGCGTTATCCAGAGCCGTCTTGTTCTTCCGCGTGGGCTTCTGGAGAGCCTCAACGTCCAAGGCCACAATCTCCCGGCCTGCCCTTTCCTCGAGATGCTTTATGCGGTCTTCCCTGCTCAAGATGTCCTTTCCCTCCAGCTTAAGGCCCAAGGCCTTGCCGCCTCCCGCGGAAAGGGATGCGGGCCCCTCCGCTGCGGGCAGGAGCGAAGCCATCCCCACTCCGGTGACGGTGGGCAGGGTGGCCAAGGCGGGACGAAGATCGGTCTCGCCCCACTTTCCAAGCTCCGCCGAGAGTTGTTCCGCCATCTCGTATCGCAAGGCATCCACGCAAAGATAAGCGACCTTTCCCTCCTCCAGGAGCGGCTCCACGACCTCCCTGTAAATATCCCTCTGGCGCATGATGCTGCCGCAGGAAAAACCGCTCCTTTTGAGTTCCTCCTGGAAGGCGTCGGCCATGGCTCTCACCGTATCGCTGAAGGAATGCCTGGCCATGGCCATGATCTTTTCCAGCCGGTCGCTATCTTCCTCGTCCTTTGCCTCGTAGTGCTCGTAGTCCTGCTCCACTTTCCGCTGCAGCTGGTCCAGCTTAAACCAGGGCGATTCCCCCTTCGTGTATCTTTCCGCCATCTCCTGGGCGCTGAGTTTGGCGCCCTTGAGCTCCTGGGAGATTTCCCGCGATTTTATGATCAGCTCGGCAACCTGACCCAGGAAATCGCGTTTGAAGGCCAGGCCGGGATCTGCCTCGAACCAGTAGGTCCCCTGGGTGTCCCCGAGGAGATCCAAGGCATCGGATGGCTTCCCTTCCTGGATCTCGGCTTCAACACATGCGAGGATCTTCTCCGCCATGCAGTGGAAGACATCGGCCGCTTTGGCGTTCAAGTCCTTTATCTTCAAAGATTCCAGGTGGAATTTTTTCTCGGTGAGGTTCGCCGCCTCCTCGTAGGATTCCGCCAGGTCCTTTCTCTGCCGCCACCTCTTTGGGATCTGGAGCAGAAGCTTGCTCTGGGTACTCTCCCGCGGTTGTATATAGCGGGAAAGTTCTTTTGGCGCTTCTCCCTTAAGGCCGGCGGCGAACTCCCCGATGAGGGCGGACCTCCTCAGCTCCCTTCGCAGACCATCGGGTTCTTCGATTTCCTGCAAAACCAGCCCGAAGTGGTTGGAGAAAAGGGAGGCGAGCTCCCTGGCGGCTCCTTTTCTCACGATCTCTTCATCGTATTGCTTATCGCTCAGGAAGGAGAGGGCGACCTCGATGGGGTCATCGCTTCCGAATATGATCTTCAGGACCTCGGGCACCACGTGGCTGGCGCTTTCTATGATGGACTCCGTATCCATCAGGTTGAGTCTTTTTTCGGATATCTGCCGGCATACCTCCCCCACCTTTTTCTCCGGCAGGTGCCTTTTGAGCACCGCCCTGGCCAGCACCTCCAGGCGGGTGTTATGTCCGGTTTGAGCCCCGGGATAGATAGTCGCTCCCGCCTTTTCGTATTCCACTAAAGCGTGGCCGACGGAGGCTCTCTCCAGGGGAAGATAGATGACCGCCTTGGGGCGGGATTCTTCTTCCAGGAGAAAATCGGTATCTCGCTTGAGCTTGAAGAGGCTTCCCTCGAACTTGAACTTCCGCAGGCCCTCTTCGTCCATCTCCTCGAACACCTCCTGATAGAGGTTTTCGGGGTCGTACCAGACCACGATGCCGCGGTCCTCCACCCTCTTTTTTATGAGGTTTTTCAACTCTTCAGCCAGCTCGCCCATCTTTCCCTCACTCCAGCCCGTGTGCGATGCGCAGGGATTTGTCCTTTTCGCATTTCTCTTTCACCCTCTCCGGGAAGAGGCGCATGGCCATGTGTGACCAGTCGTAGGAGCCCGAGGATAGTTCCCTCCAGGTCTTTTCCAGTTCCCCCTTCTTGGGCCAGGGGACGAGCTCCCGCAAGGGAGAGAGGTTTATGAGCACCCCGTCGTCGGGATGGGGGTCATATCCCAGGGAGATGACCCCGTCCAGCTTGGAGGCGAAGTCCTCCAGCTCGGAAAGGTATGCCTCGGCCTCCTCCATCTCCCGCAGGAGGGCCCGCCTTTCCCTTCCCTCCACACGCCCTTCCTTTTCCCGCAGCTCCTTCAGGCGGTTCTTTTCCACCTTGAGCTTGGGGTTTAGGTAGTTGGTCTTTATCTTGAAGAGGGTGTCTTTATCTACTCTTTCGCAGAAAAGGTAAAAGCCGTAGTTCTTCCTCCCCGTGGCCAGGTACCAGTAGCAGGGCCTGCGGCGGTAGATCTGGCAGTGTTCCTTGAAGAAGTCGCGGGAGAGGTATCTCCTCAGGTCCCCTCCCAGTTCTCCTATCACCTCCCTCGCCCCCTCCTCCCCGAGCATCAGGGTGAGGGCCTCCTCCGCCCTTGTGGGGAGATCGTCTCCGTGTCCGGGGTCCAGGACGCAGATGCCGTCGGGGTCGGTCAGGGCGCGGAGCTTTTCCTCCACCTCGGGTGAGAAGAGGTGTTTCTTCCCCTCCCTCTCGTCCTCGACGATGGCCGAGCCCAGCTCCCCCTCCTCTCCGGGGGCAAACCTTCCCAGGACGATGCCCAGGGCATAGGAGAGCCAGCGGAAGGCGAGCTCCTCCCGGGTCAAGGGATATTCCCCTTCTTCCTCTTCCCTGGGTTCCTCCTCTTCCTTGGGAAGAGGGCCTTCTTCCCCCTCGCCCTCGTCTGCTACCTCTGCCCTTTCCGAGAGCTCCTTTGCGATGAGCTTCCTGTCTTCAGCGGAGATGCCGTAGAGGTCGTAGACCAGCTCGTCCAGCTCGGCCTCCAGGCGGGAAATCTCCTCCTCCCTCTCTTTCTTTATCCCCAGGCCGTCCCTCCAGGGGAGGGGGGCGATGAAGTCGTAGGTGGTGTCGTCCTCGGTTGAATCGAGGCGGCGTAGGGAGATGAGGTGGGAGGATATCGGTTCAAGAGCACTCATATCACCTGAAGGGTCAATAGGTATTGATGCAATATGTCCAACCTCATAATTAACTGTAGGCGAAACCTGGTTAAGGATAGCCGTTGTCAATCTGCTATTCAGCATAGCCATTATCGGCTTTATAAGGTTAGTGTTTGGGAATAGCGAGCAGCCTGCAACATCAAAGATAAATCCGCCAGGTGAATATCTTACAGCAAAATCACTTTGGGTTACTTTGCTCCAGGTTATGCCCTCGCGGAAATAGTAGTCTGTGTTTTGAGGCCTTGAAGCAATGCGGCCACTTTCTATACCAAGATTCTTTATCTCCTCCCCATCTCTCCACCAGTTAACGACATACTCCTGGTTCCCGTACCACTTGCGGTAGGAGCCGCCCTTCATGCAAGGGAACCATTTCTTGCCGCTAGCTAGGGCCTCTTCCCTGTCCTTGCAGCCGAAGGCGATGTTTCTCTTCCCCACCTCCCACCAGAAGCGGAGGAAGCGGAAGTTGTCGGCGGTTGCAAGCCCTTGCCTTGGCTGCGCTATATCCCCCAGCCTGGGGAGCTTTGCGAAGAGCTGGCGGATGGAGTCCGGTACCCAGTACACCCAGGGGTGGCCGGGGATGGCGCGGAGCTTTTCCTGGCGGAGGTGGTATATGTTTTCGCCGGTGCGAAGGGCGCGTTCGAAGGCCGCCTGCTTGTCCCCCTCCTTCACCAGGCGGATGTAGGTGCCTATGCTTTCGTCCCTTCTTCTGGCATCCGGCTCCCTGCGCAGGACGTAGGCCGCCGTCTGCAATGTCCCCGGATTGCCGACCTCGAACAAACCCGGACCGGCATGGGCAAGGGTCTCAATGGAGGCTTCGTCCAAGATGCTGTCACGCAGCGCCTCGTAGCTCGTGATGAACATAAAGGAGTGCATGGAGAGCATCCCCACATACCCCTGCTCTCTGGCAAGCTCCAGGCATCTTTCTATGAAGCAAGCGTAAAAATCTGTTTTGGTGTTGGGGTACTCGTCCTTGACGTGCTTCTGGATGAGATCATCCATCTTGCGGTTGCTGAGATAAGGCGGGTTGGTCACCACCACGTCGTAGCGGCGACGCAAAAGGTCCAGAAGGCGGATGCCCTTCTCCGCCTCACGGGCGAAGTAGGCCTCGGGGGAGAGGGAACGGGAGAAGGTCTCGAGGGAGGAGAGTATCTCCCGCTCTATGGCCCGCCATCCCTCTTCCTGCGGTGGGGACACATGCTCGAGGTCCTCCCCGAAGAGGCGGCCCCTGTCCTCTTCGGCCCTCCTTTTCTCCCTCTCGATGAGGGAGGAGACATCCCGCTCTATGCGGGCAAGGGAACCCAGGCAGGAAGTCTGTTTCAGGGTGGGCCAGAGCTCGCGAAGGAGGCGGGGGATCACGGGGTGGGAAAAGGAGGTCTTCTCTATGAACTGGTCTAGCTTCTCCCCGTCTATGGGGAGGACCTCGGCGCAGGCCAGGTTGGAGGAGGTGATCTCCGCAGCGGGGTTCTTGGTCTTGGCCTTGAGGTAGAGGGAGAGGGCGGATAGCTGCACCGCCCGCAGGTCGATGTCCGCCCCGTAGAGGTTGCAGGCGATGATGGAAGCGGGGATGTCCTCCTCCTTCTCTACGGAGGGGGTATCCGGCCAGCCCTCCCTTCCCGCATTTTTCAGCTCCTCGCGGTACATCTCGTAGAAGAGGTCGAAGGCCACCAGGCCGAAGTGCATGGTGCCGCAGGCGGGATCGAGGAGGGTTATCTCCTTTACCGGGCGCAGGGGTTCGGGAGGTTGCTCCCCCTGAAGGGGCACCAGGTAGGGGAGCTTCTCTTTGAGATCGGAGTCGGGGTGCATGTTCAGCCACAGCCGGCCCAGGGTGTTCTGGACCAGGTACTCCACGATCCAGCGGGGGGTGAAGAGTTGGGTCACGTTTGGGATGTCTCTGCAGGAAAACTTCTTTCCGGAAACCCTCGCCTCCCTGAAAGCCTGTTCCAACTCTTTTGAGCTGAAATACTGATACACCCACCCTATGGCCTCGTCCTCGGCCCAGGCCGGTTCGAGCTCGGGGTGGTTCAAAAGGGAGAGGAGCTCGGAGAAGGCCGTGGGCCGGGGGAAGAGGCGGGAGGGTAGGCTCTGGGGGTCGAAGAGCACCTTGATCTCGGAGGAGAGCTCCCCGTAGAGGGAGTCGAGGAAGAGGCGGTAGGCCCTGTCCTTCTCCCCCCTTTGGTAGAGTTTCAGGGCCTCCTCGTTTTCCGCCAGCCAGTGCTTGAACTGGTTGGACTCCAGTCCCCTGTTCACCGTGCCCCGGATGAGCTTCCTCTGTTCCATCATCTTGATGGCCACCAGGCGGTTCAGGTGGGTGAAGGCGGCCTCCTTCACCAGGGCCTCTCTGGCTTCTTTCCCTCCCTTTCCCTGGCTTTCCTGCTCCCCGAGGTAGGACTCCAGGGCCTGGCGGGTGAGGGCGGCTTCGGGATCCTCCCGCAGGGCGGGAAGGGAGGAGGCCTCCTCCAGGGTGCCGTCCTTGCGCAGTCCATAGGTGCCCTCGAGGAGTCCGGATATCTCCTCCTCCAGGAGGGACCTGGCCTTCAAGACCGCTTCCTTGATCAGCCTACGCTGCTCGGGTCGCATGGTTGATATTCCCCTCCTCTGCTTTTTGTCTGCGGCGTTTGTAGAAAACTGATGCTTTACGGCTCCTTACTCCAGCGCTATCTTCTTACCTTCAGCAAGGAGTTTCTTGAGCTCTTTTTCCAGCGTGGCCAGGAAGGACCTCAGGTCGTCATCGTTTTCAATCAAGCCCATAGAGAAGCGGGAGACCTTGATCCTTTCCACCGGTTCTGGATGAATTAGCACATCCATCCGCCTTCTCGCCTCCGCGTACAAGCCCTCGGTTGCCAGGAGGTCGGACTGTATCTCGGGAACGGAAGCCTTGCAGTTCTTGCAGGCCAACCCCTCGTCGTCCATTTCCAGGCTCCCGCAGGCGCGGCTGGATATGGGTTTTAGGATGTTTTCACGGTCCGCCTCATCCAGGGAGCCCCAGGCCGGGTCTTTCTTCAAGTCGTCGATACACCGGGACATCCTCTCATGTCTTTCCTGGTGCAGCTCGGCGTAAGCCTGCCCGTAACGGCCGGATATATATTCCGTTTTCTCCCGCAACAGTTCGAGCTGATTGTAAACGTCCTCCGCCTCGAGAATATTACGGAGGTCTTCAGCGGCTTCATCGATCCCTTCATCCTGGTGGAGGGACTGAAGAACGGGATACATTTTCCCGATGGCCAAGCGGGCCTTGGATATTGTCTTCGCGGCGTCTCTTTCGAGGGCCCTTTTTATGCTCTGGAATCGTTCATATTGCTCTTTCAGGGTTTTGCCCTCGCCGGCAAGCTTGCTCACGCATTCCTCGCTCTCGCTTTCCCGGAAGAAGAGGAGATCTTGCTCCAACTCCCTCACCGCCTCCTCGCCCGGGAGGGAAGAAGCGGACAAGGTGGCGAGGACCGGCGCTAAATCGCCGAGAACCCTGGAGGCCCACGCGCATAGGGATCTGTGGATATCCCCCTCCTCCACGTCCACCTCCTCGCCGGTGATGGACTCATACGCCTTGGCGGCTTTGGACAATACCGTCAGCGAAATGCCTTCCCTGGGGGAGAAAGTGGTTGACCGGAAGTCCAGGTTCTTGACAAACGGGGCGTGGGCTTGGCGGTTATTGTAATCCTTATACTTTTTCCCCTGGTGGGTCACCTCTATTGAACCCGCCCGGAAGAGCAGGGCCGTCACCAGGCGGAGCACGTCCACATCGGCCCCGTAGGGCATGTCTCCGAAATGCTTTTCCAGGTCCTTCCCGGTGACCTTATTGCCATAGTCGTGCTCTCTTTTCAGATAATCCAGGACCTCTTTGGCCGCCGGCGCGGAGAGATTGGGCACCCAGTTTTCCTCCTGTTTCACGACCAGGTCCAAGCCGTCTTCCCCTCCGTAGAATACCTTGGGCAATCCCGCCAGGTTGGCGGCGGTCAGCAATACTTCTGGCTCGTTCCCCTTAACCGGCTTGGCGAATAGCTCCAGCTTATCGTAGAGAATGGGGATGGCTTTCTCCAAATACTTGCGGAGCATCTCCCTTAGGTCATCCCCCAGGGAGTCGGCTGCCTTTTCCTCCCCCTGAAAGTAGGCATATCCCGTTTGCATGGCTTTTTCCATCTCGGATTTGAGTTGGCGCAGGATCTCGTTTTCCCTGGACTTCTCGTCCTCCAAGCAAGTCTTTTCCTCCGTGGATATCCTCTCCTGGCCCCGCAGTTGTTCGTATACGTTTATCATGGCCCGGGAACGGTATAGCTCTACGATCATGCGGAAGGCATCCTCGGTAAGTCTAAAGACCCAGAACAAAGTCTTCTTGCCCTCCTCCTCCCGGCTTTGCTTCCTCGCCTCTTCCTTCGCCGCGTCAAGGTCCTCCTCGGGATCGAGGCATCTCAACCAGAGAGAAACCTGCCCATCCTCTAGCTTGTTTCCGTTAAGCACCAGCCCGACCTTGAAGGTCTTGAGGTTCAAGTATTTGAAGTTGCGGATGCCGGTATCCTCGATCACTTCCTTAACCATTTCCTCTTTTATGAGGTTTTGCTCCTTGGGCTTGGGGGATTTTTTATTCCGTTCCGTTTCCCAGTTCTTCTCCTGCAAGGTCAGGAGCTTGTACCCCTGCTCGGACTTGCGCACGAATTGGGCTTCTTCCAAGGTGGCCAGTGCCTTCTTGACCTCGCCCTCCAGTGAACCGGAGGAAAGGTCTGGATAAAGGACGGCGGCGATGTTGCGCGGGGTTCGCGGCAGGTCCTTCACCACTTCCATGAGGGCGATGGCTTTGGCCACCCTCAAGGCCATCTCGTCCCCCTTGAGTCTTTCGGGGATGGTATCGATCTCCTTGGAAAGCTCGGAGGGAAGCAGATTGCCGGCGTATAGAAGCTCGTAGATCTTGTCCAGGGTGACCAGATTTCCTATTTCTTTCTCCGCCATCTTGGTGCGATCATGCACCAACATCTGCTGGGTCTGCTTGATGATGGTGCGGTTGCTGCCCCCCAGATGCCCCAAGCCCTCTCGCCTGCCCCTCAGGCCATCCACGATCTCTATGCTCAAATCCAACTGGTAGGGAAGATAGGGGTACAACTTCGTGAATTCCCGGGGGGTGATATCCTGCCTTCTCTTGGTGCGCTCGAGGGTGGTGAAGGTCTTCAGGCGGCCCTCGTTTTCCGCATAGAGTTTATCCAGGATCTTTCCGGCTTCCGCTTTCTTGCTCAATATGCGTTTGGCCGCCACCTCCTCGATGTCCGAAGGCTTGAGGTCAATGGCGATGCGAAAACGATCCTGCAGTCGGGCGAGTTCCACCCGCTTGTCTCCCAGGGCATCCACGATTTCGTCCAACTTTTCCTGGGAGGTGACCACTAACCAGCAGGGAGCGGGCGATTGTCCGCGTTTTACCCGATTTTTAGATTCTATGCCCAAGGCCTGGACTATGCCCTGTAGATCCAGCATGCGATCCACGCTACGGGAGATGTGCTGCCCCACCTCATCGATGACGAAGACCACCCCATGTCCTGGGCGGCGGCGAAGCGTGAGCTCGAAGGCGCGCTGCGCGAGAAGGTTCGGGGATATGTCCACGCGACCCTTGAAATCCCCGGAGCCTTCCGTGGAGAGGGAGTTGGACCAGCTGTCTGGGGAAGGAAAGGTGTCGGGCATCATCAGGTGTAGGATGTGGCTGGCTTTGTTTATGCCCAAGACGAGTTCCCTCTCCTCCTCCCAACCCTCCTCGTATTCCCGATCGAAACGGGCCACGAAATCCTCGAGGAGGCCCTTTTTCTCCAGGGTGATCTCCAGCTCCGCCAGATTGAAATCGCTGGAGTACCCGAGGGATTTCAGAAGCGCCTTGTACATGATCTCGCTTAGCTGGTCGGAGATGGCTCCCTTCTCCTGAGAGACGTCGAAGATCACCAGGTGGAAGGGAAAGCGCTTGTTGATGTTCTTTAGATAGGTGGCTATGCGGTCGTCCTTGGCCGTTTCCATGAACCACTGGGAAGCCGTCTTCTCGCCCAGCTTCACATTGGCCAGGGTGTAACCGAGGATCTTGGCGAAGGAGGACTTGCCGGAGCCGAAGAAACCCGAAAGCCAGATACCGATGCCCTCATGGGGATTGGAAAGGTACTCGGCCACGGCGTCGTAAACGGTATAGAAGTATTCCTTGAGGGAATCGGTGACCACGTATTCCTGTATCTCCTGGATCACCGTGGCCTCGTCGGATTGCTCAACTTTGATGACTTCCTCTATGTTGCGGTAGATGTCCTTGTCGAAAAGCTCCTTTATCAGCATCGTCTGGGTCTCCCTCGCCAACTTACCTCACCTCGCTTTTGTGGCCTTTCCAGTATTTCTTTTGCTGGCATCGATCATTTTTATTCTCTTTTTGGTTATGTGGGGTCTTAGCCTCCGTAGATCCTGACCCGGTAGTTGTAACCGCTTATGCCCTCCCTTCCCTCTATGCCCATGAAGCGCAGCTCTCCTTCCCCCGTCCGTTCGCCCGGGTAAAAAAGAACGATGGGAACCATGGTGCGTCCGTGCATCTGGTCCAGTAGCTTGCTCATGCGATAGACGGCGGGCGCCAGCGCTCCGGCACGCAGAAGGAAAACCACGTGCTTTTTGGGGTCGAGGCCTTTCAGGCGCTCGCTGAGGATATCCGGAAGGGGGCGGAACTTATCAAGGGATAGGAGGTTGGAGACCGTCTCCTCCGCTTTTTTATAACCGAATTTCTTCTCCGCCTCGATGACATAGCCCATCCCCCGGGTTTCATCTATGCCCTGCCAAAGAAGGGAGGCCAAGGAGACCTTCACCACCTCCTTACCCTCGTTCCTCAGGCGGGCCTCCAAGCGTCTCAACTCTTCCCTCAACGCGAATTCATCTTGCGGGTTGTAAAGGAAGATGGCGAAGGGAAGATCATGGTAGACGCTGATCCTCATGGGGTTGGAGAGAAGATCGCGCTCCAGATCCTCAAGTCTTGCTTTCAATGATGGCATGGGCCATATCCTCCACTGTCCGATAGGGGAATTCGATGCGCCTGAGATTTCCCGCTTGCCTGTAGGATAGATAACCCAACCTGTGGGCTTCCAGGAACTTCCTTTCCACGGCCTCGGGGGTTAGTAGATAGAGCCTCCAGTCTTCAGAGTTCACAATCCTTTCCCCGCTCTTGGTGTGAAGGTGGACGAGGAAAGCGATGAATGCGAAGGCCTCGGGGCTGAGATAAGGGGCCCTGATTTTCTTTTTCGCCTTGCCCTGCAGGATGCCGAAGTCGCGCAAGGCGGCGAGCATCCCCCGAGCTACCTTGATCTTTACGGTTTCCGTCCAGTTCTCCGCATCTCTTTTAACTAGAGCATCGGAGATAAATCTTGCGGTATCGTCAACGCTTATCTCATCCCGGCCTACCATGAACCGTGGAAACAGTTCCTCCACCACGAAATCGTAAAGCAATCTCTCGCAGCGAGCCGTATGGAAAAGGAGGAGCGCTGACATCGAGCTGCCATCCATCCCGCCCAATTCCAGGATCTTTAGATAGCGCCAGGCCTCCTTGGGATCTCCGTCCACATAACGGGGAATGAATATCCTTGTGACCACATCCTTCACCCGCATGCGGGACGTTTTGCCCAGCGCGTTCTCGGCTACGAGTCGGTCGGTTAGCTCTTCCTTGGGAAGAGTATCCGTCCAATGGCGGAGGAGGATGCGGGTGTCCTCAATCGCTGCCCCAGCCTTCTGAAGCCTGGTCGTATAAACATGCGGTAAGCTGGCTTTCATTTTTTAGTTACTCCCCGCCAACGATGGGCTCGCTTTTGTAAGCGAATCTCCTCACCCCTCAGGAAGAAATGAACAGAACGGTTCCCCATTTTTGATTTTATACCATGCATCGCCGACAAGGATCTTCAGGCGCGAGAAGCTCGATCCTCTGCTTTTAGCTTCAGATGGCGGGGGGCAATAGTGCCGATTCGGGAAACATCTTCACACCAGAGGCCTGGTTTTCTCCATTTTCACTTCAGATAACCCTTGAGCTTCATATCATAAAATGCCTGCTCAATGGGGTTGGGCTTTGGAAATTTAGTTCAGATAACCTATAATTATCTAAAGTATTTTTCATGGAAGCGTAGAGGCCTGGGGAAAAGGAGGGGAGTCCTTGCCGGGAAGGGCCATCGCTCTGAAGAAGGAGGCCCTGGAGGAGGCCGTATCCTCCTTCCTCGCCACCCTTGTTAATCAGCACCCAAAAGCGGCCACCTATCGGCACCTCAAAACCGGCCACTTGAGATAGTAGGATAAGCGGTCCAAACTCCTCCTGAAAGGAGGAGGAAGGACATGGCCAACTATCTCAAGATGGACAAGAAGCAGCAGATCTACGGACTATTGCAGCTGGGCTGGAGCTACCGCCGCATCGAGAAGGAG
>Ga0315298_1006329_pt1 | contig 16209 bp, 13 predicted proteins | sample WHS_1_MG_FD_203077 | JGI IMG/M metagenome (GOLD analysis project Ga0315298, IMG submission 203077) | Extremophilic microbial mat communities from Washburn Hot Springs, YNP, Wyoming, USA - WHS_1_MG | ecosystem: Environmental > Aquatic > Thermal springs > Hot (42-90C) | place: USA: Wyoming...
CCCTGGAGCGACTAGGTCGAACCAGCCGCTTCTTCTCTCGGGGAGGGCCGAGCAACGAGATGGTGCGGGCCCTGGAGCAGGTGGCGGTGGCATGCCGGCGGCTCTCCGAGCGCAGGTGGGGAGCGCTTATCGTTCTGGAGCGAGAGACGGGCCTACGTGAGTACGTGGACACCGGCACCGAGATCGACGGACTGGTTTCGGTGGAATTTCTGATGTCCATCTTCTTCCCCAATGCCCCTTTTCACGACGGAGCGGCGATAATTCGGGGGGATCGAGTTGTGGCGGCGGCCTGTCTGCTGCCTTTGACGGAGGCCGTCCTTGCCGACCATCAACTGGGGACTCGCCACCGGGCAGGGGTTGGCATCACAGAGCGCACCGACTCCATCGCCATCATTGTCTCGGAAGAGACGGGGGTGATCTCTCTAGCCAACAACGGGAGAATCGTGCGCAATCTGGACGAATCGAAGCTGAAGAAGGTGCTTCCGGCGCTCTTCCGGCCATCGACCACGGCTCGGTGGCTTCCTGTCTGGCTGAGCGGCCGGCTACCGGCGAGAGTGCAACGACAAGAGGGGACGGCGAAGTAGCGTAGCGTGAGAATCAACTTCGGGCTGGCAGGGCTTGCACTTCTGATCTCCGTGGCTCTCTGGGTGCTGGTGATCAACGACCAGAACCCGGAGCGCATTGACACGCCGGATATCTCCATACCTGTGGAGATCAACAAGGTTCCGCCCGGCCTGGTAGTGATGAACAGCGTGGAACCGGTTCGGTTCAAGATACGTGCGCCCAAGGACAGGTGGACCGGGCTGCGGGCATCCAGCTTCAGGGCATCCGTGGACCTGTCCCATGTAAGTCCGGGGATTCAGGCGGTTCCGGTGCAGGCCGAGGCTTCGGACCCTCAGATCCACGTGTTGGAGGTAGTACCGTCCACCGTTTCCATTAGGGTGGAGGAGATCCAGGACCGGTCGGTGCCAGTGAAGGTTGACCTGGCAGGCAACGTGCCTTTTGGATATGTATTCGGTGCTGCCAAGGCCGACCCGGAGGTGGTGGTGGTTTCAGGGCCCAGTAGCCTGGTTCAGAGCGTGGAGACGGCTGTGGTGGATGTGCGCCTGGAGGGCATCACCGTCGATATCAACTCGGCCTTTCACCCCACGCCGGTGGACTCTGCCGGAAGCACGGTGCGCGGGGTGCGGCTGACTCCCCAGACCGTGAACGTCAGGGTCCCGGTGGATCAGCAGGTGAGCTACAAGCAGGTGGGAGTGCGTCCCTCCCTGACCGGGACCGTCGCCCCGGGTTACTGGGTGGAGTCGGTAACCGCGGACCCGGCCACGGTCACTGTGGTTGGGGACCCGAAGGTATTGGGTGGCATCGACTTCCTGAATACTTCCCCGCTGAGCATCGATGGTGCTTCCACCAATATCACCCAGGATCTGCGCATCGTCACCCCGCAGGGCATCTCTCTGGTTCAGCAACAGTCGACGAGGGTCAAGGTGAACATCGCGCCTCTGCAGACCAGCCAGGTGGTGAGGGTGGCCCCACGGGTGGTCAACCTGGATTCACGGCTGCAGGTGGTTGGACTACCTGCCTACGTTCAGGTCACCCTGCAAGGGCCGGCTCCCGTGATGCAGGGGTTGAGGATCGATTCCGTGGTGGTGACTCTGGACGCCCTCAATCTGAGCGAAGGGACCAACGCCGTGAAGCCGAGCATATCGACGCCGCCGGGGGTCACGGTGGTGTCGGTGGATCCTGAGTCTGCGACGCTGGTTCTGGCCGCTGCCCGCTCGCCGACACCCACGGCCACGCCCGCACCTTCCGGCACAGCCGTCGGAGGGACTGCCACCCCGGTACCGTCTCCTGCTCCGGCCGGCACGCCGGTGCCGGCCGGAGGATAGTGGGCAAGGGCGGAAAGGGGTGAGCGCAGAAGCATGGCTAAACCGATTGTGACCCTTGTCGGCCGTCCTAACGTGGGCAAGTCGACTCTTTTCAACCGACTGATCGGCGAGCGGCGAGCCATCGTCGATGAGGCGCCCGGAACGACTCGCGATCGGCTGTACGGGACGGTGGAGTGGAACGGCCGGGTCTTCACTCTGGTGGACACGGGAGGACTGACCTTCGACGGGGTGGACGAGGTCACCCAGAGGATCATGGAGCAGGCCCGGGAGGGTATAGAGAGCTCCGACGTGATCCTGTTCGTGGTGGACGCCCGAGAGGGGCCCACGGCGGTGGACTTCGATGTGGCCGACCTGCTGCGCCGCACGGAGAAGCCGGTGATTCTGGTGGCCAACAAGGCCGACAACCCGGAGCGTACCCTCAACGTCGTGGAGTTCTACCAGTTGGGGGTGGGCGAGCCGATGGCCGTGTCCGGGATCCATGGCCACGGGTTGGGAGATCTCCTCGACGAAGTGGTGCGCGATCTGCCCAGAGGCGGCGCTGAGCCCGAGCGGGAGGTCGACGTAAGTCTCGCCATCGTGGGTCGGCCTAACGTGGGGAAATCCTCTCTGGTCAACGTCTTGGCAGGTGAGAATCGAGTTGCCGTCAGTCAGATGCCAGGAACCACCCGCGATGCCGTGGACATTCTCATCCAATACAAGGATAAGGCGATCCTCCTGGTGGACACAGCCGGACTTCGGCGGAGGGGGCGGATCGAGCCGGGGATCGAGAAGTACAGCGTCCTCAGGGCGATGCAGGCGGTGGAGCGCAGCGATGTGGCCGCCCTGGTGATCGATGCCTCCACAGGGGTAACTGCCCAAGACGCCCATGTGGCGGGCTATGTTCTCGATGCCGGGAAGGGGATAGTGGTGGTGGTGAACAAGTGGGACCTGGTGAAGAAGGGTTCCACCACCATGGCGGAATACACCAGAGGGATCCGAACCGCGCTGAAGTTCATGGACTGGGTGCCCGTGCTGTTCACTTCCGCGGCGACGCGGCAGCGGGTGAGCAAGATCCTGGATCTCGCCTTGGAGATAGCCCTGGAGCGGGAGAAACGGATTCCCACAGCGGCCCTCAACGTTGCCATGCAGGAGGCTTTCATCAGTCATCCGCCCCCCTCGGCTAGAGGCAAGTCGCTGAAGCTTTTCTATGTCACCCAGGTGGGGATTCGGCCGCCTACCTTCGTGTTCTTCGTGAACGACCCTCGCCTGGCACACTTTTCCTACGTTAGGTACCTGGAGAACCAGATCCGGGCGCGTTACGGCTTCCAGGGGACTCCGATTCGGCTTCTCTTCAAGCCTCGCGGCGAGTCATAATGAGCGCAATTAACACGCTCCTGACAGATTCCTAATGGTCTTCTAATGGTCTTGAGATAGACTATAGACGAGGCCGATATGGCTAGCGGTTGGAGGGGGAAAATTCAGATGAGTCTTCAGGGTTGGAATTGGCGAGGCGATGGTCTCAGCGCTGAATCCTCGGCGGGTGAGCAGACCAGCGGCATGATGGTCTTCACCCCGTCAGAGTCCAAGCGGTTGATTGCCAAGGCCGTGGTGGCCATGGCGCCCGTGAAGGCGGCTCTGAAATCGGGCCGGGTGTGCGTCGCCGGGGGGACGACTAACGCCTACGTGCTGGAGGAGATCCTGGGCAGCCCGATCCGCAAGGAGTTCTACATCAAGGGAAACATAACCGATGGACTGCTGTGCAGCACGCGGCGGAGCGATGAATGGATCAAGCCCCGAGCTTTCGTGAACGGTTCCATGGTGGATCGGGATTTCGCGGAGCTGCTGAAGGAGTTCGATGCGGGAGACGTGTTCATCAAGGGTGCCAACGCCGTGGACCCTGAGGGCAACGTGGGCATCCTCATGGGTGGTCCCATGGGAGGTACCATCGGCGGTGCTCTGGGACCCGTCATGGCCCGGGGCTCTCATCTGGTGGTGCCGGTGGGCCTGGAGAAGCTGATCCCTTCCGTGGCGGCCGCCGCGCGCAAGTGTGGCATCAAACGGCTCAGGTATCCGGACGGTGCCACCGTGGGGTTGATGCCGGTGGTGGGGGCGACGGTGGTAACCGAGATCGAGGCGCTGCGGATCCTGTCGGGAGTGGAGGCGACCCACGTCGCCTCCGGAGGGGTTGCTGGTTCGGAGGGATCGGTGGTGCTGGTGGTGGAGGGGCCCGACTCGCGAGTGAGGGCGGCCTTCGATCTCTGGGAGAGCATCAAGGGGGAGCCTCCGTTCCCGACCTCGCCGATCACGCTTCGCTATGGTATAGAAGGCCGATCGGGCGGCGCGGGGGCTTGACAGGACCACGATTGTTTACATAATAGTATGTGGATGCGGTTCGTTGTCGGATGATCTCGCGCAACGAGAGCCGTCCCGCGATACATTGCGATTGCTGGTGTCGTGGGGCTGATTTCGCGGCCGAGGCGGTGCAGGATCTCTCCTGAGAAAGGGGGGACAGATGAGTACAGGGAATACGATCAAGACGGTTTTCCTTCTGACCTTGCTCACCGTGTTGTTCATACTGGTGGGTCAGGCCATCGGTGGCCGGGGTGGGATGCTCTTTGCCTTCACCCTGGCTATGGTAATGAACTTCGGGTCCTACTGGTTCTCGGACAAGATAGCCCTGTCCATGGCTGGTGCTCACGAGGTTTCCTACGAGGAGGCGCCGGAGCTCCACCGATTGGTGGAGCAGTTGGCCAGCTACGCCCGGCTCCCGAAGCCGCGGGTGTACGTGATCCAGAACGACTCACCCAACGCCTTTGCCACGGGTCGTGATCCGGAGCATGCGGCGGTGGCGGTGACCACGGGGATCATGAGAATCCTCAGTCAGGAGGAGTTGGCGGGCGTTCTCTCTCATGAATTGGGCCACGTCAAGAACCGCGACACCCTCATCGCCACCGTGGTGGCTGCCATCGCGGGGGCCATTACCATGCTGGCTAACATGGCCCAGTGGGCGATGATGTTCGGGGGCTTTGGCGGCCGGGACGACAGGGAGGGCAACGGCATGGGCGGGATGGTGGGTGCCCTGCTGATGGTGATCTTGGCCCCCATCGCGGCCACGATCATTCAGCTCGCCATCTCCCGTGCTCGAGAGTACGAGGCGGACGCGACCGGGACGCGCATCATGGGGGATCCGAACTCTCTGGCCAATGCCCTGGAGAAGCTGGAGATGGGCGTCAAGTACCGCCCCATGCTGGATACGAACCAGGCGATGGCCCCGCTCTTCATCGTGAACCCCTTTGCCGGCGGGCTCTCGGGGCTGTTCTCCACCCATCCGCCCATCCAGGAGCGGGTAGCCCGCTTGCGGCGAATGGCGCTGCAGCCGGGCCGTTACGGAATGGGCTTCTAAGCGGATGTAGGGCCAGGATTTGTCCCCCGCTTGACGGGCCGAGGTCACGGCGCGGCGGGGGTATGAACCTGGCCCTTCTTCGAAAACGACGAGCTCAGCTGCGGTGCACCGACTCTCGCTCCCGGAGAACAGAGAGGGTATCCACACCCTCCCCGCAGTAGGGGCAGGTGTTCCACCGGAGCGACAGGGGCTTTCGGCAGTTGCTGCACAGCCGCTTCAACCGCGTCGCGCAGTTCGGGCAGAAGATGAAGTCCGGCTCGGTCCGGTGTTTGCACTCGGGGCAGGCCGTCCGGATCTCGATGTCCTGCAGCAGCGCTTCCTCCTCCAGGGCCTCAGTGTAGATGTCGGCCAGAGTTCGGGGCGGGCGCAGCACCTGATAGATCAGGAGACCGGGAAAGCTGAACACGGCTACCAGGAGCGTGGCGGCCATCTGAAGAAGGATGTCTCGCGTCCGGTTGCGAATGTCCCGGTAGGTCCACCATATGGCAGCCACCCAGAGGGCGAGTACGTATGCCCCGACAACGATCAGGGCCGTTTGGATCAGCTTATCCATAGAGATGAGACCTCGCTAGCAGTTCTAGAGAAGGGAACGCACGAAGGGTGCCAGTATTGTAACACAGACCCACGGCCTCTCACGTCCAGTGAAGGGTTGTGATGAGGTTGTGCGAGGGCGCCCCAAACCCTGGCAAGGGTTGGACCCGCTGCAACTCTGCTAGTTTGCCAGGGAGACGAGGGTGGCGCCGTCGCCGCCTTCGTTCTGGGCGGCGGGTTCGAAGTGACGCACCAGGGGGCTGGCGGCCAACTGTTGACGGACGGCATGGCGCACGGCGCCGGTACCCTTCCCATGGATCACACGAACGTTCCTCAGGCCGGCCATGTAGGCGTCGTGCAGGTAGCGGTCCAGCTCCTCCAGCGCCTCCTCCGCTCGTCGGCCTCGTAGGTCCAGTTGAATGCTGATCTCTGCCGTTCGGTCCATCTCCAGGCGATAGGTGATGTCCGGCTCTCGGTCCCTTGGGCTGTCTGACTGCTCCCGGTCGCTCCTGCACAGCTCCCGGGTCTTGACACGGGTTCGGATGGCACCGATCTGGACCTCCACCTCTCCCCGTTCGTCGGGGACAGAGGAAAGGGTGCCCACCTTTTGGATGCTGGCCACATATACCGGCTGGCCGACCTTGAGGTCCTCGGCCGCCATCTGCCCGTGACTCTTCCTCTGCCGTCTGGGGGCTCTCAGCGGTCGCAGCGCCTCCGCTTGCTTCACCACGGTGCTCACCGCGGCAGGGGGGTGATGCTCCAGCCGGGCGCGCTCCAATTCCCTCAGCACCTGCTGAACCTTCTGGCGTAAGGCGGCCAGCTCCTGCTCCGACTGCTCCCTCGCCCTTTCCAGCAAGGCATGCTTGCGGTCCTCCAGATCCGCCAGCTCGGCGTTGAGTCGGGCGCTCTGCGCCCTGGCCCGCTCCCGCAGCCTTTCCGCCTCCGCCCTGGCCGCCATCGCCTGCTCCCTGTCGGTCTGCAACTGAGCCAGCAAACCCTCCATCTCCACATCGGTCTGGCTCATGAGCTGCCGGGCGCTTTCGATGATCTCCTGGCTCATCCCCAGACGGCTGGCGATGGCCAGGGCGTTGCTGCGCCCCGGAAGGCCAATGCTGAGCCGGAAGGTGGGCGACAGCGTCTCCAGGTCGAACTCCACCGAGGCATTCTCCACCCTGGGCGTGAGGTGGGCGAAGCTCTTCAGCTCCGAGTAGTGAGTGGTGGCGATGGTCGGCACCCTCCGCTGAAGAAGGTGCGAGAGGATCGCCCTGGCCAAAGCGGACCCTTCCTGAGGATCGGTGCCAGCACCCAACTCGTCCAGTAACACCAGAGAGTACTCGTCCGCCTTGCCCAGGATGTCCACGATGTGGGTGACATGGGAGGAAAAGGTGGAGAGGCTCTGCTCGACGCTTTGCTCGTCGCCGATATCGGCATAAAGGGCGTCGAACACGGCTAGCGCGGAGCCTTCGTCGGCCGGTATCTGCAGCCCGCACTGGGCCATGGCGCACAACAGCCCCACCGTCTTCAAGGCGACAGTCTTCCCGCCAGTGTTTGGTCCCGTGATCACCAGGACGTCGAAGCCGTCGCCCAGTTCGACGCTGATGGGGACCACATGGCCTTTCAGGAGCGGGTGGCGAGCGTTGATCAACCGGATGCAGGGGTGTGCTGAGTGGTCAGGCGAGTGATGAGTGATGAGTGATGAGTGGTGAGTGGTGAGTGATGAGTGATGAGACAAGCCCTCACCCCGACCCTCTCCCATGGGGAGAGGGAGTGTCCCCGCGTCCCCGTGTCCCCGTCTCCCCGTCCCCCCGTCCCCCCATCGATCCAGCAAGACGGGGGTTACCGCCCACATCTCCTCGGCCAGCTTGGCCTGTGCCAGGAAGAGGTCCACCTCGGCCAGGGCGTCCAGGGTGGCCTGGAGCGGCTGGGAATCGCGACCCACCAGACCGGAGAGCCTGCGCAGGATCCGCTCCACCTCGCGCTCCTCGTCGATCTGAAGCTGGCGCCAGCGGTTGGCCAGGTCCACCACCACCAGCGGCTCCACGAACACCGTGGCCCCGCTGCTGGACTGGTCATGGACCACGCCCTTCACTTGCCCCTTGAACTCGGCCTTGATCGGCACCACGTAGCGGCCCCCACGCTGCGTTACTATCGGCTCCTGCAGAAGGGGCCTGTAGGCGGGCGAGCTCACAATCTCGTTCAGCTTTGCCATGAGTCGCTCGTGGGCGCGCCGCAGCTCCATCCGTATGGTGGCCAGGGCCGGACTGGCAGAATCGACCACCTCGCCGGTATCGGAGATGGCTCGATGGATCTCCTGCTCCAGCTCCTCGTGGGCCCCGATGGGAAGGGTGACCTCCTCCAGGGTGGGCAGTTGGTCCGCCAGCTTGGAGATGGTGCCGCGTACGATGCGGCTACTGGCGATAGTGGAGGCCACCATCAGAAGCTCATCGGGCATGAGCAGCGCCCCTATGGCTGCCTTCTGGAGGTGGATGCGAATGTCCCTGGCCCCGCCGATACTGAAGTTGGGCTTCATATCCAGCAGGCGGCAGGCCTGGGCAGTGGCGGCCTGGCGCCGCGATACCTCGGTTAGGTCGGTGGCTGGGCGCAATGCCTTGGCCTTCTCCTGGCTGACGGCAAAGGATGCATGGGCTGCCAGACGATCCAGCACCTTATTCAGTTCGAGGGTATGCAGGTACTGTTCTTCCACTGTCGCACGTTGTTATTCGCACGGAAAGCTTCTCTCGGCTGAGAGAAGCTTTCCGTTTCTCGTCGTCCGGGATTATTCTAGCGCATCTCGGGACCACGGGCCAACGATGCATCCATGCGAGCGAGCTGGTGTCGAGCCGGAAGCCGGGCAGCGGGGGAAGCATCGGACCGCGGCGCAGGAAGGCAGAGGGCGAACCCTCCCTTCCTACACCGCGGTCCGACAGTCCTTCGACAGATTCCAGGCAGAGTGATCCCCTGGCCCCGAAGCCGCGGGGAGGTCGTCCGCGGGCGGCTAGGCGGCCTTTCGCACCTTGGCAGCGATCACGGTTTCGCCGATGTCCTCAATCAGCCGCCGTGTCCTATCGATGAAGACGAGCTGGCTAGCCAGGTTGGTCTCGAGAAGTGCGGATACGGGGACATTGCCCATGAGCTCCGCCATGGCGATCAGCCCCGTGTAGGCCGCGACGTGCATTTGAACGTGCTCGCGCGCCTTGTGGATGATGTACAATGCCTTCAGCCCAGGAGCCTGAATCTCGTTCAGCTCCCGGCGGAAGTCCTCCACGAAGACGTCGTGCAGGCGAATGGTAGAGGGCTTGCTCGGCTGCTTGCCCAGCAGCCTGAAGCACTCGTCCAGGTTGGATATGCTCTCCTTGGTCAGGAAGGCCCTGGTGTCCAGCACCTCTTTGACTTCTTCGCGCTGGGCCACCTGGCTCATCTCCTGCCACAACTGGAGAGAGCGCTCTTCGCGAGCGCGGACATTGCTCAGAATGGTCAGAAACAGATCTTCTACGTTTTGGATTGCCATGCTTACCTGTACTCCTCGATGTTTGCTCGTGGTGCGGTATTGAAGCACGCGTCACGCTGCCAGCAAGCCGCGTGCCTGCAAACTGATCTGGAGCGGTGGCGAGGTAAAGCCGAATCGGGCTTCATCGCGCTGCCACGCGCTGCATCTGAAAGCCGAGAAGAACCAGCAGGATGCCGAGAACCACGAAATACACCCCGATGAGGACCGCGAGCGCCAGCGCTCCGCGCATGGGGTCGGCGAGAAGAAGCAAGCCAACCAGCACGGAGAGTATGCCCGCGGCGACCAGAAGCGCCTCGCCGGTGATCTCACGGCGGAGCTGGATGGCCGCAACGATCTCCAGGGTTCCGGTGGTTATAGCCCAGATGGCCACGATGTAGAGCAGCACTACCGCGGTTACGGACGGCCACACGAAGGTGACGACTCCGGCGGTGATGCCGAACAGCCCTCTCAGGAGGCGTGGCCACCATTGCTCCCGCCTTTGATACCGTTGACTGGCATCGAAGACGGAGAAAGCGCCATCCACCAGGAACAGAATGCCGAACAGGATCAGCAGCACTCGGGCGGTGAGACCCGGCCACACCAGGATGACTATGCCGATCAGCAGTGCCACAAGCCCTCGCACGGCCACCACCCACCAGTCACGAGAAAAGAGCTCTAGCATGTCTTCCACTCCTATTGCCGCTCGGCCGGCGTGCCGCCATCGAACGGATGGACAGTGGCACTGGACAGAGCGGTTGGCGTCAACGGCGCATCACACGATCTAGCTGGGCGTTGGCCGGCCTGAAGGGGCGGTGATCGCTCCGTACAGCAGTACTATGCCCCGAACGATCGCAAAGACCCCGATGACCCACACGAGCGCCACAGCGCCCGCGGCCGGGTTGCCAAACAGCACGAACCCGAAGAGGATCGAGATGATGCCCACGACGACCGTGAGGAACTGGGCCTGACCGATGCCCGCCACCACCTCGACTATGCCCATGGCGACAGCCCAGATGGCGATGACGATCGCCAGCACGAGCGTGCTTATGAGCGGGTTTGATAATACATATATGCCTGCCACGATGCTAATTGCTGCCATCAGAAGATGAGTCCACCAGGTGGTGTGAGAGCCGATGGCCCTGAACATGGCTACCAGCTTCAGGACGCCGTAGATGACAGCGTAAACACCGTACAGCCAGACGAGGATGACCAGGGTCAACCCCGGCCACACCAGCGCCGCTACTCCAAACAGGATGGACACAATGCCCCCAAGGGCCAACTCCCACCAGGGTTGGGTCGGAAGTGCCGGACGCTCCATGCGATCACCTCCAGCTAAACGGCTTGGACCAGACGTTAACTGCTCATGTATGTGGACGAAGTAGCCTGAGATGGTAGTGATGCCGGCCAATTGTGACCTCTGTGACCGTTTCTTCCTCTCAGGCCGTCCGGTCGAGCGCCGCAAGAATCGGACCGTTCTTGGAATAGGGTCGGATGGTTCACGAGGGTGGATAGATGGTTCAGAAAGCTTTCCGACAGAGACTCATCATAGAAGGTGGGTCCAAGGTATGTTCGCGGCCTGGCGAATGTCGGTTGGTTCCTGCGCTCACCGTGCTCGCCGGGCCTTTCGCCTGCGAAGGGCGATGGCCAGGGTCACGGCCAATCCCAGCACAGCCAGCGAGGCCACCGGGGGAACCAGCCTCAGCATCAGGGGGATCTCGTGGGTGTCGGCAATGACGCCGTCCAGGGCGAAGGGTCCGGCTGTCTTGATCTCGAGCCGGTGCACCCCATAGTTCAAGCCGGTGGCGACGGGGACCACCAGCTTCCACTGGGCGTCCGGTGAGTAAAGATCCAGCACGGACCTCCCCGACTTGTCGTGGGGCAGCAGGTTTGTCCAGCGGGGTGAGCCGTCTATCTCCACGTAGGCGGATCCATAAGCCGGCCCCTTTGGAACGACCAGCGCCAGCTCCGTTCCCTGGAAGAGCGCGCTGACGGATGCGCCGGCCTGGCCGGTTGCTTTCATAAAGCCTTCACTGGCTCGAGGGTCGGCGACCCTGTTCCACTCTCCCTGGTAGCTCAGAGCCCAGTCGTCCTCCTGCCGGTAACCTCGATGGATGGTTGGGGGAGTGGAGTTGCCGTATTCCTTGACGGCCTGGTAGACGGGCAGGGGTGTGAGGTCGGGCTCCGCCATGCGAAAGTAGTAGAAGGGCTGATTTCGGTCGCGGTCGTCGGCCCGTTTGAAGAACCAGATGTTCATGACGCCCATCCAGGGCCACTCTTCCGCCGCTCGCTGGAAGGCCCTGACGGTGTACTCCGCCTGGAGATCCTCGCTCACCCGTCCAAAGACCGGATCCGCGGTCAGCCACTCCGGCTGGGCGTTCCACCCCATCTCCGAGGCCCAGATCGGTTTGGAGGCATCGCCGTTACGCACCATGGTTTCCCGGGTCAGTATTGGCCGCGAAAAGTTCACGTCCCGCAGCTCCAGCCGCCGGTCATCCGGACCGGACCGGAGGCCGTAGGCCATCACCGACATGATATCGAAGTAGTCCTTCGCCCCGGCATCGTACATCTGCTGAAGGTAGATCTGCTCGTTGAGGGCCCGCCAGCTCTCCTCGATGGTGGGGGCCAGGGCGGCGCTCAGGATCACGCAGTTGGGATCCGCTTCCTTGGCCCGCTGGTAGCCGACCTTCAGGAGCCGGACGTACTCCCGGGCATTCACCGGCTTGCTACCCCACTCGATGGCCAGGTTGGGCTCATTCCAGAGCTGGTAGTACCTGACCTTGCCCCGGTACCGGCTCACCACCGTGTAGACGAAGTCGCCGTAGTCGTCGAAGTTCTCGGGTGGCGATTGGGGCCACGCGTTGTTGGGATGGGCCCACTTGGGAGGCAGGTCCAACCGGACGATCAGTTGGAGGCCGTACTCCTGGGCCAGGTCGACGATGTTGTCGTACTTATCCCATGTGCTCTGGTTGTTCTTCTCGTCCCAGTATTGGCCCTTGGAAGGCTCCTCGATGTCCTCCCACGGGAACTGCTGGCGTATCCAGCCGATGCCGGCATCCTTGATCATCCGCATGGTCTGGCGGCGCTTGGAAATCTCCGCTTCCTGCTCCAGGAAGGTGTTGACTCCCAGCGGGTTGACCCCAGAGTAGCGTATGGGCACCATGTCCGCCGTCTCGACCCGACGCGCGCTGAGCTGGGAGGTGATGGCGATGATCTGGTTTCGGCGCTCGTCGCCCAGGAGCTGGAGGGCGCGGGAGCGCAGGTCGCCAGGGTTGGTCTTGACGATGGCACCTCCTGCTACCAGCAGCAGGGCAGCGGCAAGGCCGAACAGGAGCAGCGGTCTTCTCAAGAGCCTTTCCTTTGAACGGATCTAACCGTCACAGCATCGGCGCTATATCTATCTCGTAGTCCGTCATCTCCGCACTATGGTTGGCCCTAGCGATGAAGTTGACCACGTTGGACAGCACCTGGTTGGCGTGCTGCGAGTCATTGGTGGCGACGGCGATGCCCAGGACGGCACGTTGCCACAGGTCCTGGTCCTCGATTTCGGCGGCCGAAACGTTGAATTGGTTGTGCACCCGGGCGATGGTGGACTTCAGGATGTGGCGCTTCTCTTTGAGCGAGTGGATCTTCGGAAGATGGAGAACCACTCTACAGGCTCCGACGATCATGCTGCACCTCCTGATACAACTCCAGCAACCTCGGGGCCACCTCGCGCCAGTCGAACCTCTCTTCAGCGGCCCGGCGTCCAGCCCTGCCCAGCCGGCTTCGCAGGAACGGGTCATCCAGCAAACTCACCACGGCGCTGGCGAAAGCATCGGCGCCATCCGCCAGAAGTATCTCCTTTCCCTCGGCGAGATCTATGCCCTCGGCCCCTATGCGGGTCGACACCACGGGCATGGCCATGGACAGCGCCTCCAGGATCTTCAGCCGGACGCCTCCACCCATGCGGATGGGGACTACAAACAGGGTGCTTTGCGCGAAGTAAGGTCGGACGTCTTCCACCGATCCGGTGACTGTCACGTTCCTGTGGCGCGCGGCCAGCGTCAGCACCGCTGGAGCCGGCGAACGACCGACGATGAGCAGCTTCAACCGCGGTTTCCGGGAGGCCACCGACGGTAGGATCCGAGTGGCGAACCAGCGCACGGCATCCACGTTGGGACGGAAGTCCATGGTGCCGGTGAAGAGCAGGGTGGCCTCATCGCGATCCGACGGCGTCGAAGGCAGGTAGTAGTCGGTGTCCACCCCGTTGGGCACGATCTGGAGACAGCGGATGCCTCCCAGCCGATGTAGAGCCGCGGCATCGGACTTAGAGACTGCCAGGACGGCATCGGCTGTTCGGCACATCGCGGCCTCGTAGCGCTTCAGCTTCAGCCACTGGATGGTCGAATAGAGGGCCCTGGGCCAGGTGACCGGTTTCTGGGCGTCCACCACCGCGGCCCTTGCCTGCAGCAGATACTCGGCGTTGTGCTGGTCGAGGATGATGGCGGCACGGGGGGCTACCGATCTGGCGATAGCCATATAGCTGGCCATCTCGATACCTTCCACCTGGATGGCATCGTAGCTGTTCGTCGCCAGCATGGCCCGAAGGGTCTCCGCAAAACCCCGAGAGGGGAGCCTGCCGGCCATATCGGGCGCGGACGAGGAGAGCAGAACTTGCAGCCGATCCCATCGGGTCCGGTGGGGTACCGGCAGCAGCCTCACCTGCCCGCATATCTCTCTCAGTGGCGAGGCCTCTCCCAGGCTCTCCCCTGGACGGACGAAGGAGATCAGATCCACCTCGTGAGCGACCGCGGCCGCCCGGATCAGGTGGAAGTTTCGCAACTGGGTGCCCTGACGAGGGGGAAAGGGCAGTTGAGGTGTCAGGAATAGGATCTTCATCAGTTGTCAGGCATCAGGCACCAGAGAGCAGCGAGTAGCCGCCAGCACCCGGCATTCAGAACCGATCACTCATTGCTCATCACTCATCACTTAGACGGCATGCCTTGCGGTAGACGGCCAGGGTCTCCTGGGCTGCCTTCTCCCACGAGAAGGTGGCCGCGCGTTGGATGCCGCGCTGGCTCAACCGATTCCGCAGGACCTCGTCGGAGAGCAGGGTTGCCATGGCGCCGGCCAGGGATTCAGCGTCTCGGGGGTCGACCAGAAGGCCGGCGTCTCCGACCACCTCGGGCAGAGAGGATACGTTGGAAACGACGACCGGTGTTCCGCAGGCCATGGCCTCCAGCGCCGGAAGCCCGAACCCCTCGTACAGAGAGGGCAGAATCAGGCAAATGGCGCAGTTGTAGTAGTATACCAACTGTTCCGCGGGCACGGCTCCCACAAAGCGGACCTCATCGCCCAGCCCCAAGGCATCCCGGGTTTCGAACACTTCCTGATACAGCCAACCCCGCCGTCCCACCACCACCAGCGGTACCCGATGCTCCTTCCAACCCCGGGCAAAGGCTTTGAGCAGAACGGTCAGGTTCTTTCGCGGCTCCAGGGTACCCACGAAGAGAATAAACCTGTCCGGCAGTTGAAGTCGCGCCCGATGCCGCTCCACCTCCGCCGGTTCCAGCGGCCTGAAGCCGGGGCCCGCTGCCTCGTGCACCACCGTGATCTTAGCGGGGTCGGCGTCCAGCAGCTCCAGCAGATCCTGCCTGGTCGCTTCCGACACCGCGATGACCTGGTCAGCGCTCTCCACGGCCCTCCCCACCTGGCCATAGAAGCCGGCGCTCTCCGACGTGAGCAGGTGGGGGAAGCGCAGGAATGCCAGATCGTGGACGGTTATGACGGAGCGGCATCGCCGCCGAAAGGGCGGGATAAAATCCGGACTGTGCAGCAGATCCATCGGGATTCGCAGCAGTTCCAGGGGCAATGTCAACTGCTCGCGGCGGTGATGGGGGGGCGTCAGCAGGCGCAGCCGCCTCACGCCTGGGGGCCACGAGAGAGAGGGAGCGGGTCGCCGCCCCTCCAGGAGGATAAGATCATCTCCGCTCCGAAGAGATGCCAAGGCCTGAACCAGCCTCTGGGTGTACTGGCTGGTCCCTCCCTGGATGTAGCCCGTGAGCCGAGCGTCGATAGCGATGCGCATGTCGCTCCCTGAGAGCTGTCAGCTATCAGCCGTCAGCCATCGGCTTCTCTCTCTCCCTCCCCCCCAAAGGGGAGAGGGTCGGGGTAGGGGCTGAATGCTGACCGCTGATTGCTGATAGCTGACTGCTGTTAGCTGTCAGCCGGCTCCACCCAGTAGCGGCCCGAATCGTACCTCAGATATCCCATGCCGATATCCGGGTCGTGGTCGAAGATCAGGAGAACCTGTTCTTCGACGGCCCAGCGCTGGATCTCCCGTCGGGTGTCGATCGTCCGCATGGGCTCCACATCGTAAGCCGGCACCCAGGCGAGCCTCTCGATGTGGACGGCGAAGGGTGCCAGATCCGCCAGGTAGAAAGCCTTCTGCCCCTGGGACTCGATCAGCACGCACTGATGGTGGGGGGTGTGGCCCGGGGTTACCATACATCGCACGTGGGGTGTGATCTGTGTATCACCCGCGATCAGTCTTAGCTGTCCCGCCTCCTGGATAGGAAGAAGGTTCTCAGGGAGGTAGGTGGCGCGGGTGCGCTCGTTGGGGTTGTTGGCATCTTTCCACTCGCCCTCCTGGACAATGTAGGTAGCGTTGGGGAAGGTGGGAACATTGCGGCCGCCCTCCCGTACCGTGTTGCCGCCGCAATGGTCGTAATGAAGGTGGGTATCGATCACTACGTCTACCTGGGATGGATCCACACCGTGCTCCCGAAGCCGCTGGGGCAGCTCTCCGGTGCGCTCGATGCCCAAAATGGTCCGGCCGCGCTCCGAAAGCTTGCTCCCGTATCCTGTGTCCACCACGATGGTGTGTTCACCGTCCTTGATCAGCAGGCAGTTGATCCGCATGGCCACCCGGTTCAACTCGT
>Ga0315298_1006330_pt1 | contig 16207 bp, 17 predicted proteins | sample WHS_1_MG_FD_203077 | JGI IMG/M metagenome (GOLD analysis project Ga0315298, IMG submission 203077) | Extremophilic microbial mat communities from Washburn Hot Springs, YNP, Wyoming, USA - WHS_1_MG | ecosystem: Environmental > Aquatic > Thermal springs > Hot (42-90C) | place: USA: Wyoming...
GTACTGCTCAACACAAACGAGATGGGAATTGTCACCGAAATTCAGGACGATCTGGAGCAGATCGAGCGGCCAAAGGTCAGCCTTCTCTATTACCGGGACGGAGAGTATCGAAAAGGCGAGGTCGTCGATCTCCGCGAGACCGATCCCGCCACAGGGGATTTCAAACGGAGCATCGTCAAGACCCTCGATCCCAACGAGTACAATATCAACGTCGCCGAATTCTTCGTTTGAGGCGGACTCCCCTCTGTCAAACGAAAAGGTTGTCAAAGATCGTCATGACGACGAAGCCAATGAGAACACCAAAACTGGCCTCTGTGGGGTGGCCCCTTCGGTGTGTCTCAGGAACGATTTCGTTGCTGGTGACAAAGAGCATGGCTCCCTCGGCAAATGAAAGCACCCAGGGAATGAGACGATGAGCTAAGGTCACCTAACCTGGAAGCTGTAACCTGAAAGCTGAGAGCTGAGAGCTGTAAGCTGTAACGTCCGTAGCCTATCCCTTCCTCGGAAGAAGTGACGTACTTCCGTAGCGTGCCCTGTCTCGAAGCCAACCTTCGATACGGAGAAGCTGGTTGTACTTAGCGACGCGGTCAGTGCGAGAGGGTGCGCCCGTCTTGATCTGGCCTGCATGGGTGCCCACGGCCACATCGGCAATGGTGGTGTCCTCCGTTTCACCCGAACGATGAGAGATCACCGTAGCGTAGCCAGCTCGCTTGGCCATCTCAATGACCTCGATGGTTTCCGTGAGGGTGCCGATCTGATTCAGCTTGATGAGAATCGCATTGGCCACTCCTTCTTCGATCCCCCTGGCGAGCCGCTTTGGGTTCGTCACAAAGAGATCGTCCCCGATAAGCTGAACTCGTTCACCCAATCGCCGGGTGAGGGTTTTCCACCCCTTCCAATCGTCCTCGGAAAGGCCGTCTTCAATCAGAACGATGGGGAATCTATCAAGCAACGACTCGTAATAGTCGATCATCTTCTCAGAGGTTCGTTGGGGCTCCTTTTCGGCTTTCAGAAAATAAACCCCGTCCCGATAGAATTCCGAGGCCGCGGCGTCAATCCCGATGGCCACATCCTTTCCGGGCCGATACCCCGCTCTGCGGATCCCCTCCAGAATCAGCTCGAAGGCCTCTTCGTTCGAACGAAGATCCGGGGCAAAGCCTCCTTCATCCCCCACAGAGGTCTTGTATCCCTTCTCCTTGAGCACGCCTTTGAGGTGATGAAAGACCTCGGTGCCCATTCGGAGGGCCTCGGCGAAGGTCGGGGCGCCGACGGGCAAGATCATACATTCCTGAAGATCGAGGTTGTTGTCGGCGTGAACGCCGCCGTTGATAATGTTCATCATCGGCACGGGAAGAAGATGGGCGGAGAGGCCTCCCAGGTATTGATAGAGCGGGATCTCGAGGTAGTTTGCCGCAGCCCGCGCACAGGCCAACGAAACTCCAAGGATAGCGTTCGCCCCCAGTTTTCTCTTGTTGGACGTTCCGTCCAATTCGATCATCATACGATCCAGACCGTCTTGATCGAGCACGTCGCCTCCTACAAGCTTAGGGGCGATCAGACGTTCAATATTCGCAACCGCTTTTTGGACCCCCTTTCCGAGATACCGTTTTCGAGTCTTGTCTCGGAGTTCAAGGGCCTCGTGGGTACCCGTGGATGCTCCTGAAGGGACCGAGGCCCTTCCCATGAACCTTCCCTCGACAGAGATTTCGACTTCGACCGTGGGGTTTCCTCTTGAATCGAGGATCTCTCTTGCCATGACTCCCGTGATGATGGACATAGGGGCCTCCTGTCAGGTTTTTTTCTCGTTCAGCATCCGGGCTCCAACAGAGATGTAGTGGGCACCGGAGACGATGGTCAAAAGAGCCGTTCCGTAGAGCACCAGATTGGCTAAGTCCCCTACGGAGGGATGGTATTCCTTCAAAAGGGCGAGCAGAATGGTGGTGATCTGGAAAACGGTCGTGATCTTGCTCGCAAGGCTCGGACGGAGCCGGGGCCGCTGCCCTGCCAAAAGGAAAGCCAAAAGGCCCACCAAGATGATGACATCCCGGGTGAGAACAATGACCGTGAGCCAGCTAGGAAGAACCTCGATGATCGCAAGGGTGATGTAGGCCGACGAAAGCAAGAGCTTGTCCGCAATGGGGTCGAGGTAAGCACCGAGCTCCGTTCGCTGATGAGTGAGTCGAGCCAAAAGGCCGTCGACACCATCCGTCACGCCGGCTACCGCAAAGGTCACCAGGGCCCACCCGGTTTGTTTGTTGATGATGAAGATCACGAAGGCGGGAATCAAAAGAATCCGTAAAAGGGTCAACACGTTGGGCAGATTCATCGTTCCACTTTAGCTTGAGGCTCCAGACTCAGTCGGGATAAGGGTTTTCAGCCTCCCCTTTGTAGAGATCTTTGAAGGCCGTGAATTTATCGAGAAAGGCCAGTTCCACCTTGCCCGTGGGCCCATTACGTTGTTTTCCAATGATGACCTCGGCCTTTCCCCGGTTGGGATTGTCCTCCGAGCGGTTATAGACCTCGTCCCGATAGAGGAAGAGAATCAAATCCGCATCCTGCTCGATGGCTCCCGATTCCCGAAGATCCGACAACTGGGGTCTCATGCCTTGGCGCTCTTCGGTCCTCCGGCTGAGCTGGGAAACAGCGATGACAGGAATATGAAGTTCCTTGGCAAGGGCCTTCAGTCCCCGGGAGATCTCGGAAATCTCTTGCTGGCGGTTCTCAGCCTTGCCCCGACCTTTCATGAGCTGAAGGTAATCGACAACCACCATAAGGGAGCCATGGTCGGCCATGAGACGTCGGGCTTTCGCTCGGAGTTCGAGGACAGAAAGGGCCGGTGTATCGTCGATGAAGATCGGTGCCTCGGAAAGGACACCGGCCGCAAGAGTCAGGTTGGGCCAATCGCTTTCTCTCAGAAACCCCGTGCGAAGCCGTGTTCCTTCCACTTGAGCTTCTGCACAGAGCATCCGGAGGACAAGTTGCTCCTTCGACATCTCGAGGGAGAAGATGGCCACGGGCACCTTCTTCTCGATCGCGGCATATTGGGCCATATTGAGACAGAAGGCCGTCTTTCCCATGCCCGGCCTGCCCGCCACGATGATCAAATCCGAAGGCTGAAAACCCGCTGTCAATCGGTCGAGCTCCCGAAAACCGGACGGAATGCCGGTCACGTATTCTTTTTTCTCGTAGAGCCGCTCGATGGTTTTGAAACTCTGTTTGACAACCTCCCGAATGGGATAGAAAGAAGGTCTGATCTTGTTTTCCGTGATTTCGAAGATGGCCCGCTCGGCCTCATCGAGGAAGGTTTCCACATCGCCACGGTCTTCATAGCTCTCGGTGACGATCTGTGTTGCCGTTCCGATCAAACGGCGCAAAAGGGCCTTTTCCTTTACGATCCGGGCGTAATACTCGATGTTGGCCGCCGTGGGGACCATGTCGATCAGGGAAGCAATGTAGGACGCTCCGCCCACGGCATCGAGTCCATCCCTTTTCTTCAGTTCGTTTGTGAGGGTAATCAGGTCTGCCGGTTCATCCCGCTCGGAGAGGTTCATCAGGGCTTCGAAGATCTTTCGATGGGCATCGCGGTAGAAATCCTCCGGCGTCAGGATCTCGAGCACCTTATCCAGGGCCTGGTTCTCGATGAGAACCCCGCCAAGAACCGACTGCTCGGCCTCGATGTTTTGAGGAGGAAGTTTGTGACCCGAAAGCCGATCCTCCGCCATCCCATGCTACTCCTGGACAACCCAAACCTTCAGGTGGGCGGTGATCTGGGCGTCCAATCGAATCGGCACGGTGTAGATGCCGATGCTCTTGATCGGTTCTTCAAGGTGAATCCTCTTTCGGTCCACCTCGATCCCCTGCTCCTTGAGGAAGTTCTCGATATCCATCGAGGTCACGGAACCGAAAAGCTTCCCACTTTCTCCTGCCGAACGAGTGAAGGTGCACGAAAGGCCTCCAATCATCTCAGCGATTTTTTGGACGTCTTTTCGTTTCTTTTCGATCCGCTTCTGAACCTCACGCTTCTGATGTTCGAGCATCTTGAGGTTCTTTTCCGTCGAAACGATCGCCTTTCGCTGGGGGATCAGGTAATTTCTTCCGTATCCGTCCGAGACTCTGACCACATCCCCCGCCTTCCCTAAAGAAGGAACGTCTTCCAACAAAATGACCTGCATGGATAGCCTCCTCTTGCGAACGATACACGAAATTTCGATCTCAAAGTCCGATACGCCGCTCCATTCGCCCCTTTCTTCTCAGGATAAAAAAGAAGGGATTCTCTCCCTGGGAGTAACAGGACCCCCTTCCTCGGGGTTTCTGTCCTGAAAAGTGTGCGATTCGGTCCTCTTCCTCAGTAAACCGCAGTCGTGTAAGGAAGCAGGGCGATATTTCGCGCCCTCTTGATCGCGATGGTCACCTGCCTCTGGTGCTTCGCGCAGTTGCCTGAGATCCGTCGGGGGATGATCTTGCCTCGTTCTGTGATAAAGTAACGAAGAATCCTCGGATTCTTGTAGTCGATCTCGACCTTCTTGTCGGCGCAAAAACGGCAAACCTTTCTTCTGAGGAAAGGTTTCTTCTTCCGGTTGGCTGCGGGTCGTTCAGTCGGGCTGCTCATGTTTTCCTCCTCTCATGATCTTCCAAGGTTTTTAACTCCGTGGCGACGATTTCAAAACAGGTCCGGGTTTTCCCCTCCGGGGTTTTCCAGGATCGCTGGTGAAGTTGGCCCTGAACCTCAATAGGCCGGCCCGGAACTAACCGGGCGAGATCGTATCGGGCCAGCTCTCCGAAGGCTACAACCTCGATCTCACTGCCCCGGCGGCATCGAGCTTCCGACTCAGGCCTGCCATGATCCTCCACGGCCTGATCGAACCGTAGAACAAACTCCAGTACCGCCGTACCGTCTGGGCGATAGAGACGTTGGGCTGCTCGGGTGATGGTTCCCGTCAAGATGACGTGATTGGTCAATGCTGAGCCTCTTATCCCTCCGATTCGCTCTCTTCCTCGAGAGGTTCCTCCAGGGGAGGAGCCGTCTTCGAGGAGGACGCCTTTCGTTCATCTACACGAATCGTCTGGAATTTGAGAACCGAGTCCATGACCCGGAAGTTACGTTCGAGCTCGGTCAAAAGGGGAGGTGTCGCGGTAAATTCGATCAGGCGATAATGACCTCTCTGTTTCTTCTTTACTTCGTAGGCAAGCTTGCGTTTTCCCCAATCCTCGTCCTTGAGGATCTCACCCTTAAATTGGGTGATGATGCCTCGGATCTTTTCGATGGCACTCTGGGCTTGTTCTTCCTCCAGATCCGGATCGAGGATGAAGATGGTTTCGTACCTTTTCATGGAAAGACCTCCTCACGGGTATTAGCCCTAAAACAAAGGTTTAGAGCAAGGAGTCGAAACGCTTTAAACTGAATTATAAAACGGTCGTTCCCGATTTGCCAAACCCAATGGCAAGAGAAAGACAACGCTATCGGTCAGAAGCTGTGAAAAAATTACGCCCCTCGAAGGCCCGCCGGAGGCCCGTCGAAAAGGCGCTTAGCCTTGGGCTTCGTCCGGTGCTTCTTGGCCTTTAGGCCGGTTTGCCCTCTTTCTGACTCGGGTCGGAAAGCTTGGGTGATCCCCTTTCAGATCAAACGGGTTGCTTCTCCACGCCCGCAATATGACCTCGATTGACCTTCACCCGGACTTTGTCCGAGATCTCGATCGTGACCTTGTTTTCCTGAATTCCCGTTATTTTTCCGTAGATCCCTCCGGTGGTCAGGACGACGTCTCCCACCTTGATGTTCTCAAGAAGGGCCCGATGCTCTTTCGCCCGTTTTTGCTGGGGACGGATGAGGAGAAAGTAGAAAATCACAAAGATCAGGATAATCGGCACAAAGCTGAGAAAGGGAGACCCACCCTGACTGCCGCCCGTCCCTCCAGGCGCTCCTAAAGCGTAAGCAATTCCGGTTCCCATAAGTCCTCCTTTTTTTGGGTTTGAGATCAGGGGCCCGATGGAGGTTACAGCTAAACTGACCGATTCGGACGTTCTTCGGGCCTCTCGGGGGAAAATCTCCACTTAGGTTTCGGCGATTTCCTTTGCATCGTCATCTGCATCCCACTGGCGTAAGAAGTCCCTCTGTAGATCGAGAAGGGTTCCACCGTCGATGGCCGCCCTGATCTTTTTCAGCAGCCCTAAATAATAAAACAAATTATGGATCGTATTCAACCTCGACGACAAAATTTCTTTCGAAAGGTAAAGATGCCGTAGGTAAGCTCTCGAGTAATGACGACAGGTGTAACAGCCACAACCTTCCTCAATGGGCCGATCGTCTTGGGCGTAGCGTGCCTGCTTGATCGAGAGTCGCCCATAGGACGTGAACAGGGAACCGTTTCGTGCGTTTCTTGTGGGAAGGACACAGTCGAACAGATCGATCCCCTGCATGATCGCATCGAGGATATCCCGAGGGGTTCCCACTCCCATGAGATAACGGGGAGCGTCCTCGGGCAGAAGAGGTGTGGTCCATTCGAGGATCTCGAGCATGAGGTTCCTTGGTTCTCCCACACTCAATCCGCCCAGGGCGAATCCGGAAAAGCCCAGGTCCCTCAATTGTCGAGCGCTTTCTTCCCGAAGATCCCGAAATACCCCGCCCTGAACAATTCCAAAGAGAGCCGGGTCGCCCTCCCTAAGGGCTTGGAGGCTTCGTCGGGCCCAGCGGCCTGTCCGTTCGGTGGAGACCTTGGCATACTCATAGGGCGAAGGGTAGGGGATGCATTCGTCGAGAACCATCGCGATATCGACACCGAGGGCCCTTTGAATTTCTACAACCTTTTCCGGCGTGAGAAAATGGAGGGAACCGTCCAAGTGGGATTGAAAGGTTACGCCTTCCTCGGAAATCTTTCTCAGATCGCCCAGGCTGAAAATCTGATATCCTCCGCTATCCGTGAGGATGGGCCTTTCCCAGTGGATAAATCGATGAAGGCCTCCCAACCGCTCAATCGTTTCGTGGCCCGGCCGCAAGTAAAGATGGTACGTGTTGGCAAGAAGAATCTCAACACCCACCCCGACCAGCTCTTCCGGGGTCAGGGACTTCACTGTCCCCAGTGTGCCCACAGGCATGAAGGCCGGCGTTAGAAAGGTTCCGTGGTCTGTGCTCACCCTCCCCAAACGGGCCTGTGTCGATCCGTCGGTCTTCAATCTCTCAAAAAAGAAAGCCATTCTCTTCCCTCATGTTGCAATCAATCCTGCTCAAGGGCCTTAGGGAGGGCGCCAGAGAGGGCTTGTAGCGCCAACTTACGGAGGTTACGTACCAAGTTCCGTTGCCTCTGCCGGACTTCGCCCTTGGTGGGGTTTGCGATGACCGCACATGGGTCAACAAGGCTCCCTTGACAAGGCCTCTGAGGCGTCCTCTCCGGGGCTCGTCATGGAGCGGACGTTTTTTTCTCGTCCTTTCACTCTTCATAAGATCAGCATGGCATCTCCATAGCTATAGAACCGATACCGTCGTTCAATCGCCTCTTGGTAAGCCTTCATAATGAGCTCTCTACCCGCAAAGGCCGAAACGAGCATAATCAGGGTGGACTTGGGAAGGTGGAAATTCGTGACCAAGGCGTCGACGACTCGAAACCGAAAGGGCGGATAGATGAAAAGGGATGAAAATCCCCTTCCGGCGCGGACCCTTCCATCCTGGTCGGCAAAGGATTCGAGAGCCCGTGTGGTCGTCGTTCCCACCGCAATGACCCTCTTTCCTTTCTTCCTCGTCTGCTCGATCTTTCTCTGTATCTCCTCCGAGATCTCGATCCATTCCGCCTCCATCCGGTGATCCTCGATTCTCTCCGTCTTGACGGGTTTGAACGTTCCAACACCGATATGGAGCGTAAGAAGAGCGATCTCCACTCCCTGGTCCTGAAGCGACTTGATCAGCTCCTGGCTGAAATGAAGACCCGCGGTGGGTGCGGCGATCGAACCGTCTTTTTCCGCGTAGACGGTTTGGTAACGCTCACGATCGCCGGGTTCGTCCTGCCTCTTGATGTAAGGGGGAAGGGGGACGCGGCCTCGTTTCCACAAGAGCTCGGAAACCTTCCCATGATAGGAAAAGGAAAGACGGGCACGGCCCCCTTGAAGGGCCTTGATCTCAGCCACGATCCCTTGGCCGAAGTCGATTCGCATTCCCTCTTTCCACCGGCGAGAGCCCTTCAAGAGCGCCTCGACCTCCCCTTGTTCGCTCTCTCCGGAGGAGAGGACAAGGACTTCGCATCGCCCTCCTGTTTCTTTCCTGCCCAAAAGACGGGCCGGGATGACGCGGCTGTTGTTCATGATGAGAAGATCACCGGGAGCTAAGTACTCGGGCAGATTTCGAAAAATCCGATGATCGATCCTCCCGTCTGCCCGATGAACCACCATCAAACGGGACTCGTCTCTTTGGGACGAGGGGTATTGGGCTATAAGTGATTGAGGCAGGTGATAGTTGAATTCCTCGATGTTCATCGTCTGCAAAAGGGCCTCTTTTTGTATTGATCTTCTCAAGATAGAAATGACAGGCATCTCCCTCTCCCGCGTTGGCGGGAGAGGGCTGGGGTGAGGGTATTCCCTTGAAATTGCCCCCTCACCTCGATCCTCTCCCCGAGGGGAGAGGAAGATTTATTTTCCCTCTGTTTGTCCAGAGTAATATGAGCATACTAATTATGATGCATAACCTCTAACTCGGAACCTGAAACTTTGGAACCTTTAACCTGGCCCCCCCCTTGATCCTTTTGCCTTTTTGCCTCCAGCCTTCAACCTCTAACCTTTAACCTACGTGGGCTATCCCTTCTTCCTACGAAAAGGCACCAACCTCTACCAACGCCGCCGAAACCTTCGTGTCGGATTCTTTATTTAAGTAACAGACCTCCCTCGGGGCTGCAAGGACAAAAGGAGGGCTCATAGGATTGACTTTTGAGTCTGCATCGATTAATTTAGATTTCAATCCATCGAGAAGAGGAGTGCGGTGAAAAAGAACCTTTATAAAGAGGCCGGGGTAGACATCGACAAGGGCAACGCCTTCGTTCGGGCCATCAAGCCAATGGTTGAGTCGACGTTTCGTCCCGAGGTGATGACGAAGATCGGAGGCTTTGCAGGATGCGTTTCGTTGAACCTGGAACGTTACAAGAAGCCCATTCTCGTTTCCTCCGCCGACGGGGTTGGAACCAAATTGAAGATTGCCTTCATGATGGATCGCCACGATACGGTTGGAATTGATCTCGTGGCCATGTGTGTCAACGACATCGTGGTCACCGGAGCCAAACCACTTTTTTTTCTCGATTATTTTGCCTCGGGTCGCCTCGACACGGAGAGGGCGATGAAGGTGGTTTCGGGCATTGTGAAAGGATGTGTCGAAGCCGAGTGCTCTCTCGTGGGTGGCGAGACGGCGGAGATGCCTGGAATCTACAAAGAAGGGGAGTACGATTTGGCAGGTTTTGCTGTGGGGATCGTGGAAGATGCCCAACTGATCGATGGGTCTTCGGTAACGGTGGGTGACAAACTGATTGGCATTGCGTCGAGCGGCCTCCACAGCAACGGTTTCACCCTGGCTCGAAAGGTCCTCCTCGAAAACGAGAGAATGGATCTCGAGGGGACCGTGGAAGAGATCGGAGGGGTCTTGGGAGAAGAGCTCCTTCGGCCCACGAAGATTTACGTCAAGACGATTCTCAATCTCGTTCGAGATTTTAACATCGGCGGTATTGCCCACATCACAGGAGGAGGCATTACGGAGAACCTTCCAAGGGTTGTTCCCAAGGGCTGCAAAGCCATTGTACGGAAGGGATCTTGGGAAATCCCTCCTATCTTCACTCTCTTGAAAGAGAGGGGAAAGATCTCCGAAGAGGAGATGCTTCGGACCTTCAACAACGGGATTGGGATGATCCTCATTGTCCGGCCCAAACAGATGGACGATCTGATGGCCCGTTTCCATTCCCTTGGAGAAAAGGCCTTCGTGATCGGAGAGATCGGAAAAGCCGAAAAGGATCAGGAGTCGATCGAATATGTCTGATCTTTCGATCACCGCCTCCATCGGGCGCTGACGGCAGCCTAACCATGAGGTCAAAGGAAAACGATTGGGAGGTCATCGTCCTTGGCAACGGTTTGGGAGGCCTGATCGCTGCCACACTCCTTGCGAAAAAGAAGCGCCGCGTCCTCGTCCTCAAAGAAAAGGATTATCTCGAGTCCTATGAGAAAGATGGGTACCGGTTTGTCCCCTTCTCGAACCTCTTCGAGCGCCGCGTGAGGCTCAGCCTCCTTCATCGCATCGCCCAAGGTTTGGGCATTTCCCTTCTTTCAAATCGCAAGGACGGAGCTTCTCCCCCCCGAAGAAACGGAGAAAAGAAGAAGATCGGCCTTCAGGTGATCCTCCCCGGAGCACGAATCGATCTCTTCTCGAATCGGTCGCTTCTCGAGACGGAGTTAAAAAGGGAGTTTCCGCGAGAGTTTCCTCGACTCATCGATTTCTACGAAGAATTGGAACGGGCCAGGGTGCTTCTTGAACGGGAGAAAACCCATGACCGGACAAGGGAGTTTTATCCCCTTCGGCGCCCCACTTGGTCTGACCGCCTCTTGTCTGTTATGAGGGTGTGGAAGGAAAAGGACGACGCTCCTCTTGGGTCTTTTTCGAAAGAATTTCAGCAGTTCGTCCGCCTTCAGGTCTTGGCCCGAGCAAATGTCTGTCCGGAACGTCTCCCCCTCGGTCTCCTCGCGTATCTGCTTACGACAGACGAACAGGCTGAGGGGTTTGGCAACGGAGTGGCCCTGGGTCTGAGAGAGAAGATCAAGGAGCGGTTCCTTCAGCTTCAAGGGAGAATCGAAGAGGTGGAAACGGTTCATAAGGCCCGCGTCGAAGGGAGAAGAGTGTTTACCCTTTCTTTGGACCGGGGTCAGAGGGTTTTCAACTCCGAGTTTGTGGTGATCAACGCACCCCTGGATCACTTTGAGGCCCCTTCGGGAAGATGGCAAAAGCCCCTTGCAAAATGGAAAGAGAAACTCCAACCCCGTTATGTTCTCGTTCCGTTCTTCATCGGAATCAAGGAAAAAGCTGTTCCTGTGGGCATGAGAGATCTCGTCGTTTCGATCCGCGATGTGGAATCGTCCTATCTGGGTGGAAACCTCCTTTTCGTCAGTCTGAGTCGCCGGGGGGACGAATCCGAGGCTCCTGAAGGACGAAGGGCCCTGACGGTCCAAAGCGTCATGCCTTTAGGAGAGTTCGATGAAGAAGCCCTTGCGGAGCAGAAGAAGGCTGTGATGGAGCATATCCGATGGCTCTTTCCCTTCAGCGAAAACCTTGTCGAATGGGTGGACATGGAATGGACAAAGAGCCATCTATACCGCTGGTCTTATGGTCACTATCTCTATGAACCCCTTTCAAATCGGGATTGGAGAGAGGAAGCGATCCCCCTTCGACTGGGGAAAGGCCTCTATTTTACGGGCAAGGGAAACTTTCCTTTTCTGGGCGTGGAAGGGGAAGTCCTGAGCGGCTTCTTGGTTGCTGAGCAAATCCTCAAGCACTACCCCGAACCGACCCCTGGGCCTTGAGATCGACTCTTGGTGTGCCCCTTGATAGCCTTGCAGGTGTCCACAAGACCCTCTTGACAAGGCCTCCAGGGCGTCCTCTCCGGGCCTCCGTTATCCAACGGGCGGTTCAGCGATAGGAGGGAATGTTTCGGAGAACCGTTCAGGGTTTCCTCAGCTTCTGCCGCACTGCTTCTTTCTTCGCCTTGAGGCTCCCTTTCTTATCTCGCCGATCGTCGATCTTAAGGGTGGTCAACACGCGCCTGGCTCCTTTCTTGAACGGAACTTCGTGCATTTTCAAGGCGATTCGCATCAGATCTTTCAGATTCCCCTCGATATTGGTCCCCATGGCCGAAAGCTCGTAGGTCACCTTCTCCTCCTCGAGGACCCGAAGGCAGTCGGCCACAAAGGCGCTCAAACTCGTTTCCGAAGTCCCTAAGGGAACAACACTGATTTCGAGAATGGCCATCTCTTCCACCTCCCAAGCGTTAAGCGTCCTGTTTCTTCGCCCATTTGGGCAGGGGCTTGACGCCACAAGATTCGATCTTCGAGACCAGTCATCTTCCCGTTGTGCGGTGTGGGGATAGATGACTCCCCCGTAATTCGCTGGTAACATGTCGTCGACCTCGATGTCAATGGAAAAGGGCGAATTTCTCGACTCTGCGCGAGTTCTTCAAAAAACCCTTGCCTTTTGGATCCATCCGGGGGTAAAATATTCGTAGGCTCATATTGATCTGGACAAACAAAGGGAAAAACGATCTTCCTCTCCCCTTGGGGAAAGGATTGAGGTGAGGGGGCAATTCCAAGGGAACACCCTCACCCCAGCCCTCTCCCGCCAAGGCGGGAGAGGGAGATGTCTGTCATTTCTATTTGGAGAAGATTAATATCTAAATTGAGCGATTCAAGTTGGTCATTGCGAGGCAAAGCCGAAGCAATCTCGATTTTATATGAGATTGCCACGCACCCTTTGGGTGCTCGCAATGACTAATAATTAAAAGCTTTTTATAAAAAATCGCTCAATTTAGATAATAAAAAGAGGGGGCGTTGTTGGTCTTTTTCTGTCTTCCAGTCTGACGAAAGGAAAGCTATGGCGCAAGGACAGGATATCTCTTTTTTGATTGCCTTTTTGGCGGGGGTGATCTCCTTTGTATCCCCGTGCGTGCTTCCCTTGGTTCCCTCCTATATCTCCTACATCACAGGAATTTCCTTCAAGGAGCTGACCGAGGTGGGCTTCCGGCGAAAAGTACGTTGGGCCACCATGACCCATTCATTCTTCTTCATCGTAGGATTTTCCATGATCTTCACCCTCATGGGGGCCTCTGCCTCCTATCTCGGCCAACTGTTGAGCCAATACCAGGATTGGATCATGAGAATTGGCGGAGCCCTCGTGATCATATTGGGCGTCCACTTCACGGGTTTGATCACCATCCCCTTTCTCCAAATGGAGAAACGGTTCGACCTCAAGGGAAAACCTCTCGGTTATGCAGGGTCCTTTCTCGTCGGCATCGTGTTTGCGGCGGGATGGACCCCTTGTATCGGCCCGATCCTTTCCACCATTCTTCTCTATGCAAGCACGTCAAAGAACTTCTGGACCGGAATGGTTCTCCTTGCAGCGTATTCCCTCGGTCTGGGTGTCCCTTTCTTTCTCTCGTCCTTGGCCTTCAATACCTTCCTTTCGACCTTTGCAAGGGTCAGAACCTATATGCGATGGATTACCTTCGCAAGCGGGCTTTTCCTCATCACCATCGGCATTTTGCTTTTGACCGATCAGTTCAAGACGTTGAACAACTATCTCAACAGCCTCTTCTTGCCGTAACAGTCGAATTCCGGATCGAGCAAAATCTTGAGCTGCCAAAGCGAGAAGCACCGCCATGGCAAGACAACCCCCCTGCGGTTGGAAGAATCTCCGTTATCCAACGGGCGGGTTTACTGCCTCACGTTCATGAACGTGAAAACCCCGGTGAGGCCGAAAAGGATGGTGGGTGTCCAGGCGGAAAGAAGGGGAGGGAGGATGCCGGATTTGCCGAAGGAAAGGAAGATATAGAAGATCACGCCATAAGTGAAACCGATCATGACGCTAAGGCCTATGCCGAGAGCCACTCCGCCTGAGCGGCCCGTCTTGAGCGCGAAGGGAATGCCGATGAGGACCATGACCACATTGAGAAAAGGATAAGAAAGCTTGGCATAAAGGTCGGTCAGATAGCGCGTCGCATCGTAACCCGCAGCCTGGATCCTTTGGATGTAGGTCCTGAGCTCCGAGTAGCTCATCTGTCCTGATTCGCGCTCGATCCTTTGGAACGATTCCCACTTCTCCTTCAGAGGAAATTCGATCTCTTTGAACGGAGTCATTCGGGTAGAGCCCCCTGTGTCAAAATCGCGTATTGCGCCGTCGGAAAGACGCCACGACGAACCGTTCCATTTGGCTTCGCGAGCATCGATCCGCCGGATGCACCCAAATTGGTCGTTGAATTGGTAGATCGTCACGCCCTTCAGCGCCTTGTTTTTTCGGTCCAACAGTTGAATATTGAGAATCTGGGTGTCGCTTCGAAGCCAGATCTTGTAGTTCTTGAAGAAACTCTGATCGGGTTCCTTCCGAACTTTGACGGAAAGGATGTACTGGGTTTTGAGATTTCCATACGGAACCAGGTATTCGTTCCCGACGAAGGAGATCACGCAGACGAGGAAAGCAAAGAGGAAGAGGGGGAACGTGATGCGGTAGAGGCTGACCCCACCGGCTTTCATGGCCGTGATTTCGCTTTGACGAGAAAAGATACCGAGGGTAAGAAGGGTGGCAAGCAAGACCCCATAGGGAAGGGTCCACTGAAAGATCACCTCGGGGATCTTGAAAAGAAGATACTTGAAGATCAGGTGGAAGGCCGCATGGTACTTGATGAAAACGTCCATCTTCTGAAAGAAAAGGACGACAAGATAGATGAGAATGAGGCTGCTCAGACTGAGCGCGAAGATCTTGAGATATTCACGAAGGATATAGCGGTAGAGGACCCGATGGCTTTCAAGCATCTTCGAAGAGACCTTTCCATTTGCCCTGGAGAAAGTCGGTTGCCTCGCTCACCCAGAGCGATACCCTGACGGGTGTCTCGTTGGCGGACTTGACGAGAAGGTAGACCCCGAGGGCTCCGAAGAGGATGTTTGGAGCCCAGCCCACAGCGGGAGGAGGAATGACGTGACGGTTGGCCAAAATCTCAAAGCTTGTGAGGGCGATATAGTAAGCTAAAAGGATGAGGATGCTGAAGACAAACCCGTGGGATCTTCCGGAACGGCGGGGCTGGATGCCCAGGGGAAGTCCGACCAACCCGAAGACGAGGCAGACAAAGGGAATGGCATAGCGTTTGTGGATTTCAATCTCTTGGGGTGTGGTGTTTTCTCCCCGTTGCTTCATCTTGGCCATTTTTTCCTTGATCTCTTCCACGGACATCTCGTGTTCCTTGAGTTTCTTTTCCAGGGACCCAAAGATCTTCGCCAGCTCCAGTCGGAGATCATAGGTGCTGAACTGAACCTTTTGATAGACGTTGCTCTTTGGCTCGTAGCGGTGGATGTCGCCGTCGATGAGCCTCAGCGCCACCTCATGGGATTTCGGATCGTTTACCACAAATCCCTCTTTGGCAAAAATGGTGTTGGTCCGGTCTTTATCCCTCTCGTCATAGATCAGGATACCTTCCATTTTCTTCCCCTGAACGGGGACCTTGTCCACATAGATCACAAGGCCGTCGAAAACATCGTTGAAAACCCGCTCTTTGATCTCCACATCCGCCCTCGATTGAGCAATGAGGTAGAGGGTCGCTCGAAATCCTCGATTCCCCCACGGCAGGCCGTAGAGGACCAAGGAGGTCGTGAAAAGATACGCGGCCATGGAAAGGGCAAAAATTGGGATGTAGAGCTGATACAAGCTGATTCCCGAGGCCTTAAAGGCGGTGATTTCACTGTCGCTTGAAAGGCGGCCTATGCCCAGAAGGGTTCCGAGAAGAACGGAGATGGGCACCGTAAAGGTCAGGAAGGAGGGGCTTATAAAGAGAAGGAGCATAAGGATTCGCCAAGCGCTTACCCCTCTTGTGACGATCAATTCGATGAGTTTGAGGATCTTGTCCATGAGGAGGATGATGGTGAAGATCATCACCCCGAGAAAGGAGATGGGAAAGATCTCTTTGAGTACGTAAAGATAGGCCGTTTTTCGCATCTTTAAAATATTCTAAGGGAGACCCTTCGGGATGTCAATGGAAAGAGGGGCTCCGTTTCGTGTCCTTCGTTTTCAGGCCTTGACAAAAACGATCCTGGCCATTTAGGATTATATCGATCGCGGGGTGGAGCAGTCCGGTAGCTCGTCGGGCTCATAACCCGAAGGTCGCAAGTTCAAATCTTGCCCCCGCTACCAATGATTTCAAGGGGTTAGGTGATCTGCCTAACCCCTTTTTTTCGGCCAAATTCGTCTTGGTTCCCGACTTTTGTCTGACATCTAAATTGAGCGATTTTTTCTAAAAAGCCTTTAATTATTAGTCATTGCGAGCACCCAAAGGGTGCGTGGCAATCTCATGTAAAATCGAGATTGTTTCGGCTTCGCCTCGCAATGACTAACTTGAATCGCTCAATTGAGGGGACATTTACTTTGCCTTTACCTATTGCTTTTCGGGGTCATCTTCGATGCAATCACGAATCTCGTCGTCGAAATTGCACAAGAGCCACGAAT
>Ga0315298_1006334_pt1 | contig 16203 bp, 14 predicted proteins | sample WHS_1_MG_FD_203077 | JGI IMG/M metagenome (GOLD analysis project Ga0315298, IMG submission 203077) | Extremophilic microbial mat communities from Washburn Hot Springs, YNP, Wyoming, USA - WHS_1_MG | ecosystem: Environmental > Aquatic > Thermal springs > Hot (42-90C) | place: USA: Wyoming...
CTGAAACAATTCGCAGGGTCATCCTTGAACCTGTGCGTGCAGCAAAAATTTCCTTCCCTATTGTCTGTAGTGTTCCACTGGTTGATGCAGTTTATATGGAATGCGATAAAGGAGTTCTAATTCCGCTTGCCAATTATACGTTTGTTCCTCAGAAGGAAGTTCAACTCACAGTAACCGCAAAAAGGAACATATCGCGCATTGAATCGGCCCACCAGGGAGAGTTGAAATTTTCAAGGTTAGCACCAGGGAAGGTATCGTTTTCTCTTCCGCTTGAGAGCACTGATTTTGTGAAGTTATACTATTAGTCAATTGTGATGCCTGGAAAAGGACTTTTTATGGAACATTATATTGCGATTGATAATGTTTGCGCATGGCCCAATCTCACATTACTTCCGGATGGAACAATTGCTGCAGTCATTTACAATCAGCCCCACCATGCTGGCTGGGAAGGCGATGTGGATTGCTGGATAAGTGAAGATTCTGGCTGCAGATGGAAGTTTCGTTCAACCGTTGCAAGACATGAGCCGACAACCAATAGAATGAATGTTGCAGCAGGACTTGTGCATGACGGTTCATTCATCGTTATCGCTTCGGGCTGGTTGCACAGGGTACCACCCGGGGGAATTGTCACAGATGAATATTGTGGAAAGGGAAAGATACTTCCGCCAGTGGTCTGCCGTTCTTATGACAATGGCAACTCATGGATAACAGATGGCAAAGTAGAAAACCAGGATGGGTTACCCTACCTTGTTCCATTCGGAGACATAGTGCGCCTTCCTGGTGGTGTGGCGGGCGCTTCATTCTACTGGGAGGACACAAGTTTTTTATTTCAAAGCGCGGATAATGGTAAGACATGGACAAAACTGTCAGAGATTGGAAGGAACTGCAATGAAACTGCGCTTCTTGCGCTGGAAGACGGCCAGATTCTGGCTGCTGCAAGGACAAGGGACGGCGCAGTAGATTTTTTCTCATCGCCCGACGCAGGGAAATCATGGCAGCGCTGCGGACGGATTACTCAGGAAGGTCAGCATCCAGCGCATATTCTTCACCTTGCAGACGGTTCCATCTTGCTTCAATACGGGGTCAGGAATTACGGGTACTGGGGAGTTGCCTGCCGCGTCAGCCGTGATAATGGAAAGACATGGTCATGGCCGTTTCGGTTGCTTCATCTGGAAGAAGGAAATTTTGATTGCGGTTATCCTTCAAGTATTCAATCAGCAGACGGTACAATCATCACGGCATACTATGCGGCAACAAGCAGATGGCACAAACGTTACCACATGGGCGTTATTAGATGGCGTATGAAAGAAAAGTATCTTGCAGAGTGGTATGGTGAAAAAGATGGTTGATAGGTTTCGGACAAGACCAGGGCAGAAAAGTTATTCTGAGATAATTTCGCAGGGGTATTCCAATGGGGCAGCCATTTTCATGCACATTTGACGAGCGGCTCATTGCCAGAATTGGCAAAACAACACTCTCACGCCTGCATTTTGACGTGAAGGCAATTGTTTACGCTTATAGCAGGGCTGCAGGACTTGCTGAACGGCTTGGAATTTCACCACCGGCTCCGCACCTTGCTGGATTTGCATATTGCCATGTGGCTGCTCTCGGCTGCGACATTATCTTTCCAGAGGATTCTGAACCCAAGCCACTTCCACTGATTTCAAGTCCTGCAGAGATTGATACGCTCAGGGAGCCCGCTGATTACCTGAAAGCGCCTCTTATCCAGAAGCGCCTTGCGCTGCTTGCCCAACTCAAACGCGAAGTCCCGGGCACCGGCAACTTTATAGGCCACCTGTTTGAAGGCCCTGTTACAACTGCGGTGCTTTTGCTTGGAGAGCAGTTTTTCACGCTCCCGTATGATGACCCTGTCCGCGCGCACCGTCTTCTTGAATTCTGCACTGAGAGCGCGATTAACTACGGCAAAACTCTTCTGCGGCATTTTGACCATCCTGTAATTCTTGAGACACTTTCAATACCCGATGATTTTGCAGGGATGTTTCCTCCTCATCTCTTTGAAGAATTTGTGCTGCCATACTGGGTAAAACTATTTGATGGGTTTGGCGCAAGTGGACGGATGCTTCACAGCGAACTTTTGAGGGTTGACCACCTGCATTTTCTGTCCTGCCTGAACCTTTCTCTGTACGATCCGAGTGCAGACCAGTATCTTACCCCTGAAATCCTCAAAGAGCATTCGCCATGCCCATTTTCGGCGCTCATCCAGGCGTGGGAAATTCACCAGGAATCTGCGGATGAACTTGAAGCGCGATATATCAGGTATGCAAAATGCCGGCCAGCAAGCATCAGTTTTGTTATGGATAGATTGGAGGATGAACCGAAAATCAGGCGGCTCCTTGAAGTTGCCCGGCGGCTTGAATAAAAGGAGCATTGAATCTGTTCAGAGCCCATTATAAATATGAAGACACAGGAGGAATGGATGCGCTGGTGGGAAAAAGAGCCACTCGTGATTATGGAGGTCGCGGATTGTTTTGATTCCTGGAAAGTCCCCATTTCAACTCTCGCAAAATTTATGAAAGACCATCATGCGAATGCACAGCATTTCCACTGCATGTTGCTGACAAAGAGCGCAGGAAGTTCAGGCGCAGATGATGGCGGGTTTTACTTTAACTCCAAACTGGCGGCTATAAAACATTCAGACCGGTTAAAAGCATATCTGCCGCTTGCTCATAGGGCAGGAATAAGGGTGATTGTGTATGTAAATGTTCACTGGTACTCAAAGGATTTCGGCAGCCGCCATCCTGACTGGCTGCAAAAAAGGCATGACGGCTCTCCTGTGGATACTGTCTATTCAACCGGCGTCTCTTTTTGTATTAACAGTTCCTACCGCGAATGGGTATTCCAACTTCTTAAGGAATTGTGTGCATACCCCATTGACGGAATTTTTTATGACGGGCCGATTTTCTTCTCTGATTCGTGCTACTGCGATTCGTGCGTACATGAATTCCAGAAGCGGACAGGAAAAAACCCTCCTCAAAAATCCGATAAAAATCATCCGCTCTGAAAAGAATTTATATCGTTTCAGATTGATTCCTATGAACGTTTTCTCAAGGAAAGCAATGAGATAATAAAATCCATTCGCCAGGATATTCTTTTCTATATCAATGGAAACAGCCACTGGCCCAACTGGCCAACAGGCCGCGATAACCATCGTATTATCAAGCACACCGACATCCTTGGTGCAGAAGGCGGATTTCTTTACGGCGACCTGAACCAGACGCCTGTTTATAAACCAGGTATGACAGGGAAACTTCTTGTCAGTCAGGCACGCGGAAAACCTGCCATTGTATTTGACACAGGTGAGCACAGAAGTTGGAACTGGTTCTTGCTCCCAGGGGCAGAGGTATCAATACTTCTGGCAGAAACACTCAGTTCAGGCGCAAACTACTGGTATGCTTGTTTTGCTCCAAACATCAACCAGCCCGAACTTGATGTTGTGAAGCGGTATAACCTGCTAATCAAGAAAAATCCTGACGCCTTTTTCCAAACAAAATCGCTCGCAAACGTTGCGCTCGTGTGGCCCGGAAGGTCTGCCGAGACATATCTGTCTTCTGTTCCATTTACTGATTTTACCCGCGAGATAAAAGATGAGGAAATTTGGGATGTGCAGCAGGAGTTTGCCGGATGGTACGAGGTGCTTGCAAGGAGCCAGGTGCCTTTTGATGTGATTGATGAGGAAGGTTTTGACAATCTCAGTCAGTATCAGATGATAGTGCTTCCGAATGCGGCATGTCTTTCTGCAGAGGATACCAGGGCACTTAAGGAATTTGTTGCTGAAGGAGGAACACTTGTATCAGATTTTGAAACATCGCTGTATGATGAGCAGGGCAATAAAAGGGATGATTTTGCTCTCGCTGAAATTATCGGCGCACATTTTTCAGGACACAAATTCGGGCCTATGATGTGGGACTATATCATTCCACAGCACGGAAAACACCTGCTCTCAGGGATAATCAAGCGCTATCTTCCTGCGACACGCTATGGAATTGAAGTTTCTACAGGCACAGCAGATGTCCTGTTTTTCTTTGCCGAAAGAATGGCGGGCTGCTATGACCATCTGCCTGAGATTTCGCGTGAACCATTCCTTCTTGTGAATCGCTATAAAAAGGGGACTTCCATATATTTTGCAGGAACCTTTGGAGCATCATTTGGACAGTGGAGATTTCAAGATTATCTGCAGATTGCAAGTAATATCTTTCAGAAATATACAAAACAACTCATTTCTATCAAGGACAGTCCGAATCTTGAGGTCAACATTCGGGCAAAGGATGGGAAAATTTATCTTCATCTTGTCAATGCCACATCCAGTATCAAGCGGCCCATCTATTCCATCATGCCGCTTGCCAATGTAATCATAGAAATTCCGGGTTTTGCCGTCACAAAAGCCCGCGCCCTGCGGCTTAAGAAGAATTTGCAGTTACAGTGGCACAAGCAAATACCCTGGATTATTCTCCCGCGCATTGAGGAATATGAGGTCATTGAACTTTCCTCAACATAAGGAAAATATGAAAGGAAAAAAATGGTGGGAAGAGCCGGTGCGAATGATGCGAGAAGATTTTGCGCCTGATTTTTCGGCTATTGGTAAACTTGACCTTGAAAGAGTTGCACGCAGCAGAAAAAATGACTGGAAAATCAACTGCGAATGGATCGTTGGCACCATCCCATTTGACGGCAAGGGTTATCAGACAACATTCAGGGCAGATGGTTATGAAATCTACCCGGGGTTTGAGCATTTTGACTATTTGAGAACATACACTCCGATTGCACACAGATATGGCATCAGAATTATCTCCTACCTGAACATGCATTTTTTTGATTATGAATTTACCAGAAAGCACCCTGACTGGGAGCAGATTTTAGACACAGGCGAACCGTATGGAAAAGTTCATCCGCTCTACGGGAAAGGAACAACATTATGCATCAACAGCCCGTGGAGAGAATGGGCATTTGGTCTTATCCGTGAGGCAATGAAAACCGGGATTGATGGGATTTTCCTTGATGGGCCGCTTGTGTATCCGGGCTGTTGCTACTGCCCCTGGTGTAGAAAAAAGTTCTATGCTGAATTTGGGCAGGAAATACCTTTTGAAAACTGGAAGGATCCTCTCTGGAAAAAATTTCTTAAATTCAGGGAGGATTCTCTTGTGTCATTTCTTTCTGGTGCGCGCGATGCAGCGCTGCAGATTAACGGTGACGCTGTGGTATTTCTTAATGCAGGTTCATGGCATCCATCTGAATGGCGGACAGGCGTCAGCATGGAAAAACTTGCGCCGCTTGAAAATTTCTGCGGTGCAGAGGCATTTTTTCACTACGGGGCAGCGCAGAATATCTATTCTGCACTTATGACAGGGAAATATCTTACTGCCTATGGCAAACCATCAATTGTTTTCAGCCATTTTATGAGCGGCAGATGGCATTACCTTTTCCTTCCAGAAGGAGAATTGAAACTTGCAGTCAGCCAGACAGCATCATCAGGCGCAAACCCGTGGATTGCTTTTGTGCACAAGGCGCTTGAAACAAATCCTGCAGCGCATATCCCTGTAAAAAGCGTGTTTTCCGCTCTTGATAGAAACAAAAGCATCCTGTCAGGGACAGGCCGCATTGCAGATATTGCAATTCTTTTTTCTGAACGGACAGGCAAACTCTGGCTCTCAAAGTGGGATGAGTTCAACGCACCTATAAGTGCGCGGGCTGAGCAATCACTTAGCATAGATACAAGGGCAGAGGAAATCAACAACTGGCATGCAAAGAAGGCGCTGGCAGAAGAATTTCTGGGCAAATCCCTTGCTGGGTATTTCCATATCCTCGTGCGCAATCATTTCCTTTTTGACATTATCCTTGACAGGGATTTAAATTTTGAAAAACTTTCAAAGTACAAGACCGTAATCCTGCCTGATGCTGCATGTCTGAACCAGCAGGAGATTTGCGCCATTGACAGGTATCTTGAAAATGGCGGTTCAATTTTTGCCTCATTTGAAGCCGGAATGTATGATGAAGAAGGGAATTTCTCAACAAGTTTCCTTGATTTTTGCGGAATCAGAAATGTTGATGGAATGTTTCAGCAGTTTCTCGGTGAAAATTACATACATTTTGAAAAGAAATTCCTTTCTTTTAGCAAGGGAGCAATGATTGAACGTGCTGGCCATGCACTCAAAGTGCTCTCTTCAGGGAATGACACTTATGGTAGGTTCCTGAAACCGCTTGATCGGTTTTACGCCCCACTGCCGGATGTCTCTGAATATCCTGCATTCATTCTGCATAAGCGCGGAAAAGGAGTTGTTGCATATTGTGCAGAAGCACTCGGCTGTTTCTATGAAGAAACCGGAATGATAAGCGCGGAAAAGCGTGTTACAGAAATTCTCAAATATCTTCTCAAGAAACCGCGGCTGATTACAAGGGCGCCTAAATCCATATCTATTGAACTGTTCCAGACAATTGATGGAAGGATATGTGTGCATCTTGCAAATAATGCTGTTGACCGCAGGCCTGTCAATGAGTTTTTGCCGTCAAGAGATGTGGAGTTTACTCTTCTTTGCGATTTCCAGCCAAAAACTGCCACTTCACTTATTGAAAATACGCGCGTTAAAAGCAGAATTTGCAGAAGAACAATCACAGTTACCGTTCCGGAAGTCCACTCGTACGAGATTGTCCTTGTAAGTTAATGAATGAGTGGCAGGCAATCCTTGCAGGGTAATAAATTTTTCAGGCAGCGGTCTGGAGTTTTGTGAAGGTGCATGGGAAAACACTACTGCTTCAGGCATGTTTTGAATTTGCGGACAGAAAATTTAAGAAATGCATTAAGTTGCTTGTTTCGGAAAACCTGGTCTTTCCACCTGTCTATCAGGGTTTTCTGGTCGGCCTCTGCAATCGGCAATTCACAAAATATTCTTTCAGGACATTTTCCATCAAGCACCCTCCTGTAACTTTTCCTCACGAGGTCTGCGCAGTCAATTGCAAAAACACCAATAAGGTCATTAAGAAGCGCCCATCTTGATGATGCAAGATTAAAATCAAACGAAAGAGCACTCTTGAGTGAATAAGGATTTACAGGGACAGAATCCTCATTGCCGCGATATAATGACGGCAGAATACTCAGCCGGTTCAATGAACTCTCCCTTGGGCCGCCGGGTTTTCCTTTCTGGAGCATCCACACCTTCTGGCATTCTTCCGAAAGCAAAAATTCAAGAAAAATTTCGGCGGTTTTGCGGTTTGGCGCACCCTTAAGTATGCCGGCACAGTCAGGATTGATAACTGTCTGTCCCTCAGGCAGGATAAATGTCATGTTATTTGAGCCATTTTGTTCTATTTGAGCAAGAGCATAGGAATCAATTGCAAGTGATACCGCTGTCTGACCGATTGATGTGTCTTTTGCTGCCTGCGAAGCGCTTGCTGGAATACTGGTACTGTTGCCGACCAGCCCGAAGACAGTTTTCCACCCCTCATTCCAGCCGTTTGCCTGCATGATAATTTCAAACATCATATGCATGCTTCCGCTGTGACGTGGATCCGAGATTCCAACCCAGCCGTGGTAGCACTTTTTTCGCAGGTCTTCCCATCTGGACGGAATCGGCGCACCAAGGAAACCGAGAGCTTTCTTGTTGCAGAGTATTCCAAAACTTGACAGGACTATCCCATACCAGGTGTAGTCCCTGTCATAGTTTGGGATGCCCTGGCAGGAAGGCGGAATTTTCTTGAGAAGGTTATCAGAGACCTTATATGGCTGAAGCAATCCTTCGTTTTTCAGTCGGATAAAAGGGTCAAGCCCGCCGCCAAAAAACATGTCTATTCCAATACCGCGGGGAGTTTTCTTGAATAACGATTCAACATACTTGAGGTCATCCGATGTGCCGCCCTGGTCAAGCCATTCTATTGAAACCTGCCTCCCATAAATCCTGTTGTAATACTCGTTGAACGCTCTGCCTATTTCTATTCTCACGCCTTCCCAGTGCGGGGTAATAATGACAAGTTTATCTGCACCATGTAAAATTCCTGTTACAGCAAAAAAAAGCGCCAGAATTCTTTTCATGAAAACAAAACCCTGTTTTTCAAAAATAAATCCACACTCAGGAAAATGCCTGTTCAGCCATGTATGAACTCCTGCAGAATGTTCCTGAGAAAACTTTTTTGAAGCCAAGCGTCTCGCCAATTTTTTTATACTCATTGAATTTTTCCGGGCTGACGAACTTCTTCACAGGGTAACTTTCTTTTGCCGGCTGCAGGTACTGGCCGATAACAAAAAAATCGCAGTCAATGGAGCGCAGGTCTTTCATCACTTCCATGATTTCCTCATGTGTTTCGCCAAGCCCGACCATGATTCCTGACTTTACCAGAAATCCGGCCTGTTTACTCCATTTGAGGATTTCAATAGAGGTTTGATAATCGGCAAGTGGTCTCACTGCCGGATAAAGAGACCTGACAGTTTCAAGATTATGCCCGATAACAGCAGGGCGGCTTGCAAGAACCTTTTCCAGGTTTCTTTTGTTTCCCTGAAAGTCCGGAATCAGGACCTCCACCCGGCTATCAGGCAATCTGTTGCGTATTGCACAGACACAGGCAGCAAAATGCCCTGCTCCGCCATCAGCAAGGTCATCCCGCGTAACAGATGTGAGAACAATGTATTTCAGTCCAAGTTCTTTTGCTGCTTCTGCAATTTTCCCGGGTTCTTCAAAATCAACAGGTTCAGGCCTTCCTTTCTGCACACTGCAGAATGTGCAGTTGCGCGTGCACACAGAGCCAAGAATCATGAATGTGGCATAACTCTTTCCGTAACACTCATAGATGTTTGGGCATCTTGCATGTTCGCAAACAGTATTCAGTCCAAACCCATGAAGAATTCTGCGCGTCTCTGTGTATAACGGCGTAATCAAAACCTTTTTCTTCACCCATCCAGGGAATTTCGTATGCATAACCATATCCGATAAATTGACCCTGCACAGATACAACCATCAAGGTTTATGCCATACTATCCGCATCATAAGTAACGCTTATTTTTTCTTTGGCGGGACATGTACCGGCCTGCCTTCAAGTTCCAGCAATGCTTCCATAATTGCTTCTGAGAATGTTGGGTGGCAGTACATCGCCCTTAACGCTTCATCTGCGGTAAGACCGTTCTGGATAATGATTGAAATTGCACTTACCATTTCTGTTGCCGGACCGCCGATAATGTGAACTCCAAGGATTTCATTGCTTGATGCGTCAGCAACTATCTTAATGAACCCTGAGGTTGAGCCGGTTGCGTGCGCTTTCCCGAGCGCCTGATACGGGAATTTTGCCGTTTTAACACTACGGCCTGATTGCTTTGCGGCTTCTTCAGTCATGCCGCAGACACCAACTTCAGGAATTGTAAAGATTGCTTCAGGAATGTTTGAATAATCCATTACAACTGTCCTTCCTGCAAATCTGTCTGCAAGGATTTCTGCTTCCCTTGTGCCGACATAAGCGAGTTGCCATTTACCATTAACGTCCCCTATCGCGTAGACGCCGTCGACGCTGGTGGCAAGCGTCTCATCGGTTTTCACAGCACTACCTTCCATTTTGAGTCCAAGTTCTGCAAAACTATCAGTGTTTGGAGTCCTGCCGGTTGCCCACAAGATTTTCTCTGCCTCAATTACGTCCAGGGTGTCTATTTTGCTCCCGGCATGGAGTTCAATTCCTTTCTGGGTAAGCAGTTTCTCCAGTGTTCTTACAATCTCAGTGTCTTTCCCTGGAAGAATCTGCGGCATCATCTCAAAAAGTTTCACTCTTACTCCAAGCGATGAAAGGATTGAAGCAAATTCACATCCAATCGGACCTGCTCCTATCACCGCGCAGGATTCAGGAAGATTTTCAATATCCCAGATTGTATCACTTGTGATAAGGCGCGGGTCACCTGCAAATTTTGACGGGACTGCAACTTTTGACCCTGTTGCCAGCACAATGCGTTTCGCAGTTAAAGTGTTCCCGCTAATTTCTACAACACCGGGTTCCTTTACAATTGCAGTGCCGGAATAAACAGAAACTCCGTTTTGTTTAAGGAGGAATCCTACGCCTGTCCTCAAGCGCGCAACCACACTTGTCTTGATCCAGTTGTTTATTTTCATCCAGTCATAATCTACCTGTTTATGCACGCCATCGCAAAATGGCGGAGAAAATTGGTGTGCGATTTCAAACAAACATTTGGTAGGGATACACCCCTTATTGAGGCAGCATCCCCCGAGGTCCGCCTTTTCAATAAGGGCGCTCTTGTAACCATTCTGACTGCACCGTATTGCACAGGGATAGCCGGCAGGGCCTCCTCCTACAACAATCACATCAAATTTTTCCATAATTCTCCTTCCGGGAGGGTCAACTCTTGACACTTGACAAATTTTATTGAAACCAGAGAGATTCCACCCCTATCAGGCGTTTATTATTCTTATGCACTGTTCAGAAACAATCCAAATCAGGCGTTATCGCACCATATTCTAATTCTCTTCTTATCCTGAGTCAAAGGGCTGATTGACAGGTCACACTAAGCGTGTAGAATACTTGTATGGACATAAACAGAATTCTTGGTCCGGACGATCGCGCCGGTCTTTCCCCGGAAATGTTTGTTGTTAACCATGCAGCAGGCGAGAAACTTGCACCTGTTGTTGCGCGCCTTCTTGCTCCTGTGGATATCGCGTCTTTTCACTACTGGGATGCCCGAAGGGAAGATAAAACAGAATTGCACTACCATGATATTGATGAGTACTGGGCCTGGACTAAAGGTCGCACCATTGTAACAATACGGCTACCTGATGGCAGGAGTGGCAGTTTTGAAGTCAGGCCAGGTATGATTGTCTATTGCGCAAGAGGCGTGGAACACGGACATACGCCGCTTGAAGATTGGGCTTGTTATGAATGGGCAGGAGTTGCAGGTTCTGGCGCCAGAAGCGGGCATTTATACCGGTAATTGCTCAACATTGAAAAAAATGTGCTTTATACGAAGGGGGTCTTATGCCTGTTTATGGAAAGCAGGAAATCAGAAATCTTATCAAGGTTATTGAAAGTGGCAATTTCGCTGACAAGCAGGGCGGATTTATGGATCAGTTCCGTAATGACTTCGCAAGGGTACTCGGCGCAAAACACGCCATTCCTGCCGCAACTGCAATGCTCTTGATGCAGGTGCTTCCGCCCGCAATCGGAGCCGGTCCTGGCGATGAAATCATCTGCGACCCTGTTGTTCAGTTTCATGGTATTGCCTGCCTTCACTGCAATGTCGTTCCAGTATGGGCTGATGTGCGCCCGGATAACTTTTTGATGGACCCGGATTCTGTGGAAAAACGTATCACAAAACGGACAAAGGCAATCTGGGTAACTCATTTATGGGGATTCCCGGCCGAAGTTGATAAACTGCGGGAAATTGCAGACAGGCACGGAATTTATCTTCTTGAAGATTGCGCTCATGCCCTGACAGCAAAATATAAGGGCAAGCCACTCGGAACCTGGGGGCATGCTGGAACATTCTCATTTAATATGGGAAAACAACTGGCAACCGGCGAGGGCGGGATGGCGATCACAAATGACAGCCGCCTTGCGGCTGAAATCAATAAGCGCATCATTTTTGGAGAGAGTCCTGAAGTCCTTTCGTCCAACTATCGGATGACAGAATTTCAGGCAGCAGTTGGCGTGGTGCAGTTAAAAAGGGTTCCCGGGTATCTGAAGACATACCGCAAGGGCAAGAAAATTCTTGATGCTGTAGTCGCTGACTGTTCGTGGCTTGAGCAACGCAAAGAACTTGCTCACAGTGTTGTGGCGCCTTACCACTGGTCATGCATTTTCCACGGCGAGCGTAAGGGTATTGAAAAAGGTGTCTTCCGTGCTGCTCTCCGTCAGGCGCACCGTGAACTAAAAGGTGCTTTTGGTATGGGATTTACACAGCGGCCGGCATATCTGTACCCAATTTTCAGAAATCCGAATGCCTACAATAACAAGGGTTGTCCATACAACTGCCATCTCTATGACGGGAATGTTGACTGGAAACCAGGGCTATGTCCGGTTGCTGAGGATATTATCCCGCGCATCGTCTATACAAACAATATGCAGGGCGTAAGCATGATGCGAAAGAAAGCATCGGCACTAAAACGGGCTATTGCTCTTGCAGAAAGCGGCTCTGTTCAGCCGGACGAGTATGACAAACTGGAAAAAAGAGTGCTGGAGATTGTGAAATCAAATGGTCCTTCGGAACCCGCGGAAGTTGCTGAAATTCTGAGAAAAAAGAAAATCGCAGACCTTACGATAGACAAGATATGGCTTCTTATGGAGGATTTGCGCGACAGGTTTCCATACAAGCTTTCGCATGCCGGGCCGCGCAAGTTCATATACCATGATTTAAGCAGAACATGATGTTTTTACATAACCCGGGCTGTTTCGCATTCAAAATACAGGACCGCAAATATGCTCTCAGCAAATTTTATGCTGATATCTACGCTGACATCAGTATTGTATAGAACTCAGATAAGAGAGCACTGTACCAGGGGTGGCTTATGAGAAAGGATACCATCAATCTTGGTATTATCGGAATAGGCCCGGCAAACATGGCATCAACATTCTCCCTTGTGGTGAAAGAGCCAGATTTGCGTTACCGCATAAGCGCCATTTGCACCCGTCGCGCGGAAATTGCAGAGTTATGCGCAAGGAAACTTGGCGTACCATTCTGGACAACAGACCACAGGGAACTTTCTGCAAGACAGGATGTGGATGTGGTCTGCATTTTTTCTCCAGACCATCTCCATGCTGAGCACTGCACCTATGCACTCCAGCAGGGTAAGCATGTTGTTTGTACAAAGCCAATGGTGACAAAACTTGAAGATGCAAAGAAACTTGTTGGCCTTGTGAAGGAAAAGAAAGTGAAATTTCTTGTTGGCCAGACAATGCGGTTTGACAGGCAATTTCAGGCAGCAAAAAAGCTTTTTGATGATGGAGACCTCGGAGATTTAATTGCTCTTGAAAGTTACTATATCCATGACCTGCGGCCGATTTTTGCTCTTACTCCCTGGCGGTTGAGCGTGCCGCAGGATTTTATGTTTGGCGGTTGCGTCCATTCTATTGATGTCATCAGGGCTTTTGGCGGAGATATTGATACAGTGCACGCAATCGCAATTAAGGGTGGACTAACGAAAGAGTATCCAATCCAGGACAATTTTTTCCTTACGGTAAAATTCAAATCAGGTGTTATCGGCCGTGTTGCCGGATTGTATGGAGTTGTCCATCCGCCGTTGCCAATGATGCAGTTTGGCATTTATGGAACAAAAGGAAGTTTGCAGGCAGAATTTACAGATAACGAGCCAGGCGAAATCCACCTGGTGCTTGATAAACTTCCTGCGCATAAGCCAATGGTGGCTAAGTTTGAACCCGAGCGGGACATATCTGCCTATGGACACGGTGCGACAGTAATCAGGTACATGCGCCATTTTCAGGATTGCCTTGATAATAACATTGATCCATCCCCTGGAGTTCTTGATGGGGCAAGATCAGTGGCAGTAGGCGCAGCAGCATGGGAATCCATAAAGAATGGCACTGTGGAGAAGGTCTTCAACGACTTCTGATTGCTCTGGAACGGGGAAAACCTTATGAAAGCGTCTGCAAAAATGCCGTCGCTTGATGAACTGAACATTTTTGATTCCTGTGTTACTATTGGCCGGGTAGTTGGACTGACTGAATGTTATCCAGATGCAGAGACACTTCTCAATATGATGGATAGGTATCGTATCAAGGAAGCGCTTGTACACGAACATCACGCAAGGGTTGTTTATCCGAGAGAACATGGCAATCGCCGACTGATGGAAATGATAGATGGGCATGCGCGGCTTGTGCCGTGCTGGGTAATTGAACCACCTGACAAGCCAGGCAAAGACCCGGCAGAGGCCCTCGTTGAGGAAATGCTTGAAGCAGGTGTGAAAGTGGCCCGTCTGAAGATGCGTCCAAAATCTCCGCTGCCGTGGCTATGGGAAAATCTATTTGCTGTCCTTGAAGAACACCGCGTTGTCTGCTTTCTGGACTTTGGCACTGATACGACCCGCGGAGATTTGCTTGATAGCGATGTCAATGGTATCAGAGAACTTGCGCTTGCACATCCCGGCCTGCCGCTTGTAATTTCCTTTACTATGGGTGGTCTCGGCATTCATCCAGCAGTTTTGCCTCTTATATGGCGCACAGAAAATATTTTCCTTGATAATGCCGGGATTCTTGAATTCTGGCGTGTGATTGCGCATGAAATAAGCCCACAGCGCATCATTTTTGCTACAGCGGCGCCTTTTGTGGATCCAGCAGTGCTTATCTCTAACATTCAATACGAACCAGGCCTTGCTCTGGATGCAAAACGTGCAATCTGTGGCGGTAATTTGCGCCGCCTCCTGGAGGCAGTGCGGTGAGCGAAATTCTTGAACACTGGCTTGAAGGCAAAGGTCTGCCAGATACCCTTGTCATTGACGGGCATATCCATATCGGAGAGTGGCCGCACAATACCACATTCAGGAGTGCTGATGAGGCGATACTGAAATCACAGCAACTTATGGACATACACGGCATAGACGCAATCTGCGCCCTTAGTGGCGGTTATATCTTTGGTAATCCTGACTATCGGCTTGGCAATGACTTTCTCCTCAAGGTCTGGAAGGGTATTCCTGACCGGCTCATTCCATTTATGAGCGTTAATCCGAACGACACCCACAGGAATATCATTGATGAACTTGACCGCATGTATTCTTCAGGGGTCAGGTGTATTAAATTGATCAATGCATATCAGAACAATTATCCTGGTGTTGGTCCCAATCTTATGGCTGTCTATGAATATGCAGATAGCCACAGAATGCTTGTGCTAAATCACTCATGGATGGATACTGACCTTGCCATCATTGCACAGAGATTTTCCGGAACCGATTTTATCTGCGGACATCTGCGCTCTGGAAGGATTGTAAAAGAGATGCCTAATGTCTATGTAAATACATGGGGGTTTCATTCTGCTGGAGTCCTTGAGAAGTATATCTCTGAAATCGGATATGGCAAGTTTGTACTCGGTTCAGACGGTTTCCTGAATTGCCTTTCGGTTGGTATCGGCCCCATAGTATTTGCCCGCATTACTGACCATGAAAAACGGATGATTCTCGGTATCACACTTGCACGACTCCTTGATAAAATTGGAGCGCTTCCTTCTTCAATCAAGAAAAAATACCCTGATTTCTTGTGTGGCGGTTAGTTCTTACAGTTCAAGGTATTCAACAGCAATCAGTTAATTATTTTTCGGATCAGGGAATCTGTAGGGGCTTGATTTATCAAGCCCGTCCGCACTCCATGGGATATTACATTCGCCTGTTTAGGGGTTAATATACCATAATACGTAAACGATGTGCCAGGAATATTGTGTTAAGGATGTGCCCGGAATATACCGAGTTTGCGGAGGGTGAGGGATTTGAGCGGCTTCGTCTCCCACAACGACTCAGCTCGGCCACCGCTGGAATTGCTGCGCCCGCTCGCAATTCCTTAACTTCGCTCCAGTTCAAATCCCTTTCTGGAGAGTTTGCGGAGGGTGAGGGATTTGAGCGGCTTCGTCTCCCACAACGACTCAGCTCGGCCACCGCTGGAATTGCTGCGCCCGCTCGCAATTCCTTAACTTCGCTCCAGTTCAAATCCCTTTCTGGAGAGTTTGCGGAGGGTGAGGGATTTGAGCGGCTTCGTCTCCCACAGCGACTCAGCTCGGCCACCGCTGGAATTGCTGCGCCCGCTCGCAATTCCTTAACTTCGCTCCAGTTCAAATCCCTTTCTGGAGAGTTTGCGGAGGGTGAGGGATTTGAACCCCCATGTCCCGTGAGGAACGGTGGATTTCAAGTCCACTGCCTTACCGTTAGGCTAACCCTCCAAACTTATCTATTATCAACGACTTCTGTTGTTTTCCTATTTTTTGATTTTCCCTCTGGTGTCCAAATAGTGTCCATCATTTTCCCTTTGGGCGCATTTTCTACCAGAAATTCAACAGCCTCTTTTTTATGATCAGGGGACAAGTGTGAATACCTTAAGGTCATGCTAAAAGATTTATGCCCCATTAACTCCTGTACGGTCTTTAAATTTAGGGTAAAGTATCAAATTAGCCACTAAATTTTATTAAATTTATATTTGTAAAGCAACTGCAAAATTTTATTAATTTGTTGCTTAACTGTAAAATGTCTATGATTGTATCTCCAAACATATTCA
>Ga0315298_1006335_pt1 | contig 16203 bp, 18 predicted proteins | sample WHS_1_MG_FD_203077 | JGI IMG/M metagenome (GOLD analysis project Ga0315298, IMG submission 203077) | Extremophilic microbial mat communities from Washburn Hot Springs, YNP, Wyoming, USA - WHS_1_MG | ecosystem: Environmental > Aquatic > Thermal springs > Hot (42-90C) | place: USA: Wyoming...
TACGGAAATAGGAGGCCTCTTTGATGAGGAAAAGACAAGGGCTATCGTCAAGGGAATTGTCGAGTACTATCTCGCTAATTGTGAGAAGGGAGAAAGATTGGGGGAAATCATAGAAAGGAAAGGGATGGGAGAGCTTGAAGAAAACCTAAAAAAAATACTTTCTTGACTTTGGGTTAGGTTTTTCGATAATGGTTTTAATTATCGGGTCTATGTTCTTTCTAAAAAGCCACAGAAATTTAGGCAGAGGCCAAAAAGCTGCCTTACAAGCGAGGAGGTAAAAAATGGGTTTCAAAATCAAAGAAAACATTATATGGGTCGGAAAGATTGACTGGGAACTGAGGAAATTCCACGGGGAGGAGTACTCCACCCATCGGGGCACCTCTTACAACTCATACCTGGTGAAGGACGAAAAAACGGCCCTCATCGATACGGTATGGACACCCTTCGCCAAGGAATTCGTGAGAAACTTAAAAGAAATGGGCGTTCTTTCCTCTATCGACTACGTCATCGCCAATCACGGCGAACCGGACCACAGCGGGGCACTACCGGAATTGATGCGCGAAATACCTGACAAACCCATCTACTGCACGGGAAACGCCGTGAAATCCATTCGGGCACAGTACCATAAAGATTGGGATTTTCACGTAGTAAGAACAGGGGACAAGTTGAGCCTGGGGAAGAAGGAACTTATTTTCATCGAGGCACCCATGCTCCACTGGCCGGATAGCATGTTCTGCTATCTTACGGGCGACAACATCCTCTTTTCCAACGACGCCTTTGGACAGCATTTAGCCTCAGAGTTCATGTACAACGATATGGTGGACCAAAACGAGCTGTTTACGGAATGTATGAAATACTACGCCAACATCCTCACCCCCTTCAATAAATTGGTGGAGAAGAAAATCGAGGAAGTAATGGGTTTCAATCTCCCAGTGGACATGATCTGCACCAGCCACGGCATCATCTGGCGGAAAGATCCCCTTCAGATTGTGAAAAAGTATCTCGAATGGGCGGCCGATTATCAGGAAAACCAGATAACCATCATCTATGACACGATGTGGAATGCCACACGGCAGATGGCAGAGACTATTGCCGCAGGCATACGGGCGGCCGACCCTACGGTTACGGTAAAAATCTTCAACTGCGCCCGCTCCGACAAGAACGACATCATCACGGAGGTCTTTAAGTCGAAGGCGATTCTTGTAGGGTCACCCACCATCAATAAAGGAATCCTTTCGGCCGTGGCAGGTATTCTCGAGGAGATAAGGGGACTTTCCTTCAAGAAAAAGAAGGCAGCGGCCTTCGGCAGTTTCGGCTGGAGCGGAGAAGGATTGAAAATGATTACGGAAAAACTAAGGGAAGGCGGTTTTGAGATAGTAAGCGACGGCATAAGGGAGATGTGGGCACCCGATAAGAGGGTGCGGGAAAACTGCCTAAATTTCGGTAAGGCCTTTGTGGAAAAGCTAAATAAGTGATGAACTCAGGATAAACTATTCGCAAAACGAGCTCAGCATGACAAAAAGGGAGGGGGGAGGGTTAGGATAAACCGATGGTGGCGAGGGAAAAATCGTGCTAACGGGAAAATAAACCAAATAAGGAGGCGAAAATGGCAAATACGGAAAAAGAACTGAAAAAGCAGAAAGTAATCGATGCTTTAAATAAGGCACGGGCCCTGGAACTCCAGGCCATCCTCCAGTACATGAATCAACACTACAATTTAGATAATATGGATTACGGTGACTTTGCCGCCAAAGTAAAGCTTATCGCCGTGGACGAAATGCGGCACGCAGAAATGTTTGCCGAAAGAATAAAGGAATTAGACGGAGAACCCACGGTAACACCCGCCGCTGCTCCAGAAAAAGGACAGCCCGTAGAAGTCATCTTCGGCTTCGATGCCAAAACGGAAGAAGAGGCTATCGATGCTTACAACGCTTTCCTACTTCTCTGCCGAGAAAACGGGGATAGTGTTAGTGCCAAACTTTTCGAGACCATCATTGCGGAAGAGCAGATTCACTTTAACTACTTCGACAACGTAGGCACACACATAAAAAACTTGGGATCCACCTATTTAGCCCAAGTGGCAGGTACCCCTTCGACCACGGGTCTTGCGACCCAGGGATTTGTGGCCAGGCAAGGTGTTCCCACACCCGGTGCCGCTTAAAAACCGAGCTCCTGACCCACGAGGAGAACCGTTATCCTTTTGGGGTCACGGGAGCAACCCTCGATAATGACGGTGTAACAGCAGATGCGGCGGGGTGGCTTGCATTCGCTGCAGAACCCCGTATCGCCACAGGGAGGACGGATGTCAGGGGGATAGGTGTGTCTCCGCACGTTAAGCGGTGCCGCTATCCCCTTGATCCGTCGGAGGGCCTCTTCCACATTCTCCACCAACTTGTTTATCCCGGCAACCACAATGACCTTTTTCGGTCCGAAAATAAGGGCCGCTACCCGATTTCCGAGACCGTCGGTGCTCACTATTTTCCCGTCGAGGGTTACGGCATTCGTCCCCGTAAGAAAAACCTCAGCCTGGAAGGCCTGTCTCCTTCTCGATAAACTCTCCTCTCGTGTTATGCCGGGCTCCCAGGGATTGAGAAAATTGTATCCCCCCTCCTTCAGAGCCTCGATTATGTGAAGTTCATGGAGGGTAAGGGAATCACCGAGTCCGATCACTCCTTCTTTGGGTAACATATTCATTATGACTTCCTTTGCCTGTGTCGCCTCTTCTATATAACGGGCCTCAAAGAGATTCTGTTTTAGATTTTTGACGGCGCGCTCAGCCCGCATTTTTCTGTGCCAGCGGATATAATTCTCCTCCATCATTTCTTCCCCCTTTCCATGATGCTAAGGTAATCTTTGATGCCCCCCTTTAAATCGTATCTCGGTTCATAAGATAGCTCCCTCTTCGCCCGACCGATATCCAATGGATGGGGACGTCCCTTCTTCCCCTCCTCTCCTTTAGCCGGAATAAGCTCGATTCGGGCACCGGGCAAGATTTCGCAAAGGCAGTGGACAACTTCCCGGGCACCGGACAAAACACCGACTCCAATGTTAAAGGTTCTGTGCGTTAATTTTTCTTGGTGACAGGCACTCTTCACGGCCATAGCTACGTCCTTCACGTAGACGTACTCGTTTATACCAATCCTTTCCTCGGTAACCTGCCAGGGCGTACCCGCGGCTGCAGCGGTTACCAGCTCATGCATAAGCCTACCTACGGAAGAACCGCCCCGGAAATGACCGAAACCGTAGACCCCTGCCGGTCTCAAGATGACGAGTTCAAAAGAGTAAAGGTCTGCGAGGGCCATGAGGATATGCTCGTTTGCCGCCTTCGTAGCCCCGTAGAGACCCTGGCCGGAGAGCGGATGGTTTTCGGTAATGGGCCCTGAAGTGGGATAATCCCAATTGTAAGCCCCGAAGGAACTCAAGAAAACCATCCGTCTTACCTTCGATAAACGTACCGCTTCTGCCACATGCACCGTTCCCAGGACATTCGTCCAGATGCCGGTATAGGGATGCTCGGCTACCCTTTTACCGATGAGACCCGCTGTATGCACCACCACTTCAATCTCATGTTTCCTCATGATGGTAAGAAGGGTCGGCAAATCCCTTAAGTCACCAGCCTCTATGATGGGTGCTTCTTTCGCGAAAACGTGGCGGATATAGTCATAATCCGGGTGAACGTCAAAAAGGATAACCCTGTCTCCCCCTTCGGCAAGCTCGACGGCACTGTAACAGCCGATAAGCCCTGCCCCTGTGATGAGAATGTTCATACCCCCCTCCCTGCTGTGAGATCTGCCAATAACCTGACATAACCGTCGCAAAAAGACAAGACCAATCTCCGCAGGGCAAATAAAATTCCTTGTCTTTTGGCCAACCTTTTTTATAATTTACCCAATTCTACAAAGAGGAGTCAAAAATGGACTGGGGAATGGAAAACCGCCTGTCACGGCTAATCCAAAAAGACGGACGCTGTTTCTTTATGCCCATCGACCACGGCTATTTTCAGGGACCAACACGTTGCCTGGAAAAACCGGGGGAAACAATCAAACCGCTCCTTCCCTTCTGTGATGCCCTCTTCGTTACCCGAGGGGTACTGAGGGCCTGTATCGACCCGAAAATAGACAAACCCATCATCCTCCGTGTTTCCGGTGGGGTGAGTGTGATCGGGCCGGATCTTTCCGATGAGCGCGTCACTACATCGATAGAGGAAATTCTAAGGTTAAATGCTGCTGCCGTAGGGATGTCCATCTTTGTAGGGAGTGCCCATGAGCGGGAATCTTTGGTGAACCTCGCCAAACTGGTGGATGTTTGTGAAAATTACGGAATACCGGTGATGGCCGTAACGGCCGTGGGTAAGGAATTGGAAAAGAGGGAAGCCCGCTATCTTGCCCTTTGCTGCCGTATTGCAGCCGAATTGGGAGCAAGAATCGTTAAAACGTACTGGTGTGAGAATTTCGAAAAGGTCGTGGAAGGATGCCCCGTTCCCGTGGTCATGGCCGGTGGACCCCGCTGTGACACAGAACAAGAAGTTTTCAACTTCGTCTATGACGGTATCTGCCGGGGTGCCATCGGGCTCAATCTGGGAAGGAATGTCTGGCAACATCCCTATCCTGTGGCTATGATGAGAGCACTGAGGGGTATCATCCACGATAATTTAACGGCCCAGGAGGCTTATGAACTTTTTCGGGAATTGAAGGAAGGGAAAAGTTAAGGAGGGGGAGATTAGTTTATCCTAAATTTAGCTTGCATTAAATGCTGATCGAGGGAGATGTGGTGGTGAGCTTGTCGAATCAGGATTTGCTCAAAACCTGATCCTTTTGAAGGAGAGGTCTTGATAAGACCAAGCGTGGAGGTACAAAATGGACAACAAGCGGATGCGGGTGGCGGTGTATTACAGCAATCACGACGTGCGGATCGAGGAGAGACCCATACCGCAGATAGGACCAGGGGAGATCCTGATTAAAGTCATGGCAAGCGGCATTTGCGGCAGCGATGTTCTCGAATGGTACAGGAAACCAAAGGCCCCCCTCGTTTTAGGACATGAAGTAACGGGTATTATCGTTGCTACTGGAGAAGGTGTAGAAAATTGTCAGGTAGGTGATGCCGTTTTTGTCTCCCATCACGTACCGTGTAACACCTGCTACTTATGCCTTAACGACCATCATACAGCCTGTAAAACCCTCCACTCCACCAATTACGACCCCGGTGGTTTTGCCGAATTTATCCGTGTACCCGCTATCAACGTAGACCGGGGCCTTTTCCCTCTGCCCGATGGTGTTTCTTTCGACGAGGGGGTTTTCATCGAACCCTTGGCCTGCTGTGTCCGGGCACAACGGCTGGCCAACGTCCGACCGGGGCAAACGATACTGATCTTAGGAGGGGGAATAGCAGGTCTTCTTCATCTATTGCTCGGCCAGGCTACGGGAGTAGGCCTCATCGCTATCACTGAGATCGACCCTTACCGTCGGGAAATAGCGCAAAAATTGGGCGCCCATGCCGTCTTCCCCGCCGATTGCGACCTCTCTTCCGAACTAAGAAAAATCAACCACGGACGCCTCGCCGATACAGTGATCGTCTGTGCCGGGGCAAAAGAGGCCTATAGTCAGGCCCTCCGCTCCGTGGGAGAGGGCGGCACAATCCTCTGCTTCGCCACAACCGAGCCGGGGATAGACCTCCCCCTCCCCATAAACGAATTCTGGCGGAAAGAAATCCGGCTACTCACCTCTTACGGAAACGCCCCCCGCGATGCCCTTATCGCCCTGGAACTCCTCACAAAAAAACGCCTCGATGTACTACCCCTCATCACCCACCGAATACCCCTGGAGGAGACGGGCAAAGGCTTTGCCCTCGTCGCTCAAGGAGGACGTTCCCTCAAGGTTATCATCAAACCCCACGGTTCCGACCCTCAGACATAGGTATAGATGGTAATCTTTGTGGGTTTCTGTAACAATTTTTCAATCTCAGCATGGGTCTTTTCCCGGCGGGGGCTTTTCTCCCACTTCCGCCAATCTTCCACGCTCTGCCAGGTTGTAAGCACCACGTAATTTTCCGGGTCATCAACGGACCGCAAGGTCTCTCCCCCGATATAGCCCTCAGCCGGAATGGCCTTTGCCCGCAACTCCTTCAGCAATTTGAGAAATTCCTCCTCGTTACCCTTCTTTACCTTCCGATCGATAATTACCCTGACCGTCATGTTCCCTCCTTTCTCTGCTTAAAGCCACCATCTACCCTGGATGTCGAGGTTTGTAAGCCCCGCCTCCACGGCACAATCGATTGCCCGCCGGTATTCCTCCCGGGTAATAGGACGGGCGATTTCCGGATAATCGAGGGCCCTGTAGGAAGGGCGATATTGGGACATAAGGTTTAAGTAAGTTTTCTTGGGTAGATTCTGAGCGAGCCAGCGAATCACCTCTTCCGTCCCGCTTACATCATTGGGCATGACGAGATGGCGAACCATCAAACCCCTGTACATCAAACCGTCACTTTCGGGGATGGCCACACCCACCTGACGGTGCATTTCCAAAAGGGCTTTCTTCGTAAGCTCGGGATAGTTTGTCGCACCGGAGGAGAACTTTTCTGCCCAGTGGGAGGAAGCAAATTTGAAATCGGGAAGATAAATGTCGACAACCCCATCGAGGAACCGGAGGATTTCTTCCTTCTCCCATCCACAGGTATTATAAACGAGGGGAAGACGTAATCCCTCCCCTGCCGCCAGGTCAAGGGCCAAGAGGAGATGGGGTAGATAATGGGTGGGAGTTACGATATTTATGTTGTGACAACCCTGTGCCTGTAGGAAGAGCATCATCCGGGCTAATTCCTCAAGGGTCCTCGGGCGCCCTTCCCTGCCCTGACTGATCTCCCAGTTGATGCAAAATACACAGCGCAGGTTACAATTAGTGAAGAAGATTGTCCCTGAACCACCTCTCCCCACCAGAGGTGTCTCTTCACCGAAATGGGGATGATAGGCAGCTACAAAAAGCATCGCATCGGCCCCACAGAACCCCCGCTTGCCTGCCAGGCGATCCACCCGGCATTCCCTGGGGCAGAGGGTACAGGACTTCATCATCTGCCAGAGTTCTTCACCTCTCTTCTTCAATTCCCCCGTACGATGGAGATTTAGATAGGCAGGCGTAAAAACAGCTTCTTTCGCCGTAGAGCGTGCGATGATAACCCTTAAGTGAGACAGGGGATTGATACTTCCTTTTTTGAATAATCCTCCCATGTCCCGCCTCTTGGCAAACTATTTTTTGTATTCCGCCTCGACCGTAATCGCTATCCCCCCCCGTACGGCAAACTCGGCCTTGACCTTGCACCAGCGGGGGGCAATGGCCGCTACCAAGTCATCCAAGATGGCATTCGTTACATGCTCATGAAAGACCCCTTCCTGACGGTAAGACCAGAAATAGAGTTTAAGGGATTTTGACTCCACGATGAGCTTATCGGGTATGTACTGAACGGTAAGACGTGCAAAATCAGGCTGCCCCGTTACTGGACAAACACAGGTAAATTCGTCCGTGGTAAGGGTAACCACATAATCCCGTTCGGGGTGGCGGTTAGGAAAAGCCTCTAACATTCGCGACGGTCCCCCACCTTTTTTCTTAAGAACGGTGAGCCCCTTCAAGTCCTCTTTCTGCGTAATTTTCCCCAAATCAACCTCCCGGAATATCTTCCCTGCGGGAAAATTCCTCCAAACCTCGGCAAACCTCCTCAGCCTCATGAAGGATGCCTGCAAGAGTTGCATCCTTCGAAGTAGACAGGGCATCCTTGAGGGCACAACATACTTTCCTCTGTTTGTCCGCCAATTCTTTCAGTAGCCGCGAGAGGGAATCTATCATTTCGTTTACACTGTCACACTCTCTGAAGAGATAATCGCCTTTCCTTATGGTTATGGTATCCCGTAAGTTTCCTGTACCGATCAAGGTGAAGGTCCGGCGAAATTTCATGAGCGGCCCGAAAATGCGATGGGTCACCACCAAAAGGTAAAAGGCAAAAAGAAAAACGAGAACCAAAACGGTAGGGACAAGCCTCTTTATAAGTACGAGAAAATCCCGGGCGGCGCGATACTGTATTTCACTATCGGCAGAAAACATTTCCTTTATGAGGGGAAGGAAAATCACGGCAAAGGCAACGACCACCGTAAAGAGCATGAAAAGAAGGCTACTTACCACAAACCTTAGTTGCAAATCCTTATCAATCAGGATATTCCGTAGTTTGCGTCTGTTTTTTCCTTTATCCATCTATTTATCCTCTTCCGTTAGTCGGGATGTGGAAAAATCATAGACATACTTTTTTGTGGCCTTCTCATGGTCGGCCCGGGCAATAAAGGGATCCCCCCTTCCATCTTCATCCCCCGAGATGATTTCGATGGTTACCCCCTCGGAGGGGTGAAACTTAAGCTCCGTTATATCGAGAGTACCTACGGGAGGATTCCCACCCTTTACATAGTCCCCCGCCTTCCCCACATACCTGTTCCATACGGCAAAGTAAGCCTCTTCGGCGGTGGCAAAGCTCTTCAAATCGTGGCTTACCGTCACGTTATAGGCTTTCCTTACATAATACTGAAAGCCGCTGACAGCGATCACTGCCAAAATGGAGATAATCCCAATTACAACGATTACCTCCACCAGCGTGAAGGCCTCTTTTGCCGTAAAGGGTTTTATCGGTTGCACCAAATTCCTCCGCCGCGGTAAAGCTTGGTTGAATTATAAGCCATAATCTATGGAAAAAACAAGGTAAAATCACTTTTCCCCTTCAGGTGGAAGAGTTTCCTCCTCTTCCCCGGGTAATAAAAGCTGCGTCTGCCCTTTACGATTTCCCTTTATGAGCTTGACTAGTTGTTCCACACACATGGCTACCCGTTCGGCCTGAATTTTAAGCTCCCGGGCAGCGGAGGCCGATTCTTCGGCCTGGGCGGCATTTTGCTGTATTACCCTATCCATTTGCGTAACCGCCGTACCGATCTGCTTTATACCTAAGGCCTGCTCTTCAGAGGCACCGGCAATGGACTCTACCAATTCTACCACCTTTCTACTACCTTCCCCCACTTGGGCAAAATCTCCCCCCGTTTTTTTAACGAGGGCATGGCCTTCTCTCACTTTCAAGACCGTCCCCTCGATGAGTTCGGCCGTATTTTTCGACGCCTCGGCAGCCCGCACTGCCAGATTTCTCACCTCATCAGCCACAACGGCAAAGCCGGCACCTGCTTCACCGGCACGGGCTGCCTCCACAGCGGCATTCAAGGCGAGCAAGTTCGTCTGAAAGGCAATCTCGTCAATTGCCTTCACAATTTTTGCCGTCTCCTCACTGGACCGAGATATCTACTCCATAGAGGCCATCACCGCCTCCATGGAGGAAGCGGCCTGTTCAATAAGCCGGAGCGATTGGGCCGAAAGTTCTTTGGCTTGACGGGCATTCTCCGCATTGCTCGCGGTCATGGAGGAAATTTCCTCCATCGAAGCCGACGTTTCTTCGACGGTTGCCGCCTGTTCCGAGGCGCCCTCAGCCAGGGACTGGCTGGCGGAGGCAATCTGGGAAGAGGCATTGGCCACCTGGGCAGCACTCTCGACCAGGTTTTCCACCACCCTATTGACCGGCTTTGCGATAAAACGGGAGGTAAAATAGATTAAGGCCACGATGAGAGCCAAAGAGGATATTAAACCGAAAAAAACATTGGCCCTACGCAAACGGGAAAATTGGGCATAGAGGTCCCCCACATCCTGACGGACCATAATGCCCCCTAAAACGGAGCGGGCACTTCCATGACAATGGTAACAGCGGGGTTCGTTCGGCATAGGGAGGATAAGCGTGACGAAGGGGGTGCCCCCTACCCTTTCCTCATAACCCTCGGCGGGCACCTTACCGTCCACCAGAAGTTTGTCTATAGAGGATAAGAGGGCTGCCGATTTTACATCTTTAGTAAGGTCCATCCCTTCCTTATCTTTCTTTGTGGCATAAACCACCCTTTTATCGGCGCCAAAGATCAAAATCTCCACGTCCATCACTTTGCTCCCCAATTCGGCCATTTGCCTGCGCACCGTCTCATCGTCACCACGACTCATGGGATAAATCAGACTGTTATAAACGGCATCGGCCACGTTCCGGGAAGCATGATCAATAAGACGGGAGGTGTAATTCTGCTGGAAAAGTAGGTTCAGAAGAACAATACCCGTAAGAGTAACTACAAACAAAAGGGCACCGAGACCCACAATTTTCAACATCAGACTTAAGTTTTTCATCAGTGGGCACCTCCGTAGATCAAAGGTCGATAGTTGAAGGCAGCAACGCGGTCCTTGCTGTGACATCCATCACAGTCTTTCACCGTTAAATTTCTTTTGATGGCCTTCGGGTCACCCGCTGCCACATGCTCACTGCCCGGACCGTGACAGGCTTCACATCCCACATATTTTAAATCGGGTGTTTCCGACTCCGACCTGAAACCACCGGGCTTACCGTAACCTGTGGTATGGCATTCGTAACATTTACGGAGTTCCTCTTTAGTCAGATCTTTACTCCGTTTGGAAACCGCCTGAAAGGAATGGTATTTCTTAGAATTGTTCACGAAACTTTCATACTCCTTTGCGTGACAGGATTTACAGGCCGACGTTCCCACGTAGACACGGTCCGCCTCACCCCCGAAAAGGGGATAGCCGTAAAAAACAAGGGGGAAAATTACAAAAAAGGTTAAAAACAAACGCATTTAACTAACCTCCATTAATTTGATTTACCGGCACAAAATGTAACCTTCTTATATTCTTTTCGTCACTTTTTTAAGAAACTTGAGTATTTTTTTCTCATTTCCCCCTTTGCTATTTTCTTTTTTTGCGGTAAATAAAAACTGTGAAAACAAAGGCCCCTTACGGACATCTCTATGAAGGAGTAGCCCTGATCGCCGACCCGATCCACCGTTATATCTTGTTCACCGTGCCTACCACCGGAAACAGCGAGGAAAAAACGGAAAAGGACCTCATCGATTCCCCCTGGCTCCAGCGGTTGCGCCGCATCTATCAGCTTCAGAGTGCCCGTTTCGTATATCCTGCTGCCGAGCATACGCGTTTCCCCCATTCCTTGGGTACCATGCATATCGCGGGCGAGTTCGGAAAGCATCTCTACCCCAGCTTGAAGGAAATCTGTAAAGATGTCCCCTCCCGCACCTATGTGGAAGAATTGCTGAGAATTGCCGGTCTCCTGCACGATGTAGGACACGGTCCCTACGGTCATTTTTTCGATGACCACTATCTAAACCGTTACCATTTAACCCACGAGGTGCTGGGCCAAGCAATCATTACCGCGAAACTTGGAGAAATCATTACCGCCATAAAACGGAGTCCCAGCGGCCCTTTCAGCGCAAAGGAAAGACTAAATCCCGAAGATGTAGCCTTTCTGATTAGGGCTCCTGAGGAAAGAAAAACGAAAAAACCCCGCTGGCTTAAGTTCCTGCGTCAGCTTTTCTCCGGCATATATACGGTGGACAATCTCGATTACGTTCAGAGGGATGCCTACACTACCGGCTTTGCCCTGGACATCGTCGATATCGAGAGGCTCCTCTTCTATTCCTTCTTTACGAGAGACGGTCTTGCCCTCCATCAGGCCGGTATCTCCGCCCTCAGGCGCTTTTTAAACGCAAGACTAAATCTCTACACCAACGTTTACTTCCATCGCACTACCCGGGCCTTGGATCTCCATCTGGAGGAAATATTCTTGCCCACCATGGAAATCCTCTTCCCCCAAAATCCCCTCCATGCCTTGGAGGACTATCGGAAACTCGACGAATGGTACCTCTTCCATGAGGTCCAAAATTGGCTCAAAGAAAAGGACCGAAAAAAGCGCATCTTAGGTGAGGAATGGAAAAAACTCTACGGGAGAGAAGTGAAATGGAAGATGTCCTTCTTCGAAGAAATCTCCCTCGATGAAGTCCCGCGCGGGGTTTGTTTTGTAAGTAGGCAAAATTACGAGGAAAAAATCAGGGAATTTCTTCCCAAATCCCTAAAAAAAATCCCTCTCCGGGTGGATATGGCAACCCAGGACCCCCGTCCCTTAAATCCTATGGCAGAAACGGAAAAACGCATCAACATCTATAATCCTGCCACAGGCCGAACATCGCCAGAGCCGCTTAGGGATATCTACCGCTTCATCCCTGCCCGGGTGGTACATTTTAGGGTGTTTTCCCATAACCATGACTACGATGAGGAAATCACGAAGGCTGCGGGAAAAGCCCTGGGTGCTTTAAACAGAACGATTACGACCAATATATGATTATTCACAGGAGAAAAGATGCTAAGTGGCGAAACTACGGATATTACCCTATTCGTACGAACTTCCACGGAGGAAGTAACACGCTGGAATCGGCAGCGTATAATTGATGCCCTACTTAGGGAAACGGATATCGACATCAAGCGGGCGGAGGAGATTAGCAAAGAAGTAGAAAAACAGATTCTCGCCTCGGGCATAAATTTGCTCACCACAAGCCTAATACGGGAATTAGTCGATGCCAAGTTAATAGAGAAGGGCCTCGAGCACGTAAGAAAAAGGCATGCCCGTCTGGGGTTCCCTCTCTACGACGTAAAGGAACTGCTCATTCTGGAAAACAGGGAAAATGCCAATCTACCCCATTCACCGGAGGGGACTAACCTCATCCTGGCGGAGGGCATTAAAAAAGAATATGCCCTCCTCGATGTTTTTTCTCCCGAGGTGGCCGAATCCCACGTAAGGGGTGACCTCCACCTCCATAGTTTAGGCTACATCGACAGGCCCCTTGCCTCCTGTCAATCCCTCGAATATTTAAAGAAATTTGGCCTCAATCTGCCCCATGCCGTAACCGTGGCTAAGCCGGCCAAATACGCCGAGGTCCTTCTCGCCCATATGGTCCGCTTCAGTAGTACGCTGCAGGGTCATTTTGCCGGCGTGATCTCCTGGGATGTGGTTAACTTCTCCTTTGCGCCCTTTCTCGCCTCTATGAGTGAAAGGGAAATCCGCCAATTTGCCCAGATGCTCGTCTACGAATTTTCCCAACTTACGGCCGCCAAGGGAGGGCAGACGATGTTTACCGACATCCATCTCTATTGGGACGCACCTCTCCACCTGAAGGACGTGCCGGCCCTGGGACCCGGTGGTAAGGAAACGGGCAAAACCTACCAGGAATACGAGAGAGAAGCTCGCCGTTTAGCCCGGGCGCTCCTCGAAGTTTTCCTGGAAGGCGATGGGAGAGGGATGCCCTTCGTTTTCCCCCGACCGGTGGTGCACTTTACAAAGATGGACGATGGTCCCTTCCTCGAGCTCCTCTGCGAAACCATGGGCGAAAAGGGAAATCCCTGTTTGAGTTTCGATCGGGGCAGCTTCATCCGGGGCGCCTGCAATAATGTAGAAATAACGGGTGACACCGCAACCCCCTTCTGGCAGAGGCGGACCTTCGCCCTGCAAAATGTAAGTCTAAACCTGCCTCGCCTTGCCTACCAGGCCGAAGGAAAGGATGAGAAACTCTGGCAGCTTTTAGATAGACTCGTTGCCCTTGCCGTGAAGGCCCATCGGGAAAAGCGGGATTTCATCGAAAGGCTCCTTTCCTACGGCGAAGACGGCCCGCTTGCCATGCTTACCATGAAAAACGACGGCCGACCCTATCTTACTATGCCCAGAGCTGTTTACCTCATAGGCATCGTGGGCCTAAACGAATTATGTCATATCCACCGTGGTTACGAACTTAAGGAAGCGGCAGGGTACACCTTCGGTTTGAAGGTAATAGGTTACCTTCAGGCCCAGCTTCAGAAATTTACCGAAAGGGAAAACATGCTCTTTTTTCTCGAACAAACACCGGCCGAAACCACGGCCTACCGTTTTGCCCGCTTAGACCTGAAGTATTTTTCACCCCGGTCCGGCTCTTTTATCAAAGGGGACATCCCTGGTGGCGGCGTCTATTACACCAATTCCACCCATATACCCGTTACGGCATCGCTTTCCCCCTTTGAGCAGGCCCGAATCGAGGGGCTCTTCCATCCCCTTATCAGAGGTAACGCCGTCACCAATATCTGGCTGGGGTCCTTACGTCCTTCGCTTAAGGAACTCAAAGATTTCCTCAGGCGGGTTTTTCACGCCACCCATTGCGGTCAAATCACCCTCTCTCCCACCTTTAGTATCTGCAACAGCTGCGGTAGTCTTTTTAGGGGCATTAAAACCACCTGTCCCCATTGTCTATCGGATGAAACGGATGGTTTCGCCCGCATTACCCAGTACTTCAGCAAAACCTCCGGCTGGAATATAGGAAAACTTGCCGAACTGAACGACCGGGAGAAAAATCGGCATCCAGCCCTCTTCCAAGAAGACATCCCCAATTAAGCCCCGTACCCTTGACAGTGATAAAAAGGGTAAATATATTAGGCCGAATTTGAGAGGCCGCCATGGAAGACCATATAGTGCGCAGTTTTAAAGAAAGCATGCAATTAAAGGAGGCCTTCCTTAACGAAAACCTCCTAAAAATTGTGGAAGTTGTGGAAGCCATTACGGCGGCCCTGAAAAGGGGGAATAAAATCCTCCTTTTCGGTAACGGCGGTTCGGCAGCGGACGCACAGCATCTGGCGGCAGAGTTTGTAAACCGCTTTGTGATCGAGCGGCCACCCTTGGCCGCTATCGCGCTCAGCACCGATACCTCCGTCATTACCAGTGTTGCCAATGACTACGATTTTACGGAAATCTTCAGCAAACAGGTGAAGGCGCTGGGACAGGAAAATGATATTGCCTGGGGAATTTCCACCAGCGGCCAGTCACCCAATGTATTAAAGGCCCTGGAAACGGCAAAGAAAATGGGATTAATTACGGTGGGGCTTACGGGGAGAGACGGTGGCGCCATGGGTCAGATGGTTGATTACTGGTTGAACGTACCTTCGAACAGCACTCCCCGTATCCAGGAGGTTCATATTACCGTAGGACACGTGATCTGCGAAATGGTGGACTACAACCTGTTTCAGCGGCCGGCATTAAAATAAGAGGTAATCGACCTATGGCAAAAAGAGGTAAAAAAGAGGGCGAAGAAACCGCCCATATACAACGGGAAGAAGAACAGGTAGCCCAAGCGGAGGAAGAAAAAGAAGACCTGAGGGCAAAACTGGAAGAAGCGCAAAAGAAGGCGGAAGAGTATTACGATAGATACCTACGGGCTGTGGCGGATCTGGAAAATTATAAAAAAAGGGCAGCAAGGGAAAAGGCGGAAGCTATAGCTTACGGCAACGAGGTACTCATCAAGGATATCCTTCCCATTCTCGATAGCCTCGACCGAGCTATGCAACAGGCCTGCAATGCCTCTGACATCGAAGCCTTCAAAGAAGGATTCAGACTGGTGAAGGACCAACTGCTCTGCTGCTTAGAGAAACACGGTGTGGAACCTATCAAGGCCGTGGGTGAACCCTTCGATCCGAATTATCATGATGCCCTTATGCAGGTCCAAAGTGAAGAACACGAAGATAACAAAGTGGTGGAAGAATTCGAAAAGGGCTATCTTCTTAAAGGGCGGCTCCTAAAACCGGCAAAGGTTTCGGTTTGCAAAGCTGCCAAAAAAGAACAAATAAATAAGGAGGAATAATTACCATGGGGAAAATAATCGGCATAGATTTAGGAACGACCAACTCCTGTGTCGCCGTCATGGAAGGCGGTGACCCGGTGGTTATACCGAATCAGGAGGGGAGCAGAACCACCCCTTCGATTGTCGCCTTTACGGAAAACGGCGAGCGACTGGTGGGACAGGCAGCCAAAAGGCAGGCCATCACCAATTCAGAAAATACGGTTTATGCGGTGAAACGGCTGATCGGCCGGAAATTCAATTCAAAGGAGGTCCAATACGACATCAAGCTCCTGCCTTATAAGATAACGGAAGCACCAAATGGGGATGCCCAGGTAACCATAAGGGGCAGGAACTACAGCCCCGCGGAAATCTCGGCAATGATCCTTATGAAGATGAAGCAAACCGCCGAAGATTACTTGGGGGAAAAGGTAAGTGACGCCGTCATCACCGTTCCTGCCTACTTCAACGACGCCCAGAGACAGGCTACAAAGGATGCCGGACGCATCGCCGGACTCAATGTACATCGTATCATAAACGAGCCTACGGCAGCGGCCCTGGCCTACGGTCTCGACAAGAAAAAAGATCAGAAGATTGCCGTCTTCGACCTTGGCGGTGGAACCTTCGATATCTCCATCCTCGAATTGGGCGACGGGGTCTTCGAG
>Ga0315298_1006337_pt1 | contig 16192 bp, 18 predicted proteins | sample WHS_1_MG_FD_203077 | JGI IMG/M metagenome (GOLD analysis project Ga0315298, IMG submission 203077) | Extremophilic microbial mat communities from Washburn Hot Springs, YNP, Wyoming, USA - WHS_1_MG | ecosystem: Environmental > Aquatic > Thermal springs > Hot (42-90C) | place: USA: Wyoming...
GCTTTGTACGTATGTGATTGCTGCTGTTAATGTTGTTTTTCCGTGGTCAACGTGCCCTATTGTTCCTACGTTTAGGTGCTCTTTTCCTCTTACAAATTTCTCTTTTGCCATTTATTTTTACCTCCTAGATATAAGAAAAGCATTTATTTTTATCAAACCTCTGTCAGAGCCCAAGACGGGACTTGAACCCGCGACCTCACCCTTACCAAGGGTGTGCTCTGCCGACTGAGCTACCTGGGCATAAAAACATAATAAGACGTAAAAAGACCACTACAGCCTTTTTACGTCTTGGTTTTATTGGAGAGCGGGAGACGGGACTCGAACCCGCGGCCATCTGCTTGGAAGGCAGATGCTCTACCAACTGAGCTACTCCCGCATATACTATATGGAGAGGGACGGATTCGAACCGCCGAAGGCTTTCGCCGGGAGATTTACAGTCTCCTGCCGTTGGCCGCTTGGCTACCTCTCCATATTCTAAATTCTAAAATTTAAAGCCGGCGGTGGGACTCGAACCCACGACCTGGTGATTACAAATCACCTGCTCTGCCGACTGAGCTACACCGGCTTAAACTTCAGAGATAAATATTATATCCAATTCTCTGATTTGTGTCAAGTATTTTTTAATTATTTATTGCTATTTTCTAACATTTTGCGAGTTAAGGATAATATTATAGCATAAAAATCTTGAGGTAGTGAGAAGTTTTAAAGAGTGTGCTCCAAAATTTTTGTAAGTTTGCCTTTTCTTGTCATCTTGAGGATTTTAGTCCGAAGGATCTCATTTTTTTATTATATTTTTTTGAAAAGAAAGAAAAAACAGGAGATTCTTCGCCGGCTGCAGAATGACGATATTGATTTTTGGAACACTTTCAGTTTGAAATAACGGGATTCTTTTGGCTGCAAAATATAATAAGTGAACGCGACCCGACTTTTTTATTGAAAATAGTTTATTTCAGCATAACTTTAATGTAATAAAAATAAAGATGAGGAATTTAGTCATGCTAACAGTAAGAAAACCAGCTGTTGCGAATATGTTCTATACCGGTGATAAAGAAAGACTTTTATATACAATTAAAAACTATTTGAATAAGGCGCCTCTGTATGACTATGTTCCTGAGGGGATAGTAGTTCCACATGCAGGATATATGTATTCCGGACCTGTTGCAGCAGTTTCATACAAGCAGCTTTTAAACCTTGACCCAAGCAAACATTACAAAATTTTACTGATAGGACCCTCCCACCATGTATATTTTAATGGAGTTTCTTATGGATTTTATGATTACTGGGAAACCCCCCTTGGAAAAGTAAACGTTAACAAAGAAATGATTATAAAATTCTTAAAAAAATATCCGGATTTTCCATTAACATTAAATACTCTTCCACATCAAAGAGAACACTCTTTAGAGGTTCAGGTGCCATTTCTGCAAGTTGTACTTAAGGACTTTGAAATTTTACCATTTGTATATGGGGATATTGATAGCAGTATCGTTGAGAATATTATAGAATACTTCAAGGATAATGATACAGTGGTAGTTATAAGTACAGATTTAAGCCATTACTATCCGGATAATATAGCAAGAGAAATAGATAGATATTGCCATCTTGCGGTTTTGGAATTAAATGAAAATTATCTTAAAAACTGTGAAGCATGTGGAAAAATTGGTCTTGAAGCAATGATAAAATACGCAAAAAGACATGGATTAAAATCTAAAATCCTTGATTATAAAACATCAGGCGATACAGGAGGAGATTATAGCAGTGTTGTCGGGTATGGAAGTTATATCTTTTATAAGTAAAGAAGAGGGCGATTTTTTAGTTAAATTAGCAAGGAAATCTATTGAGTATTACTTAACATATCGTAAGGTGCTTCCGGTTAGGCTTGAAGATATTCCTTATGATAATCTAAAAAAACTTGGTGCATCTTTTGTGACTTTAGAGACTAAATATGGGGATTTGAGAGGTTGTATTGGTTCAATCATTCCACACAGACCTTTGTATGAAGATGTAATACATAATGCCATTTCTGCCGCTGTTTCAGACCCAAGGTTTAATCCAGTATCTCCAAACGAGCTTGATTTTATTAAAGTTAAAGTTTCTGTTTTAACCTATCCCGAAAAGGTTGAATATGAAGATTGGAGAGATTTGCTGGCTAAAATTGATCCTTTTAAAGATGGGTTGATAATTAAATATAAAAATTTTTCAGCAACGTTTTTGCCGGAAGTCTGGGAAAAATTACCATCAAAAGAGGAATTTCTTGCTCATCTGTGTTTAAAAGCCGGGCTACCTACTGATTTTTGGAAAACCGGTCTATTGGAAGCTTACAAATATAGAACTATAACGTTTAGTGAATGAGATAGGATATAAACCTATCTAATCTAAACCCCCATTTTAATAGATTGATAATATTTCTTTTATTAAAGATTTCCGGATTTTTAAAAGACTTAATGACAAGATACCAGCCGGTTGGAAGATTTCCAAACCTTAAACACATTTCACCTACATGAAAATAAAAAAATTCTTTATATTCTTTTGGAATTCTATCTTTATATTCTTTATACAGCTTTAGTGTGGAAAGCATCATTTCAATGTTGTTTTTACTTGTTCTATTTGTATGTTCTCTAATTTTGATTTTATTATTATCTAAAATCTTTATCTTTAAGCTGCTTAAATAGCTTCTTAAAAAAAGCTCCCAGTCTTCCCTATAGCTTAAATCTTCTCTAAATTTTAGAAATTTATCTCTTTTAAACCCTGATGCTGACGGATATCCTATATTTCCTGAAAAAATAATCTTTCCTGAATCAGCATCTATTTTCTTTTTAGAAACTCTTTTTATGTTTCCATTTTCATCGATAAAAGTCTTTGGAAAAGAATACACAATATCAAAGTTTTCTAGCTCATTTATAGAATTTTCTACATAGTCAGGCTCCCACGAATCATCATAATCTAAAAAAAATATACATTCTCCCTTAGACTCTTGAAAACCTCTATTTCTTGTATAAGACCTCTCTTTATTTGATTGGTTTCTAAAATATCTTATCTTTCCTGCCTGTAATTCTTTTTTAAATTTTTCTTGAATTATATTAGGGGTTTTATCTGTAGATGCATCATCAACAATGATTATTTCCGTATCTTTATACGTTTGACCAAGAGCAGACAATATCGCTTGAGCTATATATCTCTCACCATTATAAACCGGAATAATAACGCTAACTTTCATGGTAAAAATAATATCATATCAAAGCCAAACTGTGAGTGGAATATTTATAAGGTACTTTGGTACATAAGTTAAAAGAAATAAACATGTATGATAGATTTCAAATAAATCTGTTAAGATACTTTGCTACGCTCAGAATTAGACAGTTGAGGAACTTTTGTAAGCAAGCAACAAACTAAAGGTATCACGATTTTCATTTTTTATTATTTTCCAAAATGGTATAACCCATTTACAGACATTTAGTATAAGTAGGAGATTCTTCGTTGGCTGCAGAATGACAGTATGGATTGTCTCGTGTATAAGTTGATTTAATTTATCATTTCCAATATATCTGTCTCTATCCTTGGGCTGAGAAATTAGCGGTTTTTATAAAATTTAAAAATGAGATCCTTCGGCCTAACGGCCTCAGGATGACAGGAAAAGGTTGATTGGTAAACATTAGAAAAAGGACGACCTTATTCGTCATTCTGAGCGAAGCGAAGAATCTCATACTTTTAATGAATTTCTCACCCGACGTATTTATCATATCCAATATATCTATCTCTATGTTAGAATAAATCTTAAACAATTGGAGGGATGTATTATGAACATCCATTTTTTTGAGACGGAAGATTGGGAAAGATTGTACTTAGAGAAAAAAATTCAAGACTTAGGAATTCAAGGAAGCGTTAAATTTACAAAAGAGCCACTTGATGATACAAATGTAGACCTTTACAAAGATACAGAAGTAGCTATTGTATTTATATATTCTAAGCTAACAAAAGAAGTAATTGATAAGATGGAAAATTTAAAATTAATCATTACAAGGTCAACAGGATACGATCATATAGATGTTGAATATGCTAATAAAAAAGGTATAACTGTTTGTAATGTTCCCGGATATGGTAATAATACAGTTGCAGAGTATACATTTGCATTAATACTTGCCTTGGCAAGAAAATTCAAACCTATGATAGAAAGAACGTCAAAAGGCATATTTTCAAGAGATGGGTTAACAGGGATAGACTTAATGGGTAAAACTATAGGTGTAATTGGTGCCGGAAGGATTGGAAAGCACGTAATAAGAATAGCCCATGGCTTTGGAATGAAAATACTTGTTTATGATAAAGTTAAAGATAATGAATTGATTGAAAAATACGGCGTTGAGTATGTAGGGCTTGAAGATTTGCTTAGAAGTTCTGACATCGTTACCCTGCATGTACCATACACACCGGCAACACATCACTTGATAAACAGATTTAATATCAAACTTATGAAATTAGATGCTATGCTTATTAACACTTCTAGGGGTCCTGTAGTTGAGATAGAAGCTATAGTTCAAGCACTTAAAGAAGGAAGGCTTGCAGGCGGTGTAGGTCTTGATACATTTGAAGCAGAAGATGTTTGGATTGAAGAAGAATATCTAAAGAGAGATGATATCCCTGCAATAAAGTTAAAAAAAGCATTAGAGACATTTTATATTTTACATTCTGAAAATGTTATCGTATCTCCACACAACGCTTATAACACAAAAGACGCACTTTATAGAATATTAGATATTACACTTGATAACTTAAAATCATTCATAGAAGGAAATCCAAAAAATACAGTAGGAGTGTCAAGTTGATAAAAGAACAATCTTATTTTACAGAAAAGGTTCTAAATGGTGAAAGATTAGAGCCAGAAGAAGCATTATATATGCTTGAGAATTTTGATTTATTATCTCTTGGCAGGCTTGCTGATTATATCAGAGCGAAAAAACATCCGGATAATATAGCTACGTTTGTTATAGATAGAAATATAAATTATACGAATGTATGCGTTGCAGGATGTAAATTTTGTGCTTTTCAAAGAAGAAAATCAGATAGTGATGCTTATGTGCTTGAACTTGATGAGATATTTGCTAAAATTCAGGAGCTTATAGATTGGGGCGGAACTACCTTGTTAATGCAAGGTGGCTTAAATCCGGACTTAAGACTTGATTTTTATATAGAGTTATTTTCAAGAATAAAAGAAAGATTTCCGCAAATACAAATTCATTCACTTTCAGCAACAGAGATTAATTATCTTGCTAAACTTGAAAAAATGAGCATAAAAGATGTTTTGGTGAAGTTAAAAGAAGCAGGATTAATGTCTCTTCCGGGCGGCGGTGCAGAGATTTTATCTGATGAAGTAAGAGTGTTAATATCTTCAAATAAAACTACAACAGCCCAATGGCTTGAAGTCCATAGAACAGCCCATGAACTTGGAATGAGGTCAACGGCAACAACGATGTTTGGACATGTTGAAAAACCAAAACATATCATTGAACATTTAAACCATATTAGACAGCTTCAAGATGAAACAGGTGGATTTACCGCATTTATACCATGGACTTTTCAAAAAGGTAATACACAGCTTGACCATTTAGAACCGGCTACTTCTGTGTGGTATTTAAAGGTTTTAGCTTTGGCAAGAATTTATCTTGATAATTTTGATAATATTCAATCATCCCATGTAACTCAAACGATGAAAGTTGGTCAAATCGGCTTAAGATTTGGTGCAAATGATTTAGGAAGTACCATGATTGAAGAGAATGTAGTAGCTTCTACAGGCTTTAAAGTTTCAAGTCCAAGACCGGAAAAAATGGCAAAACAAATTAAAGACGCCGGCTTTATTCCTGCACAGAGAGATACATATTATAATATTGTTAAGATTTTTGATTAGGTAATTGAAGTCTCAAAATTGCAAGTGTTATAGATTTTGAGCTATTAGAAAAGTTAGAAGAAAAAGTAGGTAAAGAAAACGAACTTGATAAAAAATCAGAAAGTTTAGCACAACAAAAAAACTTGAGCTTAAAGACGAGCTTATGAAAGAACTAGGTACAAAAGCTGATTTAGCAATCATAGAAGCAAAGTTAGAGAAAATCGAAGCTAAATTAGAAAAGGAAATACTTAAGCTTGACAAGAAATTTACAATCATGTTTTTGATTCTTGCTTTTTTGATAATTTTCATAAACAAAGATGCGATAGAATTAATAATCAAAGTTTTGCCGTTTGCAAAATAGGGAGTCAAAAAATGGCTTATGTGATAGACCATGAACTTTTAGAGAAGCTGGAACAAAAGGTAGGTAAAGAAGAGGCTAAAAAGATAGCACAAACTATTGAACTGATTTATAATGAATTGGACAAAAAATCAGAAAATTTAGCACAGCAAAAAAAGCTTGAGCTTAAAGACGAGCTTACAAAAGAACTTGCTACAAAGGCTGATTTGATATTAGTTAAAACAGAGCTTGAAGCTAAAATTGAAAAAGAAGTGTTGAAACTTGACAAGAAATTTACAATCATGTTTTTGATTCTTGCCTTTTTGATAATTTTCATAAACAAAGATGCAATAGAGTTAATAATCAAACTTTTACCATTTGCAAAATGAAGAATAGATTATAGTTTACTTTTCAACCTTTTCACACATCAACAACTAAAATTGTTTTAAAAATCCATATCGTTATCCAGCAGCCTGTGAAAAATCTTGACCTCAAAGATGTCATTCTGCAGCCGGCGAAGAATCTCTTTTCCTTTCAAATCAAAAAATCAAAAGATGAGATCCTTCAACTTTCGGCCTCAGGATGATACGGAAAAGTAAGCTTACAAAAATTTTGGAACATTTTTCATTAACAACTCATCTAAGGCTTTACACAGTCTTTCAATATCTTCATAAGAATGATTGTAATTTATCGTTATTCTTAGTCTTGAAGTTCCCTCCGGGACTGTTGGCGGTCTTATCGCTTGAACAAAAAAGCCTTTTTCTAATAATCTATCTCTTAATTTTATAGCATTTTCTTCTTTTCCAACTATCAAAGAGATTATAGGAGTACCAAAAAACTTTACGTCTATTCCTTTATTTTTTAAAGAGCTTGCCAAATACTTAGATTTCTCTAAAACTTCTCTTCTTCTAAAATCCTCTTTTGCTAGTATTTTAAAATTCTCAAGAGATATAAAGTTTTGAACAGGAGATAGACCTGTTGTAAATATTACAGACCTCATAGTATTTACAAGATAATCTATCAAAATCTTACTTCCGCAAATAAAAGCTCCATAACTACCAACAGCCTTAGACAATGTTCCCATCTGAATAATATTGCTTTCTGGCATTAAATTAAAATAATTAAGACTTCCTCTTCCTTCTTCTCCAATTATACCGGTTGCATGAGCATCATCAACCATAACAACAGCATCATACTCTTTTGAAATTGCTATGATTTTATCAAGTGGAGCAATATCTCCTTCCATACTAAAAACTCCGTCTGTAATGATTATCTTCTTTCCTTTCGTGTGATGTTTTTTAAGCTTTTCTTCTAAATCTTCTACATTACAATGTTTATAAATAACCTTTTTTGCTTTAGAGATTCTAATCCCATCTATGATTGAAGCATGATTTAATTCATCACTAAAAATAATGTCCTCTTCATCAGAAATGGCTTGTATAAGTCCAACGTTAGCCATATATCCACTACCTACGACTATACAATCCTCTGCTTGCTTGAATTCAGAGATGAATTTTTCAAGCTCTTTTTGAATTAAGTGATATCCCGATACTAAAACAGATGCACCACTTCCAAGAGATAATTTATCAATATTTTGAATCAGCTTTTGTTTCGTAATTGGATTATCTTTTAGACTTAAATAGTCGTTTGATGAGAAATTGATAACATTTTCATTTAATATTGGTCTTATTCTGTATCTGTTTTTTTGCTTTATCTCTTGTAATTTTTTAGATAAAATCTCATCTAAGTTTAACATTCTTACTTATCGCTTTCATAAACAAACTTTCTAAAATTTTCAAGAAGTTTTAGACCAAGTGTTTGACTTTTTTCTGGATGGAACTGTACTGCCCATATGTTGCCTTTTTCAATGCTTGAGCAGAAATCTATTCCATAATCTGTTGTAGTTGCTATAATATCCTTTTCGTCCGGTTTAACATAATATGAATGGACAAAATAGAAATACGAGCCATCTTCAATATCTTCAAACATTTTTGAATCTTTTTTCTTCCAAATCTGATTCCAACCCATATGGGGTATTTTTATGTTTAATTTATCATCAAACCTTACTACACTACCTTTTATAACTCCAAGTCCTTCATGAGAGCCAAACTCATAGCCATATTCAAATAGTATTTGTAATCCTAAGCATATACCAAAGTAAGGTTTTCCATTTTCTATATGCTTAATTATTTTATCTTTCAAGCCAAGCTTTTCTAAGTTATGGATTGCATCCCCAAAAGCTCCAACGCCCGGAACAACTATTGCCTTTGCTTTGTCTAAATCTGAAGGGTTTGACGTTCTCAGCACACTAAATCCTACTTTTTCAAGAGCTTTCTCTACACTCCTTAAATTACCCATTCCGTAATCAACTAATGCTATCATGCAGCTCCTTCACCAAAGATTTTAATCCTTCAAAATCTTTTTTACCTTGTAATTTTACTATCGCACTCCCAACTATAACACCGTCTGCAAAGCTTGATATAATTTTAGCATGTTCTCCCTTTGAAACACCAAATCCAACAGCAATTTTTTTATCTGTCATTTTCTTAATTTCTTCTACTTTGCTTTTAAGCTCTTGCCATGGCAAACTTTCTCTTTCCCCTGTAATGCCTGTAATTGATACGTAATATATAAAATTATCACTCATGTTCGAAACAAGTTTAACCCTTTTTTCATGCGATGTTGGAGCAAGCAGAAAGATCACTGATAATCCATACTGATTTGCTATTTTTTTTAAGCTTTCTCCCTCTTCCGGTGGTAAATCTGGAACGATTAATCCATCAATACCATTTTCTCTTGCTATCTTGCAAAAATTTTCTTCTCCCATTTTAAAAATTGGATTATAATATGTCATTGCGATAAGCGGCTTGTCTGGAAATCTTTCTTTTATAGTTTTTGTAATTTCAAAGACTTTAACCGGTGTAATACCATCTTTTACAGCTTTCTCGTGGGCTGCTTGGATTGTAATGCCATCAGCAACTGGGTCTGAAAAAGGAAATCCAACTTCTAAAATATCGGCACCATTTTCTAATAAAACTTCTGCTGTTTTTATACTGTCTTCAACAGATGGATATCCTGCCATAAAGTAGCAAATAAGGGGTTTTTTAATCTCAAATACTTTTCTTATCACTGAACCATCTCCTTAAATTTTGTCAAAGCGTTATCTAACACTATAAATAAATATCTCTCAACTCTTCAACACTTTTAGCTAAGGCTACTTTTGTAAAGATTTCATCTAATTTATCTGTATCTTCGCATTTATTAACAAAACTCTCTAGACTCTCTGGAATATTTCCAAACTTAAGCTGAATTAACTTAAATATATCCTTTCTTTGAGCTTCTAACCTACCCTCCAATTTACCTTTCATCCAACCTTCCATCTTCCATTTCTCAGTTAATGTCATCATCTTCTCATCACCTCCCGAAATCTCTTTCAAAATCTTTTCAACTTTTTCAGCATCTTTATTTACCAAAACAATATAATCTAAAATTATAAACAAGGAATCCGATTTATGCTTAATTATTAACTCAAGGATTGGTCTAAGGTTTTGAATATCATCAAAAATACGCTTCATAACAAGCATAGCCAAAATTACATCCATATTTTGAGAAATTCTGCTTTTTAACTCTTCATCAGGTATTTTGTTTAAGTCTATGAGTATGTAATTTAGTTTTTGCGTGTATTCTTGTAAATCTTCGTCTTTTACTGTTGGCAGGTTGGTTGGAATATTCCATTCTCTTTCTCCATGATAAAAAACAATATTAATGATCGGCGGATAATATTCTTTTTTTATGGCTTCTTCCCATATTACAGCATTATAGTATAAAAGCTGCACTGGTAATGTTTTATCTACATAAGATTTATGCTCAAAAACAAATCTTATAAAAGTATCTTCATTGTTTATCTTACAGCTAAAAAGTAAATCAAGCATGAATTTTTTAGACTTTTTGGAGAATTTTTCTGTATTTACAAGAGTTATTGAAGATGGGTCTAATTTTGATGCTAATGTTGGAATAAATATGTCTAAAACTGTCTGAAGGCTTTTTGGATTAGAAAACATTTGTTTAAAAAACCAATCGTGAGGCTGTAGGCTTTTATCTTCCATTATGTCTCCAAACCTGGATTTTGTTTAGTTAAAACTATAGGCTAATATAAATCTTTCTTCCTTTTTACCAATCAACCCTCAGACTTAACCATTGATAAAATGTCATTTGTAAGCTTATCTATATTTGTTCCCTCTTTTGCAGAGACTAAATAAACCGGAACGTCCTTACTTAAATCTAAAGTCTCTCTTATAACTTTTTCAGCTTTTGCTTTTTCACTTTGATTTAACTTATCTATTTTTGTCCCAACAACTATGTAAGGTTTCTCAAAAGATTCAAGCCATTCTTTCATCAAAACATCAAGATTTGTAGGTGGATATCTTGTATCTACAAGCATGATGATCAAATTTAGATTTTCTCTATTTAAAAGATAATCTTCTATCATTCTTTTCCAATTTTGCTTTTCTTTATGAGACACTGCCGCAAATCCATAACCCGGCAGGTCTACAAAGTAAATATCATCATTTAAGAGAAAGAAGTTGATAAGTCTTGTTTTTCCCGGTGTTGCACTTACCTTTGCGATACTTCTTTTAAAGATAGCGTTTATTAGAGAAGACTTTCCTACGTTAGACCTACCAACGATGGCTATCTCTGGCTTGTTTGGAGGCGGAAAGTCATCCGGTTTAACTGCACTTTTTACGAATTTTACACTTTTTAAACTACCCATTCTTAGCTTGCTTTTTCATAAACATAGATTGGTGGTTTTTGCTTAAGAACTACATCTTTATCAATGATTACTTTTTTAAGTGTCTTTTGATTTGGTGCTTCATACATAACATCAAGCATCAAGTCCTCTATAATAGCTCTCAAACCTCTTGCTCCTGTTTTCCTTTTGATAGCTTCTCTTGCTATCTCCCTTAAAGCATCCTCTGTAAACTCTAACTCTATTCCATCTATTGCAAGCAAGCTTTTGTATTGTTTTATCAAAGCGTTTTTTGGCTCTGTCAAGACCCTTACAAGCGCATCTTCATCAAGCTCTTCTAAGGTTGCTATGACAGGTATTCTACCAAGAAATTCCGGTATCAATCCAAACTTTATAAGGTCTTCCGGCTGGACTAAGGATAATAAATCTTTCTCCTCAGATTTTGATTTAATATCTGCACCAAAGCCTATGGATTTTTTTCCAATTCTTTGTTTGATTATATCGTCAAGTCCGACAAAAGCACCACCGAGAATAAAAAGAATGTTCGTAGTATCAATTTGAATAAACTCCTGATGCGGGTGTTTTCTTCCGCCTTGTGGTGGCACGTTTGCGATTGTTCCTTCTAATATTTTTAACAAAGCTTGCTGAACACCCTCACCGGATACATCTCTTGTAATGGATGGATTATCTCCGGATTTTTTTGCTATTTTATCTACTTCATCTATATAAACAATTCCTTTTTCTGCTGCTTCTACATCGTAATCAGCATTTTGAAGCAATCTTGCAAGAATGCTTTCGACGTCTTCACCAACGTATCCTGCCTCGGTGATGTTTGTAGCATCTGCGATGGCAAATGGTACGTTTAAGATTCTCGCCAAAGTTCTTGCTAAAAGTGTCTTTCCAGAACCTGTTGGACCAATAAGCAGAATATTGCTTTTCTCAATCTCAACGTCTTTATCTTTATATAACTCTTTTTGATATATTCTTTTGTAATGATTGTATACCGCTACTGATAAAATCTTTTTCGCTCTTTCTTGGCCTATAACGTACTCATCAAGCTTAGCTTTTATTTCTGCGGGCGTTGGAAGTTCTGACAAGTTTTCAAACTTTTTGTTTTCAAGTTCTTCCCTAACTATAGATGCAAGCTTATCTACACAGCTATTACAAACGAGTATATCGTTAGGTCCTTCTACTAATACATCTGCTTTACTTTCTGGTTTTCCACAGAAAGAACATTTTTTTTCTTTTGCCATTTTTCTTACTTTTCACCTCTTTTATATATAACTTTATCTATAAGACCATATTCCTTAGCCTCTTCAGCAGACATAAAGTAATCTCTTTCTGTGTCTGCTTCTATTTTTTCGATTGGCTGTCCTGTATGCTTTGCTAAGTATTCGTTCAACATTCTTTTAAGTCTTAGAATTTCTCTTGCATGGATTTCTATATCCGTAGCCTGTCCTTGGAATCCACCGAGTGGTTGGTGAATCATTATTCTTGCATTTGGTAGAGAGTATCTCTTTCCTTTAGCCCCGGCAGAGAGCAAGAACGCTCCCATAGATGCTGCTTGCCCCATACAGATTGTAACTACATCCGGTTTTATGTAGTTCATAGTATCGTAAATAGCAAGTCCGGCAGTAACTACACCACCTGGAGAGTTAATATACATATAAATATCTTTATCTGGATCTTCAGATTCTAAAAATAAAAGCTGTGCAACAACTAAGTTAGCAATATGGTCATCAATAGGCGTTCCAAGAAGAATTATTCTATCTTTTAATAGTCTTGAATATATATCGTACGCTCTTTCACCTCTTGGTGTTTGTTCTATAACTATTGGTATTAATTGATTTAAAATCTTATCCATTTTGCTCCTCTTTATTTTCTTGTTTTTCTCTTGCTTCTAACTCTTCTTTAGATATCTCTTTAATATTTGCCTTTTCTACTAGTATGTCAAGTGCTTTTTGTCTTGCAATATCTGATTTAATTCCTTCTAACATGCCTTTTTGGATTAAATACTCTCTCATATCAGCAAATGAAACATTATAAGACTGTGCTAATTTAGAAATTTGTGCATCTAACTCTTCGTCAGATACAGTAATTCCTTTTTTTTCAGCGATTTTTGAAAGGATAAGCATAACTCTGACATTATTTATAGCTGTTGTAGTCAAGTTTTCTCTTGCTGCTTCAAGGATTTCCTTGTTTGGCTTAATTCCATAGCTTTCAAGCTGAGCTGCATATCTTTGAACCAAATTATTAAATTCTAGTTCTAAAAGAGAAACTGGAACTGGAAAATCATATTCTTGAGCTAATTTATCTAAAATCTTCTGTTCAATTTCTTGTTTTCTAAGAGCTTTTAATTGATTTTCTATGTTTTCTCTAATTTTATTCTTAGCTTCTTCTACGTTTTCACCAAGACCTACAGATTTTACAAACTCATCGTTAAATTCTGGAACAACTTTCCTTTTTACTTCTAAAATTTCTATTTCTATTTTTGCTTTACCTATTTCTTCACCTTTTTCATTATATAAAGGTACGTTTTCAAGCTCTACCTTATCACCAACTTTTTTCCCTTTTATAGCATCTTCAATCTCTTTTCTTAACGTACCTGAGCCAATTATGGTTTCAAATTCATCTTCTTCTTCGTCGCCTTTGTCAGAAATTATGTGATATTTGATTTTAACTTTATCACCATCTTCTATTTCTTTATCTGCATCTTCGTATCTAACATTGTTTTCAAGGATGTTTTTGATAGCATTTTCTATATCTTCATCTTTCACTTTAAGTTTGACGACTTCAACTTCTATACCTTCGTAAGGTTTTAGTTCAAATTCTGGAGTAACTTCAAAGCTAACTTTCATTGATAATTTTTCATCATTTTCAAGCTTTACATCACCGAACAATATTTCAGGCGTAACTGGTTTGAGATTTTCTTTTTCAAGAATTTCAGGAAGATATTTATTGATGTATGCTTTAGCCACTTCTTCTTTTATAGCATCTTTATATTTTGCCTTTATTACAGCCTTTGGAACATGACCTTTTCTAAATCCTTTTACTTCTGCTACTTTTGATATTTCTTTAATTACTTCTTCTGCTAATTCTTTTACTTTTTGCCCTTCATCCTCGATTGTTAAAGTTCTTAATAAGTTTTCTGCTTCTACTACTACGTTCATCTATTCACTCCTCTTTATAATTTTTAAAAGAAAATTATATCATAAAGTTAAGTGAGTTTTAAATTGCATATTTTTTGTGCAAAAGTATTTAAAATTTTCAAATTTTGAATTATAATAATATTTTCTAATTTATCCTGAAAAAGGAGGTTTTTTATCATGGGCAGTAATAGCCCGACGAAAATATACTTCAAAAAAATTATCAAGGAGGAAAGAAAATGGAAAAAACCCTCGGACTGCATATCTTAGCGGACCTATACGGAGTAGATTTTGAAAAAATTGACCATGTTGAAGATGTAAAAGCTCTTCTTGAAGGTGCAGTTAAGTACGCAAACTTAAGTAAATTATCATCTCATTTCCATCAGTTTAATCCTCACGGTGCAACAGGAGTCATACTCTTAGAAGAATCCCATATCTCTATTCATACTTGGCCAGAGCATGGTTATGCTGCAATAGACGTTTACACTTGTGGTGGCAAGGAAAAAACTTTCAAAGCTATGGAATACATCATTAAAACTCTCAAACCAAAGAGAATTGATGAGAAAATAGCTGAAAGAGGCGTAGTTCCAGTTAACCCAGAAGGTGTAAACATAGAAAAAATGCAGCTGGCACAAGTATAATCTGATTTTTAGCATTGTTATTTTAAAAATCTGCCGGTAAATTTGTTGTATAACTAAATACGGAGGTATTACTATGCTTAACAAAGAAATGTTAGATTTACTCAAAGATTTTACGCCGGCAGTATTTGCAACAGTAAAAGATAACAAACCACATTTGGCATTCGTTTCATGGCTAATAGCTACAGATGAAAAAACGATCAAGGTAGCTTTAAGTAAAAATTCTGCATCAGTAAACAATATTAAAGAAAATCCAAATGTGGCAATATCTGTATTTGGTCCATCTATAGCAGCAACGATTTACGGTACGGCTAAAATAGTTAAAGATGAAATAGAAACCATTTCCTTTCCTGTTTCTGTGGTAGAAGTAAAAGTAGAATCGGTTGTTGATAACTTGTTCCCAGGTGCAACAGTTAAAGGAACTATTCCATTTGAACACACCGGCAACATACAAAAAGCTTTAGAGCTTGATGAAAAAGTTTTAAACGCTTTAAAGTAAGTGAGATAATTAGAAAGTTATTATTGGCTGTGAAAAGTCAACAAGAAAAAAATATATGCTTTTGGCAAGAAATTAAGTATTTTGGAAACATTAAAAGAGGAGAGTCTTTAGACTAAAGTCCTCAGGATGGCAGAGAATTGGAAGTAATGGCAATTCATGAATTGCCATTACAAAAGGTAGGAGTAAAGAATCGTCATTCTAAAGGCGGTGAGGAATCTCCTGTTTTTATGAATTTCTCGCCCGACGTATAAGAAATTTTATAATCTCAACTTTTTGGGCAGTCTCTTAGCTGCCCAATTAAAAAAATGACTAAAACTAATCTCTCGCGATTTGGATTTAAACATTAATTAGAAAGAGATGAAATTTTGTCATCGTATATTAAAGATACCAAAAATTTTTAAACTATAAAAAGAATAAGAATTATAATAATTATTTATAGGCATGGGAGAAAAAAGGAAGGACAGATCAAGTTATTGTCATTGGTCTTTTAAGACCGATCAGAATGTTTTAGACTGTCCTTCCTCTACTTCCCAAAACCTGAATCAGAACATTAGGCTTTTAAGCCTGTATTAATTACGATGATAGGTTATCAGGAAGTTTCTTTCATGTCAAGTATTTTAAAAGGAGGTGCTCTTATGAATAACTACAAAATTGTCGTAGGAGTTGATGTATCTAAAAACTCATTTACTGCTACAGTTTTGTATGATAACAAAAAAGAAACTTTTGAAGTTAAATCTGACCCAGTAGAGTTTGAAATGAAAATAAAGCCATTCTTGAAAAAGTTTAAGCAGTCAGATATGCTTATCATAATGGACCATACTGGGGGAGTTAAAATAATGTTGTGTCTAAATAAAATTATAAGGAGGAATAATAATGGATAAAAAAGAATACTTTGAAAAAGTATTAGACAGATCTACCGAGGAATTAGTAAAAGAATTTTTTCCAAACGG